>Ga0214473_10005759_pt1 | contig 14832 bp, 17 predicted proteins | sample RVTome_7_FD_203509 | JGI IMG/M metagenome (GOLD analysis project Ga0214473, IMG submission 203509) | Soil microbial communities from uranium-contaminated site in the Upper Colorado River Basin, Wyoming, United States - RVT98D197 | ecosystem: Environmental > Terrestrial > Soil > Contaminated >... | reverse complement strand
CACGGCGACCGGTACTCCGACTCCGACGGCGACGCCACCCGGCGCCACCCGCACCATCGACCTCAGCCCTCAGGGCTGGCATGACCTCGCCTGGTCCGGCGCCGACGCCACCGACCCCGGCACCGCTCTGGCCTGCATCGCCGGCGACTACAGCATCGCCTACGCCTGGGAGGGCCCGACCGCCGGATTCAAGCGATACGTGGAGGGCTGTGCCATCCAAGGCATCTGCAATATGGCGGCCCTGAACAAGTACGACACCCTGCTGGTCAACATCTCCGCCGCCGGCGCGTCCTGCGTGATGCCCGTCGCCCCCTAGGGCTGAACCACCGCCGCGTGAGACGAGAGGGAGCGGGTTCCCCGCTCCCTCTCTGTTTTCCCTCCTGACGCCGCACCCATTGACGCCCCACCCACCCCGTGCTAGAAGGGGAGAGATTTGTGCATTCTTAGCAAGGGAGGCAAACGATCATGAGACGGACACGCATCGCCGGAACTGCGGGCCTGCTCGCCGCGCTGGCCATCGGCCTCGCCCTCTCCCTGGGCTTGTGGGGCAGCTGGACGGCGGGCGCTCAGGGGAACACGTTCGTCATCAACGACGTGGACCCGCCGGAGACCGAGTGCGGCACCCCCGACTACACGACGACGGACATCAACTCCGTCATCGCCCTGGCGACGGTGCACAACGACGACACCCTTGTCCTGTGCCCGGGGACATACCAGGGCGGCGTAGTGGTGGACAAGAAGATCACCCTAGAGGGCCAAGAGAACGTGGGACGGGGCCAGATCGTTATCCAAGAGTCCGCACCCGGCACCGATGGCCTGACCATTAACACCGCCAGCGTCACCGTCCGCCACTTGAAGCTGGACGGCCCCACTGCCGCTGACGAGGGGATCGTGGTCCAAAGCGGCCCCGCTGTCATTTCCGACGTCGAGGTGACCGACTGGGCCACCGGCATCCTCATCTCTTGGACCGGCGATACCCTCATCCAGGACAGTGACATCCACGACAACGAGCCCGACGGCATAGTGCTCGATCACGCCAACAACGTCCAAATCGCGCGCAACACCTTAGACGAGAACCCCCGCTACGCGATCGGCATCGATACCGCTGACCCAGTCGTTGTGGAGGACAACACCATGTCGGCTGGCACGCCCGACAACTACGCACTTCATATCGTCGGGAGGAGCCACGTGCAGGTGCTGCGCAACAACATTGTCACCTGGGTTGGCGGCACCGAGAGCCCCGGTGGCATCGACCTGGACCTGCCCGCCGACGCCCTGGTGACCATCGGCGGCTCCGACGCCAACGCCAACACCTTCGACGGCGACATGGCCTCCGACCTGTACTACATTCGTATGGCCTGCACCAGTGAAGCCACGGTCGATGCCACCCACAACTATTGGAAGGGCACTCCCACCGTCTCCCGCGGCGTCTCCGGCGTCATTTTCAACGATGAGGACGACGACCCCGCCAACCCAGGTGCCGACTGCCCCGCCAACGACGACGGGGCAGTCGTCTTTCACCCCACGGCCAGCGGTCCGGCCCCTACGCCCACCCCTTCGCCCTCGCCTACGGCGACCGGAACGCCCACTCCTACGCCCACGGCCACTGCTACGGCCATGCCGCCGGGCGCCACCCGCACCATCGACCTCAGCCCGCCCGGCTGGCACAGCCTCGTCTGGTCGGGCGCCGACGCCACCGACCCCGGCGCGGCCCTGGCCTGCATCTCCGGCAAGTACAGCATCGCCTACGCCTGGGAAGGCCCCACCGCCGGTTTCAAGCGCCACGTGGAGGGCTGCGCCGTCGAAGGCATCTGTAACATGAGCCCGCTTGACGAGTACGACGCCATGCTGGTGTCGATCAGCGCCGCCACCACCTGCGTGATGCCGGTCGCCCCCTGATCCGAACAGAACGCCCCCAGGAGAGGGAGCGGGAATCCCGCTCCCTCTCCTTTTCCCCTTGACGATCCAGTGGCCTCATGCTAGAAGGGGAGAGATTTGAGCATCTCTCACCAAGGGAGGCGACCGATCATGAGAAGGACACGCATCGCCGGAACTGCGGGCCTGCTCGCCGCGCTGGCCATCGGCCTCGCCCTCTCCCTGGGCTTGTGGGGCAGCTGGACGGCCAGCGCCCAGGACACCTTCATCGTGAACGACGATACGACTCCCGCCGACGGAGGGTGCGGGGCGCCGGACTTCGAGACGGAGGACATCCAGGACGCCGTCGACAGCGGCCTGGTGGCCGACGGCGACACCCTGGTCATCTGCCCGGGAACTTACACTCGGAGCGTGGTCGGCGCCGTGGAGGTGGACAAGCAACTGACTATCGAAGGCCTGGCCACCGCCGATCGTGAGGATGTGCTCGTGCAGGGGCACGGCCTCGGCGGCTTTGTCGTGTCGGTCGACGGTGTCACCATTCGCCATCTCAAGCTGGTGGCCTCCGTCGCCGACCTCGACGGCATCACGCTAGTGAGCGGCGCCGACAATAACACGATCCAGGACGTGGAGGTCACGGCCTGGGCGCGAGGCATCCGAATAGAAGATGCGGAGGGCAACATCGTTGAGGCCTCCAATGTCCACACGAACGCCGGCGACGGTTTGTATCTGAATTCCGGGGCGCGCAACGTCGTGCGAAACAACGAAATAAAGGACAACAACAGCTATGGCTTCGAGTTCTCCGACGAGGATGAGTTGCTGATAGAGGATAACAACCTATCGGGGAACGCCGATGGCCAGATTGAGGTCGTTGGCAAGAACCAGGTGCGCATCCACCGCAATCAGATCGACAACACCGGCTCCACCAGCAACGGCATTTCCTTATGGGCCGTGCCGGCGGAGACCTTCATCCAGATCGGCGGCTCCGCCGAGAACGCCAACACCTTCAGTGGCCCCTTCGGCGGCAGCAGCTACTACGTGGAGCTCCACTGCAACGGCGAGAACACGGTGGACGCGACCTACAACTGGTGGGGAAGCACCAACCGCACGGACATCGCCAACCGCATCTTCAATGACGAGGTCGACACCGGTGTTGAGTGCGCGGCGCCGGACGACGTGAAGGGGGCGGTGGTGTTCCACCCGTGGGCCACCGGCCCGGCACCTACTCCCACGCCCTCGCCCACGCCTACGGCAACCGGCACCCCGACGCCCACGGCCACCGGCACTCCCACCCCTACAGCAACGCCGGGCGCTACCCGCACCATCGACCTCAGCCCGCCCGGCTGGCACGACCTCGCCTGGTCCGGCGCCGACGCCACCGACCCCGGCACAACCCTCGCCTGCATCGCCGACAAGTACAGCATCGCCTACGCCTGGGAGGGGCCCACCGCAGGGTTCAAGCGCTACGTGGAGGGCTGCGCCATCCAAGGCATCTGCAATATGGCGGCCCTGAACAAGTACGACACCCTCCTGGTCAACATCTCCGCCGCCGGTGCGTCCTGCGCGATGCCCGTCGCCCCATAGGGCAGACGCGGCTGACAGATCAAAAGGGGGGGCGAGAACATCGCCCTCCCCCTTCGTATATTGCATCCCTGGGATGGCTATGATATCATCCGCGCTTGGCCGCGCGAAAAATCAGCGGTAGCAAAGGGGGGGTTGAATGCACCTAACCATCGATGGTTGCGGGGGAGACCCCGGGAGTCTGGCCGACGAGAATCTGGTGCGCGCGCTCTTGGACGAATGTCCCGACGAAATTGGGATGACCAAGATCGCGCCGCCGTTCGTTTGCCGATACTATCCTTCCGAGGAAGGACAGCCCGCCGATTGGGGCATCTCCGGCTTCGTGCTAATCGCCGAAAGCCACCTCAGCGTCCACACCTTCCCCGCCCGGGGCCTGGTGTGGGCAGACATCTTCTCCTGCAAAGGCTTCGACACCGACCGCGTGGTGGAGCGCCTGACAGCCGCCTTCGGCCTCAGCGATACGCGCCTCCACCTCCTGGAGCGCGGCCTGGAATATGCTGAGCAAGTGGCCCCGTTAGCCATCGCCCCGTCCGCCTGAGACGGTCTAGAAAGAGCCCCCATGGACGATCCCTTTCCCGCCTCGGTGATACCTTTTCCCGTGAGCGAGCGGGCCAGCGCAGCCGAGCTGGTGGAGCGCATGGCCGGCACCGCCTTCCAGGCGCGCAACCTGGCCCAGGCGACGCGCATCTGGGACGCCATGCTCAAGGAAGAGGTCACTATCTCCTTGGGCCTGGCCGGCGCTATGGTGCCCGGCGGCATGCGACCGGTCCTGACCTACCTGATCGAGAACCGGCTCATCGACTGCCTGGTGAGCACCGGCGCCAACCTGTTTCACGACCTGTACGAGTGCTTGGGCCACCGTCACTGGCAGGGCCGCCCCGGCGCCGACGATGTCCAGTTGGCTCGCCGCCGCGTCTACCGCTTCTACGACGTGCTGGCGGTGGAGCACGACTTCACCATGGGAGAGCGCTTCGTCACCGACTTCTGCCTGACCCTTGACCCTGAGCGCCGGTACACCACACGTGAGTACTTCGAGCTGGTGGGGCGAGCGCTGATCCCGGTGGCCAAACAGGACGGCATTCTCACAGCCGCCGCCCGCCACGGCGTGCCTATCTACTGCCCGGCCGTCGGCGACAGCGTCTTCGGGCTGTGCCTGGCCGAGGCGCGCCACCGCAGCGGCCAGGACGTCACCTTCGACGTCATCCGCGACGTGCTGGAGACGGCCTGGATCTCTTCCCAGGCGCGGGCCACGGGCGTGGTCTACATCGGCGGCGGCACCCCCAAGAACTTCATTCAGCAGTCAGCGGTGGCCTGCTACATCTTCGGGCGGGAGAAGCCCGGCCACAGCTACGGTGTGCAGATCACCATGGACGAGCCGGATTGGGGCGGCCTCTCCGGCTGCACGTTCGAGGAGGCCCAGTCCTGGCGAAAGATCGCGCCGGAGGCCAGCTTTGTGACCGTGCGCTCCGAGGCCACGATCGCGCTGCCCCTCATCGTGAGCGCCCTGGCCGAAGGCAGCGCCGAGGCCATCCGCCAGCGACGACTACCCGCCATCTCGTTCGAAGGCCTGCCGGACGCCTAGGCCGGCCATGGCCGACGAGCGCTTCTTCCCCCGCACTTTCGCCGCCATCCCCGAGGAGTACGCGCGCCTCGAGGCCGCGCGGGTGGTCATCCTGCCCGTGCCCTACGACCACACCGCCAGCGGCCTCGCCGGCTCCCGCGAGGGGCCGCGGGCCATCATCGACGCCTCGGAGGAGATGGAGCTGTACGACCTTGAGCTGGAGAGAGAGCCTTATCTCGCCGGCATCCACACCCTGCCGGAGACGGCGCCCCTGGCCGGCGACCCGGCGGCGATGATTGACCGCATCGAGGCGGTGGTGGGCGAGCTGCTGGACGCGGGCAAGTTCGTGGTGACGCTGGGGGGCGAGCACACAGTGGCGGTGGGGGCGGCGAGGGCCTATCGCCGCCGCTTCCCGAACCTGTCGGTGCTGGCCCTGGACGCCCACGCCGACCTGCGGCCCGAGTACCTGGGCACCCCCTACAACCACGCCTGCACCCTGCGCCGCATCCTCGAGCTCTGTCCGGTAGTGCAGGTGGGCATGCGCAGCGCCGAGCGGGAGGAGCACCAGTTCATCCGCCGCCTGGAGCTGCCCTTCTTCACCGTCGGGGCCTATCGGGCGCTCACCGACGGCCCGGCGGAGGTGGCCGGCCGGCTAACGGCGGACGTCTACGTGACCATCGACCTCGACGCCCTCGACCCGGCGGAGATGGCGGCGGTGGGCACGCCCGAGCCGGGTGGCCTGCGCTGGGAAGAGGTGTCGGCACTCCTGGCTCGCGTGGCAAGCCAGCGGCGCATCGTGGGCTTCGACGTGACGGAGCTGGCGCCGCGGCTGGGCCCTTTCGCCAACGCCCAGCTGGCGGCCAAGCTGACCTATCGCCTCATCGGCCTGGCGTTGAGCGAAGGCTCCTGAGCTGCTCCAGGTGAGCGCGGACGTGCTCGGCCTGCTGCTCCGCATACCCACCGACGTCTATCGGGCCGCGCTCCTCGTGGCGACCGCCGCGCCGCCACTGCTCCTCGCTCAACCCCTCCAGCATGTAGGCGTTGCCACCGGAGAACGCCCTTAGGGCAGTGAGGACCAGCGGCATACTCGCGTTCTGGTAGTCGCCTTCCCGGGCCAGGGCCTCCTGGTCGTAGGAGGAGATGGAGGGATCGTCCTCCTCCACCATCCGGCGGATGCGCTCTCCATCGATCTCCAGGGAGTCGCGCAGGTGAGCGCAGACCTCCTTGATCGACCACTGGTCAGGCGCCGGCCGCCGGCGCAGGGCCTCCTCATCCAGGTCGCGCACCAGCGCCTCGATCTGGCCCGGCAGGGCCCGCAGGGTGTCGACGATCTCCTGGTGGCTCATGGTTGCTCCTTCTGGCTTGCCGCGGCCTCGCCCCGACGGGCGAGCCGTTCCTCCACCTGCGCCCGGTTGGGGATGCCGGCAATGCCCACCGCCTCGACCGAGACAGCGGCCGCGGCAGCGGCGAACAGCGACGCCTGGACCACATCGTCCGTCTCCAGGTAACGTGCCAGGAAAGCGGCGGCGAAGACATCTCCGGCGCCGGTAGGGTCGACCTCGCGGACCGGGAAGGCCGGCACATTCCGCCAGCGGCCGTTCCAGGAGAGACGGGCGCCGCGGTAACCCAGGGTGTAAAAGAGAATAGGCACCTGGGCCGCCCAGCGGGCCAGCGTCTCCTCCGTCTCGGCTGGCGGCAGGTCCTCCTCGGAGACGAAGAGCGCCCGGCTGTGACGCAGCAGCACGCGGGGCCGCCACTGGCGGGGCGATAGCTGGCCCACACGGCCGTCGGCGGCGAAGGTGCGCAGCCAGCCCTGGGGGGAGATTCCCACCGGCGAGCGCGGGAAGCAGCCGGCCACCTCCTCTTCCACCTCGCCTACGAGCGGCCCCAGGAGAACGACACGCGCTTCTCTCAGCTCCGGCGGCACATCGGCGGCGGCAATGGCATCCGCCCGCGCCCAGACGTACTGGGTGCGGTGTCCACCGCTGTAGATGTTCTCGAAGACCGTAGTCTGCGGCGAGGGCAGGCGGTGGACTTCGATGTCGGGCGGCAGGCTCGACAGGTCCAGGTCGGCGGCGGCTCGGGTGAGGATGGCGGTGCGCAGGCCGAGGTGATGGGCGGTGAGGGAGGCGTAGGCGGCGGTTCCGCCCAGGCGGTAGCCCCCCGCCACCTTGTCCTGCACCAGGTGGCCGACGACTAGGAAGTCGGGGGGCGCCATGCTCTCCAGTTTGCTCCTGGACCTAGCGTCGCTTCAGCGAGATAGCGACCTTGCGCGTCTCTCCCTCGCCGAGGCTGGCGGTGACCACCTGGGAGTCGCCCGCCAGGGCCAGGTGAACGATGCGCCGCTCGTTGGCGGGCATGGGCTCCAGCGTGATGGTGCGACCGCTGGCCTTGACCTTGTCGGCCAGGCGCTGGGCCAGGCCGATGAGGGCCTCCTCGCGACGGCGCTTGTAGCGCTCGACGTCCACGCTCACCAGTGCCTTGGTCTTGAGGCTGCGGCTGACCATGTGGTTCACCATGTACTGGAGGGCGGCCACGGTGGAGCCGCGCCGCCCGATGAGCAGGCCCAGATCGTCGCCGCTCACGTCCAGGACAGCGCTGGCACGGCCGAGACCGTCGCCCGGCGTCTCAGGAGCGCGGGCCGTCACGTCGGCGTCGATGTCCATCAGCTCCAGGAGGCGGCGCAGGAAATCCACCGCCATCTCGATGGTGGAACTCTCTACCGCGACCTGCTCGGTGGCCTCGCCGGTCAGGGGCTTGACCAGAACGCGGGCGTTCTCGCCACCAAGCCCGAAGAGGCCGGTGCGACCCTCGCTGACGATCTCCACGTCCACCTGGGAACGGTCCAAGCCGAGCTGCTGGAGGGCCTTCTCGATGGCCTCATCGACGGTTTTTCCGCTTGCCTCTACGTCTTCCATCACTCAACCTCTTGCTGGTCTTGGCGGGAGCGGGCGCGGCCGGCTCCTCGTCCCCGTCTTCCTCCGGGGCGGCCTCCCGCTTCTGGGCGGGCCGCCGGGCAGCGGGGGCGGGGGCCTGCGCGGGGAAGAACGTGCGCCAGCTCACGTTCTTCGGCCCGTATACAAAGTAGTACATGATGACGGCGGTGATGTTACTCATCGCCCAGTAGACGGCCAGACCGCTGGGCACACCCAGGGTGAACCAGGCGAACATAAGGGGCATCATCCAGTTCATCATCTGGGCCTGGGCCTGCTTCTGAGGGTCCGTGCTGGGCACGGTGCTCAGCTTCTGCTGAACGTAGGTGGAGGCGAAGACAAGAAGCGCCAGGATCAGGCTGCGGTCGGGCTGGCCCAGGTCCAGCCACAGGAAGCGGTTCTCCAGGGGCACCGCCGATTCGATGTAGCCCCAGGAGTAGAGACGCTCGGAGAGGCTGACCACGCTCTCGGGAGTGCCGCCCACGGTGATCCTCAGGGCTCCATAGAGAGCGAACCAGATAGGCATCTGCACCAGCATGGGCAACAGGCAGCCCAGAGGGTTGACCCCCGCCTGCCGGTAGAGCTTCATCGTCTCTTCTTGACGGCGCTTGGGGTCCTTGTACTTCTTCTGGATCTCCTGCATCTTGGGCTGGAGCATGCTCATGGCGCGGGTGGAATGGATCTGGCGCAGGGTCAGGGGCATGGTGGCCAGCCGCATGAGCAGGGTGAAGACGATGATGCCCAGACCGAAGTTGCTGAAGAGAATGTTGCTCAGGATGATGAGAGCGTTGATGAGGGGATTGACGAAGGCGATGTCCCAGATGTTCACGGCGTCGCCACCTGAGTCGGGCTCGGCACGGCCGTGCCGCCGGCCGTCGGGCTAGGTGTCGGCGTCCCGGGCGCCGGCGTCCCAGGCGTGGCGGTCGGGCTCGCAGCCGGCGTGCCCGGCTCGACCAAGAGCAGCGCGACGAAGCCACCCTCCTTGGGCATCACCTTGAAGAGATCACCCCCCTGGGCGCTGTAGTAGACTACGTCGCCCTGGGGCAAGGGGTCGGCCAGGAGCGTCTTCCCGACCTCGATGGGCAGCGCCCAGACCAACTCCCCGTTCTCGGGGTTGAGGCCGGCCACCCGCCCACTGCGACCGGCGACGAGCAGAGTGTCGCCCACCATGACCGGGCCCGCACGCACGGGCGCCTCCAGGTCGTAGGACCAGATGCGCTTACCGTCGGCGAGGCCCAGGGCATAGACGTTTCCATCGAGCGAGCCGGCGTAGACGGTGTCGCCGTCTACCAGCGGCCGCGCCCAGAACCAGTTGTCGGCCTTGAAGCTCCACTTCTCTTCACCGCTGGCGGCGTCCACGGCGCGCAGGCGGCGGTCGAAGCCGCCCACCAGCAGCGTGCCGTCCACGAGCACGGGCGTTGTGGCGAGGCCACCGTCGGCCGAGAAGGCGCTGGGCCAGTGCTCGCTGCCGTCGGCGGCGTTCAGAGCGTAGAGCTTCTTGTCCATAGCAGCCACGTAGACCACGCCGTCCTCCACCAGAGGCGTTGCCCAGATGTCGTCGCCGGCCTCAAATCGCCAGCGTTCCGCCTGGGTGGCGAGGTCGAGGGCGTGAAGCCGGTTGTTGGAGGAGCCGACGTAGAGGAATCCATCCGCCAGAGCAACACCGCCGATGATGTGGCCGCCCAGTTCCACTTCCCATTTGATCTGACCGCCGGCCAGGTCAAGGGCGTAGAGCCAGCCGTCGTAGGCGCCGAAGTAGACGGTGTCGTCGGCGATGACAGGGTTGCCGTAGACGGCCTGGAGCTCGATCTTGCTGCCGTCGAGGTGCTTCTGACGTCCGGGGAACTCCCAGGCCACCAGCAGTGAGTCGATGTCCACCGCAGCCAGCTTGTCGCGCTCGTTGTGGACCACGAGCCGTCCATCGGCCGGCGCGGGGCCGGCCCAACCACTGGGCTGGGCGACGCTAATGCAGGCCGTGGCCAGGAGAAGAGCAGCCGTCAGGGCCGCCAGAAGCAGCGGCGGCCGCCAATGCGTGGCAGTTCTAATCTCTGTTCCTCCCCAGGAGAGGCGTTCGCCGCAAGAGCCCGCCGGTGCCGCCCCGACAACTGTGCCACTAGGGCACGGGATCGTATCCGCCGGCCGCGAAGGGATGGCAGCGCAGCAAACGGCGCAGGGTGAGCCAGCTTCCCTTCGTCAGACCGTGACGGTGGACGGCCTCATATCCGTACTGGGAGCAGGTGGGGAGGTAGCGACAAGAAGGCGACATTCCCGCAGAGATGCGGGTCTGATAGGTGCGGATGGCGGCCAGGACTAGCCCCTTCACTGTTCCTCTCCCGCCCGCTGCCGGACGGGCTCCCGCTTATCGAGAAGTCGAGCGCGAGAAAGCAGCTCGACCAACGCCTCTCTCAATTGTTGATACGTCGCTGCGGCAGCAGGCGGTCGTGCCAGGAGCACCACGTCCCAACCAGGCCGAATGGCCATCGGGCGCACTCCCTCGCGCAGGCGCCGCCTCAGCCGGTTCCGCGCCACCGCCTTCCCCACCCGTTTGCTGACCACGAAGCCGTAGCGGTTGTGGGGTAAGCCATTGGGCAAGGTACGCAGTACGAGGAACCGATGCGTCCAGGCGCGCCCCCTCCGGTAGACGGCGAGGAAGTCTCGGCGAACCCGCAGGCGTTCCCTCTGGATCATGTCCTGGCGGCCCGCTGCGGGGCCAACATCGAAGCTAAACAGCCAGGCGCCAGCGCCCCCTGAGCCGCCGCCGGCGCAGGACGTTACGGCCGCCGCGCGTGCTCATGCGCGCACGGAACCCGTGCTTCCGCTTGCGAGGGATCCTCTTCGGCTGGTAGGTTCGCTTGGGCATAACCCTCTCCGCTGCCTCAACCCGCCCCGACGTGTTGGGGCAGGTCGCGCCCCATTATACGGCAGCCGTTTCGGGAGGGTCAATTGGATAAGCGAGCGGTTATGGGTCGCGTCGAGCAGTAACTTTGCCCGCGCCCCAATCCATCACGCGTCCTGCCAGGGGCCCCAGAGACCCCACATCACGACGGCGCTGATGAGCAGCCACAACTGGATGCCGATGGTCAATAGGTCCATGGTCTCGCCTTTTCTAGCAACAGCGGGTGAACCCGCACAGCGGGCAGCAGACGCAGCCTTCGCCGTGCACCACGGGTCCGCCGCAATCCGGGCAGCGAGGGCGCTTGTGCTGAACGGCCTTCTGCATTGCGACGCCTCCTTGTTAGAACGCGTGTTCGTTTCACCGCCAAACTAACAGAACAACTGTTCGTTGTCAAGGGCCAACCGAGGAAATTTCCGGAATTCTGTTCAGCGTCCGTTGTGCGGCCGGTTACAATGGCCACGGCAGAACGTGATGCGGATCGTCGTCGCCCCTCAGGAGTTCAAGGGCAGCCTCACGGCCGTCCAGGCCGCCCAAGCCATAGCCGACGGCCTGCGGCGTGCCCTTCCCGACGCCGAGCTGGTCCTAGTGCCCATGGCCGACGGCGGCCCCGGCACCGTGGAGGCGGTGGTTACGGCCAAAAGAGGTCGCTGGCAGAAGACCGCCGTCCGGGGCCCGCTGGGCGCACCGATCGATGCCGCCTGGGGCATCGTCGATGGCGACACCGCCGTCATCGAAATGGCCGCCGCCTCCGGCTTGGTGCTGGTGCCGGAGAGCCAGCGCGACCCGCGTATCGCCTCCACCTACGGCACCGGCCAGCTCATCGCCGCCGCCCTGGCGGCGGGCTGCCGTCGCCTCATTGTAGGCATGGGCGGAAGCGCCACCAACGACGGCGGCGCCGGCGTCGCCCAAGCCCTTGGCGCCCGCTTGCTGGACGATGACGGCCGGGACCTACCGCCCGGCGGCGCCGCCCTGGCCCGCCTGGCCCGCATCGACGTGTCGGGCCTCGATCTCCGGCTGGGCCAGACCCAACTCTTCGCCGCCACCGACGTGTTCAACCCGCTGTGCGGGCCGCAAGGGGCGTCCGCGGTCTACGGGCCGCAGAAGGGGGCTACAGCGGAGATGGTAGGCGAGCTGGACGCGGCGCTGGTCCACTACGCCTCCGTTATCGATCGGGATCTGGGCGTACGGGTGCTAGACGTGCCGGGGGCCGGCGCAGCGGGAGGATTGGGCGCCGGCCTCGTGGCCTTTCTTGGGGCCGAGATCCTCCCTGGCGCGAAGCTGGTAGCCGAGGCGGTGGGCCTGGAGCAGCGGATGGCCGGCGTCGACCTAGTCATCGCCGGCGAGGGGCGGCTGGACGCCCAGACGGGCTTCGGCAAGGCACCCTGGGAGGTGGCTCGCCTGGCCCGCCAAGCACGAGTCCCCGTGATCAGCATCGCCGGAGCGCTGCGGGAGGACTGTGGTTCAGAGCTGCTGGACGCCTTCGACGCTGTGGCCACCATCCTGCCGCCCGGCGTGCCGCCTCAGGAGGCGATGTCCCGCGGTGGCGAGCTGCTGGCTGCCGTCGCAGAGCAGGTGGGCCGGCTGCTGGCCCTGGGACGCCGCCTGGGCGAAGGGAGGACCCTCTGACGGTAGACCAGTTCCAGCAGGTAGGCCGCGACCTCTACGCAGCCGGCCTCGTCTCCTCGCACGGGGGCAACATGAGCGTCCGCCGCGGCGAGGGCCTTCTCATCACCACCCACGGCAGCCGTCTGGGTCACCTGACGCAAGCCGACCTGGTCGAGGTGACGCCGGACAGCGCACCCGCAGCCGAGCCGTCCATGGACCTGGCGCTCCACCAAGCTATCTACGCTGCCGTCTCCCAGGCGCGAGCCGTGGTGCACGCCCACCCCCGCCACGCCATCGCCCTATCGCTGGCGTCGAATGGGATCCGGCCGCGCGACCTCGAGGGCCGGCACTACCTGGAGTTCGTGCCCGTGGTCGCTGGCGATGGGGACGTTGCTGCCGCCCTGGCCGCCGTCGTGCGGCAGCACAAGATAGCGGTCGTGGCCGGTCACGGCAGCTACGCCTGGGGCGAAGACCTATGGCAGGCGCTCCAGTGGACCTCGATCCTGGAGGAGAGCGCTCAGGTGCTGTGGCTGGCCCGCGTCCTCACTGGCGAGAGCTAGGCGGCGCGCCGCCGACGGGCTGGGGCACGGCCGCCGCCCGCGGCTGAAAGAGATTGGGGAAGATGAGGAAGATGAGCGCGCCGGATATGATGGACGGCATGATAGCCCCTGCCCAGCTCACGTCGCCTGCGCCCCGGTGGTAGAAGCTGCTGAGCACAAGGGCCACCTGCTCGATCAGCCCCAGCCAGAAGACCCGCCGGTGCTGCTGCGGGTCGCGCAAAGCCCAGAGATAGACGATGGCCGGGATCAGGGCCGAGGCGCTGAACGCCCGACCGCCGAAGACGCCGGACGCCTCCGCCTTCATATCGAAGAGGAAGCTGTCGGACAACAGTTGGGTCAGCACACCCACGATGTCCCAGGTTGCGAGGAGGACTAGCATCACCCGGGGCTGGCGGAGCATGTCCAGTACGCTGGGCTGCTCCTGGGCCGGCCGAACCTCGCCCGTGGAAGCCATGGCTAACCTCCTTCTATTGCATACCTAGCTCGCGCAGCCGGTCCTCCTCTATCCCCAAGTAGTGGCCGATCTCATGGAGGACGGTTCGGCGCACCTGCTCTACCATCTCTTCGCGGCTGGAGCAAAGCCGCTCGTGGGTGTCCTGATAGATGACGATCTGATCCGGTAGAGCCATGTTGTAGTGATCGCCCCGGACTGTTAGGGGCAGGCCCAGGTAGAGGCCAAAGAGGTCGCCGCCGTAGCGCCCGCCGGCCAGGCGACGCTCGGCTGGGGTGGGGCGCCCCCTTACAACGATGTCGATGTTCTCCAGGCGGTGGCGGAACTGGGGGGGCAGGTCGGCGAGGACGGCGCGAACCAGCTTCCGAAACTCGGAGCGGAGCATACAGCTAGCATTCCCTCTGCCAGAGGGACTGGTAGCCGGCGCCGGACACGGCGTTGCGGATCTCTGCCCGCTCCTGGCAGATGAGGTCCTTCAGCACTCGCTGGCACTCCTCCGTGGCCTCCGGAAAACCGGCATCCCTGAACCGCTGCAGGATCCGCTCCCAGATACCGGCCGACACCAGGCCTTCCACACGCTTGGGCCACCAGACGGCGCTGATCTTGTCGGGCAGACGAAAGCGGGGGCGGAGCTGCTTGATGGCTTTGAAGCGCTCATCCAGCGAGCGGGCGCGCGGCACCAGCTTTACCATCGGCCCTTCTCGCTCCGAGTGGCGGGCGTCGATAAGGAGTCGATGGGGGACGATGAGGAAGCGGATGGTGATGACGTCGGCCTTCTCGACAGCTTCCAGGATGGCGTCGAGGTCAATGACGAAATCGTTGTCCATGGCTAGATAGGCAGCGGTACCCTCCGGTTCATTGTAGCGTGCGCGCGAGGGGCCAGCAAGGGAAGAGAAAGACGTGGGCGGACCTGCGGGATGAATCCCGCAGCTTCACCAGGAAGCTGCTGGTTTCAACCAGCAGACAGGAATCAAATGCTAGCCACCGCCCGCCAGGTACGTCTCGAGGACGCGGCGCACCATGGGCGCCGCCTCCCGCGAACCCGACTGCCCTTCGTCTAGGGCAACGAGGGCCACGATGCGCGCGTCGTCGCGGGGGGCATAGGCCACAAAGAAGACGTGCTGCTGCAGATCCACGTCCTCGGCGGTGCCGGACTTTCCAGCCGCCGCTACGCTGGAGCCCAGGAACGCCTCGTAGGACGTGCCGCCGGGGCTGGCGATGACCAGCGTGAGCCCCTGGCGGATGGCCGCCAGCGTGCCTTCGGAGACGGGCAGGCGGCCCAGTTCCTCCGCCTGGAACTCCTGGGCGCTGCCGTCGGCGGCCACGATCCGCTTCACCAGGAGCGGCGTACGCATGACGCCCGTCCGGGCCAG
>Ga0214473_10005758_pt1 | contig 14832 bp, 10 predicted proteins | sample RVTome_7_FD_203509 | JGI IMG/M metagenome (GOLD analysis project Ga0214473, IMG submission 203509) | Soil microbial communities from uranium-contaminated site in the Upper Colorado River Basin, Wyoming, United States - RVT98D197 | ecosystem: Environmental > Terrestrial > Soil > Contaminated >... | reverse complement strand
GCTGGCACGGACGGGTACGTCCCGCCGGTGGATGCTCCTGGTACGGACGCCCCAGTTGTGACGGGCTGCCGGGTCGGCATCGCCTGCACGCCGGACCGGGGCTGTCCCTCGGGCGAGTGTGAGCCCGAATACAACTTCAGCTATGGCGGGGCCGAGGATCCCATCACCGGCCACCCCGACGGCATGGACACCACGATCCCGGGCGCCTATTTCGTGGGCGGCTACTGCACGCCCTCGCCCTTGGCGCTCGAAAGCAACCCGGCCGCTTGCGACCGCTTGGACGAGACGAGCTGCGGCGACTGCGCCCAATGCGAAGCCATTGGCCAGCAGATGGGCGAGTACCTGGTCATGTGCTTCCGCTCGTGCAGTCCGTCCATCACCGAGCAGACCTGCGCCCAACCGACGCAGGAGTGCATTCTCAGCTCGGATTTCTGCTTCGACGGGTGCACCTCCGACGACGAGTGCGCGATCTACCGGCCCGACACCAACATGAACGGCGAGATCGACTACTACGATGCGGCGATGAACCCCATGGGTGACCACCTGGTCTACGACGCGGCCGGCGACTGGACCTGCAACATGACGACCCGCCACTGCGAGCACCCCGGCGTCTCCACGGCGACCGCAGGCGACCCCTGCGCCAAGTCGAGCGACTGCGAGCACAACGGCCGCTGCCTCACAGAGGCCGGGACCGAGGGCTCCTTCCCCGGCGGCTACTGCCTCAAGGATGGCTGCCTCGTGGCGGGCAACGGCTGCGCCAACGACGGCGTCTGCATAGAACGGCGCGTCGGATTCGACGCGTGCCTGGGCCCCTGCAACTTCGCCCAGGAGCCCATGGCTGACCGGCTCGGCGCCGGCGGCCACGGCCAGGGCTGCCGCTCCGAATACACCTGCATGTGGGACGGCGTCGGCACGGCCGGCACGCCCAACAACGGTGGGTGCTTCCCCGGCAACTACAACGCGATCACCACGGCCAACACGGGCGCGGCCTGCACGGACGATGCGGACTGCTACTCGCCCTACGGCGCGGGCATGTGCTTCAACAGTGCCTACTGGCTGACGTCCCACTACTGCTCGCTCCTGGACTGCGGCGCCCCGGGGATGCCGACGGACATCTGTGGTGCCAACGCGCAGTGCCTCACGTTCTACGACGACATCACGTTCTGCGCGGCCAACTGCACGACGGCCTCCGACTGCAGCCCCGGGTACGGCTGCGTGCAGTGGGGCGCGGACGATCCGTCCAAGATCTGCTTCCCGATTTGCGCCGTTGCCGAGGACTGTCGCACCGGCCAGACCTGCATCATCCCCATGGGTGAAACGTACGGCAGCTGCGGGTAGGGGCTTCAACGACACGCGATGGGCCCCGGCGTCACCGCGCCGGGGCCTTCGCAGTCCGGGGACACTGGAGAGAGTCATGTACATCTGGCAGCTCCGCCGAGGCGGCAAGGCCAACCGCACCAAGACCAAGCGCCTCAGGGCGAAGGCGAAGGCGAAGAACCGCCGCCGGATCAACCGGATGCAGGGCCGCAAGCTGGGGCGGCGGCTCAAGCGCGCTGGCCGCAACGGCGCCCGCTAGCGGCAATGCCGCTCACTGGGTCCATTTCTGGACCCTCTCGGGCGACAACTACTTGTTGCGCCGGACGTACTCGCCGGTGACGCGCGAGACGAAGGTCGCGATGATGCCGTCAGCGACCCGGAGCCGGCGGCTGAGCTCGCGGGCGATGTTCATGACGAACAGCGCGTAGGACTTCACGTCCCTGCGGTACAGCAGGCGCTCCACGTCGTCCGTGCCGATTCGGAGCAGCATGGTCGGTGCCACGGCTCGGACCGTGGCTGAGCGGGGCTGCACGTCCAGGATCGCCATCTCGCCGAACCAGTCGCCCGGACCGAACAGAGCCACGCGCACCTCCGAGCCGGGGTCGGCCTGCTTGACGACCTCGAGCTCGCCGCCGATGACCACGAACATCTCGCGGGCGGCTTCCCCCTCCTTCACCACATCCTGTCCGGCCTCGACGTGCACAGACGGCAGCTCGCGCGCCAGGACGGAGAGGCACTCGTCATCGAGCCCTCCAAAGAGCCCGATGTCCCGCAGGAGGGGGGCCGTCACCTTCGGCGTCGGACGGGGTGCGTCGCTGCCGGACATGGGCGCATCCTCACACTCCAGAGCATCCCCGGCAAGCCCCCGCTCCACCGATCGACCGGCCCACACCGCAGATCGCCCACGAAGCGAGCGCGGCGGCTTTACGCGGCCCGGGGAAAGCGGATACGGTGGGGAAGACCTCCCACGGGGCGAGGGAGGCCCTGCAGGGCAGCGTGGCGCTCAGCTCCGACTCCTTGGATCTTCCGCGGCCCTTCGGGCCCTATCAGCTCCTGCGGCGGCTTGCCGTCGGTGGCATGGCCGAGGTGTACGTCGCTCGCGCCCGCGGCATCGGCGGCTTCGAGAAGCTGGTCGCCATCAAGGTCATCCATCCGCGCTACTCCGAGGACGAGCACTTCGTCCGCATGCTGGTCGAGGAGGCGAAGATCTCCGTCCTCCTCACCCACGTGAACATCGCGCAGACGTTCGACCTCGGCTGCATCGACGAAACGTACTTCATCGTGATGGAGTACATCGAAGGTGCCGACGCCTACCGCATGCTCAAGCGAGCCTCTGCCCGAAATCAGGTGCTGCCCTTCGACGTGTGCTCCTTCGTGGCGTCGGAGGTGTGCAACGGTCTCGACAACGCCCATCGCAAACGGGACTCGGCAGGGAATCCCCTGCACATCGTCCATCGGGACATCTCGCCCCAGAACGTGCTCCTGAGCTACGCGGGGGAGGTCAAGCTCGTGGACTTCGGCATCGCCAAGGCCGCCCTCCGGACCGCCCAGACCGAGGCCGGTGTGATCAAGGGGAAGTACTACTACATGTCCCCGGAGCAGGCCTGGGGCGATCCCATCGACGCCCGCGGCGACGTCTTCTCTACTGGTGTCGTCCTCTACGAGCTCATCACCGGCGAGATGCTCTACCAGGAGGACAACATCCCTCAGTTGCTCGACCGTGTGCGCAAGGCGGAAGTCCAGTCCCCCGCCGAACGCCGGCCCGACACTCCAGCGCAGCTCTGCGACATCGTGTTCAAGGCGGTGGCGAGGCGGCCTGAGGACCGGTTCCAGTCCGCCCGTGAGATGGGACAGGCCCTCACCGACTACCTCTACCAATCCTCGCCGTCCTTCTCTCCGCAACGTCTCGCAGAGATCATGGGAGCGCTATTCAAGGATGAGCTCGAGCGGCACGGAACCATGGGCCGGGTCCCCTCGGGCGAACGGGCCCTCCCGCCCCCGTCCGAGCCACCGCAGCAGGTCGAGCCGCCGACGGGCTCCCTCGAGGTGATGTCGCGCGAGGACTTTGCCCCCGACCGCACCAAGAGCGTCCTCATGGACATGGGCGCAGACGAGGACGAGACGCGCCACGACGTGCAGCCCTTCCGGAAGCCCGAGCCCGAGCCCGTGTCCGCTCCGGTCGTGGCCTCCCGGCGCCTGCCGGGCGATCCCGATACTTCCCCGGCGCGTCCGTCCGGCGCGCCGCACCCCACGGCGAGCGCACGCTACCCGTCGGCTCGCGTGCCGGTCTCCGCGAGCTCGGCTGCGGTCGACGGCGAGACCGATCGCTCGGTGCGCGCCGCGCACGACGATTGGGAAGAGGCGACGGCAGCCAAGGCGACCGGTGACGAATGGGACGAGCCGACGGTCATCGACGACGGTCAGTTCTCGGGACCGGCCCGAGAGATGTTTCCGGAGTCGGAGAACACGGCCGAGGCCCTGCGTCGTGTGGCCTCGCAGCAAGCACCTCCGCTGCCCATCGCCCCGCCGCGGCCCGTGTTCTTGCCTCAGGGGGGCGGTGCTGCCGGCCGCTCCGGCAAGGGGCAGTCCACTCTCCCGATCCCCGCGGCTTCCGTCGATCCGTCCCGACCTTCGGCCGCCGGCCCGACTTCGCGGCAACGCCCGGTGCCATTCGCAGCTGCTCGACCAGTGCTGCCCGATCGTCCCCCTCCCGAGCGAAGCGCTCCGCCTCCGCCGCCTCGTCCGCCGCCCGTGCCCACGCCTGAGGCGCCCCCGCAGCCTGCGGCCGCGCGGCCGCAGGCGCCTGGCCCGCGCCCTGCCCAGGCCGTCATCGCCCACGCGAGCGGGCCCTGGGGCGCGGTGGTGGCGCCCCCGCCCCCGCCTCGACCTCCGGTGCATTGGCCCATGGCCTCCCCTTCGCCCGCTGTGTCCTCCGTCCAGCCCAGCGTGGGTCAGGCCTTTGCCGAGCCGCCGCCCGGTGCCTTCGCACCGTCCCAGCCGTCGCCCGCCGGATTCGGGGCGCCGCCGCCGTTCGCGTCGCCCTTCGAGGTCCCACCGCCGACCTATCCAGAGGACGGCCCCGGGCCGACGTTGCCCCTGATGGACCCGCTCGTCCAGGCCCAGCGCCGACGCGTGCGCGGGTTCGTGTTGGCCGTGGCGGCCATGGTGGTCGTCGGCGGTCTCGCCGCCGCTGTCCTCACCTGGCTCCTCGCGCCCGCACCGCCCGAGCCCGTGCTGGAGGTCCGGAGCGTTCCGGGCGGCGCCGCCGTCACGCTCGACGGCGCTCCCGTGCCTGGCAGGACGCCGCTCGCCATCACGAAGGGGCTTCGGCTGGCGGAGGCCCATCGGCTCGAGGTTTCCCTGTCTGGGTACGAAACCTGGGTGACGACGGTGCAGCCCGTGGCGGGCCGCCTGCAACAGATCGCCGTGCTGACACCGCAGCGAGCGACCCTGCGCGTCGTCACGGAGCCGGTCGAGGCCCACGTGTGGGTCGACGACGTGCTCTTCGGAAGCGCTCCCGTCGAAGTGCCCGGCCTCGCCCTCGGACACGAGGCGCAGATCCGGGTGACGAAGACCGGCTATGTGCCGGCTCGGCAGACGGTCCGCATCACGGCCGACGAGCTGCGTCCGACGGTCACTGTCGTGCTCACGCCGCTGGAGCCGTAGCGCTAGTCGCGGCAGGGCGGGGCAGGATCCTCGCCGAGCACCACGTTGTCGATGAGGCGCGTCGAACCGATGTGGGCCGCGACCGCGAGCAGCGCCCGCTCGCCGATCTCGTCGGGTAGCGGTGAGATGTCGTCGGCATCCGCGATCGCCACGTAGTCCACGCGGTCGAAGCCCTGCGCCACGGGCTCACGAGCCAGCCGCTCGAGCGTCCCCCGATCGCGCTCTCCCTGATCGAACGCCAGGGCCGCGCGCCGTAGCCCGCGCGCGATGCCCAGGGCCCGCTCGCGTTCCGCCGGTCCGAGGTAGCGATTGCGCGACGACAGCGCGAGGCCGTCGGGCTCCCGCACGATGGGCATCCCGACCACCTCGACGTCGAGATCCAGATCGCGGGCCATCCGGGCTACAACGCGCCATTGTTGGTAGTCCTTCCGGCCGAAAGTCGCCACGCAGGGAGAGGCCAGAGCGAACAGCTTGGCGACCACGGTGGTCACGCCGCGGAAGTGACCCGGGCGAAAGCGTCCCTCGAGCCTCGTCGTGAGCTCGCCGACTTCCACGGCCGTCTCGAATCCGGGCGGGTACATGGTGGGCCGCTCCGGCGCGTAGACCAGGTCCACGCCGCGCTCGCGGCACCTCGCGAGGTCCGCGTCGAGCGTCCGCGGATAGCGCTCGAGGTCTTCGGCGGGGCCGAACTGCAGCGGGTTGACGAAGACCGTGACCGCGATCATCTCGGCACCGTGGTCGCGGGCGCCGTCCACCAGGGACAGGTGACCCTCGTGCAGCGCCCCCATGGTGGGAACGAGACCCACGCGCAGACCCGAGCGGCGCGCAGCGTCGAGGGCAGCGCGGACCTCGGCCGGCGTGCGCGCGACGTGTGTCATCCCTCCGGACCGTAGCCCGCCGCGCGCCGGTTCTGTGTCTCTGCGGGGGCCGGTTTCCCCGCGTCGTTGGCGGGAGAGACGGGGCTGCCAAAGGAGTGGTCGGCCGCAGGGAAGGTCCCGTCGCGGACCTCCGCGCAGAAGCGGCCCGCCGCCTCCACTCCCTCCTGGTACATCTCGGCAAAGCGCTTGACGAACTTGGGCTTGAAGTCCGGCGTCAAGCCGAGCAGGTCATAGCAGACCAACACTTGGCCGCTGCAATGCGGGCCGGCCCCGATGCCGATGGTCGGCACGTCGAGGCACGCCGTGATGCGGGCCGCCAAGTCCGCGGGGATGCCCTCGAGCACGACGGCGTAGGCGCCGGCCTCGGCGACCGCCCGCGCGTCCTCGACGATTCGATCGGCAGCGGCCTGGGACTTGCCCTGCACACGGAATCCGCCCATCGCGTGCACGCTCTGGGGCGTCAGACCCACGTGGGCCATCACGGGGATGCCAGCTGCCACGATCTTCTCGATGGTGGGCGCGACCGTCGCGCCTCCCTCCAGCTTCACGGCGTGCGCGCCACCCTCGCTCAGGAAGCGCCCGGCGTTTCTGAGCGCGTCCTCGGCCGTGATCTGGTAGCTCATGAACGGCATGTCACCGACGATGTGAGCCCGTCGCGCGCCTCGTGCGACTGCTCGGCAGTGATAGATCACGTCGTCCACGGTCACCTGCAGCGTGTCGGGCAGGCCCTGCACGACCATTCCGAGCGAGTCGCCCACGAGCAGGATGTCCACGCCGGCTTCGTCGAGCATCCGGGCGAACGTCGCATCGTAGGCGGTGACCATCGTGATCCTGTCGCCGCGCGCCCCCATGGCGCGCAGCGCAGGCACGGTGACGCGGGCCGCACTCTTCGGCCGGTGGCCGTGAGGCTGGGTCATCTCTTCCTCGCAACTCGGGTCGCGGCCGGGCCATGTCCCGGTCCACGCCCATCGCTACGGTGTCACCATAGCACAGGTCGCTCAGACCGGCCCACGGCTGGTGACGCGGGGGGTGTGATCGCGGACGGTTGCTCACTGGCGACGACGTCGAGCGAGGCCGGCTGCGCCGCGGCTTTCGGCCTCGCTCCCGCCCTGCGAAATACATGAGTATTCCTCGGGCGCTCGCTCGGGCGCGCTCGCTGCTCGCTCGGCCTCGCTCGACGAGCTGCCAACGGGTCTGGATCACACCCTGACGCGGGTCCTCTTGTGGCGCAGGGCCAGGGCCCCGAGCCCGAGGACGGGGCCGATCCCCATGACGATCCAGAGGCGGGTCAGGACGGTGAAAGCGTGCTGGGCATCTGTGACCCGCAGCGCGGCCGCCAGCTCCGCGGCGGCGAGGCCGGACTCGGACAGGTGCACGAGAGTGACGGGGACCGTCGACGCCACGAACCCGGCCATGAGCCCGACCGACACGCGCAGGACCCAGAGCAGCCGCTCGTCCTCGGGGAGACGCCACGCGCCGATCCCGAACACGGCGAGGGCAGCCGTGGGCGCCAGGGCCGAGCCCCAGCTCGGCACATAGGGCCCGATCAGCACGGCGACCAAGCAGCCCGCGGCGATCGACAGCCCCCAGCCGAGCGGGACCGGGCTCACGACGTCAGGTCCCGTCCCCGAGCGCTTCGAGCTGGTCGGCGACGGCCTTCGCCTCCTCGGAGTCGTTCGGGGCGAGGGCGACGGCCCGCTGGAGCATCCTGCGCGCCTCCCCGTTCAAGCCGGCCAGCGCGAGCAGGCGCGCCGCTTCGCGATGGTAGAGCAGGTGATTGGTCCGGTCGCTGCCCGCCGTGAGCGATCGGTACATGTCTGCGGCGCGCTCCGGTCGCTCTTCGGCTTCGAAGAGCGCGGCCAGGGCCACAGCCGTCTGGGGTGGCAGGTCGGTGTGGCCACGGGCCGAGAGGAGCGCCACGACCCCCTCGAGGGTTTCCCGCGCTTCGACCGCCTGGCCTGCGTCCCGGTACGCGAGGCCCAGCTCCTCGAGGATGCGCCACTCCGGACGCGAGTCACCCATGACCGCCGTGGCTGCCTCGAGGACATCGACCGCCTCCTTCGCGTGGTTCTTGACGCGCAGGTACTGGCCGAGGGCGAGGAAGGGGCGCGGATCCTCCTCGAGCTCGTCCACGGCAGCGGTCAGCTCGGCGACGGCGCCGTCGAAGTCGTCCCGCTCGTCCGCCAAGCGCGCGAGCTCCATGTGCGCCACCAGCCGCGCTTCGCCGCCCTCGCTCGGGTGGACGGAGTCGAGGAAGCTCCTGAGCGCTGCGGCGCCGCCTTCCAAGTCGGACGTGAGGAGCCTGGCCCGCCCGACCTCGAGCCAGAGGTAGCAGGGACCTTCGACGTCGTCGTCGTCTTCGTCCGCGTGCTCCTCCAACGCCTGCGCGAGGATCCCCTCGAGCTTCTCGCGCGCCTCCTCCGGCCGACCGCTGTGCATGGCGACGAGTGCGCTCGTGAAGTCCTCGCCGTAGTCCTCGTACTCCTCTTCCTGCTCCTCCTCCCAGCTCCCGGCGATCGCGGCCAGCGTGTCCTCGTCACTGACCTCGACCTCCGTGGCCTGCTCCCGCGCGTCCTCCCTCTCGAGCCCATCGAGCAGCTCCCGAGCAGAGCTCGCGACCGCTTCGGAGGCCGCCACCTCGAGGGCACCTTCGAGATCGGCGACCGCGAGATCGATCTCGCCGCCGTCAAGATGACGACGGCCCGACTCGATCCGCCCGAGCGCAATGTTGTCCCGGCACTCGTTGATCTTGGCGGATAGCGCGTCCCGCGTGTCTTCGGGCCGATCCCCCGCGCGATCGAGTACCCGCTCGTAGGCGAGCTTGGCCTCGCCGAAGCGACCTTCGTCGAAGAGCCGGTCGGCCTGACTCCGATCTTCCTCGAACGTCCGGCCGCCGAAGATCCGTCTCAACAGAGACATCTGGCTCAGCCCCTTCCTCCGCCCTTTCCGCTCGAGCGCGTCTTCTGTTGATAGCGCATGGACGCCGCTGACTTGATGGGCCCCGCCACGTTGCGGCTGCGCGACAGGGCCCGGAGATCGCTGTCGCGCAAGTGCGTGAGGAACTGCAGAGCGATGGCCACGGGCGTCTTGGGGTTGAGGACGAGGGCCTTCTTGACCTCGTAGTTCGAGAGCCACCGTTTCCTGCTCCCGATGAGGCGGAGGATGTCTTCGCCCACCTCACGGCTCATCGCGATGTTCGCCGCCTCCCGGTCGCTCTTGATGCCACGCGCAGCCGCGTCCGCGATCTCACGCCTCGGATCGCGAATCAGGATTGCCCTGGCCGCCGCGCTGCCGACCATGGCCATTCGGATCTTCTCCGAATCCGTCATGCCGCCGATCTGTTGCCTGAGCTGGGTGAACTTGCGCTTGAGCGTCTCGGTCCCGTCCACCGCGTCGCGCTCGATGGCGTCGGGATCGTCCTCGTCGTGGGCGAGAGCCTCGCGGAAGCCGATATCGCCGGGCATGGGCTCGTCGCTCGGCTCCGGGATGAGCTGCCCCTGGATCGCGCGCACGTGGGCCTCGTACGCCGGAATGGCATCGAGCCTGAGCTCGTGTCTCGCTGCGAGCTCGATCAGGCGGTCCGCGGTGGACATGCGCGTGTTGGAGTTCATGTAGAGGGCCTCGATGATCGCCGGGGCCCCGATGAGGCGCTGCTCGTTGGACGAGATCATCTCGGTGATGCTCTCGGCGCACATGCGAGCGACGCGCCGGATCGTGGAGTCCGCGGTCACCGAGTTGCTCACCACCGCCTCGAGCGCCGCACCGGACCGGCCGCAACGGTCGGCCAGCGCGTCGAGCACGGACGGATGCAGCGGAGCGGCGCAGGCGGCGAGGAGGATTCCCTCCGGTAGGCCGACCATGGTCTGCTCGGCCGCGGCCGCGACCGACGGCTCTGCGTCCCGGGTGAGCTGGATCAGCAGCGTGACCAGATCCGTGCCCTTGACGGGGACCAGGCCCTTGGCGGCCATCGTCCGCGCTGGCAGGGGCCCCGCAGGATCGCCGAAGCGCCGGATGGACTCCGGGAGTTGGCTCGGGGGCAGCGGGAGGGGAGGGGGTTGTTCCATGGGCGTTGTGGGACCGGGCCGGGACCCCGACCCCTTCTTAGTCGGCCCTCTGGATTGTGCAACGATCACACGCGATCTCAAGTGGCTTTGGCGCTCAGGGGTGGTGTGCACCCCCAGGCCGGCGTGTCATACTGCCCCATTCGACGGCTTGGCCTAGTCAGGATGACGATGATCGCGCTTCGCTGGAACGGTTTTGTGGGCTTGGGGGTGTTGTCCGCGCTCGTTTTGGCGGGCTGCGGCGACGACGCCACGCCCGACGGCGGAGCGGATGCGGCGGTGGACGGTTCCGCGACCGACGCGGGGCCCGAGGCGCCCGACGGCGCTTCTCGCTGCTCCACCGACGGCGACTGCGACGACGGCGTCCTGTGCACCCGGGACATCTGCGACGGCGCGGGCTACTGCCGCCATCCGGTCGACCTGGCCGTGTGTGACGACGGCACCTTCTGTAACGGCGTCGAGCAGTGTAATCCGCTCCGCGGCTGCGAGCCGGGCCCCCCCGAGAGCTGCAACGACGACGACGTGTGCACGCTCGACCACTGCGACGAGGAGGGCAAGACGTGCCGTCACGGCCCGCGTGACTTCGACGAGGACGGCGAGGCCGACTGGCACTGCGAGGGCGGCACCGACTGCGACGACCGGGATCCGACGCGGGGAATGACAGCCTCGGAGATCTGCGAAGACGGCGTCGACAACGACTGTGACGGGATGATCGACGAGATGGGCACGCCGGAGATGCCCGCGTGCGGGCGGCCTCCCCACGACACCTGCGACGATCCCCTCGACGTGAGCGCGGGGGGAACGTTCTTCGTCAGCAACGAGGGTGCAACGCCCGACTATGCGCTCACTTGCGACTCGTCGAGCCGCAAGGACGTCGTGTTGACGCTCACGCTGGCCGAGCCGCACGATCTGCGCGTGCGGGCCGACGGCTCGGGAGTCACCGTCGTGGGCCTGAGGACGACGTGCACGGATCGGTTGACCGAGACCGAGTGCGGCAGTGGGTTCCCTGGGCAAATCCGCGCTCGCTCCCTCGCCGCGGGGACCTACTTCGTGATCGTGTCCGACTCGGGCATCGGCGAGATCCAGGTCGACGTGGAGCTGTCGGCGCCCACGCCGCCGCCGACCAACGAGACGTGTTCCATGCCGACGGACCTCGGAGCTGGCGGGACCTTCATGGGCTCCTGGGCCGACGTGCGGGACGACCTCACGACGTCCTGCGGCCTTGGGGCCTCCCCCGACCTGACGTATTCGTTCACCACGACCGCGCCCCACAACGTGCGGGTCGCTCTCGCGAGCACGACCGGCGAGACGGTGAGCTTCTCCGTGCGGTCCGCCTGCGCCGACGGGGCGACGGAGCTTCGCTGCGCGCGCGGAACGCCCGCCTCTGCGGTGCTGCACGAGCTGCCGGCCGGGACCTATTACGTCATCGTCGAGGGTCCGAGCTACCGCGAGGTGGATTTCCAGCTCGACATCGAGCTGCTGCCGCCGGCGCCGCCGTCGGCAGGAGACACGTGCGCCTCGGCCATCGCGCTTCCCCTCGGCGTGCGTACCCTCGGGACGCTGGCCGACAAGGAGGACGACCACGACATCTCCTGCGGCTACTACTACCGGGATGCGGTCTACAGCTTCGACCTCACCGCCCGCAGCGACGTGACCGTCACCGTCGATGGCGGCGGCACGTACATGTACGCGTCGATTCGCACGACCTGTACAGACGGCGCGACGCAGCTCCGGTGTGCTTCCGGTAGCCCGTCGCGCTCACGCCTGAGAGACCTGGCACCCGGGCGCTACTACATCATCGCCGAATCCTATCGCGGCACCGGCTTCAACATCACGGTGGAGGCGACGCCGCCCACGCCCGTCGTGGCGGTCACCGGCAACGACAACTGCGCGACAGCGTGGCCCATCCCCGCGACCGGGGCGCTCTTCACGGGCAACACGACGGGCATGATGAACGACTACACGACGACGCTCTGCGGCGCGGGGGCCTCTGCGCCCGACGCGGCGTTCCGCCTCGATCTCGCGGCCGAGAAGCACGTCGTGGCGTCGACCGATGGCACCTCCTTTGACACGGTGCTCCACGTCCACGACACCATGTGCGTGTCGGGGATGGAGCTCTATTGTGACGACGATGGGGGAGATGGGGTGACGAGCCTGATCGACCGCATCTTGCCCGCTGGCACATACTTCTTCGTGGTGGATGGGTTCGGCACGAGCGCTTCTGGGGCGTACACCCTCGAGGTCCTCCTGTCGGATCCGTGAGAGGAGTGGATCGATGCGCACTTCGGGTTGGCTTCTGATCGCAGGTCTGGCGGCGCTCGCCGGGTGTACGACCGGTCGTGGAAATCAGGGCGTGGATGCACACCTGAACTTCGACGGTCGCATCGGCTCGGACGGCAGTCCCGGCATCGACGGCAGATTCCCGACGCCCACGGTGGACACCTGCACGACGGAGTCCATGGGGAGCACCATCGGCAACGATTGCACGAGCGGCAACGAGTGCGACGACGGGTGCTTCTGCACCGGGCTCGAGTCCTGCGAGGCCGGCGTCTGCGTGGCCGGCGAGGACCCGTGCATCGACGAGGTGGAGTGCACGGCCGACGTTTGTCTCGAGGAGACGGACCAGTGTTTTCGACATCCGCGCCACGAGATGTGCGCCGACGCGGATGCGTGCAATGGCTACGAGGTCTGCGATGTGTCGATGGGATGCAGGGCGGCGTCTCCACTGTATTGCAACGACGAGAACGCGTGCACGGTCGACTCCTGCGACACGACTGAGGGGTGCATCTACACGTTGCGCGATCTCGACGGCGACGGCTTCATCGACGGTCGGTGCGGAGGCGACGACTGCGATGACGATCCTCGCTACGGCCGGACGATCTACCCCGGCGCGACCGAGGACTGCACCAACCGCCGCGATGACAACTGTGACGGGATGCGCGACTTCAACGACCCGACCTGCATGCCGACGAACGACGCCTGCGCGTCGGCCGCGGTGTTGCCGGGCGCCGGGACGTTCTCAGGATCGACGGCGGGCCTGGCTGCCGACTACGCCCTCGGGTGCAAGCCCACGGGGCCCGACGCGGTCTTCCGGATCACACTCACCGAGATGCAAGACATGCGGGTCTCGGTCGGCGGCGGCGGAAGCGGGACGGCCGTGGCCATTCGGCCCTGGGGCGCGTGCGCCAGCGGTCCCGACGAGAAGTGCAACGCGGCCACGCCACCGTCGGCCCTGCGGCGCAGCCTGCCGGCGGGGGAGTGGGCCATCATCGTCAAGACGACGAGCGGAGCGCCTTTCGATCTGACGGTCGACCTGTCTGCCCCCACGCCCGTTCCCCCGGTGGACGTGTGCAACATGACCACGGTCGACGTCTCTGCCGGGGGCACCTTCACCGGCGTGTTCGAGGAGGTGGAAGACGACTATGCGCTGAGCTGTCACAGCGGCACGGGCTGGAAGGACGCCGCCTATCGGTTCACGCTCACGGCGCCCAAGGACGTGGTCCTCCGCGGCAGCACCTCGGCGACGTACACGCCGACGACGTACATCTCGCTGCTGACCGATTGCACGAGCGCGGCGAGCACGGTGACGTGTCGCAGCGGTACGGCGTCGGAGATCCGCGCGCGCGCCTTGCCTGCGGGCACGTACTACGTGCTGATCGAGTCGTCCAACACGGCGGCCACGGGGTGGTCCCTCGACGTGTCGATCAGCGACCCGGCGCCGCGCGAGCCCGGAGACGCCTGCTCGAGTGCCGTGGACATCACCTCGGCCATGGGCTCGGCCACCTTGGCCCTCGCCGAGCTCGACACGGGGACCTCCTGCGGCGGCACGAGCACCGCGTATCGGGACGTCTTCTTCTACTTCGACCTGATGACCACCCGCGACGTGACGCTGACGACGACAGCGCCGACGACGCAGTACACGGCTGTCTCGACGACGTGCGGGGCCACGGGCAGCGAGATCCGGTGCAGGAGCAGCGGAACATCCCTCGTGCAGCTCTTCCGCAGCCTGCCCGCAGGTCGCTACTTCGTCGTGACGTCCGTGGCGACGTCGGCCGGCTCGGTCGCTGCGACGGTCGTGACCGCTCCGCCCACTCCCATACCGCCCAACGACCGGTGTTCTGGTGCCATCGAAGTGGGCGGCGGCTACAGCCGCACCGACACGCTGATCGGCTTCGAGGACGACGTGGTCGGGTGCACCGGCTCAGGCTATCCGGACGCCTTCTATTCGATCACGCTCACGGCCCGCATGAACGTCTCGATCCTCGCGTCGCGGCCCATGGGCATGACAGGCACGACCTATCTGACGCTGCGCGACTCGTGCACCGCGACCGTCAATCGAGCGTGCAACAGCACGTCCCCGACGGCCGTCATCGACACCACCCTCGATCCGGGGACCTACATCCTCATCGTGGAGCAGATCGCCTCGACCGCGGGCGACTTCAACCTCCGCGTCTTCGTCACGCCCCCGTAGGGGGACACGCACCCACCTGATGATTGATCACATCTCGGCGCGTGCCGCTCGGGGTTGATCGCCCGGCGGCGGGCCGACCCCTGCACGGGACGCTCGCGCTGCAGATCCGGCCCGGTCGGCGCGCTCGCGCAGGGCCGGGCAACGCTCGCTCGAGGGCTCGAGCCCGGGCGGAAGGCCTCTCTCGGGACCGCCCGGCACTCGCCACGCCCGCTCCGGGGTCGGCCCGCCACCGGGCTCGGGGTCCACCGGCGATGTCGTCGAGTCTGGCGGCCGGGGCGCAGTCTCGAGCGGGGACGGACGCGATCGAAGCCCGGCTGCACGACGATTCATCTGGCGAGATGTGTAGGATCCATAGCGCTCCCCCCACCTAACCTGTCGCAAGTAAAGGTGTATTGGGCGGTAGCGTAACGGCGCGCCCGGGGTGCGATCCGGGCGCCGT
>Ga0214473_10005757_pt1 | contig 14832 bp, 19 predicted proteins | sample RVTome_7_FD_203509 | JGI IMG/M metagenome (GOLD analysis project Ga0214473, IMG submission 203509) | Soil microbial communities from uranium-contaminated site in the Upper Colorado River Basin, Wyoming, United States - RVT98D197 | ecosystem: Environmental > Terrestrial > Soil > Contaminated >... | reverse complement strand
GCGGACAGGCTAACCCGGATTATTCGCGAACATGCTCGCGAACAATCGCGGGGAATGACCAAATCCCAATGGCCAATGACCAATCGCGGATGGTATATCCGAGAAGCCCCTACACGGCGCGCCGGGGACCCAGTCGAGGGGATCAGGCGATCCGGCTCGGCTGGGTGCCGCCCACCATCATTGGTCATTGGAAATTGGTCATTGGTCATTTGATCCGGAGAATTCACGGATCCGTTCGTGAATTATCCGGGCTAAGAGGGATGGAACCTGGCGGTCAGGGAGGCCGGTGAGGCGTTCACTTCGGTCAACGGATGGCTGGGGTGGGAGAGACTCGGGCCGGTCTCAGAAGAGCAAGCGGACAACCCCCACGCCGCCCCCCGGGGTCAACCGCTCGACGATGCCTTCCAGGACGGTTCGCTGCTCTGGCGTAACCGCCACGAATTGCACACCGGTCTGGTAGCGAAGTTGCCGTTCCCCATCGGAATCCTGCATCGCGCCGATGACGGTACTGTGAATCACCCGGGCGGAGACGACCAGCGATCCGATGGCCGGTGGGAACTGGAATGCGCATGCGGATCCCGGACGCAGCAGCTCCGAGTGTTCGATCCGGGCACCCGTCAGGCTGAGATCAACCAGGCGGACCTCGAGCGTCGCTCGCGCCCGCGCGCCGACGCTGGCGATGACCGGGACGCGGGGCACTTTGCGTCGCTCTCGAAAATCGGCCATAATTTGCCTCCCCCGGGCAACTACGTATCGGTCGCCGGAACGTCCACACCGCTTCCGGCATTCCCATGGGCCCGGCGCCGATTACGGCAGAGCCTATGTGCCCGTTCTCCCACTGTCAAGAGTCCCCGCCATATCCGCCACACCTTACGCGGGTGACCACCCATCTCCCCTCTGCCCCTCTGCCACAGCCTCACGCCTTCCCTCTCGGTTGCCGATCACCAGGACGGTGAGCCATGGCCTCAGGATTCAGCGTGTGCGGCGGAACCCGGCCGTCCAGGTAATGCTCGATGCCCTCGACAACCTGCCGGAAGAAGTGGTGGTATGCCTCCCGGGTCACATAGCCCATGTGCGGCGACAGGACGACGGTATCCAGTGCCAGGAGCGGATGGCCGCGCGGCAGGGGCTCGACGTCGAATACGTCAAGGGCCGCGCCGGCAATCCGGCCTTCGCGCAGGGCCGTGACCAGCGCCGCCTCGTTCACCAGGGGGCCTCGGGCGGTGTTCACCAGGTACGCCGTTGGCTTCATGAGGGAGAGATGCTCAGCCGTCACGAGGCCGCGCGTCCGTTCCGAGAGCCGCAGGTGGAGGCTGACGACGTCGCTCTCGCGGAAGAGGGTCTCCAGCGGAACCCGGGTGACGCCGCTCGCCGCCGCCCGCTCGTCGGTCAATGTCGGCCCCCAGGCGAGCACGCGCATGCCCAGGAGCTTTCCGAACGCGGCGATGCGGGCACCGATGCGCCCCAGCCCCAGGATGCCGAGGGTCTTCCCGGCCAACTCGACGCCCAGGCCGGTCTGCCACCGGCCCTCGCGCATTGCCCGATCTTCCTGCGGGATCCGCCGCACCGCGGCCATCAGGAGGCCGATAGTATGCTCGATGGCCGCGGAGCCCGATCCCTCTGTCTCCGTCACGAGGACCCCCCGGTCCGTCGCGGCCGCCACGTCCACGTGGCCCGAGTTCCGGCCAGTCAGGGCCAGAACCTCAAGCCGTGGCAGCCGTACGAGCAGAGAGGCCGGAAAGCGCGTCCGCTCGCGGATCAGGACGAGGACTTCGTACGGGGCCAGCCGCTCTGCGAGGTGCGCCTCATCCGTCAGGGTGTCCCGGAACCCCTCCACGGTAGCACGCTCCCGCAACCGCTCCCAGTACGGCATGGAAGATGCCGCTGCCTGATAGTCATCCAGGATAGCGATTCGTTTCATGGCAGAAGAGTGCCACCTTGGGATTGAGCACGTTCGTGAGGACACCCTGGAGGAAGATGGTCCTCAGGCTGTCCGGCTTGATCGCTGCTTCGGCCGTCGCTTCCCGGCGATTCAGCAGCGTGCGAAGGCCGAGATACACCAGGTAGGCGGCCCCCCCATACCTCACAATCTCGTACGCAACGGGGACCGCCAGCATGAAGAGCAGAAGGCTCGTGTCCGGCATAGCCGCCCGTGTCCTCTCCCGCTGCGATCTCCCTACCCCACCAGACTTTCCCGGCCCCGAACCGCCATGATGGTGCCGAGCATGGTTGCCACGATTCGCTCCGTGCCGTTCTTCACGGCAAAGACTTCACACGTGCACACGGTGACGGTGCGCCCGGGTTTGGTCACGCGTGCCCGGGCGATCATCCGGTCGCCTTGAGCCGGCGAGAGGAAATTCACCTTGTACTCGACGGTCAGGACCGCGGCGTCCGCCGGCATCAGGCTGTAGGCCGCATAGCCACAGGCGCTGTCGGCGATGGTCGAGACGATCCCGGCATGCAGAAATCCGTGCTGCTGCGTGAGGTCCTCGCGGAAGGGCAGCACGATCTCCACCTCTCCCGGGGAGACCCGCGTCAGGCTGGCCCCGATGGTCTGCATGACCCGTTGCCGCGCAAAGCTCCCCCGAACCCGGGTCTCGAACGCCGAATCTCGCGCCTCGAAGGCCGGCATAGGCACTGCTCCCCCTCGCGGGTTTCAGCGATTCCCCCCGCTCACGCTCGCGGGCCGGTCCCGGCCGCCCGATCCAGAAAGAACCGGCTCATGTCGGTTGAGACGGGCGTCGCGCCAAGCTGGCGCAACAGGGTGGTCACCTGCCCCCGGTGGTACGTCCCGTGGTTCACCACGTGCTCAAGGCTGTGGACAAGTGGGAGCGTCTGCTGGTTCCCCGCCATGTCCCGATACGTGAACGGCCGGGCCAGCCGCTCTTCGGAAACCGTATCCAGGAAGGCGCGATGCTCGCCCTCGACCGCGGAGAACCGGCCTCGGAGGCTGGCAACGGTCGGGAAATCCGCCGCCGGCAGTCCCCTGGACGGGGATTCCCCGTGCCAGCGGCGAAGCCAGATCCACTCGGCGCCGAGGATGTGCGCCAGCGTATCGCGGACAGAGGGGAAGCTGTTCCCGAGGTCGCGGAGGAATTGCTCTGCGGGAAGCGACTCGACCGCGCCTAGAACCCGCGTGTTGGCCCAGGCATTGTAGTCAAAATGCGTGAGGATATCCTGTCGGTTCATGGCGATGTTCTCCCTCAAATTAGGCGAACGGGATCAAGACGGGACTCAGTCAGCCGGGTCGCCTTCTCTGGAGGACATTGGCAGGGGGGCCCCCGGGCTCACGCGCCGATCGCCGCCGCCAGCCGAGCGACGCCGTCGTCAATCTGGGCCAGCGGCGGGCTCACGAAGTTCAGCCGCATCGTCTCCTCTCCTCCACCCGTCGGGAAGAAGGGACCGCCGGGGACATAGGCCACCCCCAGATCCAGCGCCTTGGGGAGCAGATCGGTGGCCGACCGGCCACGGGGCAGCCGGAGCAACAGGAACATCCCTCCCCCCGGCCTGGTCCAGGTTGCCCGTCCAGCCAGGCGCCGCTCCAGCGCCTGAAGGAAGGCGTCGCGCTTCTCCCGGAAGGCGCCACAGAGGTGCGCCACCTGCGCCGGAAGATGCCCGGCGGCGACGTAGCGGTGAACCATGCGCTGGGTGAAGGAGTTGGCGTGCAGATCCGTGACCTGCTTCAGGAGGGCGAGGCGGGAGATGACCGTGGCCGGACCCGCGATCCACGCGACCCGAAGGCCGGGGGCGATGGTCTTGCTGAATGTCCCCACCGTGAGCACGGGCGCTCCCGGATCGGTTGCCGCCAGGGGGGCAAGCTCGCCCGGATCGTAGCGAAGGCGCAGGTACGCCTCGTCCGCCAACACCGGGACACCGGCGGCTGCGGCTGCACGGAGGAGCGGCAGGCGCCGGTCAGACGCCAGGGTGGCCCCGGAAGGATTCTGATGACTCGGCATCAGGTAGAGAAGCTTCACGCCTGGTTGCCTGAGGGCAGAGGCCGCGGCCTCGGGGTCCAGGCCGTCGGCATCCGTGACGATCGGCCGGACCGTGGCCTCGTAGGACGCGAAGACCTGCAAGGCCGCCAGGTAGCTGGGCTCTTCGGTGAGGACCACATCCCCCGGCTGAAGGAAGGCACGCGCGACCAGATCGATCCCCTGCTGGGAGCCACCGGCGATGAGGACCTGAGCCGCCTCGACCGGCACGCCCCCGCTCGTCAAATCGGCCGCCACCCACTCCCGCAGCGGGCGGTACCCCTCTGCCTCCCCGTACTGGAGACCCCCCCGCCAGTCTTCGGACAGAATCGCCTCTGATGCCTCCCGCAGGGCCTTCACCGGGAAACCGGCCGGGTCCGGCAGCCCCGAGGCAAAGTTGATCACCGGGCGCTGCGCCAGCACCCGGATCAGCTCCATGATGGGCGACGGCTGAACCCGCCCCATCCGCCCCGCATACCGCGCCTGCCATTCCATCGTATCCCCCCTACCCTCAGGAGAGGGCCAGCCGGCGGTCAGGCCTGCAATTTTCGGATGGACACCACGGGGCAAGGTGAAGGGCTCGAAGGACCGCCCCGCTCGGTTGGGACCATCGCATCAGTCGAGTTCAACGGGCTTGTCGGTCCGTCGGCGTTCCGGCCCGTCCCAATCGGATTCCTCATCCTCGGCCTTCTCCTGCCGCCGATCCAGAACGACCCGGATGTCGGGCCGGTCCTTCATGATCTCGGCCAATTCTTCGTACAGGCGTGCCCACTCCTGGCTCACTACCAGGACCGGGCTCCGATATGCCGCCAGGCGGTCGGCACACCGTCGGCAGATCGTGGAGATCACGTCGGGATCTTTTCGCGATTTCGCTTTCCTGGCGCGTGGCGCCGGAGCCTTGGCCGAGGCCTTCTCGACCTTCCGCTGGCCTGACGGGCCCTTTTCACCCAGGTCACTTCCGCACCAGGCACACACCCGACGCACGACTGCCTCCTGCGCTGGAGAAGACCGTCAGAAGAGCCCTATGCCGTGACCAGCGGCTCCGATCGGCTGTCCCCGGTCACACGCCCGGCCGCCGAATCTGGACACAAGGTTCCCCTCTGATCCAGGACCCTGGCGTGCTCGCAGAGACTATCAAAAGCCCGGGGATACCGCAACGAAACTTCGCGAAACTGGTCTGAGGTAGGTGGCGCGCCAGCGGAGGTTCGGGCAGATCCTTCCCTGCGATGGCTAGGGGAACCAGGGGCGGTCGGCGGTAGCGCCCATGACGGCGTCCAGGTGAGCTTTCAACAGGAAGGTGACTTCCCGCAGCAGGAAGTTGCGGTCCCTAGGTTTTCCTGCGGGGAACGCTGAGAGACTGCCATCCCGTCCCGGCGAAGTGCTTGGCCAGGAACACGATCTGGCCGACGTGGTAGGCGTAATGGCTGAGCTGCCGATTGATCGCCTGGAGGACCGAGTGGGGCTTCCCACGAATCTGGACGGTCCTGTCCAGGTCCCCCGGCTTGAGCGGCGTGATTGCCTCGAACAGGCAGCGCCATCCGATCTCCCATCGCTTGAGAAGGCCCTCTCTTGAATCTCGCACCTCGATCACAAACTCCCCATCCCGGTTCCGGTCGGGCTTCTCCCCGTCCGAGGTGAGGAAGTCCGTCCACCGGGACTGCATGTTGCCCGCCATGTGCTTCACGATGACCGCGATGCTGTTGGATTCCGGGTCCAGCGTGGCGAAGAAGTTCTCTTCATTTGTCTGGACCACCGCCTTATCCGCCAGATCTTTAAGCTTCCGCAACTCCTTGATGGTTTCGTCCAGATAATCCTGAGGCGGCATTGCCTTCCTCCTGCTGGGCTCAGATATGTTCTTGCCGGGTTCCCCGAGCCCGTGGAGAGGCAGCCCGGGCACCAATCAGCCCGAGCGTAGCAAAAGGCCGGCGCCACCGCAATTCAGACTGAGAGCCCCTTGGTGGCAAATTGTGCGAGTGGCTCCGGCTGACGTCTACGGAGAAGGCGCCGATGCCCGGTCGATTGCCTTCAGGTCATCCGCAGAAAGGGTGAAGTCGAGGGCGGCGGCGTTCTCGCGGACGTGCTCGGCCTGGCTCGCCTTGGGGATCGTGAAGAGCGATGGGCGCCGGGTGAGGAAGTTGAGGGCCACCTGACGCGGTGTCCGGCCGTACTTCTTGGCGATCTCGGCGACCACGCCCTTGTGGAAGCCGCCCCTGGCCAGAGGGGTATATCCGACGACCGCGATCTTCTGTCTCTCACAGTACGGCAGGAGGTCCCGCTCGATCTTGCGGTCGCGCAGGTGATAGAGCACCTGATTGCAGGCAAGCCGCTCCCGGGTGAGGGCCGCCTGGGCGGTCTTCAGTTGGGACACGTCGAAGTTGCTGACACCGATGAAGCGGATCTGGCCGCGCCCGACCAGCTCTTCCATCGCACGCATGGTCTCTCGGATGGGATGAGTGCTTGGCCAATGAAGCAGATAGAGATCAACATAGTCCGTGCGGAGGCGCCGGAGCGACTGCTCGCAAGCCTTGAGCGTACCCGCATACGAGGCGTTGTCCGGCCAGACTTTGGTGGTGATGAAGACCCCTGCGCGCCGACCCTCGACGGCTCGCCCGACGACCCGCTCTGACCCTCCGTCAGCATACATCTCGGCCGTGTCAATGTGGGTCATCCCCAGCTCAACCCCGAGGCGCAACGCCGCAATCTCGCCCTTCTCCGTCTGTCGGCTCTCCCCCATCCCCCACGTGCCTTGGCCGATGACCGCTACGCTTTCCCCTGTGCCTCCGAACGGTCGCATCATCATTGTCAGTTCCGTGATTGGCGTGGGCGCTTAGAGTACCTCTTTTCGCCTTCCCCTGCCAGCCCCCTCTTCGCGACGGGGATAATCCACCCAGGTCCGTCTGCTCGCCTGGCATTTGCCTCGATCTCCTGCAGTCATCATAGAATGCCCTTGACTTGGAATATGACTTCATGCTCTGCTCGCCTCGGTGGCATGTCTCTTCCTTCTCGGGTGTGGGCGACCGCGTGGCAAATCTCGCACTCGGATCCCCACTCGCTGTTCGGGCCACCCGGTAGGTTATCTCGTGGGCGAACTGATCCATTCTGATCCGTCAGCCAGCTTCGGGGATATCACCGCCAGGCCCCTTGGCCTCAATCCGTTATCGGCAGTACATCGACAACCTGACAGGCAGCAAAGGAGGTCGCGTATGACTCACAAAATTCTCATTACCGTGCTCGGTCTTCTGGTGGTACTGGGATTGGCACCCGGCACACATGCGCAGGAGGTGATCAAGATCGGGATCGTGGCCCCGCTTTCCGCTCCAGGGGGCGTGGAAACGGGCCAGGCTCTTGTGGAAGGGGCAAAGATTGCAGCAGAAGAGGTGAACGCTTCGGGCGGATTGCTCGGAAAAAAGGTCGAGTTGGTTATCGGGGATACCAGCGGACAGCCCGAGAAGGGCACAGCGGTGATGGAGCGGCTCATCACTCATGATAAGGTGGTGGCTGTCGGCGGCGAAGCGCACAGCTCCGTGGCTTTGGCCGAGATCGAGGTCGCCCATCGCTACGGCATTCCGCTGGTTATTGCCGAGGCCTGGGCGGATTCCATCACCGCCAAGGGCTATCCTGAGGTGTTTCGGCTGACCGTAAGCAACTCCCTCATCTATTCCAAGGCTGCCAAGTGGATCAAGGATGCCGGGTTCAAACATGTGGCCGTCATCGGCGAGAACTCGGACTGGGGTCTTGGTGTCATCCAGGTCTTCAAGGACAACCTGGCAGGGGCAGGGATCAAAGTCACCGCGTTCTCGGCTGAACGGACGGTCACCGACTTCACTCCGCAGCTCATGCAGCTCAAGAACATGACGCCGCCCGTGGACTTCCTCGTGGACGGCTTCACGGGCGCGGGTGAGCTGCTCATGGTCAAGCAGGCCCACCAGCTCGGCTTTGCCCCCTCAAAGAAGACCGCCGTCCTCGGCGCCGGCATGGACACGCTCTACCCGGGCTTTTGGGAGACGGTCGGTGAAGCGGGGATCTATGTCCTCTCCAACCCGGCCGGCCTCCCTGGCATTCCCAAGACCAAGACTTCCGGGGGGTTCGCCAAGGCCTTCAAGGCCAAGCTAAACCGAGAACCCGATGCGGTCGCCATGGAAGGCTACGATTCGGTCATGGTCCTCGCCCAAGCCATCAAAGCCAGCAAGTCCACCAACGGGAAAGCCCTCATCGATGCGCTGGAGAACAAAGTCAACTGGGAGGGTACCCGCGGCACCATCAAGTTCAACAAGGACAAGACTCCCCCCTGGGCGTACCACATGTGGATGGATGTCCCGGTGTTCATTATCCAGTACACCAAGGCGAACCAGGATCCATCCCAGGCTGCCATTCTCTGGCCCGAGAAGCACGCGACCGTGAAGGGCTACATTCGGCCTCCCAAGTAAACATCCGCCCACTCGCGACGGTCAATCACCCCCTCCCGCCGGAGGGGGTGATTGCCGGGGCACCCATGCTCTTCCTATCACAGCTCGCCAATGCGCTCGTTATCGGCACGCTGTATGCCCTGATGTCCCTGGGGCTCTCGCTCATTTTCGGCGTTCTCAAGCTGGTGAACTTCGCCCACGGTGAAGCCCTCATGGTGGGAGGCTACCTCTTCTATGTCCTGGCCAGTCTCCAATTGCCTCTCCCCCTGGCACTCCTGTTCAGCACCCCGTTGCTCTTTCTCTTTGGTGTTCTGCTGGAGAGGATCTTCTTGCGAACCCCCTACCAACGCAAGATGGCGCGGTATGATGAGTACGTCATCCTGGTCACCTTTGCTCTGGGCATCTTTCTCCAAAATCTCGCCTTCCCCATCTTCGGTCCCTATAACCGGCAGGCACCCTCCCTCTTCAACAGAACCATTCGCCTCGGCGAACTCATCGTCGGCGGAGACCGGATGAGCGGAGCCCTCGTTTCGTTCGCCACCATCGGCATCTTGATCTTCTTTCTCTACCGAACCTCCCTCGGGAAGGGACTCCGGGCCGTTGCCCAGAATCCGGGGGCAGCATCCATCGTGGGGATCAAGGTGCTGCGCATGCGCTCGGTGGCCTTCGGGATCGGCATCACCCTCGCCGGAGTGGCCGGAGCACTTTTCGGCCCAATCTTCCTCGTCAACCCGGAGATGGGGACGAGTTTTGCGGTTAAGGCCTTCGTGATCGTCGTGCTGGGAGGCATGGGCTCCGTCAAGGGCACTATTTTCGGGGCGTATGGTCTCGCCATCGTTGAGAGCTTCGGCTCTATCCTCTTGCCTGACCCGACGCGATCTCTGGCCTATAAGGATGCCTACGGCCTCCTCCTTCTCATGCTGGTGTTGCTGGTCCGTCCGCAAGGGCTCTTCGGTGAGAAGGAGAGACCTGCATGAAGGGCATCTTTCCAGCCGTGCTCCTCATCTTTGCCGTCTTATTTCCCTTCCTCTTTCGGGACTATTGGCTCTACGTGGCCACTATCAGTCTCTACTATGCGATCCTGGCCTCGTCCTGGTCCATGCTGGCCGGCCACGTCGGGCTCATCTCGTTTGCCCACGCGGCATTTGCCGGAATCGGCGCCTACACGTCGGCACTCCTGGTCATCCATCAGGGGCTGCCGGTCCCCGTCAGCGTGCTCGTCGGCGCCCTGGTCGCCGCTCTCTTTGGCCTCGGCATTGGCGCCCTGACCTTGAGGATGCGTGGACCCTACCTCGCCCTGACCACCTTGGGGTTTTCGGAATTGTTCCGCATCTCCATCACCGCCGAATACGGGCTGACCCAGGGATCCATCGGATTGAAGGTTCCCCTCATGATCGAGGGCGACAGAGTCCTCTCCTACTACACTGGGTTGGCCCTCTTTGTTCTGACCGTCGTGACCCTCACCGGGGTTCTTCGATCCCGAGTGGGTCTCTTCCTGGTGGCCATGCGCGAGGATGAGGACGGGGCCTCCACTCGTGGGATCAACACCGTCTATTACCGCCTGGTCGCCTTCGTGCTGACGAGCGCCTTTGCGGGTCTTGCCGGGGGCTTCTATGCCCACGTGGTGGGACTCGTGAGCCCCCAGATGACCAGGATCGGAGAGATGGGTCTCATCCTTGCCATGAGCGTCTTTGGAGGCCTGGAGTCCCTCCTGGGCGCGGCACTGGGGGCCATCATCCTCCAGGGTTTGACGGAATACCTTCGAATCTTCACCGAGTGGCGCCTCGCCATCTTCGGCGCCTTGGTCCTCTTTACCCTCAAGCTTGCCCCCGAGGGAGTCCTGCCCCGGGCATACGTGTATGCAGAAAGACTTCTGGATCGATGGCTGGGCCGAGCGTGACAATGATGCTGCAGATCGAGGAAGTGACCAAGCATTTTGGAGGGCTCCAGGCCCTCTCCGGGGTGTCGATCTCCTTCAAGGCTGGCGAGTTCGTGGGCTTGATCGGCCCCAACGGGTCCGGAAAGACCACCCTGATCAACTGCATCTCGGGACTGTACCGGCCGGATTCGGGTTCCATCAGGTTCGGCCATGAGACGATCTCTCGTCTTCCTCCGCACGGAATCTACCGCCTGGGAATCGGGCGGACATTCCAAATCTCCAAAGTCTTTAACCGGCTGACGGTCCTTGACAACCTGAGGATTCCCGCCCTCACGGAAGGGAAGCTCCATCGCCGGGAGGTGGATGGACGGTCTCGCGAAATCCTGAAGCAGATCAAACTCCAGCAGCACGGCAGCCTAAACGCGGAAAGCCTTTCCGGAGGCCAGAAGAAGCTCCTCGAGCTCGGAATGCTGATGATGACGGATCCGCAGTTCCTCCTCCTGGATGAACCGTTCGCTGGCGTCCATCCGGAACTGAAGAGCCAGCTAGAAGACTACCTGTGCCAGTTGAACCGAAACGGGAAGACCATCATCCTGGTCAGCCACGAAATGTCCTCGATCTTCAGAATCTGTCAGCGCCTGGTAGTGCTGGATCACGGGGTTCTCGTCACTGATGGACCTCCCGAGGCCGTTCGCTCCGACGAACGGGTGATCAATGCCTACTTGGGAGGTGCCGTTGAAGCTTGAGGTTAAAGACCTCCACGCGGCCTACCAGCGGGACCTCTTCATTCTGAGGGGGCTGGACCTCGCCGCCGCTGAGGGCAAGATCACCATCGTAATCGGGCCCAACGGCTCCGGGAAATCAACGCTCCTCAAATCCATCGTTGGTAATCTCAAGCCTCGAAGGGGCACCGTGGCGTTGGATAGGAAGGACATCACCGGGATCGAGCCCGATGAGATTCTCCTCCGCGGCATCTCCTACATCCCGCAGGAGAGGGCCGTATTCCCGCAGATGACAGTAACCGAAAACCTGGAGCTCGGCTGCTGGATCTTCAGGGACGACCGGGCGAGGGTTCGCGAACGGGTGGCCTGGGCTCTCGAGCGGTTTCCGGCCCTCACGGAAAACCGGCGCCTTCTCGCCGGGACGCTTTCCGGCGGGCTCCAGCGCATGCTGGACATAGCCAAGTCTCTGCTCTCGAATCCCTCGCTTCTTCTCGTCGATGAGCCCACCGTGGGGCTATCCCCTGTCGTGGCTCAGGCGATATACTCGGAGCTCCAAGCGCTCAAAGGGGAAGGCCGGACGATCCTCCTCGTTGACCAGAACGTGCGCTCAGCCATGAAGGTCGCCGATTACGTCTACATCCTCGATCTCGGAAAGGTGGAAGTTCACGGCTCGCGGGATGCCTTCGAGGGAAAGCTTGGCGAGGTAGTGAGAAGCTGGCTTCTTTGAGAACCGCAACGAGCGAAGGACCGGCCGGCTGCAGAGACACTCCGATCCCTCCCCTACGGGTCTCCACTCTTCCTCTCCGCAATTGGAGCGAGACGCGCGCCGGCGGCCACCATGAGATCCCGTGACGCCAGCTCCAGGCCTGCCATCACATCCCCGCTGCTGATGGTCACCTGCTCGTGCAGCGCCACATCATCATCGAAGATCACCGGCACATCCGTGGGGAGGCCGATGGGCGCGACGGCGCCCTGAACGTATCCCGTGACGGCGAGAATTTCTGCTTCAGTCGCGAAGTGAAGCCGGGTCCATCCCTCGGGCAACAGCGCCCGAACCGCCCTCGGATCGACGCGCGCGTTTCCGGCGACGCATGCCATGACGTATCGCCCTTGCCGGTCGCGGAGCAGGATGGCTTTCACAATCGCTTCCTTGACCACCCCGCGCTGCCTAGCCGCCGCTTCAACCGTGAAGACAGGCTCCGTGTGCGGCAAGAGGCGATAGCGGATCTTCGCCGCATCGAGCAGCTTCGTGACCCTGGTCTCTGGACTACCCATGACTTCTCAAGGGGCAGTGTCCATGGGCCTCCCAGGAGCCTGCCCGACCCATCCGGCAGCGCACGAGAGTCTCGCCCTCGGGGTCGCGGGTCGGCGCGCCTCAGGCTGACAGGGGCCTGATGACGTCTCCTGCTCGGATGACCCCATCGCAGAGAATATCCACGCGCAAGCCTCCCCGGTGAACAGGGGGGGCGAGCACGCCTTCAGCGTACGCGCATACGAGGCGTTGTCCGGCCAGACTTTGGTGGTGATGAAGACCCCTGCGCACCGACCCTCGACGGCTCGCCCGACGACCCGCTCGGATCCACCGTCAGCATACATCTCGGCCGTGTCAATGTGGGTCATCCCCAGCTCGATCCCGAGGCGCAGGGCCGCGATCTCGCCCTTTTCGGTGGAGCGACTCTCCCCCATCCCCCACGTCCCCTGACCAATCACCGACACCTTTACCCCCGTAGCCCCGAACGGCTTCGTGATCATGTGCCCCACATTCTGCCCTTAGATTCTTGGCAGCGTGATCTCGCGCTGGGCTTGGTATTTGCCTTTCTTGTCCGCGTAGGAGGTTTCGCAGATTTCGTCGGCCTCGAAGAAGACGACCTGGGCGATGCCCTCGTTGGCGTAGATCTTGGCGGGCAGCGGCGTGGTGTTGCTGATCTCGAGGGTGGCCGTCCCCTCCCACTCGGGTTCGAAGGGGGTGACGTTCACGATGATGCCGCAGCGCGCATACGTGCTCTTCCCAAGACAAATGGTCAGGATGCTCCGGGGGATCCGGAAGTACTCGACGGTCCGGGCCAGGGCGAAGGAGTTGGGCGGAACGATGCAGACGTCCCCCTTGAAGTCCACAAAGGACTGCTGATCGAACCGTTTGGGGTCCACGATGGTGGAGTTCACGTTGGTGAAGATCTTGAACTCGTCCGCCACCCGGATGTCGTAGCCATAGGAGGAGACGCCGTAGGAGATGACCCCGTCCCGGACCTGGACTTCCGCGAACGGCTCGATCATCCGGCGCTCGCGCGCCATGCGTCGAATCCACGTGTCCGATTTGATGGCCATCTCTGCTCCTTTCGCGCTAGGACGCTGGAAGGCTTGAAAGCTGGAAAGCTCAACCCATTCGAGCGCCTTCGCCTCCAGGCGTCCCAGCTTCCTCGCGTCCCAGCCGAGAGAAGACGAAGAACCCCGGCATGATCGGGGGAAGCTCCGCCCCTGACCTGGCCGGGGATCGTATGGGTGGTTACGCCGCCGGTTTCTGCTCGAGCGGAGTCTCGCGCGGGGTCTCGGTGGTCCCCTCGTCTTTCGCCTTCTTTAGAGAGTCTCCCGCGCGTACCAGCCGCAGACGCATCTCGTCCCGGCGACGATCCGACGCGGCCTTTTTCAGCAGCAACCGGATCTCGGCGTCGGTAAACTCCTCGTCCACCGTCTCCTCGCTTCTGTGTGCGTCCTCGGCACCTCCTACTGGAACTTCAACCATGGAAGCCCCGGGGGTAATCCCCGGGCACCCGCTACACTACCCTGTTGCCCCCACCCGACCAGGCGCTGGGTCTTCGCCACAGAGGGATCGGGAGCATCCCCCCTCTGCCCCGGCGCCGATCCACGACGACCTCGATGTCAGGGCGGTCGGCGAACAACTCGGCGATCTCCTCGTACAGTTCGGCACAGGAACGGCTCAAGACCAGGTAATACGTCCGGCGTTCCTGCCCATCCCGTGCTCCCCGCAACCCCTCCCTCCTCGGGCCGGGGGCCCCAGCACCCGCTGAAGCCGCAGACGTGGCATGTCTGGCAGCCTGTCTCGCCCCTATCGGACCTGCTTCGCGCGTTCCGGCAGCACCAGCGTTATGCTCGCCTGCCGTCGCCGTCGCCGTCGCTCCGCGCGACGCTTTTTCGCAGCGGGGATCTCCGTCATCCGATCACGCCCCCGCCGCCGGTCCACCACCACCTCGATAAACGGGCGGTCGGCGAACAACTCGGCGATCTCCTCGTACAGTTCGGCACAGGATCGGTTCAGCACCAGGATGTTCCGCCGTCCCTCCTGCCCGTCCCGTGGCTCTCGCAATCCCTCCCTCCTCGGGCCAGGGGCCCTAGCACTCGCTGAAGCCGCAGACGTGGCACTTCTGGCAGCCTTCCTCGAAGACCAGGGTGAAGTTCTGGCAATCGGGGCAGATGTCGGTGGCCTTGACCCGGCCCGCCCGCGCCTCCCGGATATGCTCGGCGCCGGGCTCGCGCAGTCCCACGTGCTCCGCCAGGACCTGGGCGATGGCATCCGGGATCGAGCGGACCCGTGCCGGCCCCATCCCCGCATCGCGCCGGCCGCCGATGCGGTCCAGTTGCTTGACGATCTGCTCCACCCGCTCCCGCGGCGTGAGGGGCGAGGGCAGGCGCAGGATCATGGAGATCAGGCGGCCCAGCGCCTCGGCGTCCGCGTGGACGTCACTCCCCGCCTTGCCGACGTTCAGGAACACCTCAAAGGGCTCTCCCGACGACCCCTGATTCACATGGACGTAGCCGGTCCCGAGGGGTGTGTCCACCCGATACGTCACGCCGCGCAGGGTCCGCGGGCGAGGCTTGATGGAGGTGTCGATGCCGGG
>Ga0214473_10005756_pt1 | contig 14833 bp, 18 predicted proteins | sample RVTome_7_FD_203509 | JGI IMG/M metagenome (GOLD analysis project Ga0214473, IMG submission 203509) | Soil microbial communities from uranium-contaminated site in the Upper Colorado River Basin, Wyoming, United States - RVT98D197 | ecosystem: Environmental > Terrestrial > Soil > Contaminated >... | reverse complement strand
TCGTGTTCCCGCTCCTTGCTCGCGCTTGCCGGATCGGGTACCCCGAAGAGTGGATCTTTCGAGCGAGACGGAGGCGGACGATGGAAACGACGAGCCCCTAGATCCGAGACGGACCTAGGGGCGGAAGAAGCGAGAATCAGTCACGCACTTTGCAGGAGCTCGACTGACCATGGAAATCTACGATCGCGGGCCGCGGCGCGCAAGCAGGAAGCGTCGGCGGAAGAAGCTATCCGAGAAGGAACAGAAGAAGCGTAGGACGTCCAAGGCCGCCCCGCACCCGAAGCGCCCGAAGCGCCCGAAGCGACCGAAGGCCAAGCCCAAGGCCGCCCCGCGTAAGGCCAAGCCCAAGGCCGCCCCGCGCCCGAAGCGTCCCGAGGCTAAGCCCAAGGCCACCCCGCGCCCGAAGCGACCGAAGGCCAAGCCCAAGGCCGCCCCGCGCAAAGTCGTCCCGCGCAAGGCCAAGCCCAAGGCTGCCCCACACCCGAAGCGACCGAAGCGCCCTGAGGCTAAGCCCAAGGCTGCCCCGCGTCCGAAGCGCCCGAAGCACCCGAAGCGCCCGAAGAAGATCACGCACGCGATCCTCGCGCGCGAGAACCGACGACTTCGGAAGGAGATCGCGGGGCTCGTTCCGGCGGAGCAGGCCGCGCGCGGAACGCCGAAGAGAGGACAACAGAAGGCCGCGATCCGTCGCAGGAAGCGCGAGCTCGCGCGCGAGCGCGCGGAGCAGATCTTCCTAGGACGCGAGCCGCGGGAGGAGATCTCCGACAAGAAGAAGCGGGCGCTTCGCGAGGCGGACTGGGAGCGTCGACGGAAGCGCTTTCGCGAGCTTTTTCGGCGCGCGGAGAAGGCCGGACAGCTTCGGAAGAGGACGAGGACGCCGAGGCGCGTGATCTCGCGCGAGAACGTCGGCGAGCAGCGGATGATCCGGATCGATCGCATCCTGACGTCCGACCTCGTCGCCGACGTCCTCTATCAGGTCGATCGCGCGATGCGGACGATGACCGGATCGTACGATCTCTGGCTCGCGAAGATCGTGTTCGCGAGCCTCGGCGATCGCCTGTTCGGATCGGGTAACCGCCTGCTCTCCACGTCTCCGGACGATCCCGACGAGGCCTGGTTCACGGCGCAGGGCTTCGACTCGACCGGCGCGTGGAACAGCTACGCGGGGATGCGCGAGCGGCTCGAGGACGTCCTCGACGACTACGCGGCGACCCCCAGGAACATCGTCCTCATTCAGGACGTGAAGCTCATGAACTTCAGCAAACGAGGAGACGGAACATGAACCAACCGCCATACGAGTATCCACGACCTCCGACGGCGGAGGAGATGCGAGCGATGGAGGAAGAGGCTCGGCGACGCATACTGAGACAGCAAGAAGAGGAGCGACAAGCCATGTTCGCGAGCCCCGTCTACGACGCCGACTTCTGGCGTATGGCCTGCATCGCGGCGCTGACGGGTGTGAAGATGGGTCTCGCGAACCAGGACGCGGTCGCGGAGGCGGTGAAGGCCGCCGACGACGTGCTCGAGGCCTTCCGCAAGCGGTTCCGTCGAACCGAACTCGCGGAGGTCGTGTCTCTTCCCACGAGGCAGACGTGATCACCGCGACGCCTGCTCACGAGGGCGCCAAGGAAGGCGCCCGGACCCTCTGTCCCCTGAAGATGGCGGGCGGCAAGCGTCAGCTCCTCCCCGATCTCCTTCGTCACGTCCCGGAGAGGTTCGGGCGCTACGTCGAGCCGTTCGTCGGCGGCGGCGCCCTCTTCTTCGAGCTCGCGCATCGGATCACGACGGCGGCGCTCGGGGACACGAACGAGCGTCTCGTTCGGACGTACGCCGCGCTCCGCGAGGACGTCTCGGGCGTGGTGCGGCTTCTTCGCGGCTACCCTACGAGCGCGGCTTCTACGAGACGATGCGGGGCGTAGACGTGGACGCGCTCTCGGACGTCGAGGTCGCCGCGTGGATGATCTACGTGAACCGGACCTGCTTCGCTGCCGGCTCTCTCGTGCTCACTCATGACGAGCGTTACGTACCGATCGAGAGCGTTGAAATCGGGCGCAAGCTTTGGAACGGAAGGATCGTTCAGGAGACTCTACGGCGACAATATTATGGAAAACTTCTGCGCATACATGCCCGAAGTAGCCCTTACACGATGTCGGTTACGGAGGATCACCCTGTTCTGATGGTCCCTGGAAGGATCGGGAAACAGGAGAGACGGACGGATAACGAGTTAGAGAGTTCGATCCAGCTTCTTAGGGCTTCGGAGCTCGTTGTTGGGGATCTGGTACTTCAGCCGAGGAGTATCGGTTCGACGAAGCAGATCGACTGGCGACAATATTGGGAGAGCATCACTCTTGGTCCGCAGGCGAAATTGATCAATCTTCGTATGAAGGATCACGAGATCTCGTTTGCGCGACTAATGGGGTACTACGTCGCAGAAGGTTGCGTCACGCGAAGGTATAGTGAAGATGAGTCGGTGAACGGGGTGGAGTTGACGTTCAACTCTGAGCGCACGGATTACATCTCCGACGCGATCGAGATCTTGAGTTCGATCTTCGAAGGCGCTCACGTTGCGGTCTCAACTCATGCGACTGTAAAGAAAACGAGTGTTAGGGTTACCTCGGTTCACGTTGGAAGGTTTATGGAGAGTTTGGTTTCCGGACAATCGTGGGCCAAAGATCCGCAAAAGCGGGGTTCGAAGCGGCTTCATCATGATTGGCTTACAGCCCCACTCGAATTGCAGCGCGAGCTTCTGAAAGGATGGCTTCGAGGAGATGGGAATCTTCGACTTAGGGGTAAAAGTCAGATCGAGCTTGTTGGAACATGTTCTGTTCTGCCGATGGCTCGTCAACTTTATCGGATGGCTCAGCGTTGTGGGCTTAGACCAGCCTGGCGGCTTTATTACCCAAACGGTCACGAGATGGCTGTTCTTTCGTTCTGTAACCTTTCAGATGTCCATGCGCTTGGGTTCGCCTTGGAGGTGCAAAGCCGACGGAAACGTTGCGAGCGACAAAGGACGATCGGTAGCAGCTATGTGGCTGTACGGATCGATGAGATCATACCGCTCTGGTATGACGGTGAGGTATTCAATCTTGAGGTAGACGGAGATCATCTATTATGTGTCGATAACACTATTTCTCATAACTGCTTCAACGGACTCTACCGCGTCAACCGTCAGGGACGCTTCAACGTCCCCTTCGGTCGCTACGACGATCCCACGATCTGCGACGAGCCTCGGCTCCGCGCGTGCTCGGTCGCGCTGCGGCGTGCGGAGATCGTCTTCGCCGACTTCGAAGAGACCGTGAAGGACGCGCGGGCGGGGGATCTGGTCTACCTGGATCCTCCCTACGCGCCGCTCTCCAGGACCAGCTCGTTCACGGCGTACACGAAGGACGGGTTCTCGGAGAAGGACCATGTTCGGCTGCGCGACGCGGCTCTCGTCTTGAAGGAGCGCGGCGCGCACGTGATCCTCTCGCACTCGGACTGCGAGCTGGTGCGCGACCTCTACCTGCCGTCGCGCTTCTGCGTCCGTCCGGTCCTCGCGCGCCGGAGCATCAACAGCAAGGGAGGCTCGCGCGGCGCGATCGGCGAGCTCGTGATCACATGATGTCGGCTATCGCCTTGCTGTCGGGCACCGGGTTGCTCTTCGGAGCGTGGCTTCTCGAAAAGTCATCCGACGCACCTGTTCGGCTCAACCATCTCGTCGAGTCGTTTCCGTCTTGGAGGACACCGTGATCCGTCTTCTTCACAGTGACAACCTCCCGATCCTCCGCTCGCTCGTCCGGGAGGGCGTCGCCGTCGATCTCGCCGTCCTCGATCCGCCGTTCATGACGAACCGCGTCCATCGCATGAAGGACGGGGCCGTCGCCTTCGACGATCGCTGGACGAGCCTGACCACCTACGTGGACCACCTCGCCCGGCGCCTCGAGATCGTCTACACGCTGCTTGCCCCGCACGGCTCGATGGTCGTCCACCTCGATCCGCGCACTGTGCACCATGTCAAGGTTCGTTGCGACGCGATGTTCGGGAGGGAGCGCTTCGCGGGGCAGATCGTCTGGCGCTACCGTCGATGGCCGACGCCGACGCAGAACCTCCAGAGCATGCACGACGTGCTTCTTCGGTACGTACGGGATCCGAACGTCGCCCCGCGCTTTCATCAGCTCTATGAGCCGAACGCGCCCTCGACGTTGAAGACCTGGAAGAACAGACGCCAGCTCGCGCTGTTCGACGAGGCGAGGGGCACGCCGGGCAGGCGTCGCACGCGATCGAGCATGACGAGCGAGGCCTCGCCCGGGGCTCCCCTCTCGGACGTCTGGGATATCAGCGTCATCGCGCCGATGTCGAAGGAGCGGACGTCGTTCCCAACCCAGAAGCCCCTCGCGCTCCTCCGCCGCATCGTCTCCGTCTTCTCGGACGAGGGGGATCTCGTGCTGGATCCGTACTGCGGGAGCGGGACGACGCTCGAGGCGGCGCGCCTGCTCGGCCGCCGCGCGATCGGGATCGACGCCAGCGATGCGGCCGTCCGGATCGCCGAGAAGCGCCTGAACATCGAGGCCGAGGTGCTCGGATCGGCCGAAGCGATCGGCTACGCGAGGTCGTCGTGAGCTTCACCGCGGAGATGATCCTGGAGGAGTTCGCGGAGGCCTCGACTCTTGGAAGACGTGAGGCGCGGGTTCGGTGCCGATGGTGGTGGAGACCTCCCGTAGGTCGTCCTCGAACCCGGACCCTGACGGAGCCTTCTCCCAAACACACCCTTACGCTTCCGCTCCTCTCCGCGAGCACGCTTCGACGTCTGAACGCCCCTCTCGCCGTTACCGCGTCCTCGACCGCGATCGCGTGCTCGAGGTGCGGCGCGCGCGTGGAGCACCGCGAGTCGTCTTCGCACCCGATCCACTTCGGGCGCTGTCGAGCGGGCTAGATGCGCCCCGCGTCCTCGGAGAAGGAAAGGGAGTTCCTCAAGCCGCTCTCCTCGAAGAGGAGGCGCAGGCGGAAGGAGTTCGTCGCCATCGATCTCGAGAGCAAGGACGGCGACTCGCAGTCGCCCGGCTTCACGCGACCTTTCCTCGTCGGCATGTACGATCCGAAGAAGGAGGAGTATCAGGAGTTCCGAGACGAGCCTCACCTGCGATCGAGACCGTGGGACGAGCGACACGCCCTTCCGGGCGGATGCGTCGACAAGCTCCTCTCGGTGGCGCTGACCAGGAGGTACCGCGGGAAGATCTTCTACGCCCACAACGGAGGATCCTTTGACTGGCTCTTCCTCCTCGCGTGGCTCGAGAGGCATCGCGACGAGTACGGCTTCGAGATCATCCCGGTGCAGAGCTCCATCCAGGTGCTCCGCGTCTGGAAGAAGGTGAAGGAGAGCGAAGAAAAGAAGAAGTCGAAGAAGAAGCCCGCCAAGCTCTCCTGGGAGTTCCTCGACTCCATGAAGCTCCTTCCGATGGGGCTCGATCGCGCCGCGAAGACGTTCGGGATCGAGGGGAAGAGGAAGCACGAGCTCGGGCTTCACGAGGACGATCCGTCGTGGTCGGAGTACCTGAAGCAGGACTGCGTGACGCTCGCGACCGTGATGCGTCGTCTCTACGATCTCGTGGAGAGGCTCGGCGGCGAGGTCGGGATCACGACGCCTTCGACGGCGATGCGTCTCTTCCGGAGGCGCTTCCTAGGCCGGAACGGGACACCCAGGCGCGTGGCTCGCTGGCGGCATTGGGACGACTGCAAGGATCCCAAACGCTGCGGAGGCTGCGCGCACCGATGGTACCGGCGGGGGTACTACGGCGGACGGACGGAGATCTTCTGGACCGAGCTAAAGAACGGAAAGTATTCAGATATCAACTCGAGCTACGTCGCCGCGATGCGGCAGCCCATGCCCGTGGGAGACCGCTTCGTCGACGAGGGCCGGCTCGACTGGCGCCGGCACCCGTCGCGCGGCGGGCGCTATGGCGGCTTCGCGGAGTGCACGGTCTACGTCCCGCCGGAGTGCCCGATCCCGCCCCTGCCTCATCGCGACGGCAAGACGGGGAAGCTGCTCTTCCCGACGGGGCGCTTCCATGGCGTCTGGGACGTGGACGAGCTCCGCCTGCTCGACGATCCGCTCGTCGGCGGGCGGATCGAGCACGTGACGCGCACGGTCTGGTTCCGGCTCAAGGATCTGTTCCGGGACATGGTCGACACGCTCTGGGGCTTCCGGGCTCCGCAGTGCTCGGAGTGCGGCGAGGGCATGCAGGCGCGGGGAGACAAGAGCCCGTGCGAGCACTTCGACGAGGGACTCTCCGCGCTCGCGAAGCTGATCGGCAACGGGGCCTACGGCAAGTTCTGCATGAAGAACGAGCGAACGAGCATCGTCTTCGAGAACGAGCACGAGAAGCGCAAGGGGAGGTGCTTCCTCTGCGGCGAGAGCGCGCCCTCGCTTGGAGAAGACACGTTCGCGGCGATGTGCGAGGCCTGCGAGGGGAGCAAGCCCGCGAGCGGCGAGCCGGACGGGATCGTCTGGTACCAGCGGAAGCACGTCGACGCGCCCTACATCATCCCGCAGATCGGCGCGCACGTGACGGCGCTCGCGCGGATCAAGCTCTGGGAGTACATGCGCCTCGCGATCACGACGCCGGGGCGGACGATCGCGACGGACGACGTCATGGTGGGGGACGTGCTGTTTACCGTGAAGGGAAGGCCGGCGCTCGTGCGCCAGATTCGAGGGAACCGAGGGACGGGGCGCTTCGACGTCCGCGTCGACGAGGGGGAGGGGCGAGGCGCGTCGACGACGCTCGATGTCGAGGCCGAGGAGGTACAGGTGGGTGGGATAGTTGCATACACTGACACCGACTCGATTTTGTCGGATGTCACGCTTCCCACGGGTACGCGCCTTGGCGAGCTCAAGGACGAGTATCCCGGCGAGCGTCTCGACTTCCTCGCCGTGCAGCCGAAGGTCTACCTGCTCGACCGAAAGACGCTCGCGGATCGCGCGGAGGGGCCCGTGCGCGGGCGTACGAAGATCACGGCGAAGGGGTTCCCGCCCGAGCTCCGGACCGTCGAGAACCTCGAGACGCTGCGGCGCGGTGGCGTGCTCCGGACGCTGCCGCTCCCGCCGGGGACGTCCGAGGGCCCGCCCGAGCCCTGGCGCCGGCTCGAGAAGGTTCGCTCGCTCGCGCGCGCGGGCTTCCGGCGCTCGCCGCGGATGGTGGACGTCGAGAAGAGCTTCCGGACCACGTACGACAAGCGCGTGGTGCTCGAGGACGGGATCCGGACGCGGGCGATCGTGCTCGACGAGCCGATCGGCGGATTCGCGTGCGCGGTTTCTCCTTCTCTTGAAGCCTGCTTTCCCATTCCTTCAGACGAGCGACGTTCGCGTCGGCAGCCGTTACCAGAGGCTTGAATCGCCCTAACGTTTCAAGCAGAACCATCTGTGTCTTTTGAAGCTCGCGAAGAGCCGTGCTCTTCTCCCGTATCCACTCCACGCATGTCCGCATGAGCACGATCGACCGCTCGACGTCCGCCATCGCGCGGTGGGCCTCCTCTCGGGGACACCCCGACGTACCCCGGTCGAGCGCGGGCATCCCCGCGGAGAGGCATCCGCGGTAGAACGTGGACGCGTCGAAGGTGCGGTACGACAGCTTCGCCGCGATCTCGGGGAGGTGCTTCCGCAGGAAGGAGAGGTCGAAGTGGCACGAGTTGCCGGCGATCATCACGCGTTCGTCTTTGTCTGTCGGCCAATCTTCTGCGAGCGTGAGGAGATCGGCGTTCACGGTTCCGAGCGTGATCTTCGAGGTGCCCTCGCTCAGGAACGCGGCGTGGAGGCCGCTCTTCTCGTGCATCTTGCGTATGAACTCGACGCAGTCGCCCTGAAGGAGATGACGTGCTCCTCGCCCCTGGACGAGGTAGCTGGCGCGCGTGGGGCTTCCACGCGGGTGGACCACCTCGGAGAACGGGAACCGGAACTCCGTCAGCACATATGCGATCTCGAGGATGTCGTCGTGCTCGGGGTTCAACCCCGTCGTCTCAAGATCGACCCATAGGAGGTAGCGAGGATGTTTCGGGGCTTTGGTGTTCATGGTTTCTCCTCGGCTGCGACGGGCTCCGTCGGTCCGCACGTGCACGCTCCGTGTCGCCAGCACCCGCGGACGCGGAGGAAGGGGGGCTCGGCGATCACGAGCTTCCTCGCGCTCGATGGTATGCGTGGAACGTGCCTAGGATGCGCTTCGCGGCGTCGAGCGCGTCGTCATCCTCCGCCCGCGACAACGCCCACCCGACCAGATCGAGCATCGCTGTCAGACCGTACTCCGCCGGGTACCTCACTTCGGCCCGGCGGAGGAACTCGACGAGCTCGCGACGGAACTCGACGTAGCGCTCGGACTCTGTGTCGACCCTTGCGCCTTCCACGATCCTGCTCATCGCTCCGACTCCCAGCTGTAGACGACCGTGCTGTACGGCGGATCGACCGTGCCGTTCGTCACGGTGTGCGCGCCCTCGTGGCCCGCGGGCCTGCAGCAGCGGTAGCCGTCGTAGAGACCGCCGCCGCGCTCGCGCGCGTCGCACATCTCCTCAGAGCCCGAACGTGCCGAGCCGAGCACGTGAGAGTCGATCGCGGCATCGAACTCGTCGTACTCGAGCACGACGAAGGGCAGCCTCCCCGTGCGCCTCACGAACGTACCGCCCCGACCGTCTCGAATCGTGATCATCACCGATTGTTGTGGGTGGACCACGGGCGCCGCGCACCAGGCTTGCATCCTCTCGTTGTCTGCCCGCAGTGAGATCAGCACGTAGATCCCCGCCTGAAGCTCGACGAGATCAGCCCCCTCGACAAGGACGCTCCTCAGCCGTACGACGGACGACGGCGACCAGCGGAGGACGACCCGTTCGCCACGCGTCGGCAGATCGGTGATCTCGGTGAAGCGAACGATGCCTTGCTCCTCGTCGATCCTCATCACTTCTTCTCCCTTACCTCTTGCTCGTATGCGAGCGTCGTCGGCCCGCACGTGCACGCCCCATGTCGCCAGCGCCCACCGCAGACCCGGCACTCTCGATGGTGGTACTCGCGGCACGGGCCTCGCTTCGGGAGCGGATCGCCGAAGATCCGCTCGTCTCGTTCTTGTTCCGAAGGGGTCCGGTACCGCGTCTCCGTCAGCGTCGAGGGGAGAAGCCCCTCGTACTCCTTGCCACCGAGGACCCCACGCGCGTCGTAGGCGGCGAGATCTGCCTGCCATCGCGGACGCGTGCGTTGCCTCGAGAGCTGGCGACGGACGCCGTCGATCGTCGTCTCGACGTAGTCGCACATGCGGGCCATGAGCTCGGGCTCGTCGAGCTTCGGCATGTAGACGACGGAGAGGCGTCCCTGTCCTGCGGCCCATCCAAGCTCGAGATGGGCGCTTCGCCCGCACGGGAGAACGAGCACGCACGCGGAACACGCGCGAAGGGCCGCCATGTCGAGCTCGAAGCCGCGAGCCGCGACGGGATGATCGAGCACCGTGCTCGCGTAGTAGTCCGCGTCCCACTCCTCGCGAGGTCGTCCGCCGAGCTGTCGCCAGCTGAAGCCGTCGTCTCCGGGAGCAGGGCTCCTGAAGTCGTAGACCTCGTGACCGTCCTCGCGAAGGGCTTGGACGACGGCGGGCTGGATCTCGTTCCTCCACGAGGACGCGACGTAGACGCGGTGCTTGGTTTCCGTGCTTTTCGTGCTCATTCGGCCTCATGTCCTTTCGTGCTCGCCTGTCTCGCACATCCCTCGCACGCGGGCCCGTGTCGGAAGCCCTGGATCCTCTGCGTCTTGTCCGTCGGAACGTAGACGATCTCGTGCGTGCTCATGAACTGCCTAGAGCATCCGCAGCACGCACCGAGGTGGGTCCGCGAGCCGAGATAGTCGCCCATCATCACGCGTTGGAAGCCGTCGATCGTGCTCACGAGCTCACCACGCGCAGGGTGCCGTTCTCGTCCGAGAGCCACACGCGCTCGAGACCGTTCGATCTTGGCGCCTCGGAGATCACGAACATCATGTGCGGGCGGTGGACGTTTCGCATCGTGTAGAAGGACGCCCCGCGTTTGCCTCGGAGGCGATAGCGACGCTTGTCTTGCGGGGACTCGCACGTCTCCACGTCGTACTCGCGACCGCGGATCCGGATCGTGGTGGTCATGGCCTACCCTCCCGCGCGAGCTCGGAGACGTCGAACGGCGGGACCTCCACCCGCTCGAGATCGAGCGCCCGCGCGATGTCCGAGAGTCGTCGAACGTGGCGCTCGCGTGCCTCGGACGAGCACGCGCATCGTCTACCGTTGCAGGAGCCGCAGTCGTGGCCCTCGGCGTAGTACCCGCACGGGCACGGGTTCGCGGCGGCGATCACGTATGTGGGCGACGCGGGAAAACCTCTGTCGCGGAAGCGGGCGATCCCCTCGCGGAGGACGCGGGCGAGCGTCTCGACGCTCTCGCGCCGGAGCTCCGTCACCTCGTCCAGGAAGAGCACGCCGCGGTGCGCGAGCGAGACCTCTCCCGGATGCCGGCCGTCGCCGACGAGTCCCGCGGTCGAGACCGTGTGGTGCGGCGCGCGGAAGGGGCGGCACGCCGAGAGCGGCGCGGAGCCGAGGATCCCCGATACACCTTGGATCCCCGCCACCTCGAGCCCCTCCTCGTATCCGAGCGCGGTCGCGGCCGTCGCGACGCGGCGCGCGAGCATCGTCTTGCCCGATCCGAGCTGGCCGACGAGCAGTGTTCCGCGACGCGCGAGGCACGCGTCGAGGAGCGGGCGATGCGAGATCGGTAGATCCGAGCGTCCGCGAGGCGTGTACGGGGCGATCTCGGTCGTCTCGATCCGAGAAGATCGGAGCTGGGTTCCGTCGAACGCGTCGCCGAGACGACGGGACGCGTATCCGTCGACGTGCGGGACGAGGCCGAGCTCCCACGCGTTCTCGGCAGGGCCGACGATGGGCGAGCGGCGATCGCGGCACGCTACGCTGTGACGGAAGGCGCCGCGCACGGGACGGAGCCGGCCGTCGAGCGCGAGATCGCCCACGAACACCGTATCGACCCCCAGCGATGTCGGGACGCCGCACGCGCGGGCGACGGCGACCGCGATCGCGAGATCCAGGCTCGACGCGCTCAGGATCCGTTCGGGGAGATCGTGCACGGTCACGATCGCGCGAACGCCCTCGCAGGCTCGGGACGTGATCGGCTCGGACGCGAGCGCCGATCGGACGCGGATCCTCGTCTCGCGCGCCGCCGCGTCGGGGAGGCCTCGGATCTCGACGGCGCCGAGCCGACTCGCGTCCGCGTCGACGGTCAGGCGCACGACGACGGCATCGTAGCCGACGAGGACGGAGCCCAGGGCGTGCGCGGCGCTCACGACGTCACCTGACCTTCCGCGTCGCGGATCGCCTCGACGACGGCCGCACGCGCCTCCGTCTGCGACATCCGGCGAAGCCGATTGTGTTCAGCGTAGTGCAACCCCTCGTAGTCATCGCGCACGGTACCCTCGAGCGCGAGCTGGCAGATGGCGGCCATCATGGCATCGCCCGCGCTACCAGCGGCGGTACGGAGGCTATCGATCTGCGCGTCGGTGAGGGTCTCGAGGGTCGTCATCTGTCTTTTCTTCCGGGCGTCTCGTTCGCCCACCCCTATCCTTACCATGCGGGGGCCCCCGCGCAACCATGTTTCAGAATTTTCTGTAGCGCGGGGGCCCCATCTCGGCTAGGTTTTCCTACGTGGCCGCAAAAAAGACCCGTGTCAAGCCCAAGATACCCTCTCGGACCTCGGGCCCGACCAAGCCCGAGAAGGAGAGGGCGACGGTCAAGATCCGCGTGGATCGAGAGGTTCAGGAGGCTCTCCTGGCCGTTTCCGAGGCGTGTGGGAAGAAAGCATGGCCCGTGGCTCGCCTCATCCGGGAGGCCTGGCTCGTCTTCCTAAGACACCGTTCGTTCCCCTTGCCTACATCATCCCACCCAGAAATCTGAAACGTCGTTGCGGGGCTTGCGCGGGGGCCCCCGCGGGTGCATGCTGTTCCTCGTCGACGGGCCCGGCACCACGAAGGTGCCCGCCTCGCCGCGAGAAGGACGAACGACCATGGCTCTCTACCATCACGGACCCAACGACTACCAGACGGCCGCCTCGGACGCCGCGCGCCACGCGCGCTCGATCATGGAGCAGAAGATCGAGGCCGGCCGCGCGAGCGCCACGTCGCTCTTCGAGCGCGTCTTCCGGCACGTCCCCTCGGACGCGATCGTTCGCTCCGGCGCGCTCGAGTTCGGCGCCGTCGACGAAGGCGTCGAGGTCGGTTTCGGCGGAGAGTCGCGCGGGATCCACAGGCACGCGCTCGGACAGATCGCCGGCAAGGCAGGCGTCCCCGGCGCGTACCTCGCCGAGCTCGTGAGCGGCGAGGAGTGGCAGCGCGCGCTTGCCGCGAACGTCCTGAACGAGCACTTCCACAAGGGCCAGGCCGACGCGCGGTTCCTCACGCGCTCGGTCGACGGCGCGGTGCGAGGGTTTCTTTCGGACCGCTACCGGCGTCTCGACTCGCGCCCGCTGATCGAGGCGTTCGCGGGCGCCTGCCAGTCGGTGGGTGCGGTTCCGGTCGACGGGACGGCGAGCGACACGCGGATCACGCTCAAGGCCTTCCTCCCGATGGTGTTCGAGCCCGTCCCGAACGAAGTCATGTGCCTCGGGATCGAGTGGGGGAACAGCGACTTCGGCGCCGCTCGCCACACCGTGCGCGCGATGATCTGGCGTCTCTGGTGCACGAACAAGGCGACGATGGAGGACAGCCTCGCGCAGGTGCATCTTGGTCGCCAGCTCGGCGACGACATCGAGTTCTCGCGTCGCACGTACGAGCTCGACACGAAGGCGAGCGTCTCCGCGCTCGGGGACGTCGTCAAGGGCGTGCTCGGTCCGGCGAAGGTCAATGCGCTGCTCGAAGGGATCAGGCGCGCCGACGAGAAGAAGATCGACTGGAAGGACGTGAAGTCGTCCGTCGGACGGCGGCTCCTCAAGGGCGAGCTCAAGGCCGCGGAGGAGGCCTTCGCGAGCGAGGACGTCGTGAACCTGCCGGCCGGTAACTCCGTCTGGCGCGCGTCGAACGCGATCTCGTGGATAGCGGGCCGCACCGAGGATCCCGACCGAAAGCTCGAGCTCGAGAGGATCGCGGGCGAGATCGTGAACGGGCGGGCGGACAAGGAGGCGAGCGAGGCGGCATGACGAGATAGAACCCGAAACCTAGGGGCGCTCCTCCCAGCGCCCCGATGGTCTGCACGTAGGGCGTGTGCTGATGAGGGTACGACGGTGGACGAGATCGTGTGGGTGCGGTCGTGAAGGATACGGGAGAGACGAACCATGCCTAGGTGTCTTCGCTGCGAACAATTCATCTTCGCTCATCCCGACGCGCTCCGACAGAGGCCGGAGATCTTCGGGCCGTGCGAGCGCGGTGGCGGACTGCACGTCTTCGATGTGTGTATTCTGCCTAGATCATGCCGCGCGGGCCCGGACGAGATCCTGCCGGGCGCGCCCGCCCGTGTCCGTGACCACCAGAAGCACGGCCTCCTGACCGAGCTGTCGGGCGATCCTGGCGGCGACGCGCTCGGCGCGGTCGAAGAGCGTCCGGCACCCGAAGCGCGCGGGGCGCATGAGCACCTCCGCCATGTACCCGTCCTCCCCACCCCCCTTCCAGGCGCCGCGCGTCTTCACGTAGGTCACGTTCGGGAAGGCCGATCCGACGAGACGCTCGACGGTGGCTCGGAACGCGCGCGTGTCGAAGGAGGCCGGGAGGCCTCGGTAGCGCGACGCTCGGCCGGGGATCCCGGCTCCGACGTAGATGCGGACGGCGCACGTCGGCGCTGCGTCTCTTCGGGTGCTGGTGGTGGGTCCGCGAGACAGGCGAAGAAGCTTGCGGGGACGGCGTCGCATTCGAGGAGACTACCACGGCGCGAGCTCGAGGCATGCGACGGACGCGCCGCGGGGCGCGCGTGGATCCACCTCGTCGCCCGCGGCGACGCGGTGACGGTCGAGACGTCGTGGCTCTCGGCGGACGAGGACGTCAGAAAGGCGCTCGGGAGCCGCGGGTTCCGTCGCCGGAAGGACGGAAGCTACTTCCTGGAGATCGACAAGCACGACGAGATCGGGATCGCGCGCGCGGTCACGAAGGCGGCCGTCGTGCTCCTGAGCGAGGATCCGGAGTTCGGAGGAGGGCCGAGGACATGAACTATCGATTCGACGACGAGGAGGAATTCTTCGACTGCATGGACGGGTTCTATGCCGCCGATGGTGGGATGGCCGATTCGGGGATCAAGGACGGTCTGAAGCGGGAGGCGTTCAAGTTGTACCTGCACGCTCTCATGGAGGACGGGCGAACCAACTCCCAGATCGTCTCGAGAAAGTTGGACGCGAGGATCATGAGCTATATCCGTGCCTACTTCACGGATGAGTCGAGGGTCGAGCAAGGCTACGGGCTCGAGGATCTCCACAACTTCCTCGAGTGGCTTCGCGACGAGATGGAGATCCCGCTATGAAGACGAATTTTCCGGTGCGCGAGCGACTTCCCCGCCTCTACGACTCGGACGACGACGCGTGGTTCGACGACGAGACGGATCGGAGCGAGACGGACGATGAGCCGACGCTCCGGCGCGACCAGGGCACGGACGTGCGAAGCTTCTTCGCCGAGCTCGCCGACGAGCTCGAGGCGGCGTTCGGGAGGAGCGCGTGACCCGCGATCCGACCGAGAAGGAACACGCCTTCCTCTGCATGCTCGTCGCGGGCGAGGACTTCGAGCAGGCGGCGACGGTCATGGGCGGAAACGACGCGCTCCGCGTTCCCTGGCAGTGCCTCCTGAACGGATGGATCGATCGGGGACGGATCACGAAGACGGGTCGCGAGC
>Ga0214473_10005755_pt1 | contig 14834 bp, 11 predicted proteins | sample RVTome_7_FD_203509 | JGI IMG/M metagenome (GOLD analysis project Ga0214473, IMG submission 203509) | Soil microbial communities from uranium-contaminated site in the Upper Colorado River Basin, Wyoming, United States - RVT98D197 | ecosystem: Environmental > Terrestrial > Soil > Contaminated >... | reverse complement strand
GAGGCCGAAGAAAACCCCGCGCCTTCCGCCGCAGGCGCCTGGTCCCGAGCATGACTCCCAGAACGCTCAACAGCACGCCGCCCAAACATAAGGTAATGACGCCGATGTCCCACAGGGGGCGCCGGTAATACCAAAACGAAAAGTCCAGGCTGTGCAGCCCATTGTATATCCAGCGCTCGATGCGGTTGCGTCTTTCGAGCCGCTGCACAATCCGGCCCGTGGCGGGATCAATGTAGTACCAGGTCCGCTGGGCATCATCGAATTTCACTCGCAGGACTGGCAGCGGCAGGTCTCCATCCCGCGAATAGTAGTAGTTATCGTAAGCAGACAACATGCGGGACTCCGCGATCTGCTCGCCCGGAAATGCCTCCCGGGCGCAGGCCAGGAGGGATTCGGTGGAAAATGGATCGCGCACCAGGCCGGGGGGATTGACGGCCAGCAAGACCGGTCGCCCGCCAGAATGATGGCGGGCCAGATAGTATGGCTGGCCTTGGATGCGCATGAATTCCAATTCCTTTACCCCGCGCTCGGCAAGCACGCTGCGCCATGCGTTTCCAGCGGGGGCAGGAAATAGTGACATCTCCAAGCCGCCGCCGCTGAAGGCCCATCTTTCGCCGGCTCCCGGACCTCTGTCCGGACTCCACCACCAGGGGTCCATGGAAAGCAGGCCGCTGAAGACCCAGGTAAGCGAAAACAGCCCGAAGAAAACGCCGGTTAGGTAGTGCCAACGGTTCCAACCGGCATAGGGGATGCGGGAACGCACCTGTCTGAAACGGAAACGAGAGGTGGGAGAGAACCGGAGCAGTCCCACCATGATGCCCACCAGCGCCACCACGGTCCCGATGCCCGAGACCCACAACACAGCCTGTCTCCAGGCGGTGCCGTTGCGCCGCAAGGCTGCGAAATACAGCCAGTGCGGGATGGCCCCGGCCCAGGCCAGCGCCCGGCTGCCTCGCGTGGTGTGCACAACGACTTCCCCGGTACGCTCCGAAATGTAGAGTTCTGTGCCCAGCCCGTCGGCGGCGGCGACCTTGTGCATGGGCATCAGTCTCGGTCCTTCGAGCAGAGTCCATTGATCGGCGCGGGTGAGTGCGCCGCCGTGCTGCAGCGTCGCGCTCGAAACATTCAGGAACCGCTGGGCGATGCGCAAAGCCTGATCGCGGTCGAGCCGCTCGAGGATTTCACCCGAATCCGCAAACACCGTGGTCCAGGTGCCGCTTTCGGACAGGAATCGGTAGGCCGGACGATCCATAACGCTGACCAACACGGCGCGAGCGGGGTCGCCGGCCAGTTCGGCGCGGGCGGCGGCGTCTCCCGGCGACAGGCGCGAGGAATCCAGGTTCAGGGCCGGCAGTCGCGCCAGGCGAACTTCCGCCGTGAGCCTGGGCATACCGCGGCCGTAGATGAGGGCGATACCGGAGGCAAACCACACCACGAACAACACACACACCGCAGATCCCAGATAGCGGTGCGTGAGAATCGTCCACTTGCGAAGAAGAACCACTCCCCTCGGCATCAGCAGCCCTTGAGAATGGAGATGCCGGCTCACAACACGCCGGTCTGCCGGGACAATGATCGGCAGCCAAATGATTACACAGTCCCTGGCTGCTGCACTGTAAAATCCGGGCAAAGACTTCCGGCTGCGGGTCTCGGAGATGAATTTGTTCCAACAAGTCGCCAGTCGCTACCGAAAAATTTGGCGGAAGCATTGCCAACGGGGGTGCTGAAGTGTAGGTTATCGTCCGAACGGGGCTCGTATCGGGATTTTCGGTTCTCGAGACCGGGGGCCAAACACAAATTACGACATCCGGGGAGAATGGATCATGAGAGGCAGCGGACGGTTGGCCTTTTTTTCGTTGTTTCTGGCGGCGTTTATGGCCATCGCTGGCGATGGCGCACGATCCCAAACCTTGGCCTCTGCTCCGAACACGCCGCGGCAACTGCGGCAGGTAGCCTACCTCAAGGCCTCGAACGCCGAGGCCGGTGACCATTTCGGGTGTGGAGGCTCGCTGACGGGACACACCGGACACGGGGTAGCCATCAGCAGTGATGGCAGCACCCTGGCCGTGGGCGCACAGCACGAAAGCAGCGGGGCCAAGGGCGTCAACGGCAACGAGAATGACGAATCAGCTTACGGTTCAGGCGCGGTTTACGTTTTCATCCGCAGGGGCGAAAGCTGGGCGCAGCAGGCCTATATCAAAGCGTCCAATCCCGACTCCAGCGACCGTTTCGGATCCGTGGTGGCCTTGAGCGCGGACGGCAATACGCTGGCAGTTTCGGCCGTGTGGGAGGCCAGCGCCGCCACCGGGATCAACGCCAACCAGAACGATGACTCCATACCGCAGGCGGGCGCCGCCTACGTTTTCACTCGCACGGGCAACACCTGGTCACAACAGGCCTATATCAAAGCCTCGAATACGGGAAGAGCCTCCAGCGGCAGTGAAGACGACTTTGGCGATGGTGACCAGTTCGGCTACTCGCTGGCCTTGAGCGGCGACGGCAACACCCTGGCCGTCGCCGCCATATCTGAGGACAGCCGAGCCAGCGGCATCAACAATCTGGCCTTTCAGGGCAATGACGCGGCCGCCTCCTCCGGCGCGGTTTACGTCTTCACTCGCACCGGCAACACCTGGTCGCAGCAGGCCTACATTAAAGGCTCGAATACCGAAGGAGGCGACTTGTTCGGTTTCAACGTCGGACTGAGCGCCGACGGCAATACCATGGCCGTGGCCGGCTACGACGAGGACGGCTCCACACGCCAAATTAATGGCATCCCGGACAACCTCAGAGGCGGATCCGGTGCCATCTACGTTTTCATTCGCGCCGGCGGCATCTGGACGCAGCAGGCCTACCTGAAAGGCTCACGATCGGAGGTGGTGGACTCGCTGGGCTACTCCCTGGCCATCAGTGAAGACGGCAACACCATCGTTGGAGGCGCGGCCGACGAAACCTGTTACAACCCGGGTATCAACCCGCCCGGATGCACCGAAGACAGAGCGCCGAATAACTCTGTCGGTGCGGCTTACGTTTTCGTGCGCAACGGCAATACCTGGACCGAGCAGGCATTCATCAAGGCCTCCAACCCAGGACTGACGGACTGGTTCGCCGTCCGCATGGCCCTGAGCGGCGACGGCAACACCTTGGCCGTGAGCGCTCCCAACGAAAATGGGGGCTCGAAAGGCATGAATGGCAACCAGAGCGACGACTCGGCAGACGATGCCGGTGCGATTTACTTCTTTACCCGCAGCGGCAGCACGTGGACTCAGCAGGCTTACGTAAAGGGCTCCAATACCGAGGCGTTCGACGAGTTCGGAAGCTCCGTCGCCCTTAATCGCGACGGCAGGATCATGGTCGTGGGCGCCGCCAAAGAAGACAGCGCCGCCAAAGGCGTGAACGGCAATCAGAACGACAACTCGGCGCAAGAGGCAGGCGCGGCCTACGTCTTCGTCAATAACTAGACTTCCCGATTTTGACCGCCAATCGCCTGGCTCAGCCGGCGAACTTATAGCCGAGCCCGACTACAGTGAGGATGAGCTGCGGATTCTTGGGGTCTTTCTCCAGTTTCTGACGCAGCCAGGCGATGTGCACGTCCACGGTGCGGGTGGAGGGCAGTGCGTCGTAGCCCCAGACTTCGCGCAGCAGCTCATCGCGCGAGATGGTGGCTCCCCGATGCTCGACAAAATAACGGAGCAATTGGAACTCCTTGGCCGATAGGTTCACCGGCCGGCCTTCGCGCAAAACTTCCGCACGCCGGAAATCGACCGAAAAATTATCGAACTGGTAGCGGCCCGCGGCCGGGGCGCTGGGCTGGCCCGCGCGCCGCAGCAGAGCCTCCACCCGAGCCAGCAGCTCCGCCATCTTGAACGGTTTGGTGAGGTAGTCGTCGGCGCCGGTCTTGAACCCGACCACTTTGTCCATGACCTGGCGGCGCGCGGTCAGCATAAGAATTGGCGTGCCCCAGCCGTCCTGCCGGAGTTTTTCGCACACCTTGAGGCCGCTCTGCCCCGGCAACATGACATCCAGCAGGATCAGGTCAAAAGGCTCGTGCGTGGCTTTTTCCAGTCCCTGCAGGCCGTCTCGCGCGACACTGACCGCGAAACCCTCCTTCTGCAAGCGGTCCTTCAACGTGGTGGCCAGCGCAGCCTCATCCTCGATAATCAGTATGTTGGGAGCCATATCCGATCAGTCTGTCGCTTGCAGGACGTTGCGCTTCGCTTCCGGTGAGACGCCTTCTCCTTCGGGGCGCTCCGAAGCTTCGGCGATCGGGAAATGTAGAGTGAAGCAACTGCCCCGTCCCATCTCGCTCGAGACGCTCACTCGTCCGCCCATCCCCTCCATGGCGCGCTTGACCAGATACAGTCCAAGCCCGACGCCACGGATCTGGTATTCGCGAACGGACTGGACCCGGTAGAACGGCTCAAAGATATGCGGCAGGTCCCTGGCGGAGATCCCCATTCCCCGGTCCGCCACGCTGATCTGCACCTCTGCCGGCGCCCGGGCGGGCCCGCCATCAGTCCGGCGGGCGCGGATGGAGATCCAGTGGCTGGCGCCGGCATATTTCACCGCGTTGCTGAACAGGTTTTCCATGCACATGCCCACGGCGGCCGGGTCCGCCATCACCGGCGGCAACGGGCTGGCGCATTCTTGCTCCACCGTGAAGCCCGCATCGCGCAGCATCGGTTCAGCCGAGGCCAGGCTCTGGGTAACGATGGACCCGATTTCAACCGGGCGCAATTCATATCCGGCTCGCTCCGATCGTCCGGCCGCGAACTGCAGGACCTCGTCCACCAGGTGCTCCAACCGCCGCCCCTGATCCCGAATCATCCCGCCATATTCCTTGATCTCCGAGGGACCCTCCACGACGCCATCCATCAGATTTTCCGCCGCGGAATTGATCACCGCCAGCGGAGTGCACAGTTCATGAGAGACTCCGGCGACGAATTCCATCTGCTGGCTGGCGATGCGCTTGGCCCGGCGGGCGACCTCGAAGATGAGCGCCATGCCCGCCGCCAAAACGGCCAGAAGACCAAAGCTGATGGCCAGATTGCGCCGGCGCAACGCGGCCACTGCCGTTTCCACCGATCCCGCGGGATGCTGCGCCAACAAAACCCACTCGCGTCCGGTTCTGCTGGGTTGCAACCCCGGACCGCCCCGGCGCCTCAGCTCTCCGTCTGCTAGTTCGATCAGATTGACCGTAGCGTCGGGGGAACGAAAGGAACTGGGCAGTACCGGCACCGAGGAGTACATGGCCTGAAACGGGGCCGCTGCGCTGCGCACCACGACCTCGAAACCGGGCTGAGCCGCTCCGCCGAAATTGCGCTCGACCAACTCCGGCAGAAACAGCTTCGAGATATATTCGCCGCTCAGCTCGACAATCAAGAAGCCCGCAGGTTCGACCTGCGACTGGGAAGAGAGCTGGTAAAGCGGGCGAACCAGCGCGGGGGCGTCCTCAAAAAGTGTCCAGGGATGGAAGTACGCCTCGCGGTCCGGTATACGCGGCGGGAGGCTTGCAAACTGCTTTTCGAGAAATTGACGCAGCGGACCGAACCGATTAGGCCACGGACCATCACGGAATTGTCGGGTGCTTTCCTCATACGAGGCCAGGTATCTGGCATGGGAGGGGCCGGCTCTCCAGACATGAACAGCGGAAACCAGGTTGGGCGTCGAGCTGATGCGGCTCCAGTTTCCGTACCGAGCCAGAAGTCGGGTCTCCAGGGTGGCGGCGGGACCCGCCATCTCGAGCTGAAAACTCTCACACAACTGCTGGAAGTCGTAGGAAAACTCCTGGCTGAAATTGCGCACGCCGGTTTCCAGCGCGGACTGCAGGCGCTGCTGCTCGGTCCGGCTGATCTGATCGGCCCAGCGGAATTGCACCACACCGAGAGTGACGACGATCGCGATCATCACCGCGATCGCCAGCAGTTCTGCGAGGAATCGAGGGCTCCACTTGGTGGCTGCCCGAGTATCCAGAGGCTTGCTCATGGACATCAATCCGCCGACGGCCCCGCCGTCACAACCGACTCCGGGTGGCCTCACTCACCGGCAAATACTCTTCAGGTATCGTCAGCGAGCCCGGTACCCGCCAATCGGCTGGCCATCGGCCAAGGCCACGCTATCAAAACGCAGAACGTTCGAGCCGTTCCTCGAGCGATAGCCGGTAACCGCGACCTCGTCGCCCGGCTTCAGTGTTTCCCGCGTCCAACCTGATCTCGACAAACGGTTCGGGCTCGCGCCTCCGGCAGACCAATTCTCGATGTTGCCATTGGCGTCCTTCACGTCGAAATAAATTTGCACGTGGGGATTGGAAAACGCGAAGCTCGTGACCGTTCCTTTCACGTTGAGCAGGCGCGACCGGTCAAGTTGCCATGCGTGGTGTGCACTCATTGGGCTGGCAGTCGCCAGCAGACCTGCCGCGACCACGGCAACAATCAAGAGGGTAATTCTCACCCAGCACCTCCCGAACAAAGGTCAAGGCCGTCGTTAGTCCGTCGGCGTCCTGGAACTACCCTAACATTAACATGATACCGCGTTACGAAAAATTAGGCTGCGCCTGGCATTGATCTCGGGGATGGGAAAATAGTCGGGCGGCAGGGGCCAGCCACGCGCGCCGGTCCCGATAATCGAATGGCAGGGTGTATAGTACAGCGCAGCAGATTGGCCGAGCCGGAGGGCCACAGTTGAGGTTCCGGGAATTCCACGCGGAGGGAGAAAACAGATATGAGTAAACGCGCGTTGACCCTCATTCTCATCGTACTGACCGCGGCAGGCGGACTGGGGGCGCTGCTACTAGCCTTCAGATCGCAATCCGTCCAAGCCCAGGCCCGGCCCGCTTCCTTCGCGGCCGTTCCGGGCGAGAAAGGCGGCCAGGACGTCACCGGACCCTACGAAGTGGTCGCGGACTGGCCCAAGCCGCTCTCCCAACTGCCGGACCACGAGAAGTGGACCTGGAGCGCGGTGCAGAGCATTTTTGCCGAGAGTCCGAACCGGGTCTTTCTCTTCATGCGCGGCGAAATCCCGAAACTGGACAGGCCGCGAGAAGTGCCCTATCCATCCGTCGGACCGAGTATCTCCTTCCCCGTCTCTCAGACGCCATTTCGCAACGCCTCGGTCGGACCTGTGACCAGCCCCGGCCAGCCCGGCAATTGGCTCGGCAAGTTGGGCGTGGACGCACGCTGGGAGCACTGCCTGTTGGTGGTGGACGCCAGCGGCACTATCACCGAATCGTGGACGCAATGGGACTCGCGCTTCCGCCGGCCCCATTCCATCGCCATCAATCCCTACGATCCGCAAAAGCACGTCTGGGTCGTGGACGATATGGGACATGCCGTCTACAAACTAAGTAATGACGGCAAGCGAATCGTGCAAACGCTGGGCACGCCGTACGAACCCGGCGCCGACGACAAGCACTTCAACCGGCCCACGTTTCTGGCTTGGCTGCCCGATAGCACCATGTACGTCAGCGACGGGTACGCCAACACGCGCGTGGTGAAATTCGACAAGGACGGCAAGTACCTGACGGCCTGGGGCGAGAAAGCCACTCCGCCGAACGAGACTCGCCCAGGGTACTTCGCCGCCGTGCACGGCGTGGTCACCGATCCCCAGACGCGGCGCGTCTACGTCACCGACCGCTCGAACCGGCGCATTCAGGTGTTCGACGAAAACGGCAAGTTTCTCGACCAGTTCAACACCGGCCGCCCCTCGACGCCTCAGTTTCTGTACCGCGCGGCCGATGGCTTTCTGTGGATCGCCGACAACGCCACGTCAAAGATCCTGAAGTACGATCCGCAGGGACACTTTCTTTATTCCTGGGGTAGCCAAGGTGATTGGCCGGGCGCCATGTGGAATCCCCACGGCCTCAGCGTGGACCAGCAGGGCAACCTGTACATGGCCGAGGTGAACAACGGGCGGGCGCAGAAGTTCCGTCCGCGCGCCGGCGCCAATCCGGACTTCCTCGTCGGCCAGCCTGTTCGCGCGGCCTGGCGATAAGCGCTCTGGCTCACGGTCCCAAAGGTCGCGCAGTGTGGGCGGCCTGAGGTTCTGGCCTGTATGTTACGCCGGGGCGAATCGGGTCGTCCGCGATGGCTCGGCATGGCGGGACGGGACCTGAGGATTTTCCCGTCCCACCTTGCGGGGCCAGTTGCTGAGACAGTCTACGGTCACTTCTTCTTTTCCTTTTCCGTATTAGCGCACTTGTTGACGGAAATTCCATTCACATTGCCAAACAGCAGCGAAGTCTTATCGCACGTAACGTCGGCTCCGGTATTGCCGGTGATCGTGCTTCCTGCAAAGGACCATGCCACGGACATCTGCTCCAGGCGGAGGCCCTCTTCGGCGTTTCCACTGATCGTGACATTGGCGCCTGCTAATGCGGTCCCCATCTGCACTTTGCTGAGCATGTAGGCCCAGATGCCTGGCCCATTGTTGCTCACGATCTGGAGTCCGGAGCCGTTCACATTCAAGGTGCCGCCTTTACCGATGACCACAGCGGCGTGGTCAAAGGCCGTGGTGGGATTGGTAGCATTGTTTTGGATGATGACCTGGCCATTTATGTCAACGCGACCTTGTTCCTCTACGATCACACCTTGATCCCGGTGGAGTTCGATCAGGAGCGTAGATCCAGGCACGGTGTTGGGGTTGAGGTTCGCCCGACCACTCACGAGCAGGCCTTGCAGATTGTTTCGAATTGTATTGTTGGAATTCAAGTTGACGGTTGAGGCAAGGGAAACCGATATGGCCGTGCCGCAATTGTCTTGGATGAAGTTCGGAGCAGTACCGCCGTTGAGCATCAGCCAACTTGTATTGCTCAGCCCGATGGCAGTACTCCTGCTCTCCTCAACAGTTACACCCGATGCAATCATGCCGCTGTCGTCTATAGAAACACCTCTGCCCCCTCTGATAACCAGTCTTCTCAGGGTGACCTGAACGGAATCAATTAATGTCAGTACCGGAAGGTTGGCATGGGAAGCCGGGCTGATATCACAGTCAGTCTGGTCTTGCTCGATCGTGGCTACCCCGCCTGCTGGGCCCTGAATCGTGAGGTTGCCGGTATAGTCGACGATCCGCAAATCCTCATTCGTACACGTGCCTTGGACTGTAATTGTGTTCTGCGCGCTGCGGTCCAGGCCGGAGGCAAGCGCAGCCGCGATTGTCGGATACATCAAGCCTGCCGGCGCACCAACACAACCTACCGTGATCTCGGCTGCCTGGACATTAGCGGGCGCCAGAACCATTGCTGTGGCAATCACCAACAGAACGTATTTCAAGACGGTCGTGCGCAGATTTTTCCCTGAGTGGTTTTCCATCTGCTTGGTTCTCCTTCTGGGGGGCTTGCGCCTCCCACGGGCTGGCGGAGATTAGCTTGGTGGAACTGCGCGAAATCTAAGCAGTTCATCTTGCAATGTCAAGTACCAAAGTAGGAATAGTACTAGGGCGAAGGTCGTCCGCAGAACCAACTTGCAATTCATCGTCGAAACGTTGATGGCTCTGTAACGGCCCGCATCGATGGGGGCCCGGGCGCCAATCCGGACTTCATCGTCGGCCAGCCCGTTCGCGCGGCGTGGAGATAGGCAGGGGCGTTTCCTCGCGGGCTCCAGCGCGGACGGCCCCTGCAAACCGCCCACGCGGACGCTGACGATCCGCGGGTTATTCGGTCACTTGGAACCGCAGCGGCAGGATGAAGATGCGATCTTTTACCTGAATGGCCAGGTTATAGGCCCCGGCCTTCACCTGAGGTACTTTCAGCAGAATCTTGTCGGCAGCCTGTTCCACCACCGTCGCCTTGAAATCGTCCTGAGCGTCGGATAAAAAGACGGCGGCCACGGTGTCCTTCCCCAGATTTTCCCCGGTCGCCGTCACGTTGTCGTTCACCTTGCCGGACGTTGGCTCGATGCTTGTCACCCTGGCCGCGTTCTGCGCGAATACGAGCGGGACCAGAAACAGCGCCAGGAGCGCGACTCCCCATATCCCACGACTCACTGGGCGGAGCCGGCGGCCACTGCCCTTCCCCACCTCGCGCGGAGAAAAGTGCCGGGAGGAACTCGGACGGTTACTTTGGGCGCCAGGCATGGGTACACCTCCTGCCAGGACAAGTGATGAGGCCGCTATCTTTCTGCCGTAACCACTCGCCTGTCAAGCGCCATCTCCTGGCGAGCTCAGCCGGCGACCGATTCGCTGACTCTTGAGTGACCATCTCCAGGTAGGGTGTCGAAAAATCCTGGACGCAAACGCTCGCTCGGGTGCAGGAGGCGGCGGGCCGGGGAGCTACTGTGGCTCTACGACGTCAGGAGGGCCCGGATCTCGCGCACGTTCGCCACTTCCTCCAGGGCGTTCATACGTTGGATGACGGCCTCTGTTCGTTGGGCGCCCAGTACCGGCGCCATCAGGTCCCGCGCCTTCGCGTTCACGCTTTCCGCATCCAGCGGGTTCTCCTTCGTGCCAGGGGGATAACGAGTAAAGTGGCTTACGGTCCGGCCATCGCGGAGGGTTACCTCCACGAAGCCACTGCGTGGCGCGGCCGGGTCCATCAGCTCTCGATCGGCCACCAACTCCACGCGTTCCCTTACGGCGCGTATTTGTGGGTCCGCCATTCGCTCATGAGAGTGGCTGTTCAAGAAAGAGACCGTGCCATCCACCAGGGCCACGGCAATGAGGTACTGGCAGTTGACGTCCGGCATAGAACTGTTATCTACGATCCGGGCGCCGTCTTCCGGCAGCCTGACCACGATGCGCGCCACATTGTCTGCACGCAGGCCGTGCTCCCGGCGCAACCTGAGGAATGCGTCCAAGGCGGCCTGGTTGGGATAGCCCACGGAAAAAGTCTTGATGGCAGTTTCCGAAACGAAAAATCGACTGCCCAGACCGGCCACCATCTCTTCGGGCCGTGGTTGGGTGGAAAGGGCCTCCAGCACGTTATGCTGGCCACTCATCACGTCCCGCACACCGGTAAACCCGGTCTGGACCATGATGGCCGCGGTGACGCCGTTGCGGGCGCCCATCCCGCCGAAGTCGAAGGCCTTTTCGATGTGCTCGGTGTCCTGGGTCCAGCTCCACAGCCCGGAGACCTGCTGGGCTGCATAGGAGAGCGCGTAGCGCATCCCTGTTTCATCCAAGCGAGCCAAAGAGGCCGCAGCCGCCGCGGCGCCCATGGTGGCGCTGGTTCCCTCAGCACCGCGGTGCGTGGCGCGCACCAAGTCCGGTCCCAGGGCCATGAGAAAGCGGCAGCAGAGATCGTAGCCTAGCGTTACCGCCCTCAGCAGCTCCATCCCTGAGCGGCCTTCCCGTTCAGCCATCGCCAGCGCGGCGGCCACTACGGCACAACCGGGATGCGCCTTGGTGACCGGCTCGAAGTCGTCCGTTTCGTCGGCGTGGCCGAACATCCCGTTGGCCAGCGCGGCGTTGACGGCGGAGGTCATGATGTCCGTGGTGAGGACCGAAGCCTCGGGGACGCCGCCTTGTCCTCGCACGTAGCGGATGGCCATCTCTCCAGGCTTGAGACGGGCTCCCGAAACCATCGCCGCCAGTGTGTCCAGGATATGTTGCTTGCCGTCGCGTGCTGCGTTCGGCGGGAGCGTTCGGTTCCGGGCTTCCACCATGTACCGCGCCAACTGGCCGGTGAGATCGGCGACAGCCGTCGAAGACGCCCCCTGAGAGCCCGGATTGAGGCGAAGCACTGAAGCCGCCACTCCCTTCGCTGGAAACGCCGCGGCCGCAAGTAATCCACCCGCACCCTGCAAGATGCGGCGCCGTGTTAGGATCGAGCCCGCCTTTTCCGTAGGCATGTCGCTGCGATTGTCACTCACGTCGTCCTCCTCATCTGGCCCGAAATCTCCAGCTTGGCTCCCGACAGCCGCACTGTACAATCACTCATGGATTCCATCCCACTATTTTCTATTCGGCTGGGCTGAGGGGACCGCCCAATGGTCCGGCTTCGGAGAATATAGACGAAGAACATCTGAAAAAGTGGCGCGCCTGGAGGGAGTCGAACCCCCGACCCTCTGCTTCGAAGGCAGATGCTCTATCCAGCTGAGCTACAGGCGCGAAAAACGAAACGGCCGCAAAGCAGAAGCGCAATCGCTGGAGCCGGGGACCGGAATCGAACCGGTGACCTGCCGATATCCCCAGCCATAGCCTCGTGTTGATTCTACACGCTTTTTCCTGTGTCTTGTATCACGGATTAGTGGGGCATTTGGCGACAATTGTTCCCAAGTTCGTGTGGGATAGCAGAAGGGCTTGTTCCAATCTCAGTAAAGGGTGATCAACGCGCCCTGCCCCGCAAGGTTGTCTGACCGGCGCTCGGGCCAACACACTGCATGGCGGGGTGGGCGATGCCAACTGCCGTCTTGCAGGACTCTGTCGCGTCCAATGCTGCATTACAGCACCTTTTCCGAATCGCCACATAAGGGTCCCCTAACACTTCTCTATACTGCCCCGCATGAAGCCCCTTCGTGCTGGGCACAAGACCCCGACGGATGGGGCAAACCTGCGACCTGAACCGAGAAACGCTACCTCGGGAAGCTGCGAACGGCATCCGCTTCTGTGTCGAACATCTCGATGACGCCCGGTATCAGACCCAGCACTTCCTTGCACCTCGGTCCCACGCTGCATAGGCGAAGCGATGCGCCCTGTGACTTCGCGCTGGAGTATCCGCCGACGAGCATTCCGATACCCGAGCTGTCGAGATACGGCACATGGTCCATATTGAGAACCAGCTTTTTCCTGCCCTCGGCGAGCAGGCCTTTCACGGTTTCGCGCAGCGCTTTAGTTTCTTCTCCGAGCACGATGCGCCCATCCAACGCCACCACTGTTACTCCATCCACTTCCCGGTTCGTTATCTTAAGAGCCATGTTTCTTTCCTCCTCATCGAGAGTGGTTTCAGCGACAACTCAGGCAGAGCCGCGAAACCCCTTAGGCGTGTTCAAAACTCTGTAACGCTTGGCGCTCGTCGTGGTAGGTCTCAAGCACCAAGTCGATCCTCGTTAGACGAAGCAACGTCTGCACTTCCGCGCTGGGATTGAGCAGTTTGAGCATGCCCTGCTTCTTGACAACGTGAGAATAATGGGACATCAGCTGGCCCAGGCCGGCGCTGTCAATCTTGATGACCCGACCGAGATCGATGAGCACCTTGGTATCCTTCTGTCGCAACGCTCTCTGTAGCTCTTCCAATTCAAATGATTGCCGGGTCAGCTCCGCGGGCCCGGCAAACTGAAGCACCAGCACGTCTTCCACACGACGAAGTTCGATCTTGCTCTGACCGAGCCCTGCCATCAGCATTCGGCTCATACGCAGCTCTTCGAAGCACTCATCGCAAGATAGATAGTGGTCCTCGAAGGCCTCGGCCGTATCCGCATCGAGCCTCTTGAGCAAGTAGTCCCGGATCAGTTCTTCACGAAATGTTAGGTCGTGATGAAATTGCATTTGTTGTCCGTCCTGTCTACCTAGTGTTTCTCCATAGCGTTTCGTTTCACGCTTTGGTAGTAAATTTCTCGGAACCTTTCCTTGGCCCGAAATAGAGCTACCCGAAACTGTATATCGGATAAACCCATCACACGGCAGATTTCGCTCTTGTCCTTTTCTTCCAAGAAGAAGGCACGGAGGATGTCGCGATCCAGTTGCGACAGCCGGGTCATGACGACGCCAATCACTTGACGCAGTTCGAGCATATCGGCTCCCAGATCCGCTGAGCGTTCCGGCGGACTAGAGTCAGGATCACTCAGTGGTTCCTTCCAGAGCCGGCGCTTGTACTCATGAATTACGTTGTTGCAGATGCCGCTGAGGAATGCGGCGGTGCTCTCGGGATTGCGGATCTTTTCGCTTTGAAGCGCGCGCAGAAAGCGAACCAAGGTCTCCTGCACCACATCGTCAACGTCCGGACAGGAACTGCCCAGGTGGTAGCAAACCTTGTAACGCAGTTTGAGTCGGTACCGTTCGCAGGCGCTGGGTTCCAATGTCACGGCCCTAACGGTCTATTTCCCCTACTCTAAGCTGGCTCACGTGGTGTACCGCACCGCCGCAATGTTGCATCCCTCGAGCACTCCTTCCGCGAGCGGCCGAGGATGAGGTTACACACTCGCATTCTGAACGCGGATCTTTAGCTTAAGTCCCGTTTTCGGAGTTTTCGATTTTGCTGCTGCTTGTTGAACAGCGGCCCTGGGTGAGTTCCCTCATGGCCATGAACCCAGAAGCTTGACATCGGTCAGCAGAGCCACTTCAATCCTACCAAGATGACATCGCTGCTATTATTGTGCCGGCCCATCATGGCGTCGGGGCTGTCTTAGGCGCTGGCTTTGGCGCTGCCTTTATGGTCAGATAGCCAGCATGGCTTATGCCTAGGAACGTGACTAGCTCTCCCGTAATGACTGGAAATTGAATCCTGCCGTCTTGAGTTGGTACGATATTCCAAAACCAAAGCTCCCATCCATACCCAAGAAGGACGGCAAGTGTGAACAAGAACATCTGCACCTTACCAATATCCACGTATTCGAAATCCGGTTTCTCTTCTCCCCTGAACATGTCTCTCCAATTTGGCTTAGACGCTGTCAGAAGAAGACTATTTTTCTGCCCTTTTATGAGCACAGCTCCAGATGCGGAACCAATACTTATGCCGAGCAAGGCCCACAGTGTTTGATCCAGACCGATATTCATCGTCCTATTGGCAAGGGCAACTGCAAACACACTCGATGTAAGCACTACGGTCCAAAGAGTCACCTGAAACTGAGACAAACTCATTTTGTTTCGAGAATCTACCAAGATCCCAAAGACGGACTTCTTGATCGCGACACCGAGGCCAGCGAGAAAGAACACAAGGATGCCGACGATAACGAGCCAGGACACAGCGT
>Ga0214473_10005754_pt1 | contig 14836 bp, 12 predicted proteins | sample RVTome_7_FD_203509 | JGI IMG/M metagenome (GOLD analysis project Ga0214473, IMG submission 203509) | Soil microbial communities from uranium-contaminated site in the Upper Colorado River Basin, Wyoming, United States - RVT98D197 | ecosystem: Environmental > Terrestrial > Soil > Contaminated >... | reverse complement strand
GAGGCGTTGGCGACGAAGTCGCGCCGCACGTTCTCCAGGTGGCGAAGCTCGGTCACGTCGTGGAAGACCGCAACCGTGCCCATCGAAGGCCCCTCCTGGGGGAAGCGCGCCGCGTGGATCAGGAGCGTGCGCGGGGCGCGGTCGCCCACCTCCACCTCGCTCACCACCGGCGCGGTCGCGTCCGCGGCGGCACGGAGCGCGTCGTCGATGCCCGGGTGGCGCACCACCTCGAGGAGCTTCTTCCCTTCGACGGGACCCCAGAGCGAGAGGAGCTCGCGAAGACGCGGGTTGGCGAGGGTGACGCAGCCCTCCGTGTCGAGCACCAGCACGCCCTCGACCATTCCGGCCAGGACGGCCTGGAGCTGCTCCGTCTCGCCCGTGACTTCCTCGAGGCGGAGGCCGAGCTCCTCGGCCATCTCGTTGATCGCGACCGCCATCTCGCCGAGCTCGTCCTCGGAGCGCGGCCGCAGGCGCCGCCCGAGATCGCCCCGGGCGATGGCGCCCAGCGCCTCCCGCATCTCGGAGAGCGGACGCACCGTGATCCACGAGAGCAGGAACGAGAGGCCGAGCGCCGCGGCGAGCCCGATCCCGGCCGCGAGCACCAGATCCCGGCGCAGCTCCGCGACCGCCGCCTCGACCTCCTCGAGGTCCACCGCCAGCCGCACCGCGCCGCGCCCGGGCGCCATCGGCACCGCCAAGTAGAGAAGGCGGCGGCGCACGGTCTCGCTGCGACGGGTGCTGCTTCCCACTCTGCCCTCGAGAGCCGCGCGCACCTCCTCCCGATCCCCGTGGTTCTCCACCCGGACCAGATCGGCGGGATCGACGTCCGAATCCGCCACCACGCTCCCGTCGGGTGCAATGAGCGTGACTCGCGCCTCGGCTGCGGCGGCGGCGCGCCGGGCGCGGTCGTCGAGCTCGGCAGTTACCGCGGACTCGAAGGGGATCTCCCCGACCAGCTCCCGCACCAGCTCGCTCCGCTCCCGAAGCGAGCACTCGATCCTCCCGAGCTCGCGCTCGCGCAGGGCGCGCTCCGCCGCGTAGCCGGAGGCGAGGACGGTCAGCGTGACCAGAGCTCCCAGGGCGGCCATCAGCTTGAGCTGGATCTTCGGCAAGGGCGCCTCCGGCGGACGCGGTCGCGCCGCTACTCAGCGAAGCGGTAGCCCAACCCCCGCACCGTCTGGATCAGATCCGCCGCTGCGCCGAGCTTCTCCCGCAGGCGCTTCAAGTGGGTGTCGATGGTGCGGGACGTGACGGCGATATCCGACCCCCAGACCTCGTCGAGCAGCTTCTCGCGTGTCATCACGCGGCCGGGTCGCCGCATCAGCACCTCGAGGAGCTGGAATTCCTTGGCGGTGAGCTCCACCTCCTCGCCCTCGACGGCGCAGCGGTGTCGCTCCGGATCCAGGCGCAGCGGACCGCGCTCCAGAGGCGCCGAGGAGGCCGCCGCCTCGTAGCTGCGCCGGAGCAGCGCCTTCACGCGCAGCACCAGCTCGCGGGGGCTGAAGGGCTTGGTCACGTAGTCGTCGGCCCCGAGCTCGAAGCCAACCACCCGGTCCACCTCTTCCGACTTCGCCGTCAACATGATGACGGGCAGGCCGGTCAGGCCCGGATCACCCCGCACCCGCCGGCACAGCTCCTCGCCGGAGAGATCGGGCAGCATCAGGTCGAGGACCAGCAGGTCGGGGACCGAGCGCCGCAGCCGAGCGAGGGCCTCCTCGCCCGAGGCGGCCGTCTCCACCCGGAAGCCAGCCCGGTCCAGGTTGAAGCGAACCAGCTCGAGAAGATCGGGCTCGTCGTCGACGACCAGGATAGAGCGAGCCATCGCCCGCGAGGATAACCCGCTCCCGGGCTCGGGCAACACTCGTTCGCCGCAAACGTCGCCGATTCTTCACCACCTTGTCGCCGACCCGTCACCGCCGCGATCCAGTCGGGCGCCTCAATGCAAGGGGAGCGCTTCGTCCCTCCACAGGCCGGAGGAGCTGCTGAAGATCAGCACGCGGTCCGAGGTCCGGACGCTCGCCGTTCGGCTCAGCACCCGCAAGGAAACGAAGGACTCGTGCACCTCGAGGGCGCGATCCGCCGGGCCTCCGAACCGGGAGGCCCACCCGATCACCCTCCGATTCGTCACCACCACGCCGACGTGCTCGTCCGCGCCGCTCGCGAGGACCGCTTCCAGAGGCGTGAGCCGGCTCTCGGTGAAGCGGCCCGACCCGCCGTCGAAGCCGAGGACCCGCTTGGGCGAGATCAGGAGAGCCACGTTCGCTGCCAGCTTCAGCTCCGGGGATCGGCCGTCCGTGGCCCGAAGTCGCGCCTCCTGCCACCCCATCGAATTCGGCGAGACCGCCAGGAATCGCCTGTCGGTGAGCGCGACCCCGACGATTCCCTGCGCTCCGGACCAGATCACCTTCTCGCGCTTCTCCAGACGGATCCGGGTGGGAGAGCTTCCGTCGCGCGTCGCGAGAAGCTCCTCGCCCAGATCCTGGATGTCGACCGCGTCCAGGGTGGCCGTCTCTGCGCCGATGCCCTGGATCGGAAGACCGGCGAGCGCGATCAAGGCGAGAGCCACTGCTGCCAGGCAACGCATCGGCGTGCTCCTCTCGGCGAGGAGAGGCTCAGGGCCCTCCCCTCTCGCCCGCATCCCGCTCGGAGAGATACTCAGAGTATATGCGAGCCAGGAAGCGGCCCACCGCGCGCACCACATGCGTGGTGCGCCGGGAGTGGAAAACCTCGAAGGCGTGCTGCGCGCCCGGGATCTCCGCGTAGGCGACCGGCGCCTTCGAGGTCTCGCGCAGCAGCTTGGCGAAGTGCCGCGCCTCCTCCACCGGGGCCAGGCTGTCGTGGCTGCCGTGGATCACGAAGAAAGGGGGCGCGTCCGCGTGGATGCGGTGCATGGGGGAGGCCCTGCGGAAGGCATCGGGCTCCTCGGCGAAGCGCTTCTTGAGCACCATGCGCCCGAAGAACCTGTCGATGCCGGGCTGCGCCTGGAGACCGAATTGATTGGTGAGGTCGTACACGCCGTAGAAGGGGACACAGGCACGGACCGAGGTATCGACCTCCTCGAAGCCCGGCTGATACTCGGGGTCGCCCGCGGTGAGGGCGAGGAGCGACGAGAGATGCCCGCCGGCGGAGCCTCCGCTCGTGGCGACGAAGCAGGGGTCGCCGCCGAACTCGGCGATCTGCTCCCGGATCCAGCAGAGCGCGCGCTTCAGATCGATCAGGTGGTCGGGAAAGGTCGCCCGCGGGCTCAGCCGGTAATTGGCGGCGACGCAGATCCATCCCCGGGCGGCCAGGTGATTCATGAGCGGAAGCGCCTGCTCCCGCTTGTTCCCGATCACCCACCCACCGCCGTGGACCTGGAGCAGCACGGGGCCGTCGCGGGCGCCCGAAGCCGGCGCGTAGACGTCCAGGCGGTGCCTCCGCCCGGCGCCGGGTGCGTACTGGATGTCGCGCGTCACCCGCACCCCGCGATCGAAGAGGAGAAAGGGAACCAGGTGCCGCCCGGGGGGCTCGGGGGCCCCGAGCCTCGCGGCGACCTCGGGGAGGATGCGGCCGGTGTAATCGGGGCCGAGCGCCTCCTGGAGCGCCGCCTCGACCGCCGGGGCGGCGCGCTCGGCGATGCGCCCGAGCATCAGGAGTCCGAGCCAGGATGCGAGCGTGACGGCGAGCCCCACCCAGCCGGGCCATGCGCGCAGCGCGCCGGCCCAGACAAAGAAGAGCGTCGCCGCGAGCTGCCAGGCGAAGTGATGCGCCGAGAGCTCCGAGGTGAGCCAGCCCGCGAAGAAGCTCGGAACGACCAGGGGACCGGTGCGGCGCTGCGGGAGGTAGGCGTTGAAGGTGAACCACGCGCCGATCAGCGTCACCAGGAGGAAGAGCCAGGGCATGCCCGATGCTGCCGCAGGCACGGCTGGCGCGCCAAGCCGGGCGCGCGGCTCGACGCGGGCTCCGCGATTCATGCGGGCGAGGCGAGGTCAGGTGTTCTGGATGGTGAGCCCGCCGTCCACCACGAGGACGGCGCCGTTCACGTAGGACGAGGCGGGCAGCACCAGGCTGAGGATGCAGTGGGCGACCTCTTCGGGCTCGCCGTAGCGGCGCAGGGGGACCCGGCGCCGCGCGAACTTGGTCTTCGCCTGGTCCGGAATCAACGCCGTCATGCCGGTGTGGATGGCTCCCGGACAGACGCAGTTCACCGTCACCCCCTGGCTGCCGAGCTCGACCGCGAGCGCCCGGGTGAGCCCGATCACCCCGTGCTTGCTCGCCGTGTAGGGGCTCGCGAAGGCGGTGGCTCCCAGGCCCTCGGTGGAGGCGACGTTCACGATCCGGCCGCTGCCCTCCCGGGTGAGCTGCGGCAGGGCGGCGCGGATCATCCGCTGATGCGCGGTCAGGTTCACTTCCAGGGTCGTCTCCCAGGCCGCCTCGTAGCCGTCGCTCCCCACCGGCTGGAAAAGGCTCACCCCGGCGTTGTTGACCAGGATGTCGATTCCGCCGAAGCGCGCCACGACTTCGCCGACCACCTGCCGGATCCGCCCGGCGTCCCGCACGTCGAGCTCCCAGGCCGCCGCCGATCCTCCCTCCGCCCGGATCTCAGCGGCGACTCGGGCCACCCCCTCGCCGTCCCGATCGAGGACAGCGACCCGCACCCCCTCGTCGGCGAAGAGCTGGGCGGTGGCGCGTCCGATCCCGCTGGCCGCACCGGTCACGATCGCGATCTTGCCCGCGACCCGCCGCTCGAGCTTGGTGAGGCGTCCCATCCGCCCGATGATGACCGATCGAGGGCGGGAGAGAAAGCGCGGCGAGCCCCGCCCGCTCGCACCTCGCGGCCAGGTCCCGGCCGATGCCCCTCGCTCAGCGGGAGCGCAGGAACTCGGCGAAGCACCGGCAGGCGTCGGTGGCGGTGAAGACGCCGGCGATCCTTCCACCGTCGGTCACGATCACCGAGCCAATGTGCCGATCGGCCATCTCGCGGAGCACCTGGTCGAGCGGCGCATCGCGTTCGACCGAGTACACGTCGAGCGAGCAGACATCTCGAACGCGCAGGCGGTCTCTCAGGTCCGCATCGCCGGCATTCGACATGAATGCGATGTCGCGATCCGAGACCACGCCCACCAGCATCTCCGATTCGGTCACCGGCAGATGGCGGACCTCGTGATCGGTCATGATGTCCTCTGCGACCCGGACGGGCTGATCGATCCCCACGGAGAGGACGAACGATGTCATCACCGATCCGACGGGGGGTATCTTCTCCATTCGTCGAAAACCTCGTACTCGAATCCGGCTAGGTCCATCGCTCCCAGAGCCTCCGCTCCTCCTCCAGAGGCGCGCTCTCGGGATGGCATTCCCGGCCGAAGAGCATGGTGACCCGCCGCTCCGGATCATAGGGCCTCCATTCCGGCAGGCGCTCGTGGCCCGGGTCTCCGCTGCGGGCGAAGTTGATCCAGGCGCGCTGCATGCGCCGGGAGAGGCGCGCGGCCGACGGGGCCAGGCCGAGGAACGGGCGCAACACCGGATGGTTGGTGAGCCCGAAGACGAAGGGGATCTCGAGGGCGTGACAGGCTCCGAGCGGGCGCCGCAGGGCCGGCGGGTGCCAGGTGAAGAGGTAGGCGTGGACCGAGCCACCGGCCCTGCACTGCGCCTCGGCCAGCAGGCTCGCCGGGTAATGAAAGACGCGCGACGACTGGAACGCGGTCCACACCTCGAAGGGCGAGGTGTCTCCGCCGCGTGCCCGCACCGCCTCGCGGTAGCTCCGAACCGCGAGCGCCGGCTCGGGAGCGCGCGGGGCAGCCCGGCGGAGGACCTCCGCGATGCGTTCGGCCAGCCCTCGCTCGCTGATGGTCAGGATTCCCGCATCCACGGCGGTGAAGAGCTTCCACTCGTCGAGAGTGGTGCCGAGCAGGATCGGGACGTCGGCGGCCGCTCCCCGCGCGACCGCCTCGAGCGGCGGCTCCGGGATCAGCTCTCCATCGACGACGGGGAGGAAGACCATCAGCCGCTCGAGATTGGAGAGCTCGCGGTTGGTGGCTCCCTGCGCCCTCAGCAGGCGCCAGGCGGGAATCCTCGCCAGCGCCTCGGGAGTCCGCGGCGGATCGCCCAGCTTGGCGAGGAACACCTCGGCGACCTGGTTCGCCTGGTCCGGGGAGAGCACGTGCTGCGCGGCGCCGCTCTGGCAGATCGCGCGGTGGAAGAGCTTGCGTGCGCGCGGTGCGCCGAGAAGGGCCCCGATGCTCATCGCGCCCGCCGACTGGCCGAAGACCGTCACGTTGCCGGGATCGCCTCCGAAGCGATCGATGTTGTCGCGCACCCACTCGAGAGCGGCGATCTGATCGCGCAGGCCGGCGTTGCAGGCGTCGAGGAACTTCTCGCCGCAGACTCCGTGGAGGTCCAGGTAGCCGAGCGCACCCAGGCGGTAGTTGATGGTCACCACCACGATCTCGCCGCGGCGCGCCAGGTCCTGCCCCTCGTAGACGGCGGTCGAGCCCGCGCCGATCAGAAACCCCCCGCCATGGATCCACACCAGGACCGGGCGCCTCGCGCCGTCGAGGCCCGGCGTCCAGACGTTGAGATGGAGGCAGGCTTCGGACTGCCGCGCGCCACCGGCGTTCAGGAAGCGGAGGAGCGGCACGCTCGCCTGGACGGGGACTGCACCGGAGCGCGTCGCGTCCCGCGTCCGCTTCCAGGGCTCCGGCGGCTCGGGGGGCCGGAAGCGACGGGCGCCGGTGGGCGGGCGCGCAAAGGGGATGCCCCTGAAGGCTCGAATCCCCCGGATCTCGGATCCGCGGACTCTGCCGTGGCAGGTATCGACCTCGGGATCCAGGACTGCACCTCCGAGAAGACGAGAATCCACCCGTTCACGGCTTCCCTCCAGTCTAATTAATCCACGGACTCCAGCCCGCCGAGCCGTTCGTGAGGCTCGCCGCGAGCGGGTATCATCACCCCCGATGGAAGACCTCGAGAGCAGGATCCAGACGCTGGCCGAGTGGATGGCCGAGGCCAAGCGACTGGTCGTCTTCACCGGCGCAGGAATCAGCACCGACTCGGGGCTTCCCGACTTCCGGGGTCCGGATGGAGTCTGGACCCGCAAGGACAAGGGACTGCCGCCGAGAGGCGAGAAGCTCGACTGGACCAAGACCGAGCCCAACGTGGCTCACCATGCCATCGTCGAGCTGCAGGAGATGGGAAAGCTCGACTTCCTGATCTCCCAGAACATCGACAACCTGCACCTCGCCTCCGGGATCCGGGAGGAGATCCTGGCCGAGCTGCATGGAAACCTCGCGCGCAGGAGGTGCGTCGCCTGCGAGAGGACCTATCCGAGATCAGCCGAGATCGATGCCTGCGAGTGCGGCGGCCGCCTCGAGTCGAGCGTGGTGGACTTCGGCGACTCCCTCCCCACCAAGGACCTGACGGAGTCCTTCGAGCACGCCCGGCGCTGCGATCTCTTCATCGTGATCGGATCGAGCCTGGTGGTCACCCCGGCGGCGAGCATTCCCGCGGTCGCCTTCGAGTGCGGGGCGCGACTCGTCATCATCAATCAGGGCGAGACGCCGCTCGACGGGATCGCCCAGCTCCGCTTCCACGAAGGGATCGCAGAGGTCTTCCCGCCGGCGCTGCAGAGGCTCCGGGAGATGAGCTAAGGCGCGAAGCGCCGCTCTCCCGGCCACGTCCGGAGCTCGCTCGCATCCCCGAAGTCGCGGCGAGATCAATCCTCGATCACGACCCGGCCGCGGTCCGCATCCAGGAGGAGCCGCTGCCCGGAGCGGACCAGGCGCGTCACGTGGGGAACGTCCACCACGGCGGGAAGCCCGTACTCGCGCGCCACGATCGCCGGGTGGCTGAGGATGCCCCCTTGCTCGAGCACCACCCCGCCGGCGACGAGAAAGAGCGGCGTCCAGGAGGGATCGGCCGAGGCGGCCACCAGGATCTCACCCACCTCGAGCTCTCGCGCCTCGTCGAGACCGCGTACCACCCGCGCGCGTCCCCGCACCAACCCAGGCGAGACGGACTGGCCGAGGAGCTCGCGCGCGCCCTGATCCAGCAGCGGGGGCCGGCCGATCGCTTCCAGGTCGTCGGATCGGATCAGGTGAGGGAGATAGATCCGCTGCGCTGCGCGCAGGCGCTCTCGCCTGGCGCGAGCGCGCTCCACGGCCACCGGAGCGGCCCCCTGGTCGATCAGCGTCTCGATCTCGGCCAGCGTGAAGAAGAAGATCAGCTCCCCCACGCCGGTCCTGCGCGCCGCCTCCAGGAGAACGCGACGCGCGAGCTCGATGAAGTGGAAGCCGAGCGCCTGTGTGGACTCGCGAAGCGGCGAGTAGCGCTGGTAGTAGTCGAGCTCTCTCAGGATCGCGCGGCGCCAGGGGCGGAGCCAGAAGCGCTTGCGGAGCTCCGCGGAGAGCCGGGCCTCGGCGCGGGCGCGGATCCTCCGCCGCTCCTCGAACCGCTGCAACGGATCGACCCCTGCCCGCGCGATCGCCTTCGCCATCGCCTCGACCCGGCTGGGATCCTCCCGCCAGCGGGGAGCCGAGATCTCGTAGTCGGGGCTGCCGCGATGTCCATAGCGGTCGAGGAACTCCGCCATTCCCATCTCGCCTGCCGCGACACGCGCGAGATCGAGATTCGTCTCGGTGTTGAAGTTGGAGGGCAGTCCGGTGGTGAGCTCCGCCTCGAGGGCGTCTGCCTTCTCCCCGTACAGTCGCCGCAGGATCCTGCGCAGCAGGAAATGGCTGACCAGCGCGATGCTGTCGGCGATCTGGTGCTGGGAGCCCAGATCGACGAAGCGCAAAAGATGGGAGCGGAGCGCAGCCGAGAGCTCCGCGCTCCCGAGGCCGCGGAGATCCCGCTCGCGCAGCCTCGCCGCCTCCGCCGTCACCGCCGGCTCCACCCTCTCGCGGAACTCGCGGTCGAAGCGGCGCCGCAGAGGGAGGAAACGAGCCGGTGCCAGGAAGAGCCAGCGCAGCAGAGCCACGGGGAGGCGGCTCGCCGATCGCCATCCGCGCCAGGCCAGCCGGACGGGGATCTGCTCCACGTCCACGCTGCGCTCCCCGGTCGCGGGGAGCCTCTTCGCATCGAGAGCGATGGGAAGCGCCTCGTCGAGCGACCGAACCGAGGCGCCGAGACTCAGGAAGATGTGCCCGCAGATCACCTCGAAGCCCGGCCCCACCCGCTCGGGCCCGGGATAGCGAAGGCCGAAGGTCCGCATCGCCCGGTCGAAGCTCCCGCCGCGATCGGCCATGAGATGGAAGATCTCGACGGCCAGAGGGGAGGGCCGGGGAACCATGTCGGCGACCGAGAAATCGGACCAGGCGAAGAGCTCTCCCGCCTCGCGAGCCATCCGCCCGAGGCGCTCGATCTCCTCGCGGCGGATCTCCTCGCTGCGGCTCGATCGGGCCTCCGCAGTGATGGGCCGCGACTGGAGCAGCCAGATCTCCCCGCCGGCGAACGCCCACTCGACGTCCACCGGAAAGCCGAACGCCTCTTCCGCCGCGAGCGCGAGCGTCGCCACCTTCCCGGCCGCCTCGCGCCCCAGACCCTCCAGAATCCCCTCCGGATCCTCCGAGCTTCGGATCTCCAGCCGCTCGCGCGCGAAGGAGATCCGAGCCGGAGAGCGCTCCCCGGAGACGAGGGAGGAGCCGGGCCCCTCGACCACCTCGACCACGACCTCCTCGGCGGAGAGCGGCGAGCGGGTGAAGCACACGCCGGCGAACTCTGCAGGGATCATTCGCTGCACCAGGACGCCCATCCCGGCAGGCCTCGCGCCCGCTGCCTCCAGATACGAGGCGGCGCGCTCGCTGGTCCGGCTGGCGAGACACCCCTCGATCGCCTGGGTCAGCGCGCTCTCGCCGACCACCTCGAGGCGCGTCTCGTATTGACCTGCAAAGGAGAGCTCGGCGCCGTCCTCGCCCACGGCGGAGGAGCGCACCGCCACCGCGAGAGGGCGGGGGCCGGCTCTGCTCGAGAGCTCGCGGTAGGCAGCGCCGAGGACGCGTACCTCCTCGGCGCCCAGAGTCCCGGAGCGGTCCCGCTCGAAGGCGACTGCGAAGCCCTCCGGCACCGCGAGACCCGCGCGCGCCAGGAGCGCGAGACTCACGCTCTTCGAGCCGAAGCGATCCCGATCGGTCTCGGCCAGATCGCCGAGCCACCTGAGCTCCAGGGGGGAGGCGCGATGCTCCCCCGGATGGGATCGACTGGGCGGGTCCATTTCGAGCCGTCCTTGGAGGATCGAGTGGAGAAGGCAAACCTTGCGATCGCGGTACCGAAGCCCCTCCTGTTACGGAGATCTAATCCACTAGATCATTAGTGCAATATCCCCAGAGCGTCGATCGCGGAACGGGCGGCGCCCTGCCGAGGGGCCCTCCGAGCCGCCGCCCTCCCCGCTATCATCCTGTCTCCATGCGCTACCGCGTCGATCCCGAGCGTCCCGCACCGCGCAAGGTGCAGCCCACCATCGAATCGCTTCGGCACGGCGACGTCATCATCTACCCGACGGATACGGGCTATGCCTTCGGCTGCGCCCTCTCCAGCGCGAAGGGAATCCTCGCGCTGCGTCGGCTCAAGGGCATCCACGAGAAGCACTGGAAGCCGCTCAGCATGCTGGTCGGGAGCTTCAACGAGATCGGCCACTACGGGCACATGGACACCCAGACGTTTCGGCTGATGCGCCGGATCCTGCCCGGTCCCTACACCCTGGTGCTCCGCTCCACCAAGGAGGTGCCGCGTGCGATGCAGAACCGGCACAACGAGGTGGGGCTGCGGCTCCCGAATCATACCCTCTGCTCGATGCTCGTGGATCTGCTCGGGGAGCCGCTCCTCACCGGCTCGGTGACGCCCTCCGAGGCGCCGGCGGAGCTCGAGGAGCCCGAGCATCTCGAGAAGCGATACCGCGGCGACGTCGCGGTGGTGCTCGACGGCGGCCCGCTCTGGCCGAATCCCTCCACGATCCTGCGCTGCAACATGGATGGCATCGAGGTGCTGCGCCAGGGCCAGGGCCCCCCTCCCGAGTGAGCCCGAGCGCCGAGAGCGCGCTCCTCGGCGGCCCCTCAAGCGCCCTCCACTCGCACCGCTTCTCCATCCTCGACTTTCGAGAGCACGCCCGGATCGCCCTCGATCTCGCCCACCACGTTCACCGGACTGTAGGGCTTCTGGCCGAAGAAGAAGCAGAGCGCCCTCCCCGGCGGCCAGTAGGCGACGGTGCCGGAGGGCACCTCCGCCTGAGGCTCCTCCTCCCCCGCCTCGAGCGGCGTCTCGAAGTAGACCTCGTCGCCCCATCGCTTCGCCCGTGAGTCGAACGGCAGGACCTCCCGGAGCCGCCGGGCGGTTCGCGACTCGTTCAGCACCGCTTCGACGGCGAGATCCCCAAACGTTGCGCGGATCCGTTTCGACTCCATCACTCGCTCCTCGCCCCGGCCTGGCGCGTCAGGCGCGGCCGCCTTCGCGATCGCCGAACCGCCCTCGGCCGATCGCCGCTCAGGTTGCATCAGCTCGGCGGAGAGCTCAACCCGCTCGCTCGAAGCGGGGCCTCGAAGAGGGACTGCGACCTGGAGCGCGGGGGCGAGGGTCCGCCTTGCATTTTCCCGGACGCGCTCCACACTGATTCCGAGAGAACTCTGGAGGAAGTCCTCACCGATGAAGGCTTCGGATCTCCTGGTCGAGTGCCTCGAGAACGAGGGAATCGAGTACGTGTTCGGCGTTCCCGGCGAGGAGAACGCCGACTTCATGATCTCGCTCGCGCAGTCGGAGAAGATCCGGTTCGTGCTGACGCGGCACGAGCAGGGCGCCGCCTTCATGGCCGAGGTCTACGGCCGCTTGACCGGGAACCCCGCCATCTGCCTGGGAACGCTCGGCCCGGGCGCCACCAACCTGATCACCGGGGTGGCCGACGCCAACATGGACCGGGCCCCGCTCCTGGTGCTCACCGGACAGGGCGCATCCACGCGCCTGCACAAGGAGTCCCATCAGGTGATGGACGTGGTCAGGATGTTCACGCCCGTCACCAAGTGGGCCTTTTCCATCCTGCACCCCGACAACATCCCGGAGATCGTCCGAAAGGCCGTGCGCCTGGCGCGCACCGAGAAGCCGGGCGCCTGTCACATCGAGCTCCCGGAAGACATCGCGAAGCGGGAGACCCTGGCGAGGCCGCTCCGGCCCAGGAGGTTCCGGCGGCCCGTCGCCGCCGACAAGATCATCGACCAGGCCCTGGAGCGGATCGACGCCGCCCGAAGGCCGATCGTGATCGCCGGCAACGGGACGATTCGAAAGCGCGCGAGCAAGCAGCTCCGCCTCTTCTGCGAGATCACCGGGATCGGAGTGGTGAGCACCTTCATGGCCAAGGGCTGTGTCGACCGGGACGCCGACTACTGCCTGTATACGATCGGCCTGGGATCGAAGGACTTCGTCACCTGCGCGATCGATGCCGCCGATCTCGTCATCACGCTCGGATACGACATGGTGGAGTACCACCCCCGGCTGTGGAACCCGCAGGGCGACAAGCGGATCATCCACATCGACTTCCTTCCCGCCGAGATCGACGCCAACTATCACCCCGAGGTGGAGATCGTCGGCGACCTCGCTCACACGCTCTGGATGCTGAACGAGCGGCTGCGGGCAGGAGGGCCTCGGGACTTCGACTTCGACCAGCAGGCGGCGGTGCGGCGCGAGATGCAGCAGGAGTTCGCCTGCCACCGGGACGACGACACCTCGGGCAGGGTCCGACCCCAGAAGGTCCTCTGGGACGTCTCCCGGGCCATGGGCCCTCACGACATCCTCCTCTCCGACGTCGGCGCACACAAGATGTGGGTGGCGCGCTACTTCCACGTGCACGAGCCGAACACGGTGCTGATCCCCAACGGCTTCTGCTCGATGGGCTTCGCCCTCCCCGGCGCCATCTCCGCCGCGATGGTCCATCCCGAGCGGCGCATCCTCGCCATCTGCGGAGACGGCGGGTTCCTGATGAACGTGCAGGAGATGGAGACCGCGAAGCGGCTCGAATCGAACATCGTGGTGATGGTCTGGGAGGACGGCGGCTACGGCCTGATCTCCTGGAAGCAGGAGAGCGAGTTCGGCAGGCACACCAACCTGAGCTTCGGAAACCCCGAGTGGAGGGGTCTCGCCCAGGCCTTCGGCTGGCACGGGCACCAGGTGGAGAAGAGCCGCGATCTCGCAGCCGTGCTCGAGACCGCCTTCCGGGAGAGGGGTCCGAGCCTGGTGGTGATCCCCATCGACTATCGCGAGAACCCCCTTCTCACCCAGCGTCTGGGCGCCATCACCTGTCCCATCTAGGATCGAATAGCGAGAAGCGAGGCGAACCATGCTGAAGGAGTCCTATCCGTACTACCTGGCGAACCGGCCGAGCGCGCCCAACACCGACCTCGAGGTGCTCGACAAGTACACCGGAGAGGTGGCGACCCGCGTCGCCATGGCGGATGCAAAGGCCATCGACCGCGCCATCGGCGCCGCCGAGGCGGCGGCCGCGCCGATGCGGGAGCTTCGCGCCTACCAACGCCAGGCGGTGCTCGATCACTGCGTGCGGCGCTTCCGGGAGCGGGCCGAGGAGCTCACCATGGCCCTCTGCGTCGAGGCGGGAAAGCCGATCCAGGACGCGCGGGGAGAGGTGAGCCGGCTGATCGACACCTTCCGCATCGCCTCGGAGGAGTCCACGCGGATCCTCGGCGAGGTGCTGCCGATGGACATCAACGCGCGCGCCCACGACTACACGGGGATGTGGAAGAGGGTCCCGATCGGGCCCTGCTCCTTCATCAGCCCCTTCAACTTCCCCCTCAACCTGACCGCCCACAAGATCGCCCCCGCCCTCGCCGTCGGCTGCCCCTTCCTCCTCAAGCCCGCCAGCCTGACGCCGGTCGGCGCGCTGATCATCGGCGAGGTGCTCGCGGAGACCGATCTTCCCGAAGGCGCCTTCTCGATCCTCCCCTGCCGCCGGGACGGCGCGGATCTCTTCACCACCGACGAGCGCCTCAAGCTGCTGAGCTTCACGGGCTCCCCGGCGGTGGGCTGGGACTTGAAGGCGCGCGCGGGCAAGAAGCCGGTGATCCTCGAGCTCGGCGGGAACGCCGCCTGCATCGTCGACGAGGACGCCGACCTCGAGGACGCCGTGGGTCGCATCATCCACGGCGCCTTCTATCAGAGCGGGCAGAGCTGCATCAGCGTGCAGCGCGTGATCGCTCACGAGTCCCTCTACGAGCGCTTCCGCGACAAGCTGGTGGCCGCGACCAGGGCGCTCAAGATGGGAGACCCCAAGGACCCGAGCACCTTCATCGGCCCGATGATCTCCGAGGGCGAGGCGTCGCGGCTCCACGGCTGGATCCAGTCGGCGGTCGCCGCGGGAGCCAAGCTCCTCTGCGGAGGGAGCCGCAAGGGGACCATGCTCGAGGCGACCCTCCTCGAAGACGTTCCCAAGAACGAGGACGTGGTCTGCGAGGAGGCCTTCGGACCGGTGGCGGTGCTCTCCCGGTTCTCGGACTTCGAGGCCGCCCTCGAGGAGGTGAACCAGAGCGCCTTCGGCCTTCAGGCCGGCATCTTCACCCGCGATCTCTACAAGGCCCACCGGGCCTGGGACGTGCTCGAGGTGGGCGGCGTGGTGATCGGCGACGTCCCCTCCTTCCGGGTGGACCACATGCCCTACGGCGGGGTCAAGGACAGCGGCCTCGGCCGCGAAGGAATCCGCTGGGCGATCGAGGACATGACGGAGATCCGGCTGCTGGTGATCCGCACGCCGTCGTCGGGGTCCAGGTAGCGTCCGGGGCTCGACAGGGACGGGAGGCTTCGATTCCCTCTCGCCGAGGAGAAGACCATTGACGACCGAGCATCCGGCGATCGCGGCTTCGAGGGCTTCCTG
>Ga0214473_10005753_pt1 | contig 14841 bp, 13 predicted proteins | sample RVTome_7_FD_203509 | JGI IMG/M metagenome (GOLD analysis project Ga0214473, IMG submission 203509) | Soil microbial communities from uranium-contaminated site in the Upper Colorado River Basin, Wyoming, United States - RVT98D197 | ecosystem: Environmental > Terrestrial > Soil > Contaminated >... | reverse complement strand
GCGATCAGGTAGTATTAGTCCTCGGACTCGGTGATCAGCGGGATGGCCAAGTCCGCGGATTCGTCGGCGAGCCCGGCGGCGGGATCCACGGTGGTGGCGTCGGCCGCCCCGGCGGGCAGCGAGACGCCGAGCCCCGAGGCGTCCACGCTCGCGGAGGCATCGGCGTCGAAGGAAGAGTCCGCGGCGCGCCGCGCGGTGCGGGCCAGAACCTCGTTCACGACCAGAGCCCCAGGGTCGAGGCGCACGAGCCTGCGCCGCATGAGGGGGAATCCCGCGGCGAAGATCAGGATGGTCGTCAGCACGGCCGCGAACACGACGACCGGCAGCTGCTGCGTACCCGGGATCCCAGCCTGAGCGGGCATCATGGCCAGCACCCCGGCCGCCATTCCCCGCGGCAGCGCCACGCCGACCAGCCCCCGCGCGGGGGTCGAGTGGGGGCTTCGGGCCGTCGCCACGGCCACGGCCGGCATGCGCGCCACGAGCAGCGCGACTCCGAGCGCGGTCCCCAACAAGAGCAGGCTCAGTGGCGGGCCCAGCATCGCGCCGATGAACGTGAAGAAGAAGCTCTTGATGATGAACGTGATCTGGTCGTGCACGTTGGCCACGCCGTGCCCGAGGCTGGCGGTCTTGGCCAGCCCCACCGCCTTTGACAGCTCGGGCGCGTTGCCCACCATCACGGCTGTCGTGAGGATCCCGAGCGCGGCGCTCCCGCCGAGCTCGTCGATCAGCACGTACAGCACGAGCAGGGTCCCGAGCGTCAGCGGATAGGCATAGTGGCTCCGCTTGAGCCGCCGGAGCACGAGCACCGCGAGCAGACCCGCGACGCCACCGATCGCGAATCCGATGCCGAACGCCTTGGCCAGTGTGACGGCAGCCCCCGCCGCGCTGGTGGACCCGCTGACCGCGATCTGGATGCACGCCGCCGTGGCGACGACGCACAGCACGTCGGTCAGGGCGGACTCGAGGTTCAGCAAGTTGGCGAGCCTCGGAGCCAGGCCCGCCTTGTGCAGCGCAGGCATGACGACCACAGAGCTCGAGCCACCCAGGATCGTTCCGAGCGTGATGCCGTGGAGCCAGGTCCAGGACGACGGGAGGATCCCCGCCCACGCGGCTGCCATCGACGTCGGAGCGATGACCCCCACCGAGGCGACGAAGCTCAGCAAGGCGAGTAGCGATGCGCGCGGAGCCGCCTCCTTCAGATCGCGTATCCGCAGCTCGCTCCCTCCGTCGAACAGGACGACGACGAGCGTGAGGGCGCCGAAGAACGGGGCGACCGCCATGAGCTGGGACCGTTCGACGAAGTGCCCCAGGGGTCCGAGCACGATGCCGACCGCGATGAGCCAGACCACGTCCGGAACCCCAGTGCGCTCGAAGATGAGCTCGCCGATGACGCCGATGACGAAGATCGTCGCGACGGTGAGCAGGAACATGGAAACCGGGCCCATGACTCGGCACTGTAGTTGACCCGCGAGCAAACTCGAAGCGGAAGCGAGCCCGGACGTCAGAGGCTCAGGAGACAATCCGGAGGCGGGCCGCCGGTCGAGCCGTCAGCGGGACAGACCATCAGGGTGAACGTGTCTCCCGTGCTCGCGGGCACGCGCGAGGCAGCCCCGCTGCCCGACCTCTCGCGATAGAAGGCCGTTCCGGCCAGCATGCCCTCGGGGTAGTCGGGCACGGCGCCGCGACCGATGTCGCTCAGGGCGTGGCCCACCGCGAGGTCCGAGGCGCCGAGGACCGGCGTCACGGCGAGCTCGCTCGGGGAGATCACGCGGTCGCCGTCCTCGTCGACGGCGAGGGTCACCCTTCCGGTCACGAAGCCGCTGGGGTTGTCGGCGAGGCGAGCAATGACGGAGTCGGGCGGGAGCACTTGCTCGAGCCGGACCTCGACGACACCGGGCCCGTCCACGGTGAACAGTGTCACGACCTCTTCGGGACCCGTCGTGGTGTCGGCCGAAGGCCAGATCACGATGATCGCGCCTCGCGAGATGTCTGCCCCGGGGCTAGGCGCGACGTCCAGCAGCACAACGGTCGGCTGGGGCTCGGGCCGGCACAGGCCGGTGCTGCAACCGAGATTGTTGGGGCAAGCATGGCGGCATGCGCCACAGTTCGCGGGATCGACCGCGAGCCTGGCGGGCGTGCACTCCCCCATCGGGTCGCAGCCCACGCCGCACGCCTCGCAGGTCACGCCTGTCGCGACGCAGATGTCCCCGCACATGCAGCCCGTGGTCCCTCCGGCCTCGGCGCACGGCGTGCACGCGGGGCCAGCGGGCACGGCGCAGCCGCCATCGACGCAGGCCAGGCCAGGCGGGCAAATCGGCCCGGTCGAGCCCCCCATCCCATCAGTTGCACTGATGGGCACCACCACGGTCGAGTCCTCGTCGAGCCGCGCCTCCACGCATCCGAAGCCGACGGGCTCGCAGGCCCCGTCTCGGCCGAGGGCCGCCACGAAGTATCGCGCCGATGGGAGCGAGCCCACGGCGGGCAAGGTGCCCGCCGCACCGGTGCGGTCGTAGATGGGACCTGACGGTTGGTCGTCGTCGACGAGGACTTGTCCGAGGGTCGGGCAGCCGAGCTCGTACACGCGCACGGTCCATCGCGTGACTCGCGATGACACCGCCGCCGGTGCGGAGATGCGCAGCGCGATGTTGTGCTGCTGCACGCATCCGCTCGCGGTCGCGACGAGCGACGCGACGTACAGCAGAGCAGAGATGCGGAGCATAACGATGCGATCAGGATAGCACGACCGCGAGCGCCGGTTACGCCCGCGGCGCGGAAGCTATCGACGCCGGCGCCTGCGCAGCAGCGCAGCTGCCGCGAGCAGGAACGCGAAAGCCCCGGCCAACTCCGGGCGATCTGAGACCACCGCGCAGCCGCCGCCTCCGCGCGGCGCGAGCGAGCGCATCAGGGCCGTGTCCCGCGCGGTTGCTGGATCGACGCCCGGACCGAACGTTCCGTCCATCACGTCCCCGCAGTAGTCCGCGTCTGTCCCGGTGTAAGCGACGCCCTCGCGGGCGCGGACCGCCCGACCCGACGGCAGCACGAGCCTCTGGGGCGCCATGTACTCGAAGTAGGCTCGGCTACACTCCGTGATCAGTCGGGCCGTGTGCACGCGGTCCACGTCGGGCATGTCGCGCATCACGAAGACCGGATCCTCGGTCATCTCGTCGGCGCTCATGGTCGTGAAAAGGCGCGTGAGCCTCGAGTGCCGGTCGAGCATGGCCTGGGCGTCCCGGCGCGGCGCGAGGATCGTCGTGTCGAGGTCGTCCACGAGAGCCGCCGGATCGAACGCGAGGGACGCGAGATAGCTGTCGTAGTCGCCGCACCAGGTCTGCACGACGCAGTTGTAGAAGTCGCGCGGATCGGCGCTCGTCGGCGGCGGCAGGTGCCGCAACAGGATCGCCAGGAGCTGCGGGTCGCCCGAAAAACCCAGGCTCAACAGGGTGTTGAGGAACGCGCGCGCGTTGGTCTCGGATCGGAGACCCGCGATGTTGGGCGCTGGCAGCGTCAGGAGCGGCACGGCTCCCGCGTAGTCCGTCACGAACCCACGTCCGCCCGCGGCGTCCACGGCTTCGGTGACCACCGACGCATAGGACAGGCCCCCGAGCCACAGCTCTGGCTGGTCCAGATCAGGCCGCACGTCCATGTAGTTGTAGGGCATGGCCCGCTGTGCGCCGAGCACCCAGGCCGTGATGGGCATGTCCGGCACGGTGGCGATGGCCGTCAGCCGGATCGGAATGCACGGCTGGCGCTCCCTGAAGTTGAGGACGATGGGCTGGATCTCGCCGACGCCGCGTTCCTGCTGGAGCTTGAGCGCGACGAACAGGTCGTGCTTGGCGACGTATTCGTCCAGCAGCGGCAGGGCCGCCGCCGGTAGGTCATAGCCGTTGTCGGTGAGCCACGCGCGCAGCGCGGCCGCGTCGTCCGAACCGAGCACGGCGGCGTCGTAGGGCCCGACCGCGTCCATGAAGTAGACCTCCACGCCGCCGCCAGTCCCCGCGTCGCGAGCGGGGGATGCGTCCGCCCATCCCCCGCCCATCTCGTCGTAGGGCGGGTAGGGGCTCGGGCAGCTCGGCGGCATCCGGCAGGTCCCTTCGGTCGCGTAGTCGAGCTGGAACGACGGCGCGGTCGCCGGGTCGATCATCTGAAAGAGCATGTCGGTGCCCGTCGAGAGTGTCGGGACCGCAGGCACCGGCAGGATCCAGGCGAACTGGTCCGCTGCCCCCGAATACAGGATCTGCACGTGGACCGTGACCGTCCCGTCACTCTCGACGGCGAACACGATCTTCTCGCCCGCCTGGTTCATGGGCATGCTCTGGCAGAAGAAGCCGCCACAGGCGCGCGCGGGCGCGGCGACCAGGCCGAGGGCGGCGCAGGCGAGCAACGCGGCCGAAAGAGTCCGAATCATGGGCCACCTCCTCTTGGGCACCACCGCAAGGCCCGTGCCCGCTCGAAAACCGGGGTTCCGTCCCACGCGCCTCGGCTTCCTTGTGCCATCATAGGCCAACTTGTGCAGCGGCGTCCAAGCGCGGCACAGAAACATCCTGCCCTCCCGCCGTGCCGGGCCGCGATTTCCCTGATCTCGCGCCATTCGTGACAGGGTCGGCCGACCTGGGATAGCTTCCCCACGGGGGTAGAACATGCTCCGAACGCCCGTCCTGTCCATCGCGATCGTGCTCCTGTCCTCAGCGCCGGTCCTGGCCCAGTCGGATACGGAGGAGCAGGCCCGCGTGCACTACGAGTCCGGCCGCCTGCACTATGAAAGCGGCGAGTACGAGCAAGCCCTCGGCGAGTTCGAGGCGGCCTATCGGCTGAGCTCCCGGCCCGCCCTGCTCTACAATCTCTACCTCGCCCACCAGAACCTGGGGCACCTGACCGAGGCGGCCGACAGCCTCGAGCGCTACCTCGCCGAGGGAGAGATCGAACAGGCAGACCGGCCCCAGCTCGAGGCGCGCCTCGCGAACCTCCGCCGCCGCATCGAGGCGGGCGAGGGTCAGCCGACGGGTGGCGGCGACACACCGGTTGGACCCGAAGCACCCGAGGCGGGCCACGCTCACACCGGGCTCATGCTCCGGCTCGGTCTGGGCTTCGGCTACGTGCACGCCTCGACGCCCCTGGGCGCCTTGGGAAAGCTCACGCTCTCGGGCGGCTCCTCCGCGGCTTCCATCAGCGCGGGCTGGGCCTTCTTCGAGAACCTCGTGTTCCAGATCGAGCTCTGGCAGGCGAGCATGGTGGGCGGCACGGTGCGCGTGACCGGGCTGCCGGGTGCCATGGCAACGCCCGACGCCCGCTACGACGCGGGCGGCCTCGGCCTCGGCGCCACGTATTACTTCATGCCGATCAACATCTATGTCTCCGGCTCCCTCGGCGGCGCGACGACATCCGTGTCCGTGTCCGGCGTGCAGGCCCAGAGCCGCGTGGGCGTGGGGCTGGCCCTCATGGCCGGCAAGGAGTGGTGGATCGGCGAGGACTGGGGGCTCGGTGTGGCGCTCCAGTTCGTCTACTTCGCTACGAAGTGGCAGGACGAGATGACGAGGGAAGTGTCCACGATCAGCGGCACCATCGCCAGCGTCCTCGCGAGCCTCACCTACAACTGATCCCTTCGCTCTCGCCGCGACGCACGCATCCTGTATGATGTGCCGCCCCGGAGCCAGGCCGGCGCGGAGGACCATGGCCAGCGAGATCCAGCCCTACATCCCGGCGTCCAAGTCCCTTCCGGAATTCACCTTTCAGGCCGTCGGCCTCGGGCTCCTGCTGAGCCTCATCATGTGCTCGGCGAACATCTACGTGGGCCTCTACGCCGGCATGACCGTGAGCGCCGCCATCCCGGCCTCGGTCATCTCCATGGGCGTGCTCCGAGGCCTCCTTCGCCGCGGGACCATCCTCGAGAACAACGTCGTTCACACGATCGCGAGCTCCGGGGAGAGCCTCGCCGCCGGGATCATCTTCACGGTGCCCGCGCTCCTGCTGCTCGGCCTCTGGGAAGAGTTCAACTACTGGGAGACGACGCTCATCGCCATGGCCGGCGGAGTCATGGGCGTCGTCATGATGATCCCGCTCCGCAAGCCCATGATCATCGATCAGCCCGAGCTGCGTTTCCCCGAGGGTGTGGCCTGCGCCGAGGTGCTCAAAGCAGGCGACAAGGGCGGGGCCGAGATGATGGGCATCTTCGGGGCGCTCGGCATCGGCGCCCTCTTCAAGTCCCTCGTCACGATCGGCGGGCTGTTCAAGCCCACCCTCGAATGGGGGTTCCGCGTCGGCCGCACGGGCTTCTACCTCGGCACCGACATCTCCCCCATGCTCATGGCCGTCGGTTTCATCGTCGGCTTCGAGGTGTCCCTCCTCGTGTTCCTGGGCGGCGCCATCTCCTTCCTGGGCGCCATTCCGGTGCTCGCCTGGGGCGCGGACTTCACGAGCGGCAGCACGACCGACGTGCTGATGGGCATCTGGGACGAGAAGATCCGGTTCTTCGGCATAGGCGCCATGGTCGTGGCTGGCATCTACTCCATCGCGAAGATCGCCGGCAGTATGGGCGCGGCCCTGCGCACCGCGGTGCGCGGCATACGCGGCCTCGAGGACACCTCGTCGCTGCCCCGCACCGAGCAGGGCATCACGGGCCGCGCCCTCTTCACGCTCATGGCGATGAGCCTGCTCCTGACCGTCGGCGTCTACTACATGATGACGGGCAGCATCGGGACGACCGCCGTCACGAGCGTGCTCATGTTCGTGCTCGCGTTCTTCTTCGTCGCCGTCGCGAGCTATATCGTGGGTCTCGTGGGCTCGAGCAACAGCCCCGTGTCGGGAATGACTATCTGCACCGTCCTGATCACGGCCGGGCTCCTGCTCGTCCTCGGGTACACGGGACCTGGTGGCATGCTCGCCACGCTGGGCGTCGCGGGTGTCGTCTGCTGCGCCGCCTGCACCTCGGGGGACATCTGCCAGGATCTGAAGATCGGCCAGATCGTCGGCGCGACCCCGCGACGGCTCCAGATGGGCGAGGTGCTCGGGACCATCCTGCCCGCCTTCATCATCGCCCCGGTCATGCAGCTCCTGCAGAACGCCTACGGTATCGGGGAGCCGGCGCGCGAGGGCGTTGCGGCCCTCAAGGCCCCGCAGGCGGTGATGTTCGAGAAGCTCGTGGGCGGCATCTTCGACGCGAGCAAGGAGCTGCCCTGGGATCTGGTGGCCTGGGGCGCGGGCGTCGGCGTGGTGGCCATCGTTATCGATCACCTCGTGCTCAAGCCCCGCAACACCAAGTTCCGCTTGCACGCCATGCCCCTCGCCGTCGGCATGTACCTGCCCTGGACCGTCACGTTCCCGATCCTCATGGGCGGGCTCATCTACTGGTGGGTCGAGCGTGAGTCGAAGCTGCGCGGCGACTCCGACGAGCAACGTCAGAAGGCCGTGCACCGCGGGCTCCTCTTTTCGTCCGGCCTCGTCGCGGGCGAGGCCATCATGGGCATTCTCATCGCGGTGCTGGTCATTTCCCAGCTCGACATGCCGCTCTTGCCGTCGTCGTGGCTCGAGAGCGGATTCCCGGCGGATCTCGCGTCGGCCGTGGGCTTGGGTGCGGTGATCGCGCTGCTGGTGGGTAAGTCCCTCCGTAAGCCCGCTGCCGGCGCCGGACCGACGTGACCGAGGAGCGCTACACGCGTCGTCTGGACGAGGCCCTCGCCTTCGTGGCGGACGCCTTTCGCGGGCGTTCGCGCAAGGGCTCGGGTGTTCCCTACCTGGCGCACCTGCTCCAGGTGATGGTCACCGTGGCGGAGCACGGTGGCGACGAGGACCTCATGATCGCGGCGCTGCTCCACGACTACCTCGAAGACATCGAGGGCAGCGACATCGGCGAGCTGCGGCGCAGGTTCGGGGATCGCGTGGCACGCATCGTCGAGGCCCTCAGCGACTCCACGACGCACCCCAAGCCCCCCTGGCAGGACCGCAAGACGCTCTTCATCGCGTCCATCGCCCAGGAGCCGGCCGAAGTTCGGCTCGTCTGCGCGGCCGACAAGCTCCACAACGCTCGCAGCACCTGCCGCGATCTGCTCGCTCAAGGGGAAGCGACATGGAGTCGCTTTCGAGCCACGCGCGACCAGAGCCTCTGGTACTACCGCGAGGTGACGCTCGCCCTCGGTCAGGGATGGTCCCACCCCCTGCTCACCGAGCTCGAGTCCCAGGTTGCCGTGCTCCATGAAGCGGCGGGCTCGCCCTCGGCACCGGACGACCCTACACACGGCTGACCAACGCCCGTCGAGGGCGGAAGGAGCCGTTTTGACTGCGATCATGCGGTGCTTCGCGCTGGCCTGGCTCTCCGCCGTGCAGGTTGCCTCGGCCCAGGACACCACCGTCGAGAGCCCGGACGAGGCCGCCCGCCCCCACATGAACGACGAGGTCGCACGCCGTCACTTCGAGGCAGGCCGGAGTCTCTACAACATCGGACGCTTCGTCGATGCGGCGGTCGAGTTCGAGGAGGCGCTCAGGCTCTCGGGGCGACCCGAGCTCCACTACAACGTCTACGTTTCCCACCGTGACGCCGGCAACCCGAGGGAGGCCGCCGACGCCCTCAGGCGCTACATGGAGGAGGTCGAAGAGCCCTTCGACAGGCCGCACCTCGAGGCCCGCCTGCGGGCCCTCGAGGAGTCCATGGCGGAGCGCGATCGGGCCGAGGCCGAGGCGGTCGCGTCCGCGACGGCCGAGCGAGGACCGGCGTCCGCCGACGCTCCGCCACGCGCCGCCTCCGGGTCGGGCATCGTGCCCTGGGTCGTCGTGGGAGCGGGCGGTGCCGTGATCGTAGCCGGCGCCGTCGTCGGTGTCCTGGCCCTGTCCGTGACCTCGGCCATCGAAGACCAGTGTGCAGGCGATCTCTGTCCGTCCAACTACGACGGGCTGGCGCAAGATGTGTCGGAGGCACGGGGGCTGGCCACGACCGCCGACGTGCTGGTCGTGGGCGGGGCGGTGCTGGTCGGCGCGGGTCTTTTGTGGGTTCTGCTCTCGCCGGGCGAACCCGAAACCGAGGCGCCTCTCCCGGTGGCCCTGGGGTGTGGCGCGGGCGGTTGTGGCGCGTCGTGGGGAGGGCGGTTTTGATGACAAAGCTGTGGATCGCGTCCGTCCTCTTCGGGGTCGCGTGTGTGGGGCACGCGGGCTGCACGGCGTTGACCGACGCCGGACGGTTCGAGCGCGCGGAGGACCTGCGCGTGAGCCTGTCGAACATGGGCGCGTACGTGGGTACGCGGATCGAGGCGCAGCTCGTCTCCGGGCAGACCGGAGAAGTGGAGGCGCGCGCCGTAATCGACTCGCTCCGCAGCCCAACCATGGACCTGCGGATGTTCAGTGCGCTCGTTCCGGGACGGAACTACAGCATTCAGGTGTACGCGGACGAGAACGGCGACGCCTGGCAGACCGCGGGCGAGCCCACCTGGGAGACCCAGGTCATGGGCGGGAGCGCGGAAATCGACGGCACCCAGCCGTCGACCGTGGACATGCCACTGGTTTCGGGAGGACCTTTCACCTACGAGCTCGCGGACATGACTCCCCACGTGGGTCAGCGCTTCGAGCTACAGGTGTTCGACGAGGATCTTGGCCGCGCGGTGGGCTACTACCGCACGGATGCCGCCGAGATATCGTTCACCGTTCAGATCGTGGCGATCATTCACGCGGAGCACACGTATCTCGTCGAGTTCTACGCCGATCACCAGAACCCGGAGGGCTACTCCTTTCCGGGCGACCATTGCTGGCGAGAGACGTACACGGCCGAGGGCGACGAGCTGACCGCGTCCTTCACCCACCGGACTCCCTTCGACGAGCTGGAAACATTCGAGTCCGTCGACCCCTGACCGCCGAGAGCGGCCCTCCGGGGCACGTTCACGTCACGGCCCGCCTCACCGCCTCGGCCGGCTCGACCCCCGCGTGGAGCAGGCGCCAGAGCGTGATGCGCCGCCCCTCGAGCAGTCCGACGAGCCGACGGGCGGCGCGGTCGTCGCCTCCCTCCTCCGTCGCATCGAGGTACACGACCTCCACGTCGCCCCGTCGAGCGACGGACCTGGCCGCCGCGGCCACCTCACGCTGCAGCGCCTCCTCTCCGCGTCGGGACCCCACGTTGGCCCTCCCGTCGCTCACGAGCAGCAGCACCGACGGCGCACCGGAGCGTCTCGCCCGGTCGAGGATGCGATCCGCCAGCTCGAGGCCGGCGGCGAGCGGCGTCGTGCCGCCGCAGCGCAGCCCTTCGAGGGCGCGATGCACGCGCTCTGGGCGGTCGGTGGGCGGAAGCACGAGCCGCGCGGTTCGCTCGCGAAAGGCCACGAGCGCTACGCGATCGCGGCGCACGTAGGCATCCTCGAGGAGCACGAGGGCGCAACGTCGAGCGACCGCCATGAGCTCCTCCCCCATGGAGCCGGAGATGTCCACCAAGAAGAGGAGGAGACGCGCGGGGCGATGGACGCGCAGTCGTCGCGGCAGCTCGTCGATGCGTAGCTCGACTGCGAGCCCACCCGCGCGGCGACGTCCGCGTTGCAGGTGTGCGGTCCGGCGGACGGCGGCGTCCCACGCCACGTCCCTCGGCCTGCCCCGCATGGCGACCGGTCGGACATACCTGCCCCGGAAGGGCTGCTCGCACATCCGCGAGCGCGCCCGCCTGCGGCGGCCCCGCTGGAAGCTCTCGCGAGCATGCTCCCCGAACGTGAAGACGCTCGTGGCGATGTCGTCGATCGTCGCGGCCGGATCGTCCGAGAAGAGCCCCCGCTCGAAGATACCGCGAGCGCAGGTCGGGCTCCCGGGGAGATCTCCCCCGCGCGCGACTGCGTCGGGGTCCCCGCCACGCGCGGCGCCAGGCTCGATCGGATCCTGGCGCTGCTCCCGCTCGGCGCTCGGTCCTCCGCGGCCTGTCAGCCCCGGGCTTTTTTTGCGGGACCCTCCTTCTCCAGGGCCGCGCGGGCCTGCTCGCGCAGCTCCTCCATCGTGATGGCCGTCTGCTCGAAGGGCCTGAGACGCAATCGGTGTGGATAGGCGAGGGTCGCCCCCGTCTCGAAGTCCGCTTCAGAGACGCGCGTCCGGCCGTCTAGAGCAGCCAGAGTAGCCGCGGCCTTGATGACGAGAATGTCGGCGCGGTGGCCCTGTACCCCCAGGGTGAGGGAGAGCCGAGCAGCCGCTTCCATCCAGCTCCGCTCCACCTCGACCTGGTCGAGCAGGGCGCGGGCGCCGGTGATCGACGCGGTGATGCGCCGTTGCTCGTCCGCGAAGAGCGCGGAGAAGCTCTTCGGATCGCGCTCGAAGTCGAGGCATCGGGCGACGATCTCGGCCCGCGTTCCGGGATCGAGCACGCTGGCGAGCTCGACGCACAGACCGAATCGATCGAGGAGCTGCGGCCGCAGGTCACCCTCCTCCGGGTTCATCGTTCCGACGAGGAGAAACTCTGCCGGGTGGGTCATGGACACCCCCTCGCGAGCGACCACATTCACACCGGTCGCCGCCACGTCGAGGAGAAGGTCCACCAGATGATCCTCGAGCAGGTTCACCTCGTCGACGTAGAGGACGCCCTGGTTGGCACGCGCGAGCAGGCCGGGCTCGAACCGGCGCTCCCCTTCCCGCAGCGCGTGCTCGAGGTCGAGCGTGCCGAGGAGCTGATCCTCCGTGATCCCGAGCGGCAACGTCTCGAACGCGGCCGCGCGCTCGATGACCTCCACGTCCTGGCGCTCTCGACAGCTCGTGCACCACACGGCCGGTCGGGCGGCCGGGCACCCGAAGGGGCACCCCGCGTTGACCTTCACGCTGGGCAGCACGCGTGCCAGGCCGCGGGCGGCGGTGGACTTGGCGGTTCCCTTCTCTCCCCGGATGAGCAGCCCCTGGAGCCTCGGGTTGACCGCGAGCAGCACGAGGGCCTGTCGCACCGCGTCCTGGCCCACGAGCGCCGCGAATGGGAAAAGATTCTCGGTGGCCGACGGCACAATGGAAATGTAGCAGCTCGCCTGGCCGCGAGGGGCTGTCTTGGTCGCGCCGAGCTGGTAGCATCTCCTCAACCCAGGGATCCCCCCCTCCTTCCATGGAGCGATCATGTCCAACGCCCCGTCGGCCCGAGGCCGCCATTCGCTGTCCTCCCTCCTGCCCATTCTGCTGCTCTGCGGAGGCCTCATCGAAGGCTGCTCGGGTGACGACGACGGCATCGGCGTCGCGCTGATGTGCGACTCGGGGGACGCACCCCTCACGGTCGGCCGATGCCGCCGCCCGGACGGCACCGACTGTAACGGCTGCGAAGCCGGCGGATCGTTCGTGGGGCTACCGAACTGCGCCATGGACATGGGCGGCGCCGGCAACTTCGTGCGCCTCGGCGGCGGCGACGCCATGCCAGTCGTGCTCGGGCCCCAGGGCTCACCCATGCTCGTCCTCGGCGCGCAGGCGGCCGGAATCGAAAACGGCGGCAGCGAGGCCGAGTGGCCGCGCGTCGGCGTCGGCGTAGTCGACCGGGGAAGCGGTGAGCAGTTGGCCGACTTCACGGATCTGCACGTCGACTTCGACTCGGCATCCGGTACCCCCACGGCCAACCTGCTGTTCGTCGTCCTCGACTCCCAGAACCCCTCGAATCTGGTGGGCCACTCTCTCGGAATCGTCGGGAGCGCCCGCGACCGCGGCAGCATGCGCTTCTGCGGTAGGACGAACATCACGGTGGACCGCTACATCGAGTGAGAGCCCGCACCACCGCGGTTGTCTGTGCGTCCACAGCGTCAGGTTGAAGGGCGACTCGGATGCTCCCAACCTGCTAGGATGATCGGACCGACCAGGTTGGGGGCCCCCGCCCACGGCCTGACGGTCGTGTCGGGGTCGCTCACCCCCGATGTGGGATCCCAGAGCAGTGGGCAAATGCAGTGATCACGGGCACTCACAGTCGTGGATCGACCGTTGCACGCGTTTGCCGCGGCTTGGTGTGCCCACGGAGGCGCAACACGCTATGATCTTCCGACCCAAGAATACGTTTCCGCGGTGGTTGCCTGGGCTGCTCATGCTCGCCCTGTGCCCACCGCTGTGGGCGACCGGATGCGGCGGCGACGACGACGCGACGCTGGACGCCGGCCCGGGCCGTGATGCCACGGTGGACCTCATGTGTTCGGGAGAGATGCCGCTCGAGGTGGGCCGGTGCGAGCGCAGCGACGGGAGCGAGTGCAACGGCTGCGAGGCGGGCGGCATGTTCGAGGGGGCCGTCGGGTGCACCGGCGATCCGGGTGGCCCGGGGATCTTCGTTCCGATCGCTTCCGGCGACGAGGTGAGCGCGGTGCTCGGGCCCCAGGGCTCGGTCATGATCATCTTCGGCCTGCGGGCCACGGGCATCGATCCGGGTGCCATGGCGGCGGAGTGGCCGCGGGTGGAGGTGCGTGTGGTGGACCGGGCCAGCGGGGTGCAGCAGGCTCAGTGGACCAACTTGCACCAGGAGTTCACGCCGGACGCGACCGTGGGCGGCGCCTTCACGGCACCCCTGCTCTTCATCGTCACGATGGAGCAGACGCCCTCCCAGCTCATCGGTCACTCGCTGGCTGTCATCGGGCGGGCTCGCGACAAGAACGGCGCTGGTTTCTGCGGAGCGACGACGGCGCGCGTCGCCCGTTACATCGACATGTGAGAGGCGGATCAGGCGGACGGGACAGGGAGAGGTTGGTATGGCAGGCATTCGGGTGGCACGAATTGGGGACGATCGGCGGCGCAGCGAGTGGCTGACGCGCGGATGTCTGGTCGCTGTCCTCGGAACGGCGCTAGGCGGCCTGCTCGGAGGTTGCGGGGAGGAGGAACCGCGCTCGAGCTATTTCGACGAGCGCATCGGGCCCATCCTGGAGGTGAACTGCGCCCGCCAGACCGGCGGCTGCCATCTGCCGGATGCGCGCGGCAATGTCTCGGGCAATCTCGACCTGTCGAGCTACGACGCGCTGATGAGGCGCCAGGACGTGCTTCCGCCCTTCGGCCCCTACCCGCTCGGGTTACTTCTGATGAAGGTGTCCGGGCCGCAGGACATCCAGGTCGAGACCTTCGAGCCCCCGGACCCCACCCAGCCCGACGTCCTGTCAGTTGAGGTCCACACGGATGTCCGGCACGCGGCCGGGCCGGGGATCACTGTCGGCTCGGGAGGCTTCAACGAGATCCGGCGCTGGATCGAGTTCGGCCATGCGCGCAACGGCGTGCCCGTCCCCGAAGGGGACCACGACATGGGGCCCTGTGCCACCGAATACGGTTTCAACAACTTCGAAGAGAACCGATTCGAGTCGGCCACTTTCGATCCCGCGTCCCTCGCCCTCTTCACCTCCGACGTCCAGCCGGTCCTGCGCGAGAGCTGCGCCGGTGAACGCTGCCACGGCAACCGCCTGCGCGGCTATAACCTCGCCTGCGGCGACGACGAACGCCAGATCAGGTGGAACTACTTCATCTCGGTCTGGTTCCTGGCGGATCCGCCCGATCGTTCCGAGCTCCTGCGCCGGCCCCTCGCCCGGGGCGCCGGAGGCAGCCCACATCTCGGCGGCGACACGTTCTTGAGTCCGCAGGACGGCGGCTACCAGGCCATCCTCGGCTGGGCCCAGAACCTGTTGAGTCGCGATCCCGGCGCCGTGCGTGAGCTCGACCGCTACGCGACCACGGGCTTCCGCTTCTTCGTCAACCGCGTGGAGCCGGTGCTCGTCCGCAAGGGGTGCATGTTCCAGAACTGCCACTCCACGGTGGCGCAGAACCAGGATTTGCAGCTCTTCGCTGGCTCGGGCGGCCGGTTCTCGCGGTCGTCCCAGCACCGTAACCACGGTACGGCCCGCGCGTTCCTCGCGTTCTACTCGGATGATCCGAACCAGAGCCGGATCATCGCCAAGAACCTCTACCCGGCCGACC
>Ga0214473_10005752_pt1 | contig 14843 bp, 11 predicted proteins | sample RVTome_7_FD_203509 | JGI IMG/M metagenome (GOLD analysis project Ga0214473, IMG submission 203509) | Soil microbial communities from uranium-contaminated site in the Upper Colorado River Basin, Wyoming, United States - RVT98D197 | ecosystem: Environmental > Terrestrial > Soil > Contaminated >... | reverse complement strand
CGGCGGCGCCCGCGCGGTCCGACGACCGGGGATCCACGGCCTTCGGATTCAACATCGCCGACGTGCCGCCCGAGCTCCGGCAGCGGTTCGGCCTCGGCGAAGGGGAGGGCGCGCTCATCACGCGGGTCTACCCCGGCGGTCCCGCAGAGAGCGCGGGCCTCCAGGCGGGGGACGTGATCGCAGAGGTGGACCGCTCGCCCGTTGCCGGGGGACTCGATGCGGAGGAGAAGCTGCGGCGCGCCGGTGAAAAGACGCTGCTCCTCGTCCAGCGAGAGGAGGCGAGCTTCTTCGCGGCGGTCAAGCGCGTCGAGGACTGATGGATCCTCGACTCCTTCGGGAAGGCTCGGTGTACGCGGAAGGGGCTCGGCCAGGGGATGTCGTGGAAGGAAAAGGGAATTCGCTGATCGAGCTGGCGGGCGCGGATGCGGACGCCGTTCGGAGGAGCGAGTCGGTGAGCATCTCGCGGATCCAGCTGATCCTGGCCGAGAAGCGAACGACGCTTGCCGTCATGCGCACGGGGATCGGCGTCTTCACCCTGCCGCTCTCCGTCATCACCGTGCTGGTCGCAACGTCCCGGTCTTACGACGTCTTGGAGACGTATCACCTCCTCGCTCCTCTGCTTGGAATCTGCGCGGGACTGGTCGTGCTCGGGATCTACCTGGTTCACCGGTCGGTGAGGCGGATCAAGAAGCAGGATGCGCTGATCAACAGGATCAAGCAGCAGGACCCCGGGCTCGCCGAGTTCTACGGCGATCCGCTCTAGCCGGGATTCATCATGGGCGCTCCAGTGCAGACGCCGATGGCACAGCATCTTCGCGGCCTTTCCCCGTTGGCCGTCCTCGAGGTACTGCCGCGTACGCCTCCGACGGCCTCCGGGAAGCGGCTCGCCGCCAGCGCTGGCGCTCCCCACCGCTCGAGGCGTATCTGAACAGGAGGACTTCCGATGAAATGGTCGTGGCGGATCGGGAGCATCGCCGGCATCGACATCCTCGTGCACGGGACCTTCGTGCTTCTGCTGCTGTGGGTGGGGGTCAGCCATTACCTGCCACGTCACAGTCTGGGCGACGTCGGATCGGGCATCGTCTTCATCCTGGCGCTCTTCGCGATCGTGGTGCTCCACGAGCTGGGGCACGCCCTCACCGCGCGGAGGTTCGGTATCCGCGCCCGCGACATCACCCTGCTGCCGATCGGCGGGGTGGCGAGGCTCGAGCGGATGCCGGAGGACCCCAGACAGGAGCTGCTCGTCGCGATTGCAGGCCCCGCGGTCAATGCGGTGCTCGCTCTCGCCCTCTTCGTGATCCTCACCCCCCTCGGTGGACCGGGACCCTTCCGGGCGTTCAGCCTCGTCGGAGGTGACTTCCTGGGAAAGCTCTTCTGGATCAATGTCTCGTTGGCCGTCTTCAACCTCATCCCCGCCTTCCCGATGGACGGCGGGCGGGTTCTGCGCGCGCTGCTGGCGATGCGGGGGGACTATGTCCGGGCCACCCAGACGGCCGCCGGCATTGGCCAGGGGATCGCCCTCTTCCTCGGCTTCGCGGGATTGTTCACCAATCCGTTTCTGGTCTTCATCGCCTTGTTCGTCTGGATGGGCGCCAGTGCCGAGGCCAGCACCGTACAGCTTCGCAGTGCCCTGGCGGGAATTCCCGTGAGCCGCGCCATGATCTCGGAATTCCGCACCCTGCGGCTCTCCGATACGCTGAATGACGGCGTGCGGTACATCTTGGCGGGCTTCCAGCAGGACTTCCCCGTCGTCGATCAGGAGCGGGTGGTGGGGGTATTGACGCGCAGCGGTCTGCTCACGGTCTTGGCGGACAGAGGCCCCACCACACCCGTCAGTGAAGCAATGGAGAGGAGCTTCGAGACGGCCGAGGCGAACGAGATGCTGGCGTCGGCCTTGAACCGCCTCGAGGCCTGCAAGTGCCATGCGCTTCCGGTGCTGAGCGCAGGGAGACTGGTCGGAATCCTGACCATGGACAACGTGGGAGAGTTCCTGCTCGTGCACGCTGCCGTGGGAGGCAGGCGATCGACCTCGACGCTGATCAATGCGTAGACGGCGCGGAATGAGGAGCCTCCCGATTCGTCCGCCATCCGCAAGCGGTCGCCCAAGAGCTGCCGCCTCCGGGGAGTCGAAGGGGCAGCCGGCGCCGTTGTCGCTAGGCTCACCCGAGGAGCTCGGAACGCGCGTGCAGTTCCGGGCTCGATGGAGAACACAAGGGCAAGGCAGGCCGCGCCGAATCCCGACCGATTCCTTGCGACCCGTGTACGTTTTCGAGATCGACGAGGAACGACAGCTCGTGTGGACTGCTTTGCACCTCTCCAAGGAGGTCCATGATGGCACCGCCCCATTCCCCCGAGCTTCTCGACCGGATCGATGCCTGGTGGCGCGCGGCGAACTACCTGTCCGTGGGGCAGATCTACCTGATGGACAATCCGTTGCTGCGCGAGCCGCTCGCGCTCGAGCACGTGAAGCCAAGGCTCCTCGGCCACTGGGGTACGACGCCTGGCCTCAACTTCATCTACGTCCACCTGAACCGGCTGATCCGCGAGCGCGATCTGAACGTGATCTACGTGACGGGCCCTGGCCACGGCGGTCCCGGCCTGGTGGCGAACACGTACCTCGAGGGTGTCTACAGCGAGATCTACCCCGACGTCTCGCGGGACGCCGAGGGCATGAAGCGGCTCTTCAAGCAGTTCTCGTTCCCCGGCGGGATTCCGAGCCACTGTGCACCCGAGATCCCCGGCTCGATCCACGAGGGAGGTGAGCTCGGCTACGCCGTGGCCCATGCCTACGGCGCGGCTTTCGACAATCCGGATCTCCTCGTCTGCTGCGTGGTGGGCGACGGTGAGGCAGAGACCGGCCCCCTGGCCGCGAGCTGGCACTCGAACAAGTTTCTGAATCCGGTGCGCGACGGCGCGGTGCTTCCCATCCTGCACCTCAACGGGTACAAGATCTCAAACCCGACCGTGCTGGCGCGCGTCAGTCGAGACGAGCTGGCGCAGCTGTTCCGCGGCTACGGCTACGAGCCGCATTTCGTCGAGGGCGAGGACCCCAGGCGCATGCATCGGCTGATGGCCGAGACGATCGACGCGGTGGCCGACGCAATCGACGCGATCCAGAGCGAGGCTCGAGCGAAGGGCTTCTCCGGGAGGCCGCGCTGGCCGATGATCGTGCTCCGCACGCCCAAGGGCTGGACGGGCCCTCATTCGGTGGATGGGATTCCGGTGGAGGGGACGCATCGTTCCCACCAGGTGCCCCTGTCGGCAATCCGCGAGAACCCCGACCACCTGCAGCTCCTCGAGGAGTGGATGCGGAGCTACCGGCCCTCCGAGCTCTTCGACGAGAACGGCACGCTGCAGCCCGAGATCGCGGAGCTCGCGCCTGGTGGCGAGCGGCGGATGGGGGCCAACCCCCACGCCAATGGCGGCATCCTGCTGCGGCCGCTGCGGCTGCCGGACTTCCAGGACTACGCGGTCCAGGTGGAGAAACCGGGCACGACCTTTGCGGAATCGACCCGCGTGCTGGGGAACTTCCTGCGCGACGTGATCAAGCTCAACGCGAGGCAAGGAAACTTCCGCATCTTCGGGCCCGACGAGACCGCATCCAACCGGCTGGGGGCGGTCTTCGAGGTCACCGACAAGGTCTTCACCGGAGAGGTCGTCGAGGGTGACGAAAACCTCTCGCCCGACGGCCGGGTCATGGAGGTTCTTTCCGAGCACCTCTGTCAGGGCTGGCTCGAGGGCTATCTGCTCACGGGGCGCCACGGGTTCTTCTCCTGCTACGAGGCCTTCATCCACATCGTGGACTCGATGTTCAACCAGCACGCCAAGTGGCTGAAGGTCACCAAGGAGATCCCCTGGCGCCGTCCAATCGCTTCCCTCACCTATCTCCTTACCTCGCACGTCTGGCGCCAGGACCACAACGGCTTCAGCCACCAGGATCCAGGCTTCATCGATCACGTCGTGAACAAGAAGGCCGACATCGTCCGCGTCTTCCTGCCGCCCGACGCGAACACGCTCCTCCACGTGGCCGACGGGTGCTTGCGCTCGCGCGACTTCGTCAACGTGATCGTGGCCGGCAAGCAGCCCCAGCTCCAATACCTCGACATGGAGGCGGCCATCAAGCACTGCAAGGCGGGAATCGGCATCTGGGAGTGGGCGAGCAACGACCAGGGCGCCGAGCCCGACGTGGTGATGGCCTGCGCGGGCGATGTCCCCACGCTCGAGACGCTCGCCGCCGTGGACCTTCTCCGGCAGCACTTCCCGGAGCTCAAGGTGCGGGTCGTGAACGTGGTGGACCTGATGACCCTCCAGCCGGAGGGCGAGCATCCCCACGGGCTATCGGACAAGGACTTCGACACGATCTTCACCACGGACAAGCCGATCCTCTTCGCCTATCACGGATATCCCTGGCTGATCCATCGGCTCACCTACCGGCGCACCAACCACCGCAACCTTCACGTGAGGGGTTACAAGGAGGAGGGTACGACCACGACGCCCTTCGACATGGTGGTCCTGAACGATCTGGACCGCTTTCGGCTGGTGGCGGACGTGATCGATCGCGTTCCCAAGCTCGGGCCCCGTGCCGCCTACGCGAAGCAGGCCATCCGCGACAAGCGGATCGACCACAAGCAGTACATCGCGCGCTACGGCGAGGACATGCCGGAGATCCAGAACTGGAAGTGGACGCATTGAGCGCCGGCGCGAGAGGACGGTGTCCGTTGGCCCAGGGCGTGACTCGAGTCCTCCGACCGGAGCAGAAGCTGCGCGAGGCGGGTGAAAAGACGCTGCTGCTCGTCCAGCGAGACGAGGCGAGCTTCTTCACCGCGGTCAAACGCCCCGAAGACTGATGGCAGGGGATCCATCCAACGGGCTCGTGGCGCTAGGAGCACTTGCCGTTTGGGAATACACTGGTAGCCTGGCGCCGTGGCCTCTCAGCGCTCCTCCACTCACCAGAAAGCGCTGCAGATCAACATCGACGCGACGGTCCACGGAACCTTCGCCGAGATCGGCGCGGGCCAGGAAGTGGTGCGCTGGTTCTTCCACGTCGGCGGAGCCGCGAGCACCGTCGCGAAGACCATCTCGGCCTATGACATGCAGGTGAGCGACGCGATCTACGGGACCGCGAACCGGTACGTCAGCAAGCAGCGGCTGCAGGTGATGCTGGACTACGAGTACGACCTGCTGGTGCAGCGCCTCGAAGGCATCCGAGGCGAGAGGACGGCCTTCTTCGCGTTTGCCGACACCGTCGCCACCAGCAGCTACTCGCGTCACGAGGAGGGGCATGGATGGGTCGGGCTCAAGTTCCAGCACCGGCCGATGAACCCGCCATCGCAGATCACCCTCCACGCCCGCCTGCTCGACGCGGAGAACGTCCGGCAGCAGGAGGCCATGGGAACCCTGGGCGTCAACCTCCTCTACGCTGCCTACTATCTCCACGGCGATCCTCGCGTGCTCATCTCAACACTCGGAGACGAGCTGAGCCGGGAGCGGATCGAGATCGACATGGTCGATCTCTCCGGTCCGTGCTTCCAGGAGATCGACAACCGGCTGATGAGCCTTCAGCTCGTCGAACAGGACCTCACCGACGCCGTCCTATTCACGGCCGAGGGCACGGTGGTAGAGCCCGCGGAGGTGCTCCACGGAAAGCCGGTGCTGGCCGAGCGAGGCAGCTTCCGTCCCGTTACCAACACGACCCTGGGCATGCTCGAGCGCGCCCAGGCACTGTTCTGCGAAGAGCTGACCGAGAGCCGCGAGGAAGTGGTCGCGCTGGCGGAGATGACGCTGCGCAACCTGATGGCGGGAGACGAGATAGCCCCCGCCGACTTCCTCGCCCGAGTGGACGTGCTCTCGGCGCTCGGCAAGACCGTCATGGTCTCCCGCCACGCGCACCACTACCGGATTGCCGCTCAGATCCGGCGCTACACGGGGAAGCCGGTCGGCTTCGTGCTGGGCATCCCGGCGCTCAGGGAGCTGTTCGAGGAGAAGTACTACACCGACCTCGATGGCGGCATCCTCGAATCCTTCGGCCGGCTCTTCAAGTCGGGCGTCAAGCTCTACGTCTATCCTTCCAGGGACTCCGGATCGGATCGCCTGATCACGGCAGACAACCTCGAGGTCGCTACCCACTTGAGACTGCTCTACGCCTTCCTGCGGGAAAGCGGCTTGCTGCGGGCCATCGAGAAGGTGGACGAGAGCCAGCTGCACATCTTTCCAGGGGACGTGCAGGCGTTGATCGAAGGGGGAGACCCCGTCTGGGAGGAGATGGTGCCGGTGGAGGCCGCCCGCATCATCAAGGAGCGGGCGCTCTTCGGCTACAGACCGAGCCCTGCTCCATCCTAGAGGCGCAGCCTGAAGGCCCGGCGTACGCGGAGGGTGCTCCGCCACGGGGGTGACATGGAAGAAGCAGGGAATTCCGGCACCGAACTGGCCGACGCGGAGGCGGGCGCCGCCCGCAAGAACGAGTCGGTGAGCGTCTCGCGAATTCAGCTGATCCTGGCTGCGAGAAGAGAACCACGCTTTCCGTCATGCGTACGGGGATCGGTGTCTTGACTCTGCCGTCTCTGTCGTCACCGTACGGGTCGCAACGTCCCGGTATTACGACGTCTTGGAGACGGAAAACCGGCGAGCTACTCCGAGAAGAAGCCCATCAGTGCTTCCTCCTGACCGCGGGCGTCCTCCAGCCCGAGCTTCAGGAGAGGCGCCGTGTACTGGCGATCGAAGAAGAGATACGAGAGAAGATCGGCCTCGAAGGGGTTCCCGACGAAGCCGAGCGTGCGAAGCACAAGACGGATGCCTCGCGAGGTTGCGGAATGGCCGTGCAGGTCCCGGGCGGCCTCAGTTGCCATGATGCCAAGGTTGGCCGAGGGACGAATCACGAGATCCTCTACGATCTTGAACGGCTGACCCCGGTCGCGCTCCACGGTTTCGTTGATGCGATCGAGGAGGTCGAGACCGCCTACCTCCTGGGCGCGTCGAAGGATGTCGTTCAGGAGTCGCATCTGCCGCAGATCACGGTCGATGTGGTCGAGCAGCAGCGCGTTCAGCACCTTTCCAAGCAGGAAGATCGGACTCGCGGAGTAGGCGAGGCGACCAGCTCGAAGCGGATGCTGATCGTCTGCAGTGACACCGTGCCCAAGCGCGATGACCAGCACGCGATCGGTGCCGAGACGCAGCGCCGGGGAGAGTGGGGTGTTCAGACGCAGCCCTCCATCCGAGTAGTACGCCTCGCCGAGCCGTACCGCCGGAAAGAGACCGGGGATGGCGGCCGAGGCCAACGCGTGCTCGGCGCTGAGACGAACCGACTGCGCCACGATGGACGGGTCGCGGGTCCACCGCAGCTGTTTCGGATGTCGGCTCTCGACGAAGACCACGACACGTCCCGTTGAGACTTCGGTTGCTGCGACGCAGATGGCATCCAAGCGCCCGGCGGCAACGTTCTCGCGCAGCGAACGCCAGGGAATCGCGTTGCGAACCAGGTCCTCGAGTGCGGAGGTATCCAACAGTCCCCGGAGGCGGTCGGGGAGATGCTCCCCACGGGCGAGGCCCGATCGGCGCAACAGGCCGAGCATCCGGACGGGCATCTGCAGGAGGCCCAGCGCTGAAGCACCGAAGACCTCCGAAAGCCCCATGTGCTCCCAGAGTCTCGCCAGCTTTCGCCCCCGTCCCACTGCTTCGTGAGCCGTTGCTGCGAGATAGCAGGCGTGAATCGCCCCAACGGAGGTTCCCGAGATGAGATCGAGAGCGACGGGATGGCCCAGCCGCTGCGGAAGTTCGTCGAGGAGATAGCTCAGCACGCCTGCCTCGTAGGCTCCCCGAGCGCCGCCTCCCGACAGGACGATTGCGCGCCGTAGCTCGCTGGCCGCCAGGACCGAGTCCCTCCCTTCTTCTGGATTCTAGCCGCGTGGGTTCCGCAGCGTCATCTTTGCGGAGACGAGCCCTCCGCCTGCTCCGGAGGTTCGGTAGTCACGATGACACGGCACGGCGCCGGTACCCCATGGCGTACGCGGTGTGTCGCACCGAAAGGTCGCCGCTCACTTCCTGAGTCGCGCAGCAGTGGTGTTCCAAGGGATCGCAGATCCGTCGAATGGACGACGAGGCTCAGGGGCGAGACCCCGTGCTCGACTGTACCACCCACCGGCCTTGGAAGGCGCGGCGTCTTCCGGCCGCGTCAGGCGCGTCGGAAGCCCTTGTGGTGCCAGTGGACCACGGCCGGCGTCCTCCCGCTCAGGCTTTGCAAGGGGGGGACGGCCGCGGCGCGGCCCAGCCTCCAACGGGCGCTGCCATCGCGTTCGCCTGGCTCGGCCCCCAGCTTCCCCGGTCGTACTCGCTCGCGGCGGATGGGTCGCGAAGGATCGGGTCGACGATGCTCCAGGCCGTCTCGACTTCGTCTTGACGCGCAAACAAGAGGGGATCGCCCTGCATGGCGTCGCTGAGCAGCCGGTCGTACGGCTCGACCATGCTATGCCGGTCCCTGCAGGCGACGAGCTCGACAGACTCCCCTGCTCCTGCGGGCATGTCACCGCTCGCGAGAATCTCCGCTCCAAGCGCGATCTCGACCTCCGGGCCCAGCCGGAAACGGAAGTAGTTGGCGGGGTGCTCGGGGATCTCGACGCAGGAAAAGACACGCTGGGGAGGCAGCCGCAGCCTCACCAGCACCTCGGTGGCGGTCACGGGCATGCACTTGCCAGCCCGGATCAGAAAGGGGACGCCCGTCCATCGCCACGAGTCGATGTCGAGCCGCACCGCGGCGAAGGTCTCCACGGAGGAGCCGGGTGACACGCCCGGCTCCTCCCGATAGCCCCGGAACTGACCGCGCACCACGCCGTCGCTTCTCGCCGGCCGGATCGCTTTCAGGACCTTGACCTTCTCGTCCCGCAGTGCGTCGGGGCTCGAGCCGATGGGCGGCTCCATGGCCAACATCGCCGTCACCTGCAAGAGGTGGTTCTGCACCACGTCCCGGATCGCGCCAGCTTCCTCGTAGAAGCGCCCGCGGCCCTCGACACCGAAGCTCTCGGCCATGGTGATCTGGACGCTCTCCACGAAGTTGCGATTCCAGACCGGTTCGAGGAAGGAGTTCGCAAACCGAAAGTGCATGAGGTTGTTGACGGCCGTCTTCCCCAGGAAGTGATCGATCCGGAAGATCGACGGCTCGTCGAAGTGCTTCCGTAGAATCTGGTTGAGGCTGCGGGCGGAGGCCAGGTCGCGGCCGAAGGGCTTCTCGACGACGACCCTGCCCCCGGCGAATCCCGTATTGGCGAGTCCGTGGACCACCGTGGCGAAGGCGCTCGGAGGAATGGCGAGGTAGAAGGTCGGGCATTCTGCGCCGCGGAGCGCCTGGCGCAGCGTGTCGAAGGTGGAAGGCTTGCCGTAATCGCCGCCCACGAAGCGGAGGAGGCCCGCGAGCTTCGCGAAGGCGTCCTGATCGACGCCGCCTCCGTGTCTCTCGACGCTCTCTCGGGCGCGGGCGCGGATCCGCTCCACGTCCCAGGGCTCCCGCCCCACACCGACCACGGGAACCTTCAGCGCCCCGCGCTTCGCCATGGCCTGTAGGGAAGGGAAGATCTTCTTGAAGGCGAGATCACCCGTGGCTCCGAAGATCACCAGCGCATCGGACTCGCGCTCCGTCATGGAATCGCCTCCCGCGAAGGGGGTCAGCCTTTCGCCTTCTCTTCGTGGCCTCCGAACTCGAAGCGCATGGCGGACAGGACCTGGCTCGCGAACTCGCCCTCGCTCCGGGAGGCGAAGCGCTGGTAGAGCGAGGCCGTCAGCACATGAGCGGGAACCCCCACGTCCACGGCCGCCTGGATCGTCCAGCGCCCCTCGCCGGAGTCCGAGACGCGTCCCGTGAACTTCGCAAGCTCCGAGTCCTTCAGAAGCGCGCGCGCGGTGAGGTCCAGCAGCCAGGAGCCGATCACGCTTCCGCGTCGCCAGAGCTCGGTGATGTCCGGGAGGTCGAGGTCGTAGCGGTAGTACTCCGGGTGCTCGAGCGGAGTGGTCTCGGCGTCGGGGTCGCGCTCCCGCTTCCCGACGTTCGCGTGTCGCAGGATGTTCAGGCCCTCCGCGTAGGCCGCCATCATCCCGTACTCGATCCCGTTGTGGACCATCTTGACGAAGTGACCCGCGCCGTGTGGCCCGCAGTGGAGGTAGCCGTGCTCGGCGGTGCCGCCCACCCGCTCGCGCCCCGGAGTCCGAGGCGCCGCCTCGGACGGAGGAGCCAGTGTCGCGAAGATCGCTTCCAGGTGCCGTACCACATCGGCCTCCCCGCCGATCATCTGACAGTAGCCGCGCTCGAGTCCCCAGACGCCGCCGCTCGTGCCCACGTCCAGGTAGTGAAGACCGTGAGCTTCGAGAAGCGCGGCCCGGCGGATGTCGTCGTGAAAGCGGGAATTGCCGCCGTCGATCAGGATGTCTCCGGGTGCGAGGTCTGGCAAGAGCGCCTGGATCGTCTGATCCACGAAGGCGACGGGGAGCATCATCCAGATCGCACGGGGCCTGCTGAGCTGCTCGAGGAAGTCGTGGTGCGAAGTGGATCCGCTGGCGCCCTCTCGCTCGAGGCGATCCACGGCCTCGGGATTCACGTCGTAGACGACGAGATCGTGGCCGCCCCGCATCAGGCGCCGCGCCATGTCGGCGCCCATCCGTCCCAGGCCGATCATGCCGAGCTGCATGCCTGGCCTCCTCTCGCGCGCTTCAAGCAGCCCGCATCGCGTTGCGCTTCGACTCGATGCAGGCGAGCAGGTCGTTCCAGGATTCGAGGAAGAGATCGCGTCCCTCCGCCTGCAACGTGGCGGCGAGGGCGTCCACGTCCACCCCGGCCTTCCGGCTCTCCTCCACGTTTCGATCGGCCTCGGCGGTATCCTCCCCGAGGAGGCCTCGCACCTCGCCGCTCTCAGCGAAGGCGAGCAGCGTCTTCTCCGGCACGGTGTTGACTGTTCCCTCCGCGGCGAGCGCCGTCACGTAGTAGCTGGCGGGCAGTGCGGGATCCTTGGTCCCGGTGCTCGCCCAGAGCAGCCGCTGCGGTCGCGCGCCCGCCTGGGCCAGGCGGGCCCATCGATCCGACTTCAGGATCCCCCGGTAGACCTTGTAGGCGCGATTTGCGATGGCAATGCCGAGTCGATTGGCCAGGTTCGGAGGGAGCAGCGAGGCGGTGTGCCCGTCCCAGCGCGAGACGAAGAGGGAGGCGACCGACGGCACCTGGGCATCCAGGCTTGCCTCGACCCGGCGTTCGATCCCCCGAAGGTAGGCCTCGGCAGCCCCCTGATAGTGCTTCCGCGAGAAGAGCAGCGTCACGTTGACCGGAATCCCCGCAGCGATGAGTTCCTCGATGGCGACCAGGCCGGCCTCGGTTCCCGGGACCTTGATCAACACGTTGGGTCGCTCGGCCTTGGCGAAGAGCGCCTTCCCTGCAGCGATGGTGCCCGCAGCGTCGTCGGCCAGCGTCGGCGAGACCTCGATGGAGGCAAAGCCGTCCCGCCGTGCGGTTGCTTCGTGGACGGGGCGGAGGAGATCCGCCGCGTTGACGATGTCCTCGAGAGCGAACTCGAAGAAGAGCCGCTCCGCCGTGATCTCGGTCTGAAGGTGTGAGCGGATCGTGGCGTCGTAGCGGTCGGAGGAGGCGACGGCGCGCTCGAAGATGGTCGGGTTCGAGGTGAGACCCGTCACCGAGAGGTCCGCGATGTAACGGGCCAGCACACCGCTCTCGAGCAGCTCCCGGCTGATGCTGTCGAGCCAGATGCTCTGGCCCTTTTTCTGAAGCGTCTCGAGTGCCGTCACGGTGAGCTCCTCCTTCGTCGATCGGAAGCGCAACGCCCGGGGTTCGAGCCTCCGGCGCGCCGGGTCGTCCGGATTTGACCGCCTGGACGGCCTCCACCGCGAGGGTTCAGACGATCTGGATCGCCTTGGCTTCAACCGTGTCGCTGCGCACCTGAAGGCCGTTCAGCCGGCTTGGGGAATCCTAGCCAACGTCGATCTCCCTGGCGCGCGGCTTCATGTCAGCTCTCTCGGATCGAGATCCGTCACCACGGTGAGGCCGGGAAGCCCCTGTGCCGGCAGCGTCGGGTCCCCCCCCAGGAGCCGGCGGAGGGCCGCGCGCTTCGCCTCACCCGCTGCGACCAGGATCGCGCAGCGGGCGGTCACGAGCATCGGGCGGGTGAGCGTGACGCGCTGAGGCGGTGGCTTGGGGCTCGATGCCACGAAGGCCACGCGGGCGCCGGGCGGCGCCGGCCAGCCCGGAAAGAGCGACGCCACGTGTCCGTCCTCGCCCATCCCCAGGAGCAAGACGTCGAGGGCGCCGTCGAAGATCTCCGTGAGAGCGGATTCCACCCGGGCGGCGGCGGCTTCGCCCCGCTCGCCGTCGAGGAAGAGCGGGAGCTCCCGCGCCGGAGCGCGCTGGGCGCCGAGGAAGCCCGCGCGGTAGGCGCCGCCGCGGTTCGACTGTTTGTGCACAAGGGGCACGCAGCGTTCGTCGACCCAGGTAAGGAGGACCCGGCCCCAGGCGTCTCCGAGGCGTCCTTGCGCCGCTCCCAGTGCCGCGAGTGCCGAGCCGCCGGGGATCGCGAGCCGCGTGGCGCCCCGCGCCCGGTCCACAGCCCGCACCGCATCGGCGAGCAGCGCACCGGCAGAGTCGGCCGGATCGCCGGCCCGCACCAACCGCGGCGCTTCAACCACCTGCCCCGCTCCCTTCGTGGCTCACGGGTCCTGCCCCTTGCATTTGCCCGTCCGGGGCGTGGCGAGAAAAGCCGGAACCGAAGCCGTCATCGTCCCATCAGCTTGACGGGAGTACCGGAAATCCTCAATGATGATCGTGTGGGCCGGGGTTTTCGGAAGGCACGAGGATCGTGAGGCGGGAGGTCTCAGGCATGGGAGCGGGACAGGGGAGGAGCGCGTCATGAGCGACCCGAGAAGGATCGCCTACTTCTCGATGGAGATCGGCCTCTCGCCGAGTATGCCCACCTACTCCGGAGGGCTCGGCGTACTCGCGGGGGACACGATTCGCTCCGCGGCGGATCTCGGGCTTCCGATGGTCGGCATGACGCTGCTCCATCGCAAGGGCTACTTCTATCAGAGGCTGGATGCGTCGGGCTGGCAGACCGAGGAGGCGGTGAACTGGGCGGTGGACGACTTCCTCGCGGACACCGGGGTGCGGACCAGCGTCGTGCTCGAGGGGCGGACGGTCCAGTTGCGGGCCTGGCGGCGGGACGTGTCCGGCCTGAGAGGCGCCGTGGTCCCGGTGTTCTTTCTCGACAGCGACCTCCCGGAAAACTCGGAGGCGGACCGGAACCTGACCCAATTCCTGTACGGCGGGGACCTGCGGGACCGGCTCTGCCAGGAGGTGATCCTGGGGATCGGCGGATTGCGCATGCTCCGCGCCCTCGGCTACGACGGGATCCAGCGCTACCACATGAACGAGGGCCACGCGGCGCTGCTCACCATCGAGCTGCTGCGCGAGTTCCGCGAGCAGGAGGGACGGGACGACATCTCGCCCGAGGATCTCGAGGCCGTCCAGCACCGGTGTGTCTTCACCACCCACACCCCGGTCCCGGCGGGCCACGACAAGTTTCCCCTCGAGCTGGTGGATCAGGTGCTGGGCAGCCGCGAAGCCTGCGGCATCAACGATCCGATCTGTCACGAGGACCGCCTCAACATGACCTACCTGGCGCTCTCCCTCAGCCACTACGTCAACGGCGTGGCCAAGAAGCACGGCGAGATCTCGCGGCACATGTTCGCAGAGTACCGGATCGACGCGATCACGAACGGTGTGCACGTTCCGACCTGGGTCTCGCCGCCATTCCGCGAGCTGTTCGACCGATACATTGCCGGCTGGGAGGAGGACAGCTTCAGCCTGCGTTACGCCCTGCGCATTCCTGACGACGAGGTCTGGGCTGCCCATCAGGCGGCCAAACGCCGGCTCGTCGAGTTCGTGAACCGGGAGGTCAACGCCGGGTTCGACGTCGACGTGCTGACGCTCGGCTTCGCTCGCCGCGCCGCAACCTACAAGCGGGCCGATCTGGTCTTCCACGACGCGGAGCGCCTGCGGCGGATCGCGGGCCAGCATGGCGGGCTTCAGCTTCTCTTCGCTGGCAAGGCCCACCCCGCGGATCAAGAGGGCAAGAAGCTGATCCAGCGCATCGTACAGATCGGCCGGTCCCTGGCGGGCAGCGTGCCGGTTGCCTACCTGCCGAACCACGACATGGAGCTCGCGGAGCTCCTGACCTCGGGCGTGGACGTCTGGTTGAACACCCCCCAGCGTCCCCTCGAAGCCTCCGGCACCAGCGGCATGAAGGCGGCGCTCAACGGCGTCCCATCGCTGAGCGTCCTCGACGGCTGGTGGATCGAGGGGTGCATCGAGGGCGTGACCGGCTGGGCGATCGGCAACGACGACACCCCGCAAGATGAAGCAGCGGACTGGGCACGGACCGCTCAGTCGCTCTACGACAAGCTCGAGCAGGCCGTCGCCCCCTCGTTCTACGCCAACCGCCCGGCCTTCATCGAGGTGATGCGCCACGCCATTGCGCTGAACGGCTCGTTCTTCAACACCCAGCGGATGGTTGCGCAGTACGCGGCCAAGGCCTACCTGGGCTAGAGCCGCGCTCCTGAGGCATCTCGGGGCATTCCAGAGCGGAGGCGTTGCCGCGGTGACGCCACCGCGACGCCTCGCTCAGATCTCGAGCTGCATTCCGAGCTCGACCACCCGGTTGGGAGGGAGATGGAAGTAGGGCGTCACGCCCTGGGCGTTGCGAGCCATTGCAACGAAGAGCCTCTGGCGCCAGCGCGCCATTCCTGGGCTCCCCTTGGCGACCAGACGCTCCCGCCCCAGGAAGAAGCTGGTCCGCATGGGATCGAGG
>Ga0214473_10005751_pt1 | contig 14846 bp, 13 predicted proteins | sample RVTome_7_FD_203509 | JGI IMG/M metagenome (GOLD analysis project Ga0214473, IMG submission 203509) | Soil microbial communities from uranium-contaminated site in the Upper Colorado River Basin, Wyoming, United States - RVT98D197 | ecosystem: Environmental > Terrestrial > Soil > Contaminated >... | reverse complement strand
GCGTCCGCCCGCCGGGTGCAGTCGCGCGAGCGCTCTCGGCCCCGGATGGGTATCGTGCAGCCCTCTCTGTGCCGCGCTCGCACACCGCGCAGCAGCGCACCCGCCACCCCGAAGAGACAGCGCATGGACATCCACATCGACTACGCCGGCCGCGTCGAGAAGCTGCGCGAGGGCATGAGATCCAGAGGCATCGACCTCTTCCTCGCCACCCGTGGAAAGAGCGTCAATTACATCGCGGGGGCCTTCGTCCCCTGGCGAAGCGTGCTCTTGGCCTCGCGGGATGGCTACCTGGCCCTCCACACCCTGCTGATGGATGCGGAGCGCGTCAGAGACGACTCCTGGATGGAGAACGTGGTGCCCTGCGCTCCTCTCCCCGGCGCGGAGCTCTTCGAGGTGGCGGTTCGCAAGATCCGCGAGCTCGGGCTCGAGCGAGCCACCATCGGCGTCGAGCTCGGTCACTCACCGCGGATGATCGCCGGCTATCTCTTCGCCACCGAGTACCAGTACCTGAGGGAGCAGCTCCCCGACGCGCGCTTCGTGAATGCCCTCGACCTGATGGACGAGGTGACCTTCGTCAAGGAGCCGGGGGAGATCAAGCTGATGCGCCAGGCAGCCGCCATCGCCGACGCCGCCCAGGAGAAGATCCGCGAATCCCTGCACGTGGGAATCAGCGAGCTCGAGATCGCGGGAATCGGCGAGCTCGAGATGCGCAGGCGGGGGAGCGAGTTCCATTGGCCCGTCACCGGCTCGAGCGAGATCGCCTCGGGCTACCGGACCTGGTATGCGGCGGGTGGATGCACCCCGCCGACGGACAAGCTGGTGCAGCGGGGGGAGAGCCTGCTGGTCGACATGCACCCCACCTACAAGCAGTACTACTCGGACCTCTCGCACAACTACATCCTCGGAAAGCCCTCCCTCGAGCAGCGAAAGCTGGCGGATGCCTATCTCGCCGCCTGTGACACGCTGATCGCTTCGCTCAAGGCCGGCTCGACGATCGGAGACGTCTTCAAGAAGGTGAGCGACGAGGTCTCGCGCTCGGACTACCGTCGTTACACACTGCCCGGTTTCGGCCACGGTCTCGGAGTGGTGGGGCACGAGTGGTACCCCCCGATCATCGACAGCGACGAGGTCCGCGACCTGGTGCTCCAGGAGGACGTGGTCGAGGTCGCCGCGATGGTGATCAACGTGCCCGGGGTGGGGGGAATGCGGCTGGAGTGCCCGGTCCGCGTGACGGCCTCCGGGGGCGAGATGCTCACCGCGACCCCGCTGGAGCTCACCGTCCTCGACGGCTAGAGAGCCTCGCGGAATCCGGTGACAGCTCCATCGACAGGGGAGCCTGTGAACCGATTCCGCGGACATCGCTCCGGCGGGTCCGCCGCCCCGTGGGTCCGCCTCAGTAGGAGAGGATCCGCGCGGGGTTCTCGATGGTGATCTGCCGGATCTCGTGCTCCGACGCGCCGACGGAGCGGAGAGAAGGGACCACGAAGCTCGTCAGCCGGCAGTAGCCGTCTCCCCCGAAACGCCGCAGCAGGATCCGGATGAAGGTATCGGTTCCCAGCACCAGCTGGCGCGTGTAGCCCTCCCGGATCAGCCGGACCAGACCGGCCATCCGCTGCCAGTCGGGCGTGGGTGCCACCCCGAGGGCCTCCGCGTCCCAGTAGTGGCCGAAGGTGTCGACCGAGAGATTGAACCCGCGCTCCAGGAGCGCCCTCGCGGTATCGAGCTTGAGCGCCCAGCAGGCGGGATCCAGGATCAGCTTGCGGAGCTCGTGCTCCACGAACTTCCCATCGTTGTGGGCGATCACCACGCGGTGGGGCTGGATGTCCTCCTCGGAGAGAAGGTCCGCGATCTTGATCCCGGCCTCCGGCCCGAGAAGCATGCCCTGGTGGACGGTCATCGAGAAGCCGGTTCGCTTGGCGACGCGCGCGCCGGCTCGGAGGGCGTTCACCTCCGGCTCCGAGAAGTCCTCCTCGATCGCCACCTTCACGTGGCCGGGTCTCACGTCGGTGCCATCCAGGCCCCGGTCGATCTCGTGCATCATGTGCGCTTCCATCTCGTCCCGATCCATCCGGAGGAAGCTCTCGGGCCAGGAGTCGCGCGAGTAGAAGCCGGTCGTCGTCACGATGTGGACGCCGCTCAGCTGCGACACCGTCTTCGTCGCCAGCGGATCCACCCGGAGCCCCGGGGTGCTCATGTCCACGACGGCGGAGCCTCCCTCGGCCTTGAAGTCGGCGAGCTCGGCCGCGATCAGCTCCACGTCCCTCATCACGACCGCGTCCCGGCTCATGATGAAGCCGTGCTTCAGCAGGCCCAGGTTGTCGAGCCTGACCCGGTCATCCACCTTCACGGGCGGGTTCGGCGGGATCAGGCTCCCGAAGCGCCGGCGGAAGCACTCGCCGTCGTAGAGGACGTGCTCGTGCATCGAGGTGAAACCGAGCTCCTTGGGCGCGATCGGACCGAGGACCGTCATGATCTCAGGCATTCTGCTCTCCTCTGCTGCGACTGGGAGTGGCGCTCATGAGGGGGGAGATCCTCCTGGTGCCCCTCTCTCACTGGTTGGCGCGCTTCGGTCGGAAATGCAGGATGCAGGAGTCATCCGGTTGTCCCGACCAGAGGTCCATCGAGTATTCGAAGACGCTCCCGAAGAAGCCGTGATCGAAGGCATCCGCGTGGCGGCAGAGATCTGCCACCTCTTCGTCGCTCAGGTTCATCATCCGCCACCCCTCCTTGAGGGGACAACGGTGCATCTTGACGTCGAGTCCGTCCTGGTCGCAGCGCATCACCTCGGGCTCGTGCATCGCCCCGCCGCCGGGGAGGAAGGCGAGCAGCCAATCCCTGAAATCCTCGAGCCCTGCGGGCGGATCGAGGAAGCGCGCCATCCTGACGCCATGGTCGAAGATGGCTCGTTTGAAGCTCTGGCTCGCCCTTTCCTCGCCGAGCTCCTTGCGCATCTCCCTCAGGATCGCAGCGTAGACCAGGCCGCGGTTCGCCGTGGCCGTGAAGAGGTCTCTTCGAAGTCCTTCGATCGTCTCGTCTCGATCAGCCAAGTCTCGCCGCTCCTCGTCGGGCCGGCGGTGCGTCGACCCGTCCGGTCCCGAGGGTAACATACTGCGAGAGCATTTCGGAGACCGACCCCGTCTCGCGTGCGCGTGGATCGCCGGGTGTGATCCGCGCTAGAGTGAGGTCATGAAGATCGCAGTCGGAATGATGTGGCAGGAATCGGCGTCGTTCTCACAGCTCCCGACCGGCAGGCGGGCGTTCGAGGCACTGGCGTGGCGCAGGGGCGCGGAGGTGCTTCGCAACGTGCCGGAGGGCTCGGAGATCCGAGGTCTCCTGGACGTCTGCGCCGGCCGCGACGACCTCGAGCTGGTGGGCACGCGCGCCGGCTCGGCCTGGCCGAGCGGACCCGTCGAGCGCGAGGTCTACCGGGAGCTGCGGGACGGCATCGTCGCGGGCGTGCGGGATGCCATGCCGGTCGACGGCGTCTTCATCGTCCTCCACGGCTCGATGGTGGCGGAGGGCTGCGACGATCCCGAGGGCGAGCTGCTCGAGCGGGTGCGCGCGCTGGTCGGCCCCGAAGTTCCCGTGGTCGCGACGCTCGACCTGCACGCGAACGTCACCGCGCGGATGGCGTCACACGCCACCGCGTTGGTCGGGTATCACCAGAACCCCCACACCGACATGCGCGAGACCGGAGCGCGGGCGGCTCGCCTGCTCTTGCGCGCGATGGAGGGCGCCGCGCGTCCCACCCTCGCCTGGCGCAAGCTACCGACCATCGCTCCGGGCAACTCGCAGACCACGCTCCTTCCCGGCGACTACCAGGATCTCTACGCCTTCTGCGCCGAGCAGGAGAAGAGGCCCCGGGTCCTTGCGTGCTCGAACTTCGCCGTCCACCCCTTCATCGACGTGCCGGAGCTCGGCTGGGCCGAGGTCGTGGTGACCGACGACGATCCCGCCCTGGCCGGCGAGATCTGCGACGCGCTGGCGGAGAGGGCGTGGGCGATGCGCGGGACCGGCGACGAGCCGAGCGCGCTCTCCCTCTCGACGGCGGAGCTGCTCAGGAGCGTGCGCGAGGCGAGGCCGGGGCCCCTGGTGGTGAGCGACATCGGCGACTCGGTCGGAGCCGGCGCCGCCGGCGACTCGCCCGAGCTCTTGCGGGTCTTTCTCGAGGGTGCCTGCTCGGACCTCCCGATCTACCTCGCCATCACCGATCCGGGAGCGGTGGATCGGCTCTATCGGTGTCAGGTGGGCGACCAGGTCACGCTGCCGGTGGGGGGATGCATCTCGACCCGCTTCTACAAGCCGGTCGAGGTGACCGGCACGCTCCTCGGGAAGCACGAGGGCCGCGTGCGGATGGAGGCGGGCGTGGCGAAGGGCACCGTCTTCGACCGCGGTCGCACCGCGGTCCTCGGCGTGGGCGAGCTTCGGCTGGTGCTGAGCGAGCTTCCCAGCGCGCAGTTCGACGGACAGATCTTCTCGAGCGTCGGCCTCGATCCCCGCGCGGCGCGCGCCATCGTCGCGAAGAGCATGTTCCACCACGTCGCCGGATTCGGCGGGATCGCGAGCCACTTCGTCTGGGTGAACACGCCGGGTCCGGTGCACGCGGACTTGCGGGCGCTCCCCTACACCAGGATCACCCGTCCGGTCTTTCCCCTCGACGAGGTGGCCGACTGGCGCTGAGCATCCGCCCACTCCTACTGCGAGATCAGCTTGAAGTGGGGCAGGTCGTCGACGATCACGTCGAGGAGCCACGCCTCGCGGCTGCCGACGGCCTTCTCGAGGGCGCTCCTCAGCTCCTCGGCCCTCTCGATCCGCGCGCTCGGGAGGCCGAAGCCCTTGGCGATCTTCGCGAAGTCCGGCTGCGAGTACTCGGTCGCCATTCTCCGATCCGGGGCCAGGAAGTCCCTGACGTTCCCGAGGCAGGAGTTGTTCAGCACCACGAAGGTGACCGGGAGCCCGAGGTCCCGCGCCATCTCCAGGGCATAGAGATGCATCATCATCCCCCCGTCGCCGCAGGCGCAGATGACCCTCGCGTCGGGGCGGATGATCTGCGCCGCCAGCGCCCCAGGGGGGCCGTATCCGATCGCCGCGACGCCACCGCCCGCCAGGACCTGGCCTGCCTTCTTGCACTGGAAGTGGTGGGTGAACCACATCCGGTTGTTGCCGCCGTCCAGCACCAGGAGATCGTCCTCGTCGATGACCGCGTTCACCTCCCTCACCACCCGTTCCGGCGCGATCGGCGTCTTGCCCGAGCGGGTGATCTCCTCGTCGAAGCAGTTGGCCTCGGCCTTGGCTCTGCCGATCGCCTCGATCCTCTCCTCGACGTCGAACTCGACGTCCCTCTCCCGGATGCCCCGGATGATCGCCTGGAGCGCGAGCTTTGCGTCCGAGGTGATGCCCACCTCCACCGGGAAGGTCCAGCCGACATTCCTCGGCTCGATGTCGATCTGGATGATCTTCTGCCTCTCGGGGTCGATGAAGTCCGGGGAGAGCCACCTGGTGTTGTCCGGGGCGAGAGAGCTTCCCACCGCCAGGATCAGGTCGGCATCGCCGATTCTCCGATTGGCCGCCTTCTGCCCGATCGCTCCCATGGTTCCCACCGCGCAGGGGTGGGTCTCGCGGATGCTGCTCTTTCCGAGGAAGCTCGTGGCGACCGGGATGCCGATCAGATCGGCGAGCTCTTCGACCTCATCGAAGGCCTGGCTCGAGCGAACGCCCTGCCCGGTGATCATGACCGGGTTTCGCGCCGCCAGGAGCAGCTCCACCGTCCTTTCCGCGTCGGCGGGTGAGATGCAGGGCGGGGAGACGTTCAGGAGTCCCGAGAGCGGATGGAGCCCCGGCTTCACGGCGCTGGGATCCGCGCTCGCGAAGGGCACGTTCCACTTGACCAGCACCGCGGCCGGCCCGGGCCGGCCGGTCGTTGCGTGCTTGATCGCGAGCTGGAGGCCGTGCAGGAACTCGGAGGCGGTCGATGCCACCGTGGTGTACTTGGTCATCGCTCGCATCATGCCCGGCAGGTCGAAGGAGCCGTATTCGCCGCTCCCGCTCTGGTAGGGTCCGTGCTGCGGCAGCGAGAAGTAGTCGCTGGTATCGCAGATGATCAGCATCGGGAGCCCGGTGTGGAGCGATTCGATGATCCCGATTCCACCGCTCGTCCCGATCCACGCCCCCTGCCCCATCAGCACGGCGGGCCTCCCGGTCAGCCGGGCGTGCAGGTCGGCCATCACCGCGGCGCCTCCCTCGTGCCGCACCAGCACGGTGTGGATCCGGTCCTTCTTGTCGAAGAGGGCGTCGTAGAGGAAGGGAGTGCAGCCGCCGGGCATGCCGAAGACGTGATCGATCCCCGCTTCGACGAGCATGTCTGCAAACAGGAAGCGCAGCGGCTTCTCTTGGCTCTGGTCCATGATTGCCTCCGCCGATCCGCGATCGCCTCGATTCGCGCCTTGCTCTCTAGCGAGGGGAGAGCGGCAGGTCGGCCTTCACCTGGATCTTGGCCTGGTCCTCGAAGCCGTGGCGAAGGTACAGAGGGTAGCCGCTCTCGCTCGGCGCGTTCACCTGGATCTCGTCGCAGCCCCTGGCGGTGGCCTCGGCGATCGCCGCCTCGAGAAGCGCTCCGCCGACTCCCCTTCCCCGGTATCGCTCCTCGACGATGTTCTCCTCGATGCACGAGTAGGGTCCGCAGCAGCGGAGCGCGATCGGGTAGGAGAGGGTGGTGATGCCGGCGATCTCGCCGTTCTCCTCGGCGACGAGAATGGCTCCGAGCCCGGGGTTCTCGACCAGGAGGCGGAAGACCTGGGCCTCGTCCCTCCAGCTCTCGCCCACCTCCCCGGCGGGAATCAGGAGCGTTCTCAGCAGGTCGATCACGCGCTCGCGATCTTCCATGGTGGCCTTGCGAATCCGCATCCGTTCCCCCTCGATCCGGATCCCAATGGTGCGGCAGCGCCGCGGGAATTCAAGCCCGTCTGGCAAGAGTGCGGACCGATGAGCGAGCTCCGCGGGCCTCTCTACCTCCAGATGACCTTCTGCTTTCTCAGCCGCTCGATCTCGCCCTCGCCGAGTCCGAGCAGCCCTCCCAGCACCTCGGCGCTGTCTCGACCGAGCTCCGGGTCGAGGGGGTTCTCTCCCCTCTCGATTCCCATCTCGGCGCCGAAGAACCGGATCGGCAGGTTGAAGGTCTTGACCTTGCCGAGCTTCGGGTGGTCGATGTCGACCACCATGTTCCGCTCCACCAGGTGCGGATCTTCCAGGAGCTCGGGAACCTGCTTGACCAGGCCGTTGGGGATCGACATCTCGCTCAGCATCCGATGCAGCTCCTCGGCGGTCCTGCTCCTCGCCCAGCCGGCGAAGACCTGGTTCAGCTTCGGGAGGTCCCGGGAGCGCTTCTCGATGGCCGTCCCGTCCATGCCACCGTACTCCGCGGCGATGTCCTCCCGTCCGATCCGCCGGTAGACCTCGACGAAACGCCTGGGATCCAGGTTGCAGACCATCGTCCACCGCCCGTCGCGGGTCTCGAAGGCATCCCAGGGGGCGCCCAGGGGATCGGTGTTGCCCCGGGCCGGCAGGGGGTCCCCGGTCATGCTGGTGCGGATCACCGCCTCCTCGAGCACCGAGAAGACGCTGTCCATCATCGCGACCTCCACCCTCTCTCCGCAGCCGGTGCGTTCCCTCTGTCGCAGCGCGGCCATCACGCCGAGGGCGAGGTAGAGGCCGGAGAGGGAGTCGGCGACCGCCGGCCCGGTCTTGAGCGGCGGCTGACCCTCGAACCCCGTCATCGACATCAGACCGCCCATCGCCTGGGCGATGGGGTCCACGCAGGGCCTGTCCGAGTAGGGACCGGCGCTCCCGAAGCCGTTGATCGACCCGTAGATGATCCTCGGGTTCACCTGCTGCGCGCGCTCGTAGCCGACCCCCAGGCGATCGAGGGTGCCCGCCTGGAAGTTCTCGGCGACCACGTCGGACCGCTCCACCAGGCGCAGGAAGAGCCTGCGTCCCTCCTCCTGCTTGAGGTCGAGCGCGATCGACCTCTTCCTCCGGTTCAGCATGTAGAAGTAGCCGCTGTGACCGTTCCGGAGCGGCGGCGCCAACCGGGTCCAGTCGCCGAACGGCGGGCCCTCGACCTTGATCACGTCCGCGCCGAGGTCGGAGAGCATCATGGTGGCGAAGGGTCCGGCGTAGACCCAGGTCAGGTCCAGCACCCGGACGCCGCCCAGCGGCTTCGCACTCATCGTTTCGCGCTCATCGGCCGGGACCCCCTTCGACGACCGGTCTTCGACGCTCCCCCTCCTTCAGAACGAACTCCCACTGGCACATCACTCCCTCCTTGGGCGGGTCGGGATGGGCGTGCAGGCAGGTGGCTTCGAACCTCTCGTTCACGACCTTGGCGAGTGCGTTGTAGAGGCCAGGAGATCCGATCTTGCAGGGAAGGAGCGGGAGGCCCTGCCCCTTGCGGTAGGTGCCCATCGGACACTGGTGGACCGTCATCCTGAGCCGTCGCTCGGCGACCTCGTCGAATTCCCAATCGAAGCCGGCCGGCGCCCACTGCGGAGCCGTGAGCTTGAGCACGGTCGCGAGGGCCTGGACGTCCTCGCCCAGGCCGAGCGCCCGCTTCACGCGGTAGGCCTGGATCGGCGCCAGCTTCTCCCAGACCTTCGCGTCGAGCTTGCCGGCGGTCGCGAATCCGGATTCCTCCTCCGTGAAGACCATCCAGTAGTTCTGCAGGCTCCAGTACGTCTTCAGCCACACGTTCACCAGCTCGACCAGGGTCTCCTTGGGCAGGCTCGCGAGCTCTAGCCTGAGCAGCTCCCAATCGACCTTTCCTGCCCTGGTGGTGAGATCGACCGCTTCGCCCATCTCCCGATTCCCCCTGTCTGCACTCGGAGCCGGTCATGGTACCAGCGGCGGCCGCTCGAGACGAAACCTTCCCGCAGTGGTTCCGGAGCTCGCCGCCGCCGCCCTCCGATCTCGCTGATTGACACCCTTCCGCCGCTGTGGAGACTCGCGCGCATGTTCTACGGCTGGCGGATCGTGATGGTCGCCTTCGTGACGAACTTCATCGCCGTCGGGCTGGTCTTCTACTCGTACGGCGTCTTCTTCAAGGCGCTGGCGGCGGAGTTCGGGGGCTCCCGTTTCGACGTCGCGACGGGTCTCGCCATCATGAACATCGCGACGGGTGTCTTCGCGCCGTTCCTGGGGCACGCCTTCGACCGGAGCTCGATCCGCCATACCATCTGCCTGGGGGCAGTGTTCTCCGCGGCCGGCTTCTTCGCGGCCTCGCGGATCGACGCCCTCTGGCAGTTCTACGCGGTGATGGGGACCTTCCTGGCCCTGGGTGTCACGGCCGTCGGTCCTCTCGCCGGCGCCACGCTGGTGGCGAACTGGTTCACGCAGCGGCGCGGCGTCGCCCTCGGGATCGCGGGGATGGGGATCTCGGCCTCGGGATTCGCGATGGCCCCGCTGGCCACGCTGCTGATCGGGGCGATCGGCTGGCGGGACACCTTCCTGGTCTACGGCGTGGTGCCGTTGCTCGTGGTCATCCCGCTGGTCTGGCTGGTGGTGGTCAACCGTCCCGAGCGGATGGGCCTCCGACCCGATGGTGCGCGGGATCCGAGCGGTGCGGCGCCACCTCCTGGCGGTCCGCCCGCGCCCGCTCCCGACGATCGGCATGTCGCCCCGGCCTTGGAGCCGGACTGGTCGACGCGCAGAGCGCTGGCCCAGCGGAACCTCTGGGTGATCGCCATCGTCATCGCACTCAACTCCTGCTCGAATGGCGCCATCCTCACGCACATCATCCCGCACGCAACGGACAGCGGCTTCGAGCCCCTCGCCGCGGCCTGGGTGCTCTCCTGCATCGCCGGATTCGGAGCGGTCGGGAAGCTGCTGTTCGGCTGGATCGCCGACCGCATCGACAAGCGCCTGACGCTCTGGTGCGCGACCGGCCTGCAGGGGGTCGGGATCGTCCTGATCCTGAATGCGGAGCAGTACCACCTGCTCCTGCTCGCCGGGACGGTCTACGGCCTGGGGATGGGCGGGATGCCGCCGCTCGCGGGCGCGCTGATCGGCGCGGCCTTCGGGAGATACAGCTTCGGCCGGATGATGGGTCTGATGAACCCGCTGATGCTCCCGATCCGGGTGCTCGGCATCCCCTACGCGGGCTGGATCTACGACCGCACCGCCAGCTACGAGATCGCCTTCCTGACCTTCATCGGGCTCTGCGTCGTGTCGATCCTGGTCCTCGCCTTCCTGCGCCTTCCCGACGTCGAGCCTGGGAGCGAGCCGGCCCGCGCCGCCGACGCCACGGCTGTGGGCTCGTGACGGGCAGGGAATTCGCGGCTTTCGAGGTCGGTGGGCGCTTTCGCGTCTCGCCTCCGGGAGCCCCCGCGTCTCGCGATGCTCGCATCGAGCTGGTGATGGCTCCCGGCGCCTTCGGGTCGGGAGAGCACGAGACCACCGCGAGCTGTCTCGAGCTCCTGGGGGAGCTTCCGGAGGCGCCGGGAGCGCGCGTCCTCGACCTGGGGAGCGGCACGGGCATCCTGGCGATCGCCGCCCTCAAGCTCGGGGCCCGGAGCGCCCTCTGCGTGGACCTCGACCCCGAAGCGGTGCGCACCTGCAAGCGGAACTGCGAGCTCAACGGGGTCGGCGACCGCGTCGAGCACGCCTGCGGCACCATCGACCAGGTCGCGGGAGACCCGTTCGAGCTGGTCCTCGCCAATCTCTACGGGGACATCCTGCTCCGGGTGGCCGAGCGGCTGGTCGCCGGGACCCGGCCCGGCGGGGTGCTCCTGCTCTCGGGCATCCTCCACGAGGACAACTACGACCTGCGCAAGCGCTACCAGGAGCTGGGGTGCGCCGTGCTCCGCAATCGCCAGCTCGAGGAATTCACGACGATCCTGCTGCGAAAGGGAAGCTAGCGGCCTCGGGGGGCGGGGAGACCGCCGTCTCCCCGGTCTCCCCAGTCCCCCCGCTCCCCGCCTCAGGCCCCGGCCGGGGAGGGGGCCCACCCGCGCCGTGTTGCAGGAGCGGATGCAACCTCCTAACTTGAGCGGCCGCTCGGGAGACCGGGCGCATCGAGAAAGGCGACACCAGCATGTTCGAGACAGTCAAGACCGCCCCTGCCGACCCCATTCTCGGCCTGACCGAGACCTTCAACCAGGACCCCAACCCCAACAAGATCAACCTCACGGTTGGCGTGTACAAGGACGGGAGCGGCAAGACGCCCGTGCTCGAGACGGTCAAGGAGGCCGAGCGGCGTCTCCTCCAGGCCGAGACCACCAAGTCCTATCTGCCGATGCCCGGCGATCCGACCTACGGATTGCTCGTGCAGAAGCTGATGTTCGGCGAGCGCCACGAGATCGTCGCCGAGAAGCGCGCCGCCACGGCTCACTGCCCCGGCGGCACGGGCGCCCTGCGCGTCGCCGGAGACTACCTGCACAAGCTGCATCCGGGCTCCGCCATCTGGGTCAGTGACCCGACCTGGGCGAATCATCCCACCATCTTCACCGCCGCGGGTCTCGAGGTGAAGACCTACGCCTATCGCGACCCGGCCAACAACGGGCTCGACTTCAACGCGATGATGGCTTCTCTCGAAAAGATCCCGGCCGGGGACGTGGTGCTGCTGCACGCCTGCTGCCACAATCCGACCGGCATCGACCCGACCGTCGAACAGTGGACGCAGGTCGGGGAGCTGCTCCGCCGCCGAGGTGTGCTGCCGCTGGTGGACTTCGCCTATCAGGGCCTGGCCGACGGCATCGAGGAGGACGGTGCAGGGCTGCGCGCGCTGGCCGAGCAGGTCGACCAGATGCTGGTCTCCTCCAGCTTCTCCAAGAACTTCGGCCTCTACCGCGAGCGGACCGGCGCCCTCACCATCGTCGGATCCACGGCCGAGCAGGCCCAGACGGTGATGAGCCAGACGAAGCTGGTGATCCGCGCCAACTACTCGAACCCCCCGGCGCACGGCGGCATGATCGTGATCACCGTGCTCCAGGACCCCGAGCTGCGCGCCAAGTGGGTGCTCGAGGTCGCGGCGATCCGCGATCGCATCAACGGCATGCGCCGCCTCTTCGTCGACACGCTCAAGGCCAAGGGAATCGCCCGCGACTTCTCCTCCATCATCCAGCAGCGCGGCATGTTCAGCTTCTCGGGCTTGACCAAGGAGCAGGTCGAGAAGCTGCGCGAGAAGTACGCGATCTACATCGTCGGCTCCGGGCGCATCAACGTCGCGGGGATGACCGAGGCGAACATGGACCGGCTCTGCGAGGCAATCGCCTCGGTGCTGTGACCCTGGCGCGGGTGCACCGCCGGGGCTCGGTGCCCGGCGGCGGCGAGAGGGTGCCACGGGCTCGCATCTGGACCGGATGGACCCCATGGGGCTGGCGGCGAGCTCGGGGCGGCCGTGGCGTGCCCGTGCCTCGCCGTCGGGGAGGAGGCGATGAGGAGCTACCGCTTCATCCAGGTGGACGTCTTCACCGAGAGGCCCTTCGGCGGCAACCCACTGGCGGTCTTTCCCGACGCCGAGGGGCTGAGCGCGGAGGAGATGCAGCAGCTCGCCAAGGAGATGAACCTCTCCGAGTCGACCTTCGTGCTGCCCTCCCGGGCGCCGGGAGCCGATTTCAAGGTCCGCATCTTCACGCCCGCCCGCGAGCTGCCCTTTGCCGGTCATCCGGTGGTCGGCACGCACTGGGTTCTGGCTCACCTCGGACGGGTGGAGCTCCGCGAGCCGGTCACGAGGATGTGCTTCGAGCTCGGGGTGGGTGTGCTGCCCGCCGACCTCCACGTGGTCGGCGGCCGCGTCGAGCGCGTGGTGATGACCCAGGGTCGTCCGAGCTTCCACGCCGTCCTCGAGGACGTCGGCGAGCTGGCCGCCGCGCTCGAGCTGCCGCCCGAGGCGATCACCGCGACGGGGCTCCCGGTGCAGGTCGTCTCCACGGGGCTCCCTCAGATGATGGTGCCGGTGCGCGGCCTGGCCGAGGTGCAGCGCCTCGCCGCCGACCGCCTCGACCTCGCCACGCTCGCTCGGGTCTGCCGCGCCGCTGGCACCGACTGCGTGATGGTCTTCACCTTCGAGACGGAGAGCTCCGAGGCCACCGTCCACACCCGCATGTTCGCACCTTCGCTGGGGGTGCCGGAGGACCCGGCCACCGGCAGCGCCAACGGCGCGCTCGGGGCCTACCTGGTCCATCACCGCGCCGTTGCGGTAAGCGAGCCGACCACCTGCATCACCAGCGAGCAGGGCCTCGAGCTCGGTCGGCCGAGCAGGCTCTACGTGGAGGTGGACAGCAGCGAGGGAGAGATCGCCGCAGTGCGGGTGGGGGGACAGGTCGTCGCGATCGCCGAAGGGGAGGTGCGATTCTAGAGCCTGCCGAGGCGTAGGGAGAGCCGCCGATGGAGATGAGGTCGCAGGCGAAGGGGGCGAGCGAGGAGGTGAGGACCCGGCTCGCTGCGCGCTGGGCGGAGCGGGATCCGTTCGAGCTCGCCAACCGGGCGACCGCACGGCTGACGGATTCGGCGGCGGACTGGAGTCCTCCGCCGGGCGTCGAGTCGGAGCGCCCGCCGGTCCGCCTGAGCGTGGGGATTCCGGATGCCGTCACGCTTCCGCGCGAAGAGCTCCTCGAGGCTCTGCAGCGCGCCATGGCAGCGCCCCGCGACCGACCGCTCCGCTACCACTTCGGGCCGGGCTTCGAGGAGCTCCGGGAGCAGCTCGCACTGCGCTACACGCGCGCTCGCGGCCTCCCGGTCGACCTCGACTGGTTCCGTCTCACCAACGGCTCCTCCGGCGCCATCGACCTGATCTGCCGGACCCTGATCGACCCCGGGGACGTGATCGTCTCCGAGGAGCCGTCCTACATGGGCACGCTCCAGAACTTCCGGGGCGTCGAGGCCGAGATCCGCTCGGTGCCCATGGACGAGGAGGGGATGCGGGCCGAGGAGCTCGAGAGGGTGCTGGGAGAGGTCGAGGGGGCGGGACGGCGCGTGAAGCTCATCTACATCATCTCGAGCTTCCAGAATCCCACCGGTGTCACGATGTCGGAGGCCCGTCGCCGGGCGGTGCTCCGCATCGCGGCGGGCCGCGATGCGCTGATCCTCGAGGACGACGCCTACTCCGAGCTCTACTTCGAGAGTCCGCCGCCGCAGTCCCTCTTCGCCATGGCCGGCGGATGCGGCGTGATCTCGGTCGGCACCTTCTCGAAGATCCTGGCGACGGGCCTGCGGGTGGGCTGGATCCACGCCCGCCCCGAGTGGATCGAGCTCTTCGCGAGGATGCGCTTCGACATGGGTCAGAGCGTGCTGATCCACCGCATGCTCGCGGAGTACATGGAGAGCGGGCGTCTCGAGATGCACGTCGACGCGATGCGCGCGCTCTACGCGAGGAAGGCCGAGCTCCTGTGCAGCTCTCTCGAGGAGTTCGCGGGCGGCTGCCTGCGCTTCACGCCTCCCCGGGGTGGCTTCTACCTGTGGGTCGAGCTCCTCCAGGGACTCACCGCGGAGGCGCTCTGGCGCACCGGCGCCGAGGAGGGCGTCTGGTTTCCGGCGGGCCCGTCCTTCTTCCCCGACCGGATCGACCGGACCGGTGAGCACATCCGCCTCGCTTTTCCGTGGATCTCGACGGAGGAGCTGCGCGAGGGGGCGAGACGGATCGGCGTCGCCTCCCAGCGTCTCGCTCGCGAGGGAGCCGCCAGGTGAGGATGACGGGCGGGCAGGCGCTGGTCCAGCAGCTCCTCCGCCAGGGCATCGACACCATCTTCGGCCTTCCCGGCGTTCAGCTCGACTTCGTCTTCGACGCGCTCTGGGAGGAGCGCGACCGGATCAGGGTCATCCACACCCGCCACGAGCAGGCGACTGCCTACATGGCG
>Ga0214473_10005750_pt1 | contig 14846 bp, 11 predicted proteins | sample RVTome_7_FD_203509 | JGI IMG/M metagenome (GOLD analysis project Ga0214473, IMG submission 203509) | Soil microbial communities from uranium-contaminated site in the Upper Colorado River Basin, Wyoming, United States - RVT98D197 | ecosystem: Environmental > Terrestrial > Soil > Contaminated >... | reverse complement strand
GGTAACGCTCATCCTCCCCGGGTTTGGGACGGGTGAAAAGCTCCTTTTCCACGTTTTGGAGGCACTTGAAGAGGTCCCCGTTGTGATCCCTGATCGTCTCTCCCAGCGAATTCCTTCTTCCTTCAGAGAGGAAGTTTTTCCGGCGCAGGTCGGGAGGGGAGAGGTTTAACTTGCGCGCCATCATGTCCACAAGGCGTTCGGAGATGAAGCAGCCTTCAGGGTGACCATAGCCCCGGTAAGCGCCCACTGGTGGGGTGTTTGTATAAACTCCGTAGGAGTCGACATGGCAGTGCTCAATGGAGTAGGGACCCACACAGTTGTGTCCCGCCACCGTGACGACGTTGGCGGCGGCATCTCCGTAAGCGCCGTCGGAAAAGTAAAGCTCCGCCTGAAAGGCCGTGAACGTACCGTCCTTCCTGGCCCCGAGCCTGGCTCGCGCTTTCATCCCTCGGCCAAGCACCGTGCTCGTCATGACCTCTTTGCGGCTGCATATGTAACGGACCGCAACTCCGGGCACGGCTCTTGCCACACAGGCCACCATGGGCTCGATCGTGACATCCGATTTTCCTCCAAAGCCTCCACCCAGGTACAGGACGTGCACGCGAACCTGAGCGTGGGGAAGTCCGAACATGTCGGCCACCACTTGCTGGAGCGCAAAGGGAGCCTGTGTGCTGGCCCAGATCTCCACTCGATCCTTCCCTTCCCACCGGCAAATGGCGCCATGGGGCTCCAGCGCAGAGTGGGCACTCAGCGAAAACTCGAATTCGTTCTCTACGGAGACATCGGCCTCTTTGAAGCCCTTCTCGATGTCCCCTTTCCTCAGCCTGTAGTGGTGGAAAATGTTCGTCCCCGGTTCAGGGAAATAGGATCCAAGGTGGCGATACTCGCCGAGCCGCTCATGGATCAAGACGTCTTTGGTGCGCGCGGCTTCCATAGGATCCAGAAGAACGGGAAGCGGTTCGTACACCACCTTGATCTTCGGGAGAGCCTTGTTCGCGTGATCGAGGGTGTCCGCAATCACGGCCGCGACCGGTTCGCCGCCGTGCCTCACCTTGTCCACGGCAAAAGGGCACTGGTCGTAGAACCCGGCCGCTGCAAAGACAATGGGATAGTCCTTCCCTGTCACGACCTTAATCACCCCCTCGCTTCTTTCCGCTTCAGAGGTGTCTATGGATTGAATCCGGGCATGGGCAAACTCCGGCCTGAGGATGCGGGCATGAAGCATTCTGGGCAATTTGAGGTCCGCCACATACTGGGCCGCGCCCGTAACCTTGGCATACCCGTCCGTTCTATCGAAGCTTTTCCCTATATACCGAAATCCCATTCTTCTTCCTTTATGCTCGCGGGTTGCTCAAAAACGCTCAGATACAAGGCGACCGAAATCCCGAGGAATGAGTCGTACAGTCCAGTACGTCGCAATGACGAGGGATGAGGGCAACGCCGTAGATGGGCGTTTTTCAGCAACCCGCTAAGATCCTTTCTCTTCCCTGCGATAGGGCTTCAGCAGGCTCGCCGGCACAGATGCTTTTCTGGACACGCTCACAAGGGCGACGATGGTGAGAAGATAAGGGATCATGAGGAACAGGTGGAAAGACAGCTTGATTCCCAAGCCCTGAAGCCTGAGTTGAAGTCCGTCCAGGCAACCAAAAATCAGCGCACCCAGCGTGCCCTTCACAGGATCCCAGTTCCCAAAGATCACCATGGCGATGGCGACCCACCCCCGCCCGCCGATCACGTCGATGAGGAACATGTTCTGATGGGCCAGGGTGAGGAAAGCCCCGCCCACACCCATGAGCGCTCCACCGGCCACAAGGCAAAGCGTCCGGGTCAAGACCACATTGACCCCCACCGTATCGGCCACAATGGGATTTTCACCGACGGTTCGGATCTTGAGCCCCACGTTGGTCTTGTAAAGCAGAATGGAAATGGCCGGAACAAGGAGCCAGGCGATATAGGTGAGGGTGTACTGTTTGAAAAGGCCCGGCCCGATGATCGGGATCTCCGACAGCAATGGAATGGTGACCTGCTGAAAAGGCTTGACCGTCGGGGGAACCGTAGGAGAGCCGAAATGAAGCCGATAGATAAACATGGCGAGCCCTGCCGCAAACAGGGTGATCCCGAGTCCTGAGACATGCTGGCTCAATCCCAGGTGAACTGAGAGAAACGCCATCAGGAGTCCCAGGGCCATGCCCACGAGCGCCGCCATGAGCACGCCGAACCAAAGGGAGCCCGTGGAGATGGAGACCAGGAATCCGGTCATGGCGCCCATGAGCATGATCCCCTCAATGCCGAGATTGAGCACACCGGCTCGTTCGGCAAGAATCTCACCCAGGGTGGCAAAGATGATGGGGGTCGCCATTCTCATCATGGCTCCGATCAGTCCTGAGATAAACGCGGCTTCGAGAATCTGGCTTATCATTTCCGCACCACCTTCACCCTGTACTCCGTGAAAAGAAGAAAAATGAGCATGATCATGAGGGCCATGCCCTGGATCACTTCGGCAATGTAGACGGGCACTCCGGTCATGCGACTCATGGTCTGAGCCCCCACGATGATGATGCTGAAAAACAGGGAAGAGAAAAGCACGCCCACAGGGTGCAGGTTGCCCAGCATGGCGATGACAATGCCGGAGTACCCGTATCCCGGCGAGATGTCCATGATGAGGCGATACTGGAGAGCACAGAGTTCCCCCACGCCTGCAAGGCCTGCGAGCCCGCCGGAGATCAAGGCCGTCCAGAGAATCACGGCATTCGTATGGATGCCGCCGAAACGTGCGGCTCTAAGATTAACCCCCACCGCCTTGTTCTGATACCCGAAGGTGGTCTTGTTGTTGATGAACCAGATCACCAGCACCGCCAGCAACGCGATGAGGATGCCCAGGTGAAAGCGGGAACGGGTGAACAGAATAGGATACTTGGCAGCGGCGATGATTTCCGAGGATCTGGGCCAGCTCGAACCGGGCTGCTGGAGAGGACCAAAAAGGAGAGCCCCCATGATGTGGACCATGACGTAGTTCAGCAGGAGGGTGGAGACCACATCATCCACTTTCAGTTTTGTCTTGAGAATAGCCGGAATGAAGGCCCAGAGCCCGCCTGCAAGAAAACCCGCAACGATGACCGTCGGCAGGACCATGAAGGAGGGAAGACCGGTGAGGGAGATCCCGAGCGCGGTCGCCGCGAGCGCTCCTGCGAGAAGCTGGCCCTCGGCGCCGATATTCCAGAATTTGGCCCTGAACGCAAAGGCAACGGCAAGACCCGTGAGGAGCAACGGGCTCGCTTTGACAAAGGTCTCCAGCAGATTGAACCGCGTGCCCAGGGCCCCGTAGAACAGATAAAAGTAAGACTTCCAGAGTTCGCCGCCTGCAATGAGAATCGGGATGGCGGAGAGGATGAGGGTCGCCACCACCGCTGCAATGGGAATGACGATCCTGGCCCACCCGGGCAGGGGCTCCCGCTTGACGATCCTGAGCCTCATCCTTTCCTCACCCCGCTCATCCAAAGGCCGATCTGCTCCCTGGACGCTTTTTCCACCATGGCCTCTCCCATCACCTCCCCTTCAAAGAGCACGACAATCCGGTCACTCAGGGCGAATATTTCATCCAGGTCTTCCGAGATGAGCAGGACTGCCGCACCCCGCTCCCTTTCCTCCAGGATCCTCTGATGAACGTACTCCATGGCGCCCACATCCAGGCCACGGGTGGGCTGGCTGGCGATCAATACCGCAGGTTTCCCCGCCAGCTCTCTGGCCAGCATCACCTTCTGCAGGTTTCCTCCGCTGAGACTCTTGGCTTCGGCCTCCCGGCCTGCGGTCTTAATGCCGTAGGCCCTGATCAATTCCTCGCTGAACTGCTGAATCTTCTTGAAGTCAAGAAGGCCTTTCCGCTGGAACTCCGAAGAGACGTGATTTTCGAGAATCAGATTCTCTTCCACCGTGAGGTCCATGAGGAGGCCGGTTTCTATCCTGTCCTCGGGGATTCTCCCCATTCCGGATTGGATGGCGGATGCGGGGCTTCCAGGTCGGAGGACATTGCCCTTGACCTTCACCTTCCCCTGAGAGGCTTCCCGCATCCCGAAAAGAATCTCCGCCAGTTCTCTCTGGCCATTTCCTGAAACTCCGGCAATTCCCAGAACCTCATTCCTGCGCACCGCCAGGTGGACGTTCTTCAAGGCTGGAAGCTTTTTGTCATTCAAGGCATGGAGATTTTCGATCTCGAGAACAGGCTCTCCGGGCTGCATTTTCTTCTTGTCGAGTTTTTCGAGCAACTCCCTGCCCACCATCAGGTTAGCCAGTTCCCTGAGCGTCGTTTCACTTGTCTTTTTTTCCGCCACCACCTCGCCGGCTCTGAGCACGATGATCCGATCGGAAATGCTCATCACCTCATGGAGCTTGTGGGAAATGAAAACAACGGATCGTCCTTCCTGCACAAGGGATTTGAGGGTCCTGAAAAGATCCTCCGTCTCGCCCGGTGAAAGGACGGCCGTGGGTTCGTCCATGATCAGGATGTCCACGTCCCTGTAAAGGGCTTTCAGAATCTCGACCTTCTGCTGTTCTCCCACCGACAAGGTCCAGATTTTCGCGTCAGGGTCCAACTGCAGTCTGAACCTTTTCTGGATCTGCCGGAGCTTTTCCCTCGCGGCTTTGAGATCCAAGAAGATCCCTTTTCCTGCATCCGTGCCAATGATCACATTCTCGAGGACCGATTGGGAAGGAACCAGGGCGAAGTGCTGGTGGATCATTCCCACGCCACGGCAGATGGCATCCCTCGGACAGGTGAGGTCCACCTTGTCCCCCTTGATGAAGATCTCCCCTTCATCGCAGGAGTAGTACCCGAACAGGATGTTCATCAGGGTGGTCTTTCCCGCCCCGTTTTCGCCGAGGAGCGCGCAGATCTCCCCTGGATAGAGATGGAAAGAGATGCCCTTGTTCGCGGCGACGTTTAGAAACCGCTTGGTGACGGAGAGCATTCGTACAACAGGTTCAAGAACGGTCATTTTATTCTGCGCGGATTCCATAAAAAAGAAGCCCGGCTGAAGCCGGGCTTCCTCAAGGCTTAGTCCGAAACCGGTGGTTGCTCATCGATGGGCACACGGAAAGTGCCGTTCAGGATCTTTTTCTCCAGATCCTTCACCTCGTTCATCACGGGTTCGGGCAACTTCTTGTCAAAGCCGTGGAAGGGCGCAAGCCGGGAACCGCCCTTGGCCATCATGGACCACTCGCCGAGGTCCATGGACACCCAGGCTCTCTTCTTGACCATCTCAATGCAGAACTTGATGCTGGGGTACATGTCCCACACCGGTCCGGTGATGACCACCTCCGGAGCCAGAGCATTCTGATCGGACATGTTGCCGAAAGCCAGAATCTTTTTCTCCTTGCACGCTTCAAACACGCCGAAGCGCTCGGCATAGATCAGATCGGCACCGGCTTCAATCTGAGCGATGGCCGCTTCCTTGGCTTTGGGGGGATCGAACCAGCCCCCGATGTAGGAGATTTTCACTTTGACCTTGGGATTGACCTTCAGGGCTCCGGCCTTGAAGGCATTGACCAGCCGGTTAACTTCGCCGATGGGAATGGCCGCCACGACGCCCAGCACGTTGGATTTGGTCATCTTGCCGGCGATGACGCCGCACAGATACGCCGGCTCATGAATCCAGTTGTCGAACACGGAATAGTTCGGAGCCACAGGGCCGAATTCTGATCCAAAAGCAAAGGCGATCTTCGGGTAATCCTTGGCCACTCTTCTCGACGGTTCTTCACCTGCCAGAAACGCATCGCCCACGATCAGATCGAATTTCCTTTCCGCATACTCTCTCAGGACCTTCTCAAAATCCGCGGCGGCCACTTTTTCCGCGAATTCATACTCGATGTTTCCGATTTCCTTTTTCGCCTTCAGACAGGCTTGGTGGATGACTCCATCCCACGGTTCTTCAATGGCTGTCTGGAATATGGCGGCAATCTTGAATGGTTTTGCTTTCTGCTCTGCTCCGAAAGCGAGGGAACATGCAGCGAGAACAATCATCAAAGCCAATATCACTTTCCTCATACAAAACCCTCCTTTCCTCCTGATTGAAGCTCAGAAACAAATCCTCCATCTTGACACAATAATGGACTGATGACACTAGCCTGGCCTTCACTTGGCTTTCTCTTGGAACCCTGTCACCTCCTTTCCGTCTTTGATCACATGGCGTGGAGCTTCATGATAGGTTAGAGCCTCCCATACGCTTTCCGCGTTCAGCACCACCAGGTTTGCCTGGTTTCCCTCTTTCATCTCAAACCCTTTGATGGCCAGCGCTCGAGCAGCCCTCGTGGTGATGAGATCGTAGAGGATTTCCATCTCCTCAAAGGTCGTCATCCACATCAAATGAGAAGCGAGAAAGGCCACTTCGAGCATGTTGTTTCTACCATAGGGATAGTAAGCGTCTGCGATGTCGTCCTGGCCCAGGGCAACGGCAATGCCTTCATCGTAAAGATCCCTGACTTTGGCGTAGAGCGGTCCGGTCTGGGGATCGGAGATAACGGCGATTTGGGCTCTCTTGAGGAGCGCTGCGATCTTTCGGAAATAGGGTTCCGGATACAGGGCGACGGCCCGGGCGTGGTGGGCCGTGACCCTCCCCTGCCAGCCCTCCTTGATCGTTCTCACGGCAAGCATCTCAAGAGTGCGAAGACCGGGATCTCCTGCATCGTCCATGAGCATGGAGATGTCCTTGTCATACTCTCTGGCCAGCTTGAACATCCGGTTGATGTGTTCGTGCGCATCCTCATCCGTGTACTCGATCCACGGAATCCCTCCCACCACATCGGCTCCAAGTTCCAGAGCTTTGCGCATGAAGTCCTCGGCGCCGGGATCCCGGACCACGCCGTCCTGAGGGAAAGCCACCACCTGGATGTCCACGGCCTCTTTGAATTCCTTCTTGGCCCTGAGCAGGGCCTTCACCCCTTCAAGCCTGGCCTTGGTATCCGTGTCCGCAAAAGCCCGGAGGTGCGTGGTTCCGTATTGGACGGCCAGTCGCACGGCTTTCCTCACATTCTTGATGATCCACGCTTCGTCATATTGCTCTTTGACCTTGGAGGCCAGTTCGATTGCGGTCATGGCCTTTCCCATAGCTCCGCGCTGATAGGAGACCTGAGCCTTATCCCCGATCATCGCTAGGGTGTAAACCTTGCAGAGGTGGAGGTGGGAGTTTATGAATGACTCGGTGACCAGCTTCCCGGACGCATCAATCACCTTAAGGGACTCCCCTTTCAGCTTCTTTCTGATTCGGGAGATGCGGCCCCCTTTGATTCCGATATCCAGGAGTTCTTTTCCTGAAAACCGGGTTCTCGCATTCCGGATGACAAGATCAAAAGCCATGGTCTCCTCTTCCATATCGGGCCTATGGCCCGATCATTTATCATTTCCCATTGATCATTTACCAATGGTCAATGTTCAATGATCAATGCGCAATGACCAATGTTCAATGATAATTGGGTTGCGGACTCACCAGAGACCACACCCCCCGGTCTGGGCTTAAATATTTGTACGCATCCCTCACGGCCGCCCCCTTCATAGCACCGACCCTGGTGTTTGTCAAAATTGACGGTCTCGTAAAAAGCCGTCACCCCGGTGAAAACCGGGGTCCAGAGAATTCGTAACGAGCTGAAAACACTGGATTCCGGCGCCTGTCCCGGACCCCGATCCGGGATTCGCCGGAATGACGGGAAAAAGCTTTTTTCGACTTTTTGCGAAGCCATCAAAATTGACAGCTCAACGGGTTCGTCGGCTTCGCGCCCTGTGCCGTGCGCCTTGCGCCTTATCCCTTTTTCTTGCCTCTTCATGAAGCCAGGGATTCAGTGCGCCTGCCACATCGCCGAACTTGGTCAGCTGAGCTTTTTTCTTTTTCGCCATCAGGGCGTTGTATCGGTCATCCTCCACCATGGCCACGATCCTGCTGATGCTCGACTCTCCATCCACAAAGCGCCAGGGGAAGCAACCGATCACGACCCGCTGATTCAGCAGGAGGTCCATGTCACCGCCCAGGCACTCGGCATGAATAATCCCGTGATTGAACATCTCGATATGCATGAGCTGGTACTTGTCATCGGAGAAGAATTCCTCCAGGCTTTTTCCGAACTTCTTCCGGAAAAAGGCTTCTGCCTCCTTGGCCTGGCGAGGCATCCAGGTCCGAATAATCGTGTTCATGGGATGATCGGCACTGCCGCAATCCACCCCGATCCACCGCAGTTTCTTTTTCTTCGCCCACTCGGCGAATTCCCTGTCCGGTCCAGGGTGTTTCACCATGTAGCGAATCTCATCCGCCGTAGGCTGATCCCATCCATAGTGGTGGTATCCGGTGTGAATGATGAGAATGTCTCCCTTCTTGACCTCCACCCTCTCCTCCACCTGCTTGGAGGTGTAGAGATCATAATCCGTGGTACAGTCGCTGAGATCAACGACCACCCCTTCATGGACCAGAAAATCCAGATCCAGAGAAGCGATGTCTTTCCCCGGCGTGTAAAAGTGGATTTCTCCGTCCAGATGGGTTCCCACGTGGTTGGAATGGGTCAGGAGCATGCCGTTGGCTCCATTGGGAGCCAGTCTCTTGAAATACTTCACCTGCAAGGGTTCATAGGTCGGCCAGGGCGGCGTCGCAATGCCCAAAGGCACGGTGAGATCAATGAATTTCATAGCCTCTCCTCCTTTACAATCTTAGATGAAAGCTTCTTCGCTGTTTGCGTAGAATCTCAAAAACGAACCGCAGAATGCCCGCCTGCCATGCGAAGTGTTTTTCAGCACAACCATAGCCGTAAAACTCACAAGCCTGAGGGATCTATCGCAAATCTCCTCGGAGGCATAGCGGGCAGGTCGAATAATGAATGACGAACGCCGAAGGAAACGATGCAACTCTTTAACCTTCATCATTCCACATTCCTTATTCGACATTCGACATTCTGGTTGTCAGTGTTAGTCCTTTGCTTGGGTACAAAGGCCTGCACTCCGCGCCTTGCACCTTGTACCGTGTACCTTGTACCGTGTCCCCTGCACCTTGTACCGTTTCTTATTTTCCATACTTCTCCGCAAATACTTCGAGCGCATCGTGAAAACAGTTCTCAGGCGGGTGCACCAGCCCTGCTCCTACCATGCCGATGCCCGGTTCCTTATGGGCAATCCCTGTGTTGATCGCCGGAAGGATCCCGGTTTCCACCACCTTTAACAGATCAATCCCTGTGGGAGTCCCTCTGAAATCAAGGGTAGGAATCCGATAGGTGTCGTTTTCCGCCACCGTGATTTCATACATCTGCTGGGTGTAGCGGATCGCGTCCCTCGCGCTTCCTCCCACAAATTTCACGATGGCCGGAGCAGCCGCCATGGCAAACCCGCCGATTCCTGCAGTTTCGGTGATGACCGAATCTCCGATGTCCGGCGCCGCATCCCTTGCCGAAAAACCCGGGAGATAGAGGCCCTCCACCATGCCGGCCGGCCCTGTGAACCACCGATCCCCGAGCCCGGAAACCCTGATGCCGAATTCGGTCCCATTCCTGGCCATCGTGGTCACCACGGAACTGCCTTCTACAGAGGCAGCTGCATCCACGGTGCACTTGCAGGAAGGCATGCTCAGATTGAGAAAAAAGTGGTCATTCCCGTGGATGAAAGCCAGAATTCTCGCAATCTTCTCCCGGCTTTCATCGAGCATCACCAGATCCGGAGCGATCTCCCTGATGAAGAGAGAGGTTCCGGCCCTGTTGCGGTTGTGCCCTTCATCCCCCATTTGAAGAGCCTGGGCGATCATGCTTTTCATGTCGATAGGTCCGTGCCGGACAAGGGCTTTCTTCAAGGCAGGCGCCAGATCCTCAGCCATCCAGCGGAGCCTTGCGATGACCTCCTCTGAAAAGGCGCCATAGCGAAGAACCTTGCCCAGACCCTCATTGAGCGTGCAGTAGGCCCGGTTCCCGAAGGTCCTGTTCTCCATGACCCACACGGGCATGCTCCAGGTCGCCACTCCGGCCATGGGCCCCACGCTCGAATGATGGTGGCACGGTTCGAAGAGAATGTCCCCTGAAGCGGCCAGGGCTTCGGCCTCCTGCCTGTTCTTCGCAAGCCCCTCCAGGATCATGCCCCCGATCACCGCTCCCTTCATGGGTCCGCACATTCTCTCCCAGGGCTCGGGCGGGCCCGCGTGGAGAATCATATTCCTTTTCATGCCCGGGATCGCTTCCCCGGCAATCGACACGTCGATGAGCGTCGGCTTTGCCCTCTGAATCCTGGAGACCGCCTCCTGGTTGGCCTCTTCGATTTTCGCCTTCATTCCTGTGCTCCTTTTACGCGTCCAGTTTTTCAAGCAGGGAGATCAGCCTCTTGTCGCCGCCGGCAGGAGGCTTCCAGTCCATCGGAAGAACCTTCACCTCTTCCTTGCGCAAATTGTCCGCAAAGGAATCGAGGCCCATGTTGATGACCACCAGCTCCTTGTTGAAAAGTTCGCTGATCTTCTTCACATTCATCTCGAAACCACCTTTCTCATCACGTGGACAGCCAGCAACGACGCCTGATAGTTCGAAGGCATCACAAGGCATCCTGCGGATTCCAGCTTTTTTTTCTGCTCCGCCATGTTTTGGAAGTCTTTTTCAGTGCCGGTGATGGATGCAATGACGCAGAGATACCCTCCTCTTCCGGCAACCTGACCTTTTGCTTTGCTCACGCTCTCTGCAAGAGCCCCGCACGGGTCCTCGTGGGCACCATAACCTAGGACAACGTCCAGCAGCACAAGGGCGGTCTCCGGATCAACCGCTTCTTTGGCAATCCTTTCGTCTCTCTGGGAAGGGTCGATCATGGGATGGGGTCTTCCCAAAGTGAAGACATCGTCCCCTAAATCCACGATCGCATGGCTCTCGGAACAGTGGGGGGAATGAAGCGCCCTGCCTGGTCCCTTCTGAACATTGGAGAGAATCCTGAAACCCTCTTCCTCGAAAAGAGCCATGGCTTCTAGGGCCAGCGTCCCCCCGGCAAAAAGGCCGCGAACGTATCTCTGTTCAGAGCCCATCCTCTTCACCTCCGCCTCTGCCACTCTCGATACCTCTGCTTCCGAAAGAGAGAAACACAGGGGACGGTATTCCTCCCCTCTCGACAAAGCCACGGCCATGGCAGCGGCTTCCTCCATGTTGCCGGAAAACCGCATGGATCCTCGCGTTCCCGACGGCTTGAGCCCCAGGAAATGAACCACACAGGGCTTTCCGGTATCTTTGAGTTTCGAGAGAACCTTGGCCGCCAGTTCTTCCGCCGGCGGTTTGGAGATCACAACGATCACACGGGTCTCCGGATCATGCTTCAAGGCCTCGATTCCCATGAGCATCATGCGTCCTCTCACTCGGCGATCCTGAAGGTCCCTGCCCCCTGTTCCAATGGCCTGAGAGATCCCGCCGCCCATTCGGTCAATGCAGCAGGAGACTTCCTGAAGCCCTGAGCCTGAGGCAGCCACGAGACCGATGGACCCTCCCCTGACGACATTGGCAAAGCAGAGCGGCTTCCCGTTGAGGATTGCGGTTCCGCAGTCAGGGCCCATCATGAGGAGTCCCCTTTCCAGGGCCATCTCTTTCAGTTCCACTTCCTCTTCAACGGAGACGTGGTCGGAAAAGAGCATCACGTGAAGACCCTTGTTGACCGCCTGCCTCGCCTCCCGCGCCGCATATCTGCCGGGAACCGAGATGACCACAAGATTGGCCTCCGGGAGGATCTTGAGCGCACCCTCGAGGCTCACAGGACGGTAGTCCTCCTCTCCGCCTCCCCCATGACTTTTCTTTTTCAGGACCTCTTCGGCGATCCGGCAGGCTTCCTCCACCGCCTCCCCGGTCTCAGCCTCGATCGCGATGACCAGGTCATTCGGCCTGGCGGATTCCGCTTCTCCTGAGAGGAGACCGATCTCTTTCAGGAGCCCCAGGTTGACCTCTGTTCCCATGGCCACCACGGCCTCTTTGATGCCGGGCCGTTGCTTCAGAGCTTTGGTGGCCAGCATGAGAAAGACGGAATCGTAATAAGCGTTTTTGCGAACAAGGATCTTCTTCAACGATGCCTCGCGTCCTTCATGGGTTATAACCTATTAGCTTTTTGAAAGGGGTGGGGGATGGCTTCGGTCATAGAGGTCTCTCTCAAAACAGAAAACGAACCCTACCAGGGCATCTGTCCCTGAGGTCGCTCCGCAGCCCACGGCCCTTTCCACGGCATCCACGATTTCCTGCTTCCCTTCCGCATCAGAGACGGACCGGACCATTTCGATCAGGTATTCGGGGAAATGCCCCTGGAGCGCCTGCCACAACAGGGTTTTGCCTGCGTCACTGGTCCTGTTTATTGCGACCCAGAGGGCTTCTTTTTCCGTGGAGCACGGTATCATGGGATCTAGACTTGCGGCAACCGCTTTCTCCTCAGTGGACAGCAGCAGCCTCAGCATTTCTTGTCCCAGGAGAACCCCTGCAATGAAATCATCCCCGGATGGCGTTGACCCCGGCCCAAGCCCTACCAGGCCGGAGAGGACTTTGAGTCTGACGGCTCGCGACGGCGCACTCTGAATGCCGCTCAGCGCTTTCATTGCCTTGTCCAGGAAAGGATTGTTTGATTCGTCTCTGCAGAGGAGTCCAAGGAATCCGCCGTCTCTTCCCTTCAAGAGAAGAGCCTCCTTCACAAGAGAGACTTTTGAAGCATGGAATCCTTTGACGTCATCTCGGGTGAGCGTGCCCTGCCAGGTCGGCCGCCCCAGGAACTCCACGACGAAATCCTTCGTGACCAGTCTGTGCCCTTCAAATCGGACTCGGTCTCCAGGGACGGGGCCCTTGTTTTGGTTCCTGAAAAGAGCGGGGAGGCACACGCTCAGAAAGGTCATGGAGCGAGTCTCTCCGACGACGGATACCAGGAGCCCCTGGTCGTGGCGTATGTTCACGGCTTGAGAAAAGACGGAAACCACCTTTCCCCATCCGGTCAGACACAGAACTCCTGCCCCGACCAGGGTCGGCACCATCTGCTCTCTTGGGCGTTTGTCAAGACTGGCCTGCTTCACTTTTCTTGAGCCTGATCGTCACAACTCCCGGAGACCATCCTGGCGCAGAAGCGGCGATGGTTACGTCTCGTGAATCCGCTTTCCGGGATTCGGCCATCATAAGATCAAAGGAGGTCATAGTCTCTCCCGCGGGAATAATCGCAAAGGGGGGCACCCCCACTTCGGAAGGGTCGTCGGAAAACAGATCTACTACAAGATCGAATGGCAGGGGAATGAGGATACTGACGATTCCTTTTCTGCTCGGAGATTTTCCGAGTTCACCGTTCTCCTCCTCCACTCCGAGAAAGAGGTCTAGGGGCTCGTTGTCCTCCACATCGATTCTCCGTGCCTCAGAGACCCAGCCGGGCACGGTCGCGCTGATCACCGCTTCCCGTGTCCCGTCCACTTCCAAGTCATCGAGAACCAGAATGGAGAAAGGGGAGGACGTCTGTCCTGCCATGATCACGACCGCCGCAGGTACGATCACTTTCGTCGTATCTTCTGTGCTCAGATAGACCGTTATGTCCCTGTCCGGAGGAGCGCTCAAGCTGACCCTGCCCCGAAGGGGAAGCCAACCGTCGCTTTCCGTGACCAGGGTGGGAACCTCGATGGAAAGGACCGCACTCTCGTTGTCGTCGACCTCCGTGGTCGCCCCGGCCGGAACATAGCCCAGAGCGAAAGCCGCCACGCGAACCGCTTGCGGGCCATCGACCAGCGTGTCGTCCCAAATCGTCAAGTCAAAGGAAGCGGACGTCTGACCTGCCGGGATGATCATGCGACCGGGAACCGAGATCTCCGAAGGATTGCTGGAAGTCAGTGTCACGCCGAGGTCCTTCTTGAGCGGCTCTTTCAGAATCACGGCTCCTTTACCCACCAGCACTCCATCTCCCTCTGTCACGCGAGGAGGAAGAACAACGGACAGCGCAATGAGATCGAGGGGTTCATTTCCCGTCGAACCGATGGTCTGAACCGGTGCGTTCTGACTCCCAAAGGTCCCGTCTCCGATCTGGCCGGACCCGTTGTCTCCCCAGGCCCACACGGTCCCATCGTTCCTGAGAGCCAGGCTGTGATTGGCGCCCGCTGCCAGGCCGATCACACTGACCAGGTCGGGCACTTGCACCGGAGAGCTGCTGGCCTGAAAGGTATGATTCCCCAGCTGACCGTGGTCATTCTCCCCCCAGGCCCACACGGTTCCATTGGATTTCAGGGCTAAGCTGTGGGTCGCTCCTACAGCGACAAGCATGACCCCGCTTAACCCCGTGATGGGGACAGGGCTTGTCATATGATCATAGGGGGAATCTCCCAGCTGTCCCTCCAAGTTTCGGCCCCAAGTCCACACCTTTCGATCACTCTGAATGGCCAGACCGTGATAACCGCCTGCCGCGACAGAGACGACATGAGACAGCCCGGAGACCTGCACGGGCACCATGCGGGTGTGAAAGGACCCATCCCCGAGCTGACCATCACCGTTTGCTCCCCACGCCCACAGGGTTCCGTCCCTTCGGAGAGCAATGCTGTGATACTGTCCTGCAGCGATCGCGATCACCTCGGCCAGGTGTAGAACAGGCTCGGGGATGTTGCGGCTCTCTGTCGTTCCATTGCCAAGCTGACCTGAACTGTTATCTCCCCAAGCCCACACGGTCCCATCCTTCTTGAGCACGAGGGAATGGGAATATCCTGCGGCAATGGCCACCCCCTCCGTCAGACGAGCCACTGGAGCAGGGTGAGTCTTGGACAAGAAGGTCCCATCGCCCAATTGGCCGTTGCTGTTATCCCCCCATGCCCAAACCCTTCCGTTCCCGGCGAGGGCCACGGTATGATTTCCCCCTCCTTCAACGGCAACCACATCAT
>Ga0214473_10005749_pt1 | contig 14846 bp, 8 predicted proteins | sample RVTome_7_FD_203509 | JGI IMG/M metagenome (GOLD analysis project Ga0214473, IMG submission 203509) | Soil microbial communities from uranium-contaminated site in the Upper Colorado River Basin, Wyoming, United States - RVT98D197 | ecosystem: Environmental > Terrestrial > Soil > Contaminated >... | reverse complement strand
CCGGAGGCCGGGTGAGATCGCCAGCGACCGGCTGGCCGACAACCCCAACCTGGCGCTCGAGGGGCGCGAGACGCTCACCGAGGTGATGGACGAGAGCGCCCGGTACCTGTCGAGCGCGCACGCGACCTACACGGTGCGGCGGCTGTTGACCGGGATGAACGGCGTGGCGGTGAGCTATGCCTTTGTGAGCCGCAGCGACGAGCTGCGCTACGGGCATTCGCCGTTCCGCCCCGACCTGGGCGGGACGACGCTCGCGATGCCGGCGGTCGTGCGACAGGACGCTTCGGGCGCGGAGACCGGGCGCGACGCCGATCTCGCCGTGCCCGTACGCGGGCAGCAAGTCGCCGAGCTGCGCTCGACCTTGGACGCGGTCGACAACGCCGGCCACGTGCTGGCGCAGACTGCGCACGGTCGGGTCGGCCGCGCAGAAGAGATCGTCTCGCACGCCGTGCCCGTCAACGTGACCACGAGCGCGACCGGCTGGCTGTGGCGTACGCAGCGCAGCTACCTGACCGGTCACGGCGTGCCGGCCGGGCGCACCCTCGGCGACACGGCCGTGCTCTTCGACGAGCTCGGCGATCCGGTGCGCTCGACGACCGCGGTCGAGCAGGACCTGCTGTACGACTTCGACGGCACCGGCGGCGCGCCCGAGGCGGTCGTCACCAGCACCGCCTACGACGGCTGGGGCAACGCGCTCGCGACCTGCGCCGGGGGCGACGTCACCACCACGGCCGGCTGCCTGCGCTACGCCGCCGTCGGCTACGACCTCGACTACGGCCAGTTCCCGCTCACCGAGTCGATCGCCGTGCGGCGCTCGGGCGGGAGCCTCGAGGTCCTCGAGGCCCAGGGCACCTGGGACCGGGGGCTGTCGGTGCTGACCTCGGCACGCGACCCGAACGGCCACGAGACGCGGCTCACGTACGATGGGCTCGGACGGCTCACCTCGGTGACGCCGCCCCCGATGAGCGGGTGCGCGGCCGGCCGGCCCACGGTGCGCATGCGCTACGACCTCACGACCGATGCCGTGAGCCAGCCGGTGAGCCGCGTGACCACGACGACCGAGCTCGGCTGCACCGGACCGCTCGGCCGCGAGCGGCTCGAGTCGATCGCCTACGTGGACGGGCTCGGCCGCACGCGCGCGGTGCTCGCCACCGGCGACGAGGCGCACCCGTGGGTGCGCTCGGGCGTGGTGACGCTCGATGCCAAGGGCACGGTGCGCCGGAGCTATCAGCCGGACTTCTTCGACCACGGCGCGGGTAACTTCCGGCGCGTGCTCACGCCTTCTGCCGCTCCGTACGTCGTCGCGCGCTACGACGCCTTCGGGCGGCAGAGGGCGGCCGTGGCCGAGGACGGCTCGCTCACCTGGACGAGCTACCACGCGCTCGACGCCGACGTGTGCGACCCGCTCGACAACGACCCCTCGAGCCCGCACTGGCGCACCTGTGCCACGACGCGCACCGACGGACATGGCCGGGTCATCGATCAGATCTTGCGCAACCGCCAGCCCGGCTCGACCGACCGCGAGATCCACAGGTTGTGGACGACGTACCGAGCGGACGGCGCGGTCGTCGAGATCACGCGGGCCCGGACGGCGGGCGAAAGCCGGCTTCCGGGAGCGGGCGGCGACGTGATCGGCGGGCGCGTGACGTCGCGCAGCTTCTTCTACGACAGCATCGGCCGGCGCGTGGCCGCTACCGACCCGGACACGGACGACCCCGGCAACGGCGACGCGCGCAGCCGCACGTGGCGGTACCTCTTCAACCGCGCCGGAGATCTCGCCGCGGTGCGCGACCCGCGCGGCTGCGGGCAGGACTTCTTCTATGATCACGCCGGAAGGCTCATCGGCGAGGTGTACGCCGATTGCCTCGAGGCAGCGCCGGGCGAGGAGCCCGCGCCCGGCGTGACGGTGCCCGCGGGCTCGGTCGGCTGGACCGAGACGAGCGCCGAGGTCCTCGCCGACGTGCGCCTGTACTTCGATCGCTACGACGAGAGCTGGGCCCCTGACCCCGGCGCGATGGAGCGCTACCCGGCCGACGCGGCCGGGGTGCTGGGGCGGCTCGTGGCGAGCAGCGACCGCGGCCAGCGCTCGGCCATCGCCTACGACGAGCGCGGCGACGTCATCTGGGAGGCGCGGCAGATGGCGCTCATCCCGGAGCTGAACGCGGCACCGATCACGTGGCCGGGCGGCCTGGCGGAGATGCCGCCGCCGCCGGGGCCGGTGACTTTCGACGCGCTTCACGGCTACGTGCGCACGTCGAGCTTCGACCACGCCGGCAGGCCTACCGAGATCGAGCTGCCGGCCGACCCGGACTTCTCCTTCGGCGACGGCCCGGCGGTGGGCGGGCAGCTCACGTACAACCGCCGCGGCCTGCCCGCGACGGCCACCGCGACGATCGGCGGCGAGCAGCACCCGGTCGTCACGGCCATCGAGTACCTGCGCGACGGGCTCGTCGCCTCGATGACCTACGGCGACGACGCCGGCGGCGCGCGCGCGCCCACCGTCTCGAGCACCGACTACGACATCCGGCGACGGCCCGTGCGCATGCGCACGAGCCGCGAGCCCACCGCGGCTGCCGAGCCGGGCCGGCCGCTCGGCGCCGTCGGGACCGCGGTCGACCAGGCGCTCGTGTGGGACCGGGCCAGTAACCTCACCGCGCTCATCGACGACCGCGTGCCCGGTGAATGGCCGGCCGGACATCGGCCCCAGACCGTGCACATCACCCACGACTCGCTCTACCGCGTGGCCGGCGCCGACTACGACTACAGCGCCGGCGACGGCGCGCGTACGCCCGCCGACCACGGCACCGACTGGCGCACCGAGATGGCGCGCACGCGCCTCGCCGACCCGATGCGCACCGACCCGGCGCCGATGCTGCCCGACGCGGCGGCGAGCCGCGTCGCGAGCCTGACCTGGCAGTACGACTGGCTCGGCAACATGACCGAGCAGACCGACGACGCCCACGCGTTCTACGAGCGCTCCATCGGCGACATCGACAACGGCGCCGATCTCGACCCGGGTCTCAGGCCCAGTGCTCCGTATCTAGCGAGCGACCTCGGCGGGCCGCCCTCGGACCGGGGAGGCTGGGTCGAGGTGGACTACGGCCGGGGCGGCAATGTGCTCGCGTTGACCGCGCACGCCCGCTGCACCGACCGGAGCGAGGCGCCTGCGTGCTCCGACCCGGGCGGGGGCGACCTCGACGCCCGCCGCGCCGCGCTCGCCGACCGCTGCACGTGCGCGCGCGAGCAGCACTATCGGTACTCCTGGGACGAGCTCAACCGTCTCATCGAGGCGCGCCGCTACGACCGCGCCGGAGCCGGCGACTGGCGGCTCGCCGTCCGGCAGCGCGCCCGCTACGACGGCGGCAACCGCCGCACGGTGAAGCAGACCCTCGACCCGGACCCGGAGGCCGGCGAGCCCCCAGAGCGAATCGCGCTCTACGTCTACCCCGGCGACTTCGAGCGCCGCGGCCTGCTCCGCGAGCCCGACGCGTACGGCGCCAGCGCCGCGCTCGGCACCGAGACCCAGTACCTCGTCGCCGGCGCCCGCATCGTCTGGAACAGCACCGAGCCGGTCCCCGACCTCGACCCCGACCACCGCATCACCTTCGCCGTCGGCGACGTGCTCGGCACCACCACCGCCGTCCTCGATCTCCTCACCGGCGAGCTCCTCGAGCACGACACCTTCTACCCGGGCGGCGCCCGCGAGACCTTCCTCACCACGAGCGCCGCGAACGTCGCCCCCGAGCCCATGGGCTTCACCGCCAAGGAGGCCGACGAAGAAGTGGGGCTGGTCTACTTCGGCGAGCGCTACCTGATCCCCAGGCTCGGAAGGTGGGCCACGCCGGATCCCTTGCACATCCACGCGATGGGCGGCGGCGAGGCGCTGAACTCGTATCACTATGTGGCCGGCAACCTGCTCCAGGCGCGGGACCCGGTGGGGTTGACGTGCGGTGTTGATGAGTCGTGCGATCCTGGCTTCGAAGCCGTCTCGCCGGTCGGAGCTGCGGACACGTCGCTCCCCAACGGTTCGGGGGTCCGCTCGGCCAGCCAGGCACAGCGCGAGATGGCGAGGATGTTCATGTACGCCCATGAACGTCCTCCTTCCCCGGATCGCGGGATGCAGGTTGGGACCACGATCGAAGGGACGCCGATCGAGCAGGGCTTCTGTCCCGAGCCGTGTCCGCACACGTCGTTCGCCCTGCCTTTCAGCAAGTTCGCCTATGAGGCCGCGCTGATCGAGGCCAACGACGCGGGCCTGTTTCCTGGGGATGTTCACTTGCTGTTCGACGTCCGACGGGCGGGGCGCACCCTAGAAGGCGAAGTCGGCGCCTTCGCGGTTGGTGGGGCTCTCGGAGTCGCTGGAGAGGGCCTCCTCTCGAACGCTACGCGGCTGACGACGGGAAGTCTCGTCAGACGCGGCAGCATGACGATGACTGCTGCTGCCGAAGGGCCGGCTACGGCTGCAGGGGGCACTGCCAGCATTGCGACGCCGTACGCCGTCGAGGTTCAGGGCACGACGGCCGCCGCCCGGGCTGCCTTGGGAGAGGTGAGCAGTGGCGCCACTGTGTACCGCACAGGTCAGTTGGGCACGTCCATGGCGGGCGAGTCGCAATACTGGGCACTACAGAATCCGCTGACAACCCCCGGCTATGCCAATGGCGTCGGATTGCCAGGAGTTGTGCCCGACTTCGTCATGGGCGGCACGGTCCAACCTGGCGCATCCGTGATCACCAACGTGGCACCTGGACTCGGAGCCAACGCGGGAGGCGCCGTTCAGGTGGTCACGCAGCCAGGTGGCGTTGGCAGTCTGTGGTTCTACATGCCGTAGGAGGCACTATGGCGCCGCTGCTTTCTAGCAACGCTGACCTGTATTCGTACCTCGGGCGCCTCCGGCAGATGCTCGCGGACCGTGGCGCAAACGACCTGGCGGAGGCCGTCGGCAAGGCTCTCCGGTTCGCTGCCGGAATGACCACCGAGTTCTTGGGCGAGTCCAGAATTGCTTTGAGCATGGTGCAGCACGCCAAGAACAACCCGTTAGACCAATCGGAGCGGCAGCTTCTCGCTCAAGTCATCTCGGAACTGGACGCCGCCTTCGATAGGCGGCGGTGATCCAGGTGATCCAACCCAGGTGATCCAACCCGGGGTGACCCGTGACGGAGGTCGGACCGAAGGCGGGAGGCTGGTGGGATCCGACCCGGGGTGGCCGGGGACGGTTGGCCGAAGGGAGACGGGTGTGAGGCCGTCGAGCCCCGTTCGTAGCGTGCCGTGGTGCGTCGGAACGCTCGTGGGATAGACGGAACCAGACGGAACCGCCCGATGTGCGCGGCCGGAGGGGAGAGCGATCCGGGCCGTAGGCAGGACGAGACGGGCGCCACACGGCCGCCAGGACGAGACGGGACGCGCTCTCGACCGTGCTTGGTGCTCTGAAGCGCTCGAGAAGACGCCCACGGCAGGCTCCGAGCGCACCGACACGCGGCCCGGCATGGTCCCGAACCGCGTGCGCCCTCGGCGGCGCGCTGGGCTCACGCAGGTGGGTCGGAGCCGTGCTCGACGAGCCGACGGATCTTCCCGACGGGACGGAGGTCGCGCTTCTCCCCGCCGACGGTTGGGACGGACTCGACGGGGAAGACCGCCGACGCCTCCACGAGGCGCTCGCGGCTTCCGACGACGACATCTTTGCGGGTCGAGTCCGACCGGCCGAGGAGGTACTGGGCGAGCTTCGCCAGGCGCGCCGGTGAGCTCGTCCGCGGTCGGATTCCTCCGGGTGCCTCCCGTTCCTCCCAATGGGCAACTCCGTGCGTCGGTAGCTCCATCTCCCCCGGGTCCCGGTGCGCAGGACCCACGGCGGAGGCACGCCTGACACGAACGCTTTGCCCCAATCCGGCGAACCTCGCGAGATCATTGGCACTGCCCCCTCGGCGCGCGACTTGCTGAAGCAACTCGGCAAACAGGCGGCCCGGCGGTGATCCCCGGTGATCCGACCCGGGTTGACCAGGGGGTGTTCTGGCTCAGGCAACTTTCATCGACGTTTCCGCGGGGAATCTGGGCCGTCGTGAGGTCGAAAGCGAGCGTCGCGTCGGTGTCGGAGGCGCGAGATCACGCATCGCAGGGGAGGTCCGTCGCGTCGTCGCTGCGGGCCGAGGCTCCTCTTCTCGCTGCGCGCACAGGTGTGCCGCGCACGCAGACCGAGGAACACCGAGGAACCGTCCGACGTACGCGACCTGACGGGCCCGCACGCCAGCCGGCCACCAGAGCCGCTGTCCGTGCGGGGCGCGCGTCGGCTCGCCCGCGCCCCGCTGCTCCCTCCGCGACGCCTTGACAAGGCTGCTGCCGGACCTATGAATGGGCGGTCAGTTTCTGACCCAGGGTCAGCGAGAGGCGTCGTGGGCGTCGTCGAGCGACGGAAGCGGGAGAAGCGGGAGCGCCGCGAGGCCATCGTGGAGGCCGCGGAGAGCGTGTTCCTGCGCGAGGGTTTCGAGACCTGCCGCATGGACGCCGTAGCGGCCGAAGCCGAGGTGAGCAAGGGGACCCTCTACCTCTACTTCCATAACAAGGACGAGCTGCGCGCCGCCATCGCGGAGCGCTGGGTGTCGATCCTGCTCGCCGAGCTCGAAGCGCGGCTCGCCGGCGCGGCGAACGGCCTCGACGGCGTCCGACAGGTCCTCGAGACCTACAGGGCCCACTTCGACGCGCGCCCCGACCATTGCCGCATGGCGCTGCGCTGGATCATGGGTCCGGTCCCCGAGTGCCCGGGCGACGCCTTCGAAGCCCACCGACAGCGCGTGCGTGAGCTGGTCGAGCGGGTCGTGTCCACCATCGAACGGGGTCAGCGAGACGGATCCATCCGTGCCGACCTCGACCCGCGTCTGCTCGCGCTCCAGCTCTGGGGGAGCTTCCTCGGCGTCTGGGTGCTGGTGCAGGACCGAGAGCGCGCCCGCGAGCGCTTTCCATCGGACGTGGACTTCGACCGAGCCATGCCGTCCTTTCACGAGACCCTGCTGCGCGGCATCGCGACGTCATCGGCAGCAGCGGCGGAGGAGAACCCGAGATGAGAGGCGCGTGCGCCGCTCGGATCATCTCTGGGCTCGCGATCCTCACGGTCGCGTGCATGCCCTACTCGCCCGTCGAGGCGCCGAGATCGCCGGTGCCGGTTCCCGATCTCTACGCGTCGGGCGGCGAAGCTCCGCCGACAGATGCGGCGGAGGTCTCGACGACCCGATGGTGGCTGGCCTTCGGCGACCCGCAGCTCACGGCCCTCGAGGAGCGGGCCCTGGGCCATAACCTCGGCCTCGCGGCCGCCTTCGCGCGCGTCGAGCAGGCCCGGGCCCTCGCGGACCAGGCCGGCGCGCCGCTGTGGCCCACGCTCGGGATCGAGGCCAGCGTCGGCCGGCAGCGTCAGCGCTTCGGCTCCTTCCCGGCGCAGCAGTACAACAGCTTCGCCCTGTCGGCACCGGTGAGCTACGAGATCGATCTCTTCGATCGCTACGGCGGCGAGGCAGCCGCCGCGGGCATGGACGCCCTGTCGGCCCACGACGACGCCGAGGCCCTCGCCATGACGCTGTCGGCCGAGGTCGCCGAGGCTTGGTACGACCTCGTGCACACGCGGGCCCAGCGCGCCCTGCTCGAGCGTCAACTCGAGACCAACGGCATCTTCCTCGAGCTGGCGCAGCTGCGGTTCCAACAGGGGCTCGCCTCCGCCCTCGACGTCTTTCAGCAGCAGCAGCAGGTCGTCGCCACGCGCGCCCGCCTCACCCTCGTGGATGCCCAACAGACCGTGGTGAGAAACAGGCTCTCGGCCCTGGTGGCTCAGCCGCCGGGAGCGGTCGCGGGCGATGGGCCCGAGGCCATGCCCGAGCTGCCCGAGCTGCCTGCCCTGGGTGTGCCGGCCGATTTGGTCCATCGCCGGCCGGACGTGCGGGCCGCCCGGCGCCGCGTGGTGGCGGCGGACTACCGCGTGGGAGCCGCCATCGCCGATCGGTTCCCGTCCATCCGGCTCCGGGGCAGCGTGGGCTTCGGTGCCACGACCATCGCCGACCTCTTTCAGGACCTCATCTGGAGCGTCGTGGGCACCATCGCCCAGCCCATCTTGGACGGGGGCCGCCGCGGGGCGGAGATCGACCGACGCCACGCGATCGTCGACGAGCGGCTCGACCAGTACGGCCAGGCATTGCTCGGCGCGATGGTCGAGGTCGACAACGCCCTGGTGCAGGAGCGGCAGCAGCGCTTGCACATCACGGAGCTCGAGCAGCAGGTGGCGATCGCCGAGAGTACGCTCCGAGAGGCACGCAACCGCTACCGGGAGGGATCGAGCGACTTCCTCCCGGTGCTGACATCCATCGTGTCGCTTCAGTCGGCCGAGCTCAGCCTGCTCACCGCGAGACGCCAGCTCGTGTCCTACCGGATCCAGCTCTGTCGCGCGCTCGGAGGAGCCTGGACCGGGGAGCTATCAGGGCCTTCCCAGCCCGAGACCGAAGACGACGGAGAGCCTCGATGAAGCAAGCGGCCCGCACCATTTTGAAGATCCTGCTACCGCTCTTGGCGCTCGGCATTGGCGTCGGCATCTTCGTGGGCCTGCTGCGCACGAAGCCGAAGGCCGACAGGGCGGAGCCCTCCTTCGGCGCACCGCTCGTGGAGGTCATTACCGTCAGCGAGCACACGGTCGACGCCGTGGTGCGCGTGCAGGGCGAGGTCGTCCCGGCCCAGCGCATCGTGTTGCAGCCCGAGGTGGGCGGCCGCGTGGTGTGGCAGAGCCCGGATCTCGTGCCGGGTGGCTTCTTCCGCGCGGGTCAGGCGATGCTGCGCGTCGATCCGCGGGACTATAGTGTGGCCGTCGAGCAGCAGGGGGCCCAGCTCAATCGCGCGCAGCTCGACGTGGAGGTGGAACAGGGCCGCAGTGTCGTCGCGCAGCGCGAATGGGAGCTGCTGGGTAGCCAGGAGACGGGGTCCGAGGAGGGCCGCGCCCTGGCCCTGCGGGAGCCCCAGCTGCGAACGGCGCGCGTCGCCATGCGCGCCGCCGAGAGCGCCGTCAAGCGCGCGCGGCTCGAGCTGCGGCGTACGACGCTCAACGCCCCCTTCGACGCCGTGGTCCTGTCCGAGGTCGTCGATCCCGGCCAGCTGGTGGGACCCCAGAGCCAGCTCGCGGTCCTGGCCGCGAGTGACCGCTCCTGGGTGCAGGTGTCGATCCCGGTCGAACAGCTCGGGGCCATCGCGATCCCGGGTCAGGCAGGCGCATCGGACGGAAGCGCGGCACGCGTCTGGCAACAGGCGGGCGCAGATCGGATCGAGAGGGACGGCCGCGTCATTCGTCTCCTCGGCGACCTCGATCCGGTCGGTCGCATGGCCCGTCTCCTCGTCGAGATCAACGATCCCTACGGCGTGGCTGCGCCAAACGAGTTGCCGGGGCTGCCCTTGCTGATCGGGGCGTATGTGAACGTGGAGATCCGCGGACACCGGCTCGAGGGCGTCGTCGAGGTGCCCCGTTCGGCGCTGCGCGAGGCGAGCCGCGTGTACGTCGCGAATGATCAGGATCGGCTCGAGATCCGCGACATCACCGTGGCCTGGCGCAACGAGGACAGCGTGCTCGTGAGCAGCGGAGTGCGGGCCGGCGAGCGGATCATCACGAGTCGCGTTCCTCTTCCGGTCGAGGGTATGGAGCTGCGGATCTCGGCGGCCCCACGCGCGCCGAGGCCCGACCGGAGGGCGGAGGCGCCGTGAGCACACCCGAGGAGAAAGCAGCGGCGCGCCCACCGGACACATCTCGCAAGGGACCGCTCGCCTGGATGGCGAGCAACTCCGTCGCCGCCAACCTGCTGCTGATTCTGTTCCTGTTCGGGGGCGCCGTCATGCTCTCGCAGATCAAGCAGGAGGTCTTCCCCGAGTTCGATCTCGACATGATCGTGATCAACGTGCCCTACCCCGGCGCGAGCCCCGCCGAGGTCGAGCAGGGCGTGATCCTGGCCGTCGAGGAGCAGGTGCGCGGTCTCGACGGCGTCAAGGAAGTGAGATCGACCGCACTCGAGGGCGTGGGCGTGGTGACCGTCGAGCTGCTCCTCGGGACCAACACCAACCGGGCCCTGGCCGACGTCAAGAGCGCCGTCGATCGGATCACGTCGTTGCCCGAGGATGCCGAGCGGCCGATCATCAGCGCGCCCGCGCTCAGGCGCAACGTGATCTCGGTCATCGTGTCGGGCGATCAGGACGAGGCCACGCTGCGGGCCATCGCAGAAAACGTCCGCAACGATCTGCTCGAGGACGAGCACATCACCACGGTCGAGCTCAGCGGCGTGCGTCCACCCGAGATCGCCGTGGAGATCCCGCAGGAGAGCCTGCGCCGCTATGGGCTCACGCTCGAGGGGGTTGCGCGCACCGTCCGCTCATCGGCTGTGGAAGTGCCCGGCGGGGGCGTCAAGACACGCAGCGGAGAAGTCCTGCTCCGAACCGCCGAGCGACGGCGTCGCGGCTCGGAGTTCGAAGACATCGCAGTGCTGAGCCGCCCCGACGGATCGCAAGTGAACATCCGCGACGTGGGCACCGTGGTCGACGGCTTCCGGGAAACCGACGAGGAGACGTTCTTCAACGGACAGCGGGCCGTTGTCGTCGACGTCTATCGCGTGGGCGAAGAGCGGCCGACGGAGGTCGCCGACGCGGTCAAGGACTACGTCGAGCGAACGCGCGCGGAGCTGCCGCCGGGCCTGCAGCTCACGACGTGGGCCGACATGTCGGAGATCTACAGGGACCGGATCGACCTGCTGCTCCACAATGCCTATCTCGGCCTGTTCCTCGTGCTCCTGCTGCTCGGCCTGTTCCTCGAGATCCGTCTCGCCTTCTGGGTGACGCTCGGGATTCCCACGTCCTTCATCGGGGGCCTGCTCTTCCTGCCCGCCGCCGACATCTCCATCAACATGATCTCCCTCTTCGCGTTCATCGTGACGCTGGGCATGGTGGTCGACGACGCGATCGTCGTGGGGGAGGCCATCCACCAGCGGCGCCAGGACGGCATGGGTCGCCTCGATGCGGCCATCGCCGGCGTGCGCGAAGTGGCCTCTCCGGTCGTGTTCTCGGCGCTCACGACCTGCATCGCCTTCATGCCCCTCATGTTCGTGCCAGGCGTCTCGGGCAAGTTCTTCCGCAACATTCCCATCGTCGTCATCGCCGTGCTCCTCGTGTCGCTCGTGGAGTCGCTGGTCATCCTCCCCGCTCACCTCGCGAACAGCCGCCCGCCCGTGCCGCGCGGCATCGGCGGATTCATCCACGAGCAGCAGCAGCGTTTCAGCCGCTTCCTCGAGTGGCTCATCGATCGGACCTATCGACCCACGATCCGAATGGCCGTCGACTGGCGGTACCTGACCGTGGCCATCGGGGTTGCGCTGTGGGTCGGGTCGTGCGGGCTCGTGGCCGGCGGGCGCGTGGAATTCACCTTCATGCCCAAGATCGACAGCGATTGGGTCACCGCGAGCCTGGAGATGCCCTTCGGCACGTCGGTCGAGGACACGCGGCGCACGGAGCAGCGCCTCGTGGAAACCGTCCGCGAGACGCTCACCGAGATGGGCGGCGAGGCCCAGGTCTCCCGCGGCATCATCGCGCAGCTCGGAAGCGCTTCGAGCGGCGGCATGGGCTCGCGCGGCGGCTCCGCGTCGGCGGGGAGCCACCTCGCCCAGGTGCGCGTGCTGCTCGTCCCATCGGGTGACCGCGAGTTCTCGGCTGGCGATGTCGCGCGCCGATGGCGGGCGCGCATGGGCGAAGTGCCGGGGGCCGAGAAGCTGACCTTCGATTTCACGACGGGAGCGACGTCGGGCAGCCCCATCGACATCCAGCTCTCCCACGCCGACATGGGTGTCCTCGAGGCCGCGGCGGCGCGCCTCGCCGGCGAGCTGCGCGAGTTCGCGGGCGTCAAGGACGTGGACGACGGATTCGCGGCCGGCAAGGAGCAGCTCGACTTTCACTTGCGCCCCGAGGCCCGGAGCCTGGGGCTGACGGAGATCGAGCTCGCCCGCCAAGTCCGCTCGGCCTTCTACGGGGCCGAGGCCTTGCGGCAGCAACGGGGGCGGGACGAGGTGCGCGTCATCGTGCGCCGCCCCCTCACCGAGCGCACGTCGCTCTACGACGTCGAGCAGCTCGTGTTGTCGACGCCCGGCGGCGGCGAAATCCCGTTTGCGCAGGCCGCCACAGTGGACCGGGGCCGGTCGTACACGCAGATCGGACGCGTGGACGGCAAGCGCGTCGTCCACGTCACGGGCGACGTGATCGAGGGGCAGGCAAACGCGAACAAGGTCGTGGCGGACGTGACGAAGGACGTGTTGCCTGAGATCATGGCGCAGTTCCCTGGCGTGAGCTACTCGCTAGGCGGACAGCAGAAGAGCCAGGCGGAGACAATCGACGCCCTGGCCGTCGGGTTCGCGATCGCGCTCGTGGCGATGTTCGCCCTGCTCGCGGTCGCATTCCGGAGCTACGCCCAGCCGGCCATCGTGATGCTGGGGGCCATCCCCTTCGGCTGGGTCGGGGCGCTCGGGGGTCACGTGCTCATGGGCTATGACCTGAGCCTCATCAGCATGATGGGCGTCGTGGCCCTCTCGGGCGTGGTGGTCAACGCCTCACTCATCCTCATCATGTCGATCAACGAGCACCGCGAGGCCGGCCTGGACCTCCTCGCTGCCATCGAGGCGGGCGGCGCGCGCCGCTTTCGGCCCATCATCCTCACGTCCCTCACGACGTTCTTCGGTCTCGTCCCGATGATCTCGGAGACGTCGCTCCAGGCGAGATTTCTCATCCCCATGGCGATCAGCCTCGGCTTCGGGGTTCTCTTCGCCACGTTCATCACGCTCGTGCTCGTGCCCGCGTGCTACGCCATCCTCGAGGACATCAGGCGACCCGTCCGCGCGGTCACGCACTTCGTCTGGGGCGACGACAATAGCGGCGAGCCCGTCTCGGGCGAGTGAGCGCGAGCACTGCCAACAGGCAGGCCACGGCGCCGGTGGTGCTCCGGCCGGGGACGGCCGCGCATCCTTCCCAGAAGGGCGGCTGCCGCGTCGTCGTGCAGAGCTCTGGGGATCCCGCCGAAAGGCGTCCCACAGGATCGCGCACCTCGGCGACGAAGCACACGCGACCGAGGGACGCGCTGCGCGGCAGGGCCACCTCGAGGGAGCGCCCCGCCGCGGGCATGGAGGAGACGGCCACTGTGAGCGGGGGAGCCCCCTCCCCCATCTGCGGGCCGACCGTCTGGAAGACCATGAGCTCGAGCGCTCCCGCGCCCGCGTCGTCCTCGACGACGCCAGGCACGATGCGGAAGAAGTAGCGCTCCTCCGCAGCATCGGTGCAGTCGTCGTGGTCCTTGCGAACATCCCAGTCCACGGCGCGCAGCCCTTCGAAGCGGGGCGCGGCCAGGTCCGGCCCTGGACCGGTCGTCAGACGCGTCGTGGCCCCGCGACCGATGGTCGAGCCGTCGACGCTGCTCAAGGCGGGCCAGGTGATTTCGTAGGTGGCCCCAGGAAGCAGGGTCTCGGCGGGCATGGCCACCAGCGCCCACTCGCCTTCGTCGAAGAAGACCGGCGGCGCGAAGGAAGACGAGCCGGCCGCGCGCATGGGGACCGCCTCGTCATCGTAGAGGGCGGTGGGAGCGTAGCGAGCCCTGAGCGCGCCATCCGTCGGGAACCCGGATGCGCCATCCTCGGGCGTGGTGCCCAGCACGTCGGGTGGCAGGCAGTCCTGGGCACGAGCCGGAACGGCGGCCGCGGCGGCCAGGGCGAGCGCGGCCAGGAACGTCACGGGACGCACAGCACTGCCTCGCAGTCGCCGAGCGACTCGGTCACGTCCGAGTCGGAGTCGATGTCGAAACGGTCGTGGCAGCAGTAGCCGTTGTCGATGCAGCACTGCTCGAGGGCTGGCGAGTCCCCTTCACTTCGCGCCAGGTCCGCGCACGCGCGCGGCGCGGACTCCTCTTGGCACGGACCGAAGCTGCGGCCGTCGGCAGCGCAGGTCTGCTCGCCCCAAAACAGGCAATAGGTCAGGAAGCACACCCGCACCGAGCCCGGGATGCAGCGCTCGCACCGTCGCGGGCAGGCGCTCAACCGACCCGCCACGCAGTAGCGGTAGCCGCCGAGCTCACAAGGGATGGGCGGCAAGTCGTCGAGCACGCCGTCACAGTCGTCGTCGCGGCCGTTACACTCCTCCTCGCGGGGCGTGCAGACCGGCGTGGGCCGGCCAGCGTCGGGGCCCGCGTCCATGCCGGCTTCGGGGCCCGCGTCGCGCGTGACCGGCGGAAGCTCGCGCGCCGCGGCGTCCGCGTCGTAGACGTCCGTGCGACCGCAGCCCATCGAGCCCACCCCGCCCAGGATCAGGACCAGCCCAGCACACGCGCGCAGCCGCCCAGCCATCACTCCACAGGCTAACACCACTGCTGGCCCTTTCGCCCCCGGTCCGGCCGTCTCCGAGTCGATCGGAGGAATGCACGCACGGGCCGCCCCGTTCTGGGCTATGGAGGGGCTGCCATGAAGACCATCGCGAAAAGCTTTTTCAAAGGCCTGCTCGTCTGCGTACCCGTCGTGGGCACGGTCTGGATCATCTACGTCGTCGTGCGCTTGGTGGACGGCGTCCTCGGGGTGCCGCTGCCCGGCCTCGGCCTCGCGCTCACCGTCGTGGTGATCACGCTCGTCGGGTTCCTGGCTTCCAACGTCGTCGGCAAGCGCTTCGTGTCGTTGCTCGAAAAGGGCATCGGCCGGCTGCCCGTGGTCAAGCTGCTCTATACGTCGATCCGCGACCTGATGGGCGCTTTCGTGGGAGACAAGAAGAGCTTCGACAAGCCCGTAATGGTGGATCTAACGCCCGAGCAGGGCATCAAGGTGTTGGGCTTC
>Ga0214473_10005748_pt1 | contig 14848 bp, 11 predicted proteins | sample RVTome_7_FD_203509 | JGI IMG/M metagenome (GOLD analysis project Ga0214473, IMG submission 203509) | Soil microbial communities from uranium-contaminated site in the Upper Colorado River Basin, Wyoming, United States - RVT98D197 | ecosystem: Environmental > Terrestrial > Soil > Contaminated >... | reverse complement strand
CTTTTCACATCCCGGGGAAGTCCGCAGCTTAACAGGCGCTCGAGAATCCCCTATTCGATGACGACAGCGCAAACCCCAGATTGCAGACCGGCCGTCCTCACGCCAATCGGAATCCTCGGAGTCGTCCAAACCCCTTTCACCGAGAGCGGCTCGGTTGACTTGGAGTCGTTGGACCGGTTGGTCGAGGACGCTCTGGAGGCAGGAGTGGATGGATTCCTGGTTCCCGCAGTCGCCAGCGAGAACGCCTCCCTCACGTTCGACGAGAAGATCTTGGTTGCGACTCGCGTACAACGGATCGCGTCGGCACGCGTTCCGGTGGTCTGGGGAACGGGATCGTTCGACCCCAACTTGTGCGTTCGGATCGCCGAGATCGCGAAAGAGGCGGGGGCGACCGCCTGCCTGGTCGCCATCTCCCCCGAACTCTACCGAGAGCAGTCGCGAATCGTCCCCTTTTTCACGGACCTGTCTTCCCGGGTGGACGTCCCACTCATGATCCAAGACTGGGATCCGGCGGGGAGCGGCATGAAGATCGACGTCATCCTCGATCTGTTCGAGAAAGTGGAAAGCTTCCGATACCTCAAAGTGGAGACGCTGCCGGCGGGTCCGAAGTACACGGCGGTTCTCGAAGCAACGGGAGGGAGACTTCACGTTTCGGGAGGCTGGGCGGTTCAACAAACGATCGAGGCCCTCGACCGGGGGGTCCACGCCATGATCCCGGAATGCAGCATGATCCGCATCTACAAGGCGATCGACCGGTCCTACCGATCCGGCAACCGCGAGAGGGCGAAAGAGATTTTCAACCGCCTGCTTCCGGTCCTCTGCTTCACAAACCAGCAGCTGGACGTCTCGATCCGTTTTTTCAAACGCCTTCTTCGCCGAAAAGGAATCTTCAGCACCTCGATAACCCGACTCGCCAGTCCGGAGTTCGACCGCTACTCGGAAAGAATCGCCAACGAGCTCATCGAGCATGTGCTGCAGCTCGAAACAGACCTCCGAAATCCGTCTCTTTAGACGACCATCATACCTGATCCCCACGAAGCCGCGAAGCGTAGGGGCGGACGTCAAGCGTAGGGGCGGGTGCCAAGCGTAGGGGCGGGTGCCAAGCGTAGGGGCGGACACATAGGTCCGCCCCTACGCTTGCCGTCCGGCACCGCACTTGGCGTTCGGGTATCACGATTGGCGCCCGGTACCGCGCGTAGCGCCCTGTGGAACCGATCGTGAAACAAAATCGGCTGTCGCTTCAACGCCCCGCCCTGAAGGACGGGTCTAACGCCGAAAGGACGCTGAAGCGCCCTCGACGCGGTAGCGCGCTTCAGCGTGCTTGCAGCCTTAGCACCGGTGTTTACGCCGGTGCGGAGCGAGTCCCCCCGTTTCGTGGATTCAATTCAACAAGGCACTGGCATCCGGTGCCACGCCTGGAGTCCGGCGCGGGAGCGCGGGGCGACCACATAGGGTCGTCCCTACGCGCACCGATCTCCAGGATCGAGGAAAACCCCGATTCACATCAGACCGTTAATGAGGACTTGGCAGCGGATGAAAAAGGGGGAGAACCGGCTGGTTCTCCCCCTTCACTCACCAGGCGGGATGCACCTTACGACCTCTCTTACAGGGTGTAGGTTCCGTCATCGCGACGCTTGAATCGGTCGCTGCGACTGAGTGTGTTGGCGACCTGCTGAACGAAGCTCTTGCTGATGGACGGCAGAATCTTCTTGCCGATGATGGCTGCGCGGATCTCACGCGGGGCCAGTGGCTGGCCGGAAGCCTCGATGACCTGGGCAATTGCATCGGCCAACGACATTCTGCCTTTGCGACGACCCGCGGCCTTCTTGGCAACTTTTTTCCGGGCGACTTTCTTGCGTCCAACCTTCTTCCGGGCAACCTTCTTGGGAGCGGCCTTCCTGCGAACGGCCTTTTTGGCAGCGGCCTTCTTGGCACGTCTCGCCCGCCGGACAGCCTTCTTGGCGACCCGCGGCCTTCCCCGTCGTGGCGCCGGAGCGCCTTCAATCGCTTCAATCTCCTGGTTGAGGTCTTCAACCTGTGCGGCCAGCTTATCGCGTTTTTCCTTCAGACCGGCGATCTTCTTCACGTCCTGGCTCAGTCTTTCTTCCAGGGCGGCCCGAAGCTCCGCCAGACTCAAGGTCTTAATAAGCCGAGCCTTACTTGGTTTGCGTACCATCGATTCTATTATCCCCCTTCTTGACAGTGAATTTGACTAATTGTTACACACTATCGCGCCTAATTCAAGCCATGTGAAGGGACATCATAGGATCCAGCCTGACCGGACGATTTCCCTCAATACTTCTTCTCATAATCCTCACAGACCACCGCGTTCGGGCGTTCCCGGCGCGTGCAGACGTCGCCGTAGTCGAACTTGCAGGAGTCGCAGAGGAAAGAATGGCCTCCGACCAGCGTCCGCAGCCGTGAGGTAAACCGTTTCCACTTCCTTTTGAGGTTTCGCAAGATCCTGTCTCCTTTCCGGCGTTGGAGGGCGCCCCGCGGCCCATCCAAAGATCTCGATGCCGTGCGCCGCAGCCGACGCAGAAACGATCCCGGCGGACAGCGGACCCCCTCGTCAATCCTTGAACAGGATCTCCTTCACCGTCGTCGCGCCGGCAATGAAATCCGCGATGGCGGCGTGCGTCTCGGGATTGGGGTGCCAGTCTCCAGCAACGAAGCCTCGATTGGCCTCCCGCGCATCGATCCAACAAGCCCCCGAACTCTGGAGAGCCTCGGTGAGATAATCGGGAAGATCGTGCGGGAAATCATCCGGCACGGGAAGAATCACCACCACGAACGGAACGCCTTTCTCCCTTGAGACACGGACCATTTCTTCGATGAGACGGCGTGAGATTTCGACTTCCTTCTCCTTGAGGTCGGGGGGATCCTCATCCAAATCGTCCACTCCGACGACGCCCTTGAACGCGAGTCGGTCGTTCTCGATTTCGAAATGCGGATGTTTGCGGTAGTCGTTGATGTTAAGAGGCTGCTCGAATTCGGTCCAAGGGTTTTCAAGGTGGGCCACCCAACCCTTGCGGATATAGTTCCGGTGCTTGTGGAGGTGGATCCATCCATAGAGCACCAGTTTGGGAAGTTCCTCCTCTTTCAGTTCTTCCAGAAGACCCAGGTAGGCGTGAGCGGTTCCGTAGGCGGTCGCGCCGCGGTTGCGGACTTTGTACTCCGTCCAGTACCGTGTGGCCAGAAAATACGGATAGCACTCCCAGTCTTCGACACCCGTTCCGAAGGTGAACGAACACCCCAGACAGACGATTCGCCCCTTCGGATTTTCGGGGGTTGGAGTCACCCGGAAACCTTTGTCGTCAATCGTGTAGGTGACTTCGTACGCACTCGTCGTGTGAACCCCCTGAGATCCGGGAATGTGGGAGAAGCCGAATGTCTCGTCGAAGCCCCATATACCGACCTTTGGAGGAAAAAGCCGGAGTCGGAGGTTCTCGAGGGCATGAAAGGGGTCCCGGCCAACCGCCGCCAGCGTGGGGAGCAAGATCAGCAGCGTATAGAGTGCGGATGCCAGAAAAGTCGTCAGAGAAAACGGAATCAAGCGGACGAGAAAGCTGAGGAGAACCAGGGCTCCGCCGAGAGAAACGCAGGCTGTGTAGGTCGCCGACCAATGCGCTCCAACAAAGAAGACCGAATAGGCATAACAGAAGAACGCGGCCCCCAAGCCCGTGGCCAGGAGAATCCACTGAAATCCCTTTGGCAAACGGTCTCCCGCTCTTTGTTCGAGTTCTTTTTCCACCTCAGTCCTTCCCTAAGAGGATCGGTTGGTTCTTGATGCTATGCTCTCCGGATGCTTGTGGCCATACGGGTGGGGGACGGGCAGACCACGGCGTCTTCGCTAGACTCCTTGAGTGGGCGGGATCTTCACCTATGAGTCAAGTTTTTCACCTCCAACGCCCCGACACCCCACGAGCGAAGGGGAAGCGCAACCTCCGCACCGGCGTAAACACCGGTGCTAACGCTGCAAGCACGCTGAAGCGCGCTACCGGGTCGAGGGCGTCCTCAGACTCTATCTCAAAACAGGTCCTGTAGGCAGAAAATACAGCGGTTTTCAGACCGTTTTTCGGGTTTTGAGATAGCCTGTTAGTCGTCGCCAAACCATCCGGCCGGGATGTGGAGCGACCAGACCTCGCTGTTGAGCGGTTGCGCGTGGCCGCCCGCGACCCACAGCTTGTCTTGAAACACAAACGCCGAATGCTCGTGACGCGCCTTCCAGATGGTATTCGACTCGAGCTGCTCCCATGTCGCTCCGTCTTTGGAATACCACACGTCGCCCCAGTTCTGTGACGGGTTGTTCGACCAGCCGCCCAGCACCCACATCCGGTCTCTGTACACTGCGGACGAGAACCACAGGCGCGGATGCCACGGCGCGGCCTCGGTGACGCGCGTCCAATGTTCGCCGTCCTCGGACGACCACACGTCGCTCAGCGCGAAATACTCCGGCACATAATTGCCGCCGCCGAAGACATAGATCTTGTTGTTGAGTACGGCAGCCTGGTGATACGCCCTCGGCGCCCATCCGGCGTCGGCTGTAACCCGTTCCCAATGGGCGCCGTCCGCCGAGCACCAGACATCGTTCTTCAGGCTCGACGCATCCCCGAAATAGTAGTCCTCAGTGCCGCCGAGAAGCCACATCTTGCCTTGGAACTCCACGAGCGCCGATGCAAGCCGCGGCGACCAACCCGCTTGCGAGGTTACCTGCATCCACGTCGCGCCGTCCGTCGAGCACCACACCTGGCTCGAGGCCGAATGGCCCGGCAGACGCCCGTTGTACCACCCGCCCATCATCCACATCTTGTCGTCAAAGGCGAGCGTCATCGGCAGGTCGCTGTGAATCCATGGCGCGGCTTCAGTCACACGCGTCCAGGTCTTGCCGTCCGGCGAACTCCACACGTCTCGCGGCGGCGCCTCGTAGGACTGGAACCACCCGCCCAGGAGCCACATCCTGTCCCGGTATGCCAGTTCTCCCGCCGAATCACGCGGCTCCCACCCGGCCGTTTCCACCACCCGCTCCCAATCAGGGGCAACCTTCTGGGCGAACGCGCTGGCGCCAAAAGCAAGTGCAAGCAGGGCTACGGCAGTCATGTGCATGGTTAGGTCTCCGTTGCGTGCCACGAAAAAGCCGACACTTTCGCACGGGTCTGTGCGCGGTCTACACGGGTCGTTCTGCGGCGATTCTCTTCCCTATCGCCCATACCGTCAACGTCCCAACCGCGGAACTCCTCATCCAAGACGGGCCCGACGACACCGCACCGGGTGGTCCCGAAAGCCAGAGAATCGCGCTCGCTTCCGTGGAAGTGCAGCCATTCCACGAGCCAAGACGATCCCTTCCGCCTTCGAGTGCGTCAGCCCCTGTCTGCCGCTCACAATCCACCCCGAGGTCGCCCCGTTCGTCCCGTCACGGTCGAATTGCCACACCCCGACCGTGTGGGGACCCGGTTCGCAGTTATCGTTTGGGGTGCTGGGCGTAGGGTGGATTAACGCAGTGTAATCCACCATTGAGATCTCCAATTACCGGGGTTAATGCGCTTCATTCGCCCTGTCGTACCCCGGAGGCCCTTCTCCGGGATCCTTGGCTAACCCGGCAAACCCGAGGTCCCGGAAAGGGGTTTCCGCCTACGAACTTGCATGGTTCCCGCTGTCACCGCACACGGACGCCAGCCGCTCCTCCCCGCTGGTCCCGTCCGCCCACTCACCCTCGTGACGATACTCCAGCCAGGTCAAGGTATTGTAGTCCATATTCCAAATGATGTCGCGAAGGCATTCCGTGAAGCGGTCTTTGGGGATGGGAGGTCCCCTCGCATGGCTCCCTCACCCTAGCCCTCTCCCGGAGGGAGAGGGAACCGGTCCCCTTCTCCCTTTGGGAGAAGGGTTAGGGATGAGGGTGACACGGGTGCACTGAACGTCTGCGACGTCGCTGTTGGTGGTCCCATCGTTGCCGATCGGGATCGTCTGCGTCGGGTTTGTTCTCTCTGTTGCGAGCGTACCTCCTCTATCTTCGCGCTGAGGCCCTTCCCCATGGTCGGCGACATGGCCCGTGCGGCCCCCCGGAAATGGCCGGGGGAGGGCGGTTGTTGCAGCCACCGGTTCGTTCTGCAAGAATGCCTCCTCTCAACATCGTGGGGGCTCTCGCCGAAAGATTTGAGGCGGGAAACCAAATGAACCGTAACCGGAAGAAGACCATCGCAAAGGAGGAACATGTCGTGAAGACGCGCACGGAAAAAGACTCTTTGGGGACGCTCGAGGTGCCGGCCGACGCCTATTACGGGGTGCACTCGGTGCGCTCCATTCAGAACTTCCAGATCAGCAACCTTCGGCTCGGCGCGGCGCAAATCAAAGCGCTGGCGCAGATCAAGCAGGCCTGCGCCGATGCCAACATGGAGCTCGGCATCCTGCAGAAGAAAAAGGGGCAGGCCATCATCAAAGCCTGCAAAGAGATTGCCGGAGGGGCGCTGCATGACGCCATCTGCCTGGACATCTTCCAGGCCGGTTCCGGGACCTCCAGCAACATGAATGTCAACGAAGTCATCGGCAACCGGGCCGCCGAGATTCTCGGCGGGAAAAAGGGAGACCGTTCTCTGATCCACCCCAACGACGACGTCAACAAGGGACAGTCCACCAACAACGTCTTCCCCTCCTCGATCCGCGTGGCGGCGCTGGATCTTCTGGCGGTCCTCCAGAAGTCGCTCAAGAATCTCGTTTCGTCTCTCGAAAAGAAGGCGCGTCAGTTCAAACGAATCCCCAAAAGCGGTCGGACTCACCTCCAGGACGCGGTCCCGATCACGCTCGGCCAGGCCTTCCAAGCCCACGCCTCCGCGCTCCGGAAGGACGTCGAACGCCTGAAGGACACGGAGAAGTTCCTGCGGAAACTCGGTGTCGGGGGAAACGCCGTGGGAACCGGGCTCAACACTTATCCGGAGTTCCGCCCGCTCATCATGAAACACCTCTCCAAGATCGTGGGAAGGAAGTTCGAAGTCGCCGATGACGGCATCGAGACGACGCAGTACCTGACGGACATGGCGCATCTCTCCGCCGTCGCCCGGATCGTGGCCATCGACCTCAACAAGATCTGCAACGACCTGCGGCTCATCTCATCCGGCCCGAAAACCGGTCTGAAGGAAATCGACCTTCCGGCCGTGGAACCGGGTTCCTCTATCATGCCCGGCAAGATCAACCCCTCGATCTGCGAGTCGGTCAACATGGTCTGCATGCAGGTGTTCGGAAATGACCAGGCGGTGTCGATCGCCGCTTCCGCCGGACAGATGGAACTCAACACACACATGCCGGTGGTCGGCCATAACCTGCTCGAATCGCTTCACATCCTGGCGGGGGCTTGCGACAACCTCGCGCAGAAGTGCGTCGACGGGATCACGGCCAACAAGGAGAGGTGCCGTTGGTACGTCGAAAACAGCGCCAGCATCGCGACCGCGCTGAACCCCTACATCGGCTACGACAAGGCCGCGGCGGTCGTAAAGGAGTCGCTCGCCACCGACAAACCGATCCCGCAGGTCATCCTGGAAAAGGGGTACCTCTCTCCTTCGGAGCTCAAAGAGGTCCTCGACCCGATCGCGATGACCCGGCCGAATCTGAAACGGAAGAAGTGAGATCGAGTCTGTCGTTTTTCCCTCCCCGGCCTCCCCACGGGGCGGGGAGGGAAAACGAGGGGTTGATTGTGCGCCTGAGTTCGATATAGTCGGGCGTGTCTGATACCCTTCGTTGTAGAATTATCGCACGCTTTCGTATACGCTGATATGTCTCATAACGATGGTCTCCTTCTACGCACCCTGGATGAGGTCCGTTCCTCCCTGAATGGAGCGTCATCTCGGAGAGAACGCTCTGAGATAGGCCAGTTTCTAACTCCGTCTCCGATCGCCCAGTATATGGCAACGCTCTTCGAGCGAAGTGTTGAGAACGCTCGTATTCTTGATCCCGGTGCAGGGGTTGGCGTGCTGTTTGCGTCGCTTGTTTCCGTTCTGATTTCCAACACACAGCGTCCTCGTTCGATCGAAGTAGTGGCATACGAAAATGATGGAAATGTCCTGAGCCACCTGCAAGAGACGATGCTCGCCTGCAAAGCTCTCTGCGACCGGAAGGAGATCTCCTTCCAAGGGAAAGTGTGCGCAGAGGACTTCATCGCGTCCGCTGTCGAACAGACCGAATACGGGCTCTTCGCCGCGCCCGTGAGGCTTTTCACACATGTCACTCTGAACCCGCCATACAAGAAGGTCAATAGCCACTCCGAGACTCGAAAGACGCTTGCAGCGGCAGGGATTGAGGTTTCAAATCTCTACGCCGCATTCACGTGGCTCGCAGCCAGGCTGCTTGAAACAGGAGGGGAGATGGTTGCGATAACCCCACGCAGCTTCTGCAATGGACCGTATTTTCGCAGATTTCGCAAAGCCTTGTTGGACATGATGAGTCTGCACCACGTCCATATATTCGAGTCACGGAAAAAGGCGTTTGCCGACGACTCTGTCCTGCAGGAAAACGTGATCTTCCACGCGGTGCGAGGGCAGCGGCAGCCTAAGCGTGTCACCATCTCCGTCTCTCAAGGTTCCCAGTTCAGCGACATCTTTCAGCGGAATGTTCCATTCGGCCGCGTAGTGTTTCCAGGGGATTCCGATTCCTTCATCCATCTCGTCCAAGATGATGAGGGGGAACACGTTATGAGAAGGATGGCGCGGTTGAGGACGACCCTGTTTGACTTGGGTTTGGATGTGTCGACCGGAAGGGTCGTGGATTTTCGTGCCAAGGAGCACCTCAGATCGAAACCCAGTTGTGAGACGGCGCCGTTGATCTATCCATGCCACTTCGAGAGCGGCTTTGTACGTTGGCCCCTGGGGAACATCAGGAAGCCAAACGCCATCCTCGCCTCAAAGCAGACTCGGGACCTTCTGGTCAGGACCGGTTACTATGTGCTCGCTAAGCGCTTCACTGCAAAGGAAGAGCCAAGACGTGTAGTCGCAGCGATCTTCGATCCAGACAGAATCAAGGCCCCGGAAATCGGGTTTGAGAACCACCTAAACTACTTCCACGCATTCGGGAAGGGCTTGCCCCCACGAATAGCAAAAGGCTTGGCTCTCTTTCTCAACTCATCCTTGTTCGACAAATACTTCCGTTTGTTCAGCGGACATACTCAAGTGAACGCAACGGATTTGCGTAAGATGCGCTATCCCACGCGTGAGAGTCTTCTTCGGCTGGGCGAGAACATCGACCAGCGCATTCCGGATCAGGAAACGGTTGATGACCTTGTTAACGAGGAGTGCGAAAGAAATGGTTAGGCGAAAACCTGGGAACAAGGTCGAAAGGAGAATTGCAGAAGCTCTTGAGGCCATAAAAGCCCTCGGACTTCCTCGACAGCAACATAACGACCGTTCGGCTCTTACGCTTCTGGCACTGTTGGACCTCAAACCAGATGACGCCTGGAAGAACGCCGGAGCTCCCTTGATTGGCATTACTCCCATGATGGACTTCTTCGCCGAGCATTACCAGAAGAAATACGCAGCGAACACACGTGAGACCGTTCGCCGCCAAACTGTCCACCAATTTGTGCAGGCGGCCTTGGTGGTCCCGAATCCGGACAAGCCTTCCAGACCAACAAATAGCCCAAAAGCTGTCTATCAGATCGCTCCCTCAGCACTGAAGTTGCTTCGGGGATATGGGAAGCGTGGATGGAAAAGACAGCTGAAGGAGTATCTCCGCTCCGTTGAAACACTGAAGAGAACCTATGCCCGAGAACGCGAGATGCAACGGGTACCAGTTGCTCTGGAGAGTGGCAAAGCGATCTGTCTCTCGCCTGGCGGGCAAAGCCCTTTGGTTAAGAGAATCATTGACGATTTTTGTCCACTCTTCACGCCGGGTGGGCGTGTCATCTACGTAGGTGACACACAGAAGAAATGGGCATACTTCGACAGCCAGACCCTCGAATCCTTGGGTGTGACAATAGAGGAACACGGCAAGATGCCTGATGTAGTTATTTACTATACCGAGAGAGATTGGCTTGTTCTCATCGAAGCCGTCACCAGCCACGGCCCGGTAAATCCAAAGCGACGGCAGGAGTTGAAGGAGCTATTTTGCCGGTCTAAGGTGGGACTCGTCTATGTAACGGCTTTCTTTGATCGTCGAACAATGGTAAAATACCTCGATGAGATCTCGTGGGAAACGGAAGTGTGGATTGCCGAATCGCCAACCCACATGATTCACTTCAATGGTGAGCGTTTCCTTGGCCCGTACGAAGACTAGGTTATGGAACGGTGAAGTGAAAGCGTGTCCTCGTTGTTTCGCTCATGAGGAAAGCGGAACCACGAGTCAACCTGTCTGAACAGCAGAGATTTTGGACAGTGCGTCTGAATTCTCGCCCCGGAAACGTTGGCCGGGACACGAAGCCAACGTTAAAAACAGGTTTTCCCACGTGCGTCACGGAAGTAGCGCCCAATCCGTTCCTGGATCGGGTGCGGCACCGGCGACTGGGCTTTGGCGAGGATCTCTTCGACTCGATCGTGCGCGCGTTCGAGCATGCTTCGGCTTTCCTCGGGGCGTGCCGACGTGTCGAACAAACAATCCGAGAAAAACTCGTCCCCGTGCAGGTTCCGGAGAGTGAGGTCGTCGGTCAGAAACTCGCCGCCGGGACCGGCTTTGCGGATGCTCTCGATGGCGTCGCCCAGGCCTTCGGTCCCGATCCCTCGGAGAAGGAAGCGGGCGGCCTTCATCCAGGCTTCCTGGACGAGCATGAACTCGGCCGACATGCCCATCCCCGTGAAACACGAGCCGAACCCCGCGAGTAGGTCCGCACCGGAAGCAACCGCCGCGAGCATGAACAGCGATCCCTCCATCCCAGCCTGCGGGTCATAACGATAGGTCATCGTGCCTCCGCACTCGGCAGTGACCGGCGGCCCGCAGGCTCGGGCAAGCTGCACCGCCGCCGATTTCCACAACACCTTGTCGAGTGTGTAGTATCGGTCATGCCCCGAACGCATTCCCATAACAGAGGGTCCGAAAGCGTATTGGAAAGGGTGTCCGGGACAAAGGATCTGGGTGAGGGCGGCCATGAAGAGGTTTTCGACGTGCCCCTGGAGCAAGGCGCCCACGAGGCTGTACGGGGCCGTGCTACCCGCCATCGGGCAGATGGTCGGCACGATGGGAGCGCCATGCCGAACGGCCATTCTCATCAGGTCCACATTGAACTTCGAGATGCTCAGCGGAGAGATCACAGCCACCATCACGCTGAAAAGGGGTCCCCTGCCCCGCTCTCCCTCGGGAACGATGATTTCCAGAATCTCTTGCCACTGCCTGACTCGCCCTTCGTCGGCAGGCGCAAACAGGGTGTGTTTCGTGTGATGCAGGAGATGTTCCTCCCAAGCGCGCAGGCTCGAGGAAGGGCCCTCGACGTCGGTGACGGGGTAGTCCATGCAGGAGATGGCCGCCACGTGGTCCATGCTTTGGGCGATCAGAGTGTGCCGGCGGAGGTCCTCCAGCCGGGGGCGGCGTGGTGTTTGAGTCGCGTAATCGACAATCCAGGGGTCGGTAACGATGGCAACTCCCCACTGCTCTCCCCCACCGACTTCATAGGTTCGGCCGTCGATGCCTGAGATGAGGTACTTCCGCGGGACCTGGGCCAGAAGCTCTCGAAGGAGCGCGCGCGGCAGACGAACGAGACCGTTCGAAGGGTCCACCTTCGCCCCCGCTTTCGCGCAATCGCCGAGCGCTTCCTCATCCAGGACTTTGAAGCCGGTGGTTTCGAGGAGGCCTTCGGCAGCCTCGGAGATTTGAACGACCTGGCTTTCAGAAAGAACGTGGGCGAGATTCACTACGACGCCTCCATACGACGATCGCGAACAGGTCGCGAGCGTGTCGCGAGCGGTTAAAACCGCTCGCTATTTTGCACACAAGTCGGTTGAAACCGACTCCCTCCATGAGTCCTCTTTTAGAGGACTTTTTGCCATGAACCAACCGAGAATCTCACGGCGGCCTTTGCATTCAATAGCGAGGGATTCAAATCCCTCGCCTCCCGCATTCCTCCACCAAATCCCGCATCCGTTCGATGCGGTGCTCCAAAGCGCCCGGGGGCACCTGATCTCCGGCGTTGGCGATGAGCCGGGGGCTCCTTCGACGCAGTTCCAGAAGGTTAAGGACGCAGGATTCGAACTCCCCATCGCTCACGTTGGGGAGCCACATCACCGGGGGGACTCCTCCGGACAGGATGAAATCGGGCCCCGCCTCCTCGCGACACTCTTCCATTGTCAGATCCCCCGTCGGGCGGGGAGTGATGGCATCCCCGCAATCCGCGCCGGTTTCGCGGATCATGCGGATCGCCCCGCGCAGTCTACCGTCGATGTGCACCGCCACATACTTGCCTTTGGAGTGCAGTCGGCGAACCGCTTCTTCATAATAGGGACGGGACCATTTGTCGAAGAAGGCGGGCGGTTGGATGTCACCCGAGAAATTGTCGCCCATGATGACAACTTCGGCCGGGGATTCGGCCAGAAGATCGACCAAGTCCAACAGATTGTCGTTGATCCGGTCGACAACCTCCCTCAGGGTCTCGGGCCATTCGTGAGCGGCCAGGATCGTTCCTTCAACGCCCATCCAGTAGTGAAGCAAATGCCCCATGGCGCTGTAACCGGCGGGCAGGTAAACCACACCCATATCCCCAACCTCGTCCACCCAAGCCCGGTAACGGTCCCAGCGGGGTGTGAAGGTCATGCCGCTCAGGGCGTATCCAAGGACCTCGATGTCTCGCTCGGTCTTAACACTCCTGTCTCGGATATGCCAAGAGTAGGTCTGCTCGTTCCAGACACGGGTCCGCGCGACTTTCCCAATCGGTGTTTCGTAAGCCCAGGCGATAGTTCTCGCGCCATCCTTCTCCGTCGCGGACACACTGGCTTCTACATCGTCCCGGCAGGCAGCGGTGTAGAAAGAGGCGAGGTTCGGCATGTAGAAGCCAACGCCCAGCCTCTTGTGACACGCGATCAGATCCCGCTCCGGTTCTTTGTAAGACTTGCTCAAGTCCCAGGGGCGTTTCTCTTTCTCATAGAACCAATGCGACAGATCCAGCATGTAGGGAACCACGTCGGGAGTCTCACCCCAGTAGACGGCGAGGATTCGTTCGCGGAGGGCGCTCATTGCGCATCCCTCTCGATCCTCTCAAGCAGAGGACGGGATTTCGGGCCGATCGGAACGAATCCCGTAACCGCGCCGACGACCAGTCCGACGACCAGGGATGCAGGCATGATGTACAGAAAACTGGGTCCGGGGACGCCGAAGATCGGCTGCCAGAAAGAGATCAGAACCGCCGCGGCCACACTGGCGAGGGTGGCTGCCCACGCCGCGAAGGGAGTGGCTTGACGGACGTACAACGCCAGGCAGAAAAGCACGAAAAGCGGCGCAACCAGCAGGTTGACGAGGCGAAAACAGACCTCGAGAAGATTTCCGGGCACCACGCTGACATAGAAGCTGATTCCCACCACGACCGCCCCGACCAGGACGGAGATGCATTTGGCCAAACGGATGTGTTGGCCGTCCGAAAGGCGGACCTTCCGGAACCGGCTGATGAAATCTTCCGTGAGCACCGAACAGGAAGAGTTGACTCCCGAGGAGAGGCTGGACATGGCCGCTGCCAGCAGCCCCGCCACGACCAGACCGCTGATTCCCGGAGGCAGGACGGCCACGATGTAGCGTGGCAGCAGTTGGTCGGCGTTGGCCACGATCGCTTGCCCGTCGCGGAGCATGTGCGGATTCGCGCGGAAATAGGCCAGGAGCGCCAGACCGACCAGCGCAAGGAAGAGGGACACGAGGGTAAGGGAGATGAGATTTGCCAGCAGGACTCGCCGGGCGGCTTTGGCATCGCGCGTGGCGAGAAAGCGCTGGATCGCCATCTGGTCGGAGCCGTAGGTGCAGACGTACCAGACCAACGACGCCACCAGGAACCAGCCAAACGTGCGTTCGTTTCCGGCGCTGAACCCCCAGACCGGCGGATCCCAACTCGGGTCCCACTCCTTGGGCCACCAGGCGGCAATTCCACCCAGGGAGATCGTGGCAGAAGCCAAAACCAAGACCGCGCCGCCGAGAAGGATGAACGACTGAAAGACGTCGGTCACGACAACCGCTCGGAGGCCGCCCATGGAGGTGTAGAGCACAGTCACCACACCCAAGACGGCGCAGACCCAAGGGGTCGCCGACTGCGAGAGTCCTAGCAAAGGGATTAACACCGTGTCCGTGGTGGCGTAGATGATAACCGCCATCCACAGCAGGCGAAGCGAGAGAAAGACGAACGAACCCAGGAGACGAATGCTCAAACCCAGACGAGTCTCCAGAATCTCGTAGGCGCTGATTACCTTCACGCGCATGATGAAAGGGATAAAGAACCAGCCGATGATCCAGTAGATGAGCGGAAAAGCCGCCATCTGCCCGAGGAACAAGGGTCCGTGCTGGATCATCTCCCCGGGGTTGGCGAGGTAGGAGAGCGTACTGACAATGGTCGCGAAGAGCGAGATTCCAACCGCCCAGGGCGACATCTTCCGTCCACCCAGCAGATAGTCGTCCGTGGACTTCGTCCTCTTCATATACATCCAACCGATGAAGATCATGGCGACCCCATACAGGGCAATGACAAGCCAATCCAACCGGGTGATGTATTTCACCGTGCGCCGTTCGATGCGCAGGATGCCGTACGCAGCGCCAACCCGCACATCCGGGTCGGCCTCCTCCAGCCACTCCGCCAGGAGGTGCAAGTCTTCCCGATCTCCCCGATCGCCCAATGCGAGAGCGGTCTGATAGCGTTCCCCCGCGGTTCCGCCCTCGACGCTCTCCAGAAGGCGCCGCTTGAACTCTTGGC
>Ga0214473_10005747_pt1 | contig 14850 bp, 10 predicted proteins | sample RVTome_7_FD_203509 | JGI IMG/M metagenome (GOLD analysis project Ga0214473, IMG submission 203509) | Soil microbial communities from uranium-contaminated site in the Upper Colorado River Basin, Wyoming, United States - RVT98D197 | ecosystem: Environmental > Terrestrial > Soil > Contaminated >... | reverse complement strand
TGATGAGTGAGGCCGAAAGCCGTGCCAGAGGGCCATACGGACCATCGCCGTCCGCAGAGACGACGCGCCGACAGAACGAGGGCAGCCACCGCCCGAGGTGGTCCTTCAAGAATGCGCGCTGTGCCCCCTGCGCAGTTTCGACGAGTCGGGAGGAATCACTCTGTAGTCCGACCGCTTCCTTCGCACACAGAACTGCCAGAAACTCGCATTCGATGGTCACGTGGTCCAGCCGTTCTGCGGCCGTATGCTCAGGTTCCAGACCGAACGCGCTGTAAAATCCGGCGATGTCGGCGAGTTCGTTGGCCTGCTGGATGATCTCACTTCGACCGTATTCCAGTTCGTACGGCGGGCATTGGCCACGCACGGCATGGCCGAAAAGAGCGACGTAGCGGTCACGGATTTCTTGTGGACCGATATGGTGGGTCCGGCCAAATGTCTGGATCCAGTCCAAGGCGCCGCGGACGACGCCGTCTGTTTCCCGAGCCACCGTACTGAGGAAGATCGCCCCGCCAAACCAGCCCGCGGCCGTGGTCATCGTCTCGAGGACTTCCGGCGTCGGATAGGCCCACCCGTAGGACAGCAGGGCGTAAAGCGCACCGCGCGACTCCGCCGCAGTGAGCCGATTCGCTTGTCTGAGGGCCGGGGCCATGATCGCGTCTCCAGACCGATGGCGGTCAGATCGTGTTCGCGTGTATCGCCGAGCGCACGTGGATCGGCTCCTCTACTTGTGTCCGGAAGATCTCCCGGCCGCTACGGTTGAAGGCGATGATGGTGTCGTTGTACATCTCGAACTTCTTTCCGTGCTGCACGGTCTCATAGACTTTAGGCCCCTCTTGCATTTCATACCGGGCGATGATCTGATTCGCGCGACGGAATAGCTGCAACACGGCCAGCAGCTCACGGTCCGGGCTCCGGTATCGATCCACGGCCTGTTCCACGGCGGGGCCGAACATCTGCTCGAGAAACTTCGTCGGCACCCACCGCGGCGGAATGTAGTAACCGTTGGGCTCCGTTCCAAACTGCGGATACAGCGGTAGGGCCACTTTCGCCACATGAACCAGGTAGTACAACGGGTTGTACCGATCCTCGATCCAGGTGTTGTCTTGGTCGACCTTAACCAAGCCCTGCATGCGCACCTGTCCGATGCACGCGGCCATGCAGCGCGTCTCCATGGGAGATCCATTGGTTTCCGGGTCGAGTCCCTCGACGCGGGGGTAACAGGCGATGCACTTTTCACTCGTGCGCGTCGTGCCGCGATACATGGACTTCTTGTACGGACAGGCCTCCACGCACTTGCGATAGCCGCGGCATTCGCTCTGGTCGATGAGCACGATGCCGTCCTCGGGCCGCTTGTAGATCGCCTGGCGCGGGCAGGCGGCCAGGCACGCGGGGTAGGAGCAGTGATTGCATAACCTGGCCAGGTAATAGAACCACGCCCGGTGTTTCCTGCCGTTCGACAGATCTTCGCCTTCGCCGAAGTCGAGCGGCCGGCTGGGACCCTTGACCGGCACGTCCTCGTGGATGTTGGGCGATCGCCAGTCCTCGTCGCTGGGCAAGTACCCGAGGACCTGGTTCGGCTGCCGGCCGCGGGCGACGAACTCGGGGGCCTCGAACACCGACTTGCCCGAGAACCGCCCATAGGGACGGCCTCGGTCATCCTGCGGCTCGCCCGACCATTTCTGACGGCCGGGATTGGCCTGCTCGAGCAGATCGAGGATGGTGATGTCCCAACGCTGGGGATAGCCGCCGTAGGGCTTGCTTTCCACGTTGGTCCACCACATGTGCTCCTGTCCCTTGGCAAACGTCCAGGTGCTCTTGCAGGCCATGGTGCAGGTCTGACACCCGATGCAGCGATTGATGTTGATGACAAACGCAAATTGCTCTTTCGGCGACGCCTGCGCGCACGGATAGGACATCTGCCGACCGATTTGCCAGTTGAACACCGAGGGCATGGCTCACTCCTACGCGCCCGAGTCTCGTCCGACCGCCGGCCTACGCCGAGGCGCCCGATCGCCGGGCGAGTTCGTCGGCCACGGCCGTGTAATGTCGGCGCTTGGCGGCGTTTCCGTTGGTTTCGTCGGCGCGATGCAACGCGCCCAGCATCAGCAACTGCTCTTCCGGTCCCAGCGCCGCGTCGGCTCGGACGAACAGCACTTTGTCTTCCCTTTGAATGTGCCGGCGCAGCACGGCCACGTAGCTCATGGCCGCCCGGCAAACGGTCTCGACGGCCCGAAGCTCGCCGTCTGCGGCGGCGTGCAGATGGCTCGCCACCACCCCGAGCAAGGCCCGACCCTGTTCGCGTTCCCGCAACATGGCCTTGATCATCCCGCCGTCGGGCAGGCTCTCCGCGCTTTCCAGGACGGGAAACAGCTCGTTTTCCTCCTTGGCGTGATGACAGCCGTCGGCGAAGTTCCAAAAAAAGGCCAGGGCAGGTTCGAAAAACGTCCTGTCGACCGTGCCACGTTGAACCATCCGCTCCACCGCGTCCAGGACCCTCTCGATCACGCGGTGCTCGCCCTTCAGGACCTGTGCCGCGGTCGTCGCCGCCCCGTCCCGGCCACGGGTCATGTGCCGGGCTCCCGTCGCCCCCCCCCGCCGAGCTAGTCGATAACCGGCAGACTGATCTCCGCCGGACCGGTCCGCCGGAACGCCGGTGGCGGGCCTTTCCTCGGTCCCCAGCGTTCCAGCACCTGTTCCACCAACCCGCATATGGCCTCCTCGCCGAGCATTTCGAGCGCCAGATTCGGTCCGGCGTAGCCCTTAGTCATGAACATCCGCAGGATGCCCATCCGATCGAGGCCGAGGCGGGCGTACTCCTCCACGAAGCACTCCGCCATGTCGTGAACCGCGGCCGGCGGCGGCCCCGGCCCATGCACCACGCCGTGCAGGGTCATGGGGTCGGTCGGGTCTGGGTCGTCATAGGGCATGGGCAACACCTACGTTGCACGTCCAGACGGAATGACCACGAAGGATCACTCCTGAAACTCCTCGACCGCCTCGCCACCGGAGTAGTCGCCAACGAATCCACCGGCCAAGTATCGTTGCATCGTTGCATTTTCGGCCGCGGGGGCACAGCCGCTGAGTGCGGGCCCCCAGATGCCCCTGCCGCCCAGGCCGCCGTCCTCCGCCTTGGTGACGCGCACCAGTGTTTCCTTGGGGACGGTATTGACCGCATGGTTGTCCGCCTCACCCCCGAAAATGAAGCTCATGCTCACCTTGGCCTTGTGGAACAGGGTGTCCGTCTGATGCATCGGCATGTGCCAGTTGCGCGTCACGCTCTGTTGGGACCCGTACCGCAGGTTGGCCTGATAGCCGTCGTCGCACAGGGCCCGGCCGTCGGGGCGCGTCTCGTGGGCCTTGACGCTCTTTTCCGTGGCGATGTAGGGGGCGTGCTTCATCATGACCACGCTGTAGGGATAGCCGGGGTTGTACACCGCCCGGACCATGAGCCGGGCCACTTTGTAATAGGGATCATCAGGCCGGGCACCCAGGTAAGGCCGGTCGGCCGGGTTGGCGTCCACGTACACGTAGTCTCCGTCGTGGATGCCCAGGTCCCTGGCCGCCTGCGGATTGATGTGCAACTGGTGTTCGCCGACGTAGGGGGCCCTGCGGTCGATCCGCCACGGGTCGCCGAAGTTGCTGTCGTAGATCATATGCCAGTCGACGTTGCTCCAGGACGAGTGTACCCGATGCCGGGTCTTGGGGGTGAGGCAATAGAAGCTGAAGCCCTGCCGCCATAGAAAGTTCGTGGTCTGCCTGGCCTGGCTCCAGGGCATTTTGATGTTCCGCACGGTACGGGCATCCCAATGCTCGGCCTCCGGCGGAATGCCGTAGTCGTTCGGCCGGATGTAGGGGTTGCTCGATATGATGACGTTCGGCAAATAGGGCGTGGCCTCGGGGCCCTCCCGATGGACGATGAAGTTCTCGCCGTACTCAATCGTCTCGGGAACGTCCGCATAGGCGTGCAGCCGCCCCGTGTCCGTGTGAAATGGCTCGTCGTCGTGAACCTGCTCCCAGAAGGGAACGCGGGGGTAGGTCCGGAAGAGCATGAGGGCGCCCCCGGGCGTTCCGTACTTGCCCGCCATGATGTCTTCGAGAACGTACCCCGCCGTCGTCGTGCACGAATCGAGCAGTCGCTGAATGTACACCTCGCGCTTGCCTTCGTGCTCGAACTTGAAATAGTCATGGAAGCGGCTGTCGCCGATCTCCTCACCCACCGCTTTGGCGATGTTGGCCAGGATCCACAGGTCGTCCTTCGTGTCGAACACCGGCTTGATCCCGCCCTTCCATATCTGTAAGAACGGATTGGAACACGAAGCGGTCACCTCCAGGCCCTCGAACTCCACCCAACTGTTGGCGGGAAGCCCGACATCGGCGTATTGCACCGACGCGGTCATCACGATATCCTGGGAGATGATCATCTCGATGTTCGGGTTCACGTTCTTGAACATTTCGTAGACGTGCTTGGCATTGTTGAACAGGTTCACGTTGGTGAAATGCAGCGCCTTGGTCGGCGTGGGCATGTGCGTCCGGCCGGTAAAGACCTTGCGTCCTTCCCGGGGCGTCTCCACGATCAATGGACGGTCGCCGTGGTTCCAGTACGCCGGTTCCTCGTCCTTGGTGTAGGCATGGGCGGGCACGTCCTTGCCGTGGGCCTTCTCGTCCAGGTTGGGGTGGAAGGGGTCCTCGGCGACCCAGCCCTTGAACCCCGGCCCGGTAATCTTGCTGCCCTGGAACAGGGCCGCCTTGTAGTTGCCCGCCCAGCCGAACACGCCGGCGCCCGGCTTGCCGATGTTCCCGGTGAGCATCATGGGCAGGTACGCGGCCCGATTGGCCTCGGTGGCGTGGAACCAGTGGTTGATCCCCTCGCCCTGGTGGATCGCCACCGGGCCGCCGCCCGCGGTCGTCTCCCAGATGTCCCGGGCCAGACGCTCAATCATCCCCTTGGGGGTATGGGTGATCTCGGCGACCGTCTCCAGGTCGTAGTCCCGCAGGTGCAAGCGGTACATCGCCCACAACGTCATCACTTCGACTTCGCTTCCATTGACCAGGGTGATCTTCCACGCCCCGTCCAGCGCCGGATCGATGCCCCGGGCTACCATGGACTTGCCAATCTCGTCGCGGGTCAGCGCCGCCGGCTGGTTGTTCTTCGTGTCCCACACCACGCGGTCCCCGAGGATGCGATGCTGTTCCTCGGTCAGGCCCTGGACCTTATAGCTCGGCCCGTCCTTGGACAGCTTGCTCTGGTACCCTTGGAAGACCTCGTCGGCGCGGAGCCGCGCCAGGGTGTCGGTCCTCACCAGGAGCGGGAAGTCGGTGAACTGCTTGATAAATGCTTCGTCGTACCACTGCCGCTCGATCATGACGCTGGCTACGCCGAGCCAGAGGGCTGCGTCCGTGGCCGGCCGAATGGGCATCCAGTAGTCGGCCTTGGTGCTGGGGGCGCCGTACTCCGGGGCGATGACCACGATGCGCCCGCCGCGCTCCATGCACTCGATGAACCAATGTGAATCCGGCAGCTTGTTCTCGACCAGGTTCTTGCCGTTCATGATGATCAGCTTGCTGAACCGGAGGTCGTTGAAATCGCAGTCGGCATTCTGCAGCCCATGCACCCACGGCTGGCCCGGAGTCTGATCGCCGTGCCAGGTGTAATTGCTCCAGTTGCGGCCGGCCTTGGCCTGATCCGGCCCCACCTTGCGAAGGTGGGCATCGAGCAGAGCCATGGCGTTGTTCAGGCGGTACATGCCGTATTTGCCCATGACCCCCAGCAGACCCATGCCTCCGCGCATCTTGAAGGTGCGCGTGCCCGCACCGCCCATCTCGGAGATCATTTCTTCCGGGTAGCCCTGAGCGCCCAGCAGCCGCGCCCCTTCATCGCCGTTGTACCGTTTGGCGATCGCTACGTAGGCCTTGGCGATGTACCTGAGCACGCTTTCCCAATCGATCTTCAGGTGAACATCCGATCCGCGGCTGTCGAACTTGAACTTGCTCTTGTTCTCCGGGGTAAGCTCGGGGAACCCCGCATCCGCCCATTCTTGCCAGCCCTTGCGAATGATGGGATGCTTCAGGCGATAAGGACCGTAGACGATGCGGTGGAAGGTGTAGCCCTTGGCGCACTGGCGAGGATTCCAGTTGGCTGTGGCCTTGTTCCCGTAGAGGTCCGCGTAGTTTTGGTAGTTGTATTGCGTGCCCATGCGGGTGATCACGCCGTTGCGCGTATAGGCCAGGACGCGGCAGGCGTGCGTGTCATTCGGCGAGCACACCCAACTGAACGATCCGTCGTATCGGTACTGGTCGCGGTAGATCTTCTCCCAGTCGCGGGCGGGGTAGAAGGCCAGCGGGTTGACAATATCGGGCCGGAAGGCCAGCGAGCGCAGCGGCCATCCGAGACCGGCGATCCCTCCCACGACCGCGCCGGTCGCCTTCAGAAAGTCGCGCCGTGTCGTTCCCTCGGTTCCTTTTGCCATGGGATGCACCTCGATCCAATCCTGGGGTCTGGCCGCGACACCGGCACCACGGCCGGCCGGTCCGACTTACTCAATGACCAACTTCTGCCAGATGCTGATGTTTTTCTTTCCGTCCCGGTCGCCGGCGCTGCCGTTCCAGATGGCAAACGAGACCGGCAGGTAATCGCCCGCTTTGAAGGCACGTTCGTCGTGTCCGTGTTCCCCGCCGCCCGAATCAAGCGTCCGTTGCATCTGCACGGACCACACGCCGCGTTCGTACACGGCCTGCCCCGCGACCAGTTGCACGGCGGACGGCTTGCCCGACAACGTGCCCGCGCCGCGGGCGACCAGACATTCGACCGGCGTCTTGAGCCCCGGATCCGCCACCAGGTTCCCCGCCCCCCACGCGGTGATGAACTCCGGCGAGTGGTCCGTGATGGGCGTGTGGTTCCAGTCGACCGGAGCTCCAAAAGGCCGCTCCAGCGCCACCTGCGGATACTCGTCGACAATCCGCTCCGGGTAGGCCTGATCCACGTCCTGATAGGCGGTGGCGAGGTCCTTCTGGCGATCCGCCTTCCACATCCAGATGTTGACGCCGCCGTGTTCCGTCTTTTCCCCCATGTAGAATGGTGGATCGCTGGAAAGCGAGAACTGGATGGCCACCGCGTCCCGGAACTCAGTGTGCCGCACGGCCCGGTCGTCGACCGTCGGGTCCAACCAGGTAAGCCGAACGGCCAGCTCATCGTCGTTGTGCAGAGCCTGGACCACCACGCCCTCGATGCGTTCTTCCGTCCACCACAACGGCGTCATGGCCACGTAGAGCGGACGGGCCTGTGACCAGGCCGGGTCCATGGGGCCGGCCGGCAGAGCCGCGGAGACGTTGGCGGCGACAAAAGTCCCTTGCCGCAGCTCCGCCCGTTCCTGGGCGCCGGCCCGGGCCAACGACTGAACGTAGTGAATCAGGTCCCATACCTCGTCCGCTGCGTAGTTGCCTTCCGACGCCGGCATCGGCGTGCCTTTGAGACCCTTGACAATCCTGACAAAGAGCTGGTGTCCCTCACTACCACCCTTGAAAATGCCGTTCACAAACGATCGCGGCGGAACCGGGTAGCCGTCGGCATCGAACTTCACCGCATCGGCCACCGGGTGCCCGTCTACTCCGTGGCAGCTCGCGCACGACTCCAGGTAAACCCGGCGGCCGGTGAACCAACGGACGTCATCAAACGGCGGCTCCGCCGGAACGGACAGAGGCGGGCCCGGCTGTGTCCGCTTCAGCAGTAGATCAGGCAGGTCGCCCAACGCATGGATTCCCTCCCTGGCCCCGCGTTCCAAGGCAGTCCTGGTGCCATCGTAGTGAATGCGGCGCACATAGTTGACCAGGGCCTGCAAATCGGCCTGTGGCAGATGCCCCCACGGGGGCATCGCCGATCCGGGCATGCCCCGACTGACGGTGCGAAGCAGGTCGTCGTCGGATGGAATCTGATTCTCCGTGGTGGCGAGCTTGAAATTGCCTTGCTGGAGGTTTCGCGGCCGCGGATTCATCAGGTACGCGAACGGCCCCGCACCATCGCCTGTTTCGCCGTGGCAAATCGCACATTGCCTGGCAAAGAGTTCGCGACCGCGCTGCACGATGGAATCTTCATTCGGATGGGCTGAACCGGGAGGTACGGCGTTGGCCGGCATGCCAAGCGGGCCCATCGGGTCCGGCGAAGCGGGGCTGCTCGTGTCCGATTGCCCGGTATCTCCGGTCGCCCGATGAAGCAGATCCGCCGCAGCCACGGTATTCACCAAACAGGCGGCGGACACCACAACGAACATCATACCCACTGGCTGCCGAGGCAGGCGTCCCTCCCAGGCCGTCGAACGCCGGATGATGATCTTCACCGCAGTTTCCTTTTTCTGCCGCGCTTCGCGGCGCCATCCTTGCCGTCACGCTTGACGGAGATGTCATATACGGAAGTTTCCCGCAGAAACCGCTCATAAGCGCCGACGACGAGCTTCCAGCGATCATGAGCCGGACAGGGCCTTACGTCGGTGCACTCGACGTTGCCGAAGGGACATGCCCGGCGGTCGGCCGGCAGTGACTCGAACGGGGCGAGCACCTCGAACACGCTGATGCTCTTAGGAGATCGGACCATGCGGAACCCGCCGTGCCTGCCGCGTGATCCAGCGAGCAGCCGGACCCGGGCGAGGTCCGAGAGAATCTTCGACAGGTACTTCTGCGGAATGCCGGTACCTTCCGCAACGCGCTTCACCGAGACCGGCCACTCGTCCTCACAGCGAGCCAGGAATACCATGGCTCGAAGAGCATACTCGCAGGTTAAGGAGAGCACCCCGCGGCTCCGGACCAGGAAACGATGACCCCGCGGACGTCGCCCGACGGCGTCCCGCACGCGCCTTTGGGCGGCCGCCTCGCCGCAGCCTTGCGTCCCGCCCGTCCTTCCGGCGCCGGAAGCCAGGGGCCCCGGCCGCAGGCCCGGTGGTCGACGCCCGGCGGACGATCGACACTGACGATATTACTATAGATATATTCTATATTCCGAGCCTGTCAAGCGTTTTTTCGCGGAATTCCGGGTCGAGCGCTTACCCCCGATCGGCTGGAGGACGACCGGAGGGACCCGCCTGCTCAGCGCCGGCCGACCAGCGAGCCGGATCCGGGCCAGCTCAGGCAGGTGGCTTCGTACCCTCGACGCCGGAGCGGCTCACAGTTCGTGGAAGAGCACATGCTCGGCGGCAACTACGTAGTGGCTTCACATCACCCGAAGCCTTGGCGAAAAGAATTCAATATCCTCGTCGGATACCGCTTCTTTTACAACCCCGTTCGCTTCCTGCTGGCCCTCGTACGCCCCAAGAGCCGACTGTACCTGGCGGACGCCATCTGGCAGGCACTCGGCATGTGGGGGCTGGCCCAGACCATCCGGCGAACCTTCGGTTGGGCTCTGCGGCATGCTCGGCACGGATCCAGCGTCGCTGCGCGCCGCCCATGAACTCGATGCCCCTGCAGGCTGTTCATGGCGGCGCCGGCGACCCCGCCCTGCCCGGCATGGGGCCTGCAGAACCGGCTCGAGCGCTGCAATCGGCCGCAATCGCATGGACCCGTAGGGTGATGCCGTTGCCGATCCTGGCTTCCTCGTGAGGCTGGGAACCGTCTGCGCTCGTCGGCCAACTCGAAGCGAAGTTGCCCGCACGTTCGGCGGTTGGCGGGCAGGTCACGCCGGCGGAGGACCTGTCTCGTGAAGGCTTCGGTCTCGGAGAAGTCAGGCGCAACCAATCGTTGGGGCATCCATTCTCACGGCGCGACGGTCGCGGCGCACCGGGGTCGCAGGCGGCATGGAGCCGCCTCGCCGAGCAGTCCGACGACTTCAGCATCGTCGTAGACCGCGTGCGACCAGACCGTACGTGTGGGGGGCCTCGGGCGGGGCGAGCCGTGATCGTCAGCGCGCGATTCTTCGTCCGCTATCCGCCGGCCGCTTCCTGACGCAGACACTTGCCCCAGTCGGTTTTATCGCCGCTGCACGCCTGTAATCCCGTACCCATTTGTGTTGCCCGATCCGATGGCGCGCGAATCTGCTATCGCACGACCTCGCTGGCGGTGCGAAGCCTCAGTGAACTCTGGCGTTACGCACCGGCGACAATACGCGTTCGACTTCCGCTCGGCCGACGTGTATGCCTGCTACATCGCCGGGGCAGGATCGATACCCGGGAAACCTGGACTGCGAAGTGTCTGGGGTTTGCGACGTGCCTTGTCGGCATCTAGCCCATCCTGGATGACGTAAAGAAGAGACTCGGCCCCGCTGGCTTCCGTCACAGTCAGGTCGAGGTGCAGTTCGCAATTGAAGTAGGCCAGATGCACGCACTCGATCACCTTGCAAACGGCCGTTATCGCTCTCTTGACCTTCTCGTGGCTTGCGGGCTCGAGCGGCGAGGCGCCATCGCCAAGTGAAAGAGCAAGGTCTCGATGAGCGATAAACCGATTGCGCCAGTCCCGTGCAAATTCGGTTGCCTCGCACGCACGTTTGACTCGCTCATCGACTTCCGCGCCAGCCTGCCCGTCCTTCAGCAACTGAGGTAGGCGCTTAACTGTCAGGGTTTCTTTTCCCGCAGATTTGGCAGGATCGGTCAGCCTCGTAAGCTGCAGGAGCGTGCTCTCCCATAGAATGTCCTGCACAACACGGAAGAAGAGAGCAGCCGCCTCATTCAGCAGTTCCACGCGCTCCGGCGTTGTGCCGAAGAGCTCCACGAATTGTGCCCACGTGATCTGGAGCCAGGCACACTCGTTGTGGAGGCGGTGGTAAAGCGGCCCCAGCTCGGGTCCCAGGACCTTCAAGTGTTCTTGCTCGACTTCGGCGGCGGTCCGGCGCGACCCCATGGCGATTTCCACGCGGGTTGGAACAGGTGAACAGTTGAGCAGGAGACCGCAGGAGAGGGCTTCACAGACCGACGTTGACTTACGCCGTCCCGCGTCCTCTTTCCTGCTCTACTCTCTCCTTGCTCCCCTCTCCTGCTCTCGATTTTTGCCCGCCCTGTGGCGGGCAAAAATCGGGGCGACAGGATTCGAACCTGCGACCTCTTGACCCCCAGTCAAGCGCGCTAACCAGACTGCGCCACGCCCCGTGATAGCCGGCGGTGCTCGGGCCCGGTGGTCGGTGGATCGACCCAGAGGGCGGAGCAAATGAGCCGCGTGCCTGGCCGACCCCGCTGCCCGGCACCGCCCATGATTATACCTGGGCCGCCCGGAAACGAAATGGAGCGGGTCGTCGGCCGACGCCCCGCCTGCGGACGGCAGGCTTTGGGCTACGTGCCGGAGAGGATGTACAGAATGTCGCCGTCCTCGACCACGTAGGACTTACCCTCCTTGCGAACGCGGCCGGCGGCCTTGGCCCCTTTCATGTCGGTGTGGGCGACCAGGTCCTCAAAGGACACGGTTTCGGCCCGGATGAAGCCGCGGGCCAGATCGGTATGGATCTTGGCCGCCGCCTCCACCGCGGTGTCACCTTTACGCACCGTCCAGGCGCGGACCTCATCGGGGCCCATGGTCAGGAAGGAAATGAGCCCGAGCGCCTGGTAGCAGGCGTGGATCAGGCGGTCACGGGCCGGCTCCTTCAACCCCAGGTCGGCCAGAAACGCGGGACGGTCCGCCGGATCGAGCATGGCGATCTCGGCCTCGATCGAGGCGCTGAGGCTGAGGGAGGCCTTGACGTGCTCGACCTCCAGACCTTGCTCCTGCCCCGCCCGATCGTCCGACACGTTCCGCACACAGACCACCGGTTTCTCGGTCAGGAAGGCGAAGCTGGAGACCTGCCGCCGCTCCTCTTCCGTGGTAATCACCGTGGATAGCGGCGCTTCCGACTCCAGCGCTTCGCGGCAGCGGGTCAGCAGAGCCAGTTCCCGTTTTTCAGATTCATGTGAACGGGTGGGTTTCTTGAGGGCACTTTCCAGCCGCTCCACGCGGGTGGTGACCGTATCGAGGTCGGCGAAGATCATCTCATCCCACACGGCGGAAAAGTCCACCTTCGGGTCAATTCGCCCCCGTGGAGCCGGCACCGCCTCGTTTTCGAAGTCGCGCACGACGACGACGAGAAGCTCGGCCAGACGGATGACCGGCAGCAGGCGCCGCCATTCCGCCTGCCCCTTGGCGTCGTCGATGGAGCATCCGGGGACGTCGACGAAGTCGACGGTCGCCTCGACGATCTTCTTGGGATGACACAGCTTCGCCAGATGAGCCAGCCGCGAGTCTGGGACATTGACGACGGCGTGTCGTGGCTCGGGGGGAGCGTGGGGGTCGATCGGCGTGCCGGTCAGCGTGCCAAAGACGGTGGACTTGCCGGAGGTCGGCAGCCCGATAATTGCGCCCTTCATGATGCTCGTCCCTTCCCGGCCCCGCCCCAGGGTCGCGCCGTGGACGCCTAATGCACCAGGGCGTTGTGCAGGGCGACGATCTCGTATTCGCCTTCGGCCCCGGAGTGGTCCAACCGCACGATGTCTCCCACACGCTTTCCCATCAGCCTCTGGGCGAGGGGCGCCTGATAGTTGTACAGGCCGTTGGCGATGTCCGCCTCCCACGGGCCGACGAAGGACATGTCCACATCCTGGCCGTTCGAGACGCTCCGGAACAGGACCCTGGTGCCCACGCCGATATGATCGGTCGGGACATCCTCGGGAGCAATGACCTTCGCCTTGGCGACCTCGGCGTTCATCTGGGCCAGGCGAGCGCGGAGTAGATCACGCTCCTCCAAGGCGAACTTGTACTCGGAGTTCTCGCTGAGGTCGCCGTGCTCGGCGGCCGTTCCGATGGCCCGGGCGTTGTCCCTCATCCTGACGTTGACGTGCTCGTCGATCTCCTGTTTCTTCCGCGTGAGGCCGTTTTGAGTGACGAAGACGACGTCGTGGCGCGACCAGGGGGCGATCTCCGGCTGGACGTCGAGGGAAGGGAAGCGGGCGGACAGTCGCTTGAGCAGGTCCTCGCGTACGGCCCGCGCCAGCGACTCGCTCCGTTTGAGCCGGTTCTTCAGCGGGGGGACCATGTCCCGCTCCAGGCCCTCCAGGCACCGGTCGAATCGTTCGAACTTCCGCGCCGCAAGAACCGCGCGGGCTCGCCCGCCCATCCGGGTAACCGTCTCCCGTCGGGCCTCGTCCGACACGCGGGCATCGTCCATCGCCCGGAGCAATCGCGTGAGGATGGCGATCGGCGGCACCGAGGTGCCGATGCCGGGCGTCGTGGGGCCGTCCCACAGCCACAACAGGGCTTCGAAACACCCGATGGGGTCCGCGAGGATCTGCTGCACGGCGACGTCCAGTTCCGCAGCCGAGCGTCCGGCTTCGATCAGCCGGGCTGCTGCCTGGTTACAGGCCGCCTGCGGCAGGACGGGCAGCAACCCGAGCAAGCGATCGGACCAGTCGTCCGGGTGAGCTTCGATCAGGCACTCACAGGCGACGTCCGCGAGCACGTCCTGCTCGATCATGGCGAAGAGGCCACGCAGGTCCGAGGCACGGCGGAACAGGGCGACCGCCCCGTCCTTCGCGTCCGGCCTGCCGGCCAGGCTGCCCGCCCGGGCGGCGATCACCCAGTAGAGTCCCGCGTCGGGCGAATCAGACTCGGCGTGGCGCCGGGCCCGCTCGACGAATTGCTCATGAACAAACCGCAACGTCTCATCGGTCGGCCCTTCTTGCCGCGCCCCGCAGTCACGGACGTAGCTCTCCACCACCTCGAGCTGCTTAACCGGGCTGCGCCATTTGCGGAACTCGGCGAGGAATTCCTCTTCGGCCGTCACCGGGGTGTCGAGGAGGGTGATGTAGATCGGCGCTCTCCCGTCCACCTTGACGTGGGGGTCGCGCTTGAGGGCGGTCCGTGCCCGGGGCCACCACTTTTTCCAGTCGCCCTCGGTGAGTAGCTCGGGGACGAGGAGCTGTTCGAGTCGATCCGAGTCGAACTTGCGGTCGGACTGCCGGCAGATGTCGATCACCACCCCGGCGGGATCGTCGTCCAAGCGGCGGCGGAGTTCCTCCCGGAGGAATGCCCGCTGCACGCGGAACTCGCCCGGGTCGGCCGGTCGGTACGCGTCGGCGAGTTGCACCGCCCCGAGGGTCTCCGCCCCGGTGCCCAAGTTGATCGTGAAGGTCCATGAGGCTCGGTCGATTTCATCGACGCGGGCGGCCCCGTCGTCGTGCCGGGCGGCCAGATAGTCGCCTTCCTGGAGCGGGAGGCAGACCTCGAGCGTGCGGAGGGCGCGGCGCGCAGGCCGGCCTCCGGCGATGCCGGCTTCCTCCAGAAGCGCCTCGAGCCCTTCCAGCCCTTCATAGGCTCGCCGGTACAGCTCCGCCACCTGAGCACGCAACTCGCTGCTTTCGCCGGCGGCGAGCAGGAACGGCCCCGCGATGGTCAAGCATTCCTTGGGGCCGTAAAGCGCCGTCGCCGCCTCGATGGCCGTCCAGGCGAACGCCCCGGCGACCTCCCGCTTATCAACCCTCACCAGCTCTTCCAGGACGGGGGCGTACTCAACCAGCTTCGGAAGCGGGACGTCGGGCGCCTCGACCACGCGCATCCACTCCTCCTCGACGGTCGAGGTGTTCCCGCTGCCGATCAACTGAACGAGAGACTCAATGTGCATGATCGAATCCGGCCACGCGGCTGCGAACCTCCACAAAATGCGAGAACCACTATTGTGGCATGCTAGGGCCCGCTTGTCGAGCAGCCGGGCGGCAGGCGCAGCGAAGGGGGGTCCGTGACAGTTTAGGCGGCGAGCGTTTTCGCCGCCGGCATGTGAGCGGTCAGGTTTTAGCCAGCCCCGAAGAAACTATGAAAGCCGGGTCGCCTTGACACGATTTCGGGGCTTTGTAGCCCATGTGTCGACGGGCTGATCGCGTGGATCGCCCAAGTGCCTTTTTTGGAGACCCGGCGATGAAG
>Ga0214473_10005746_pt1 | contig 14852 bp, 13 predicted proteins | sample RVTome_7_FD_203509 | JGI IMG/M metagenome (GOLD analysis project Ga0214473, IMG submission 203509) | Soil microbial communities from uranium-contaminated site in the Upper Colorado River Basin, Wyoming, United States - RVT98D197 | ecosystem: Environmental > Terrestrial > Soil > Contaminated >... | reverse complement strand
GGCCGACATTGCCGAGATCGCAGCCGTCGCCGCGACCGCGTTTGCCGAGCCCTGGTCGGCTCCTCCCCTCGAGCAGGAGATCCGGCTGCCCGAGGCGCGGCTGTGGGTCGCGAGGGAGGGGGCTCGGAGCATCGGCTATCTCGCCGCGCGTCGGGTCGCCGACGAAGTCCACGTCCTCTCCGTCGCCGTGGATCCGGCGCGGCGCAGGCGCGGCGCGGCGCGGGCGCTCCTGGAGGCGGTGCTGCGCGACGAGATGGCGAGCGGAGCCCGCGCCGCGCTTCTCGAAGTCGGCGCCTCGAACCTGGCGGCGCAGGCCTTCTACGCCAGCGCCGGCTTCGTCGCGGTGGGCCGGAGACCGCGCTATTACGAGAGCGGCGAGGACGCCCTCCTGATGATGAGGTCGACCTGAGGCTGCCCGGCCAGAGGGGGGGTGCAGCCGGGCCGCAGCAGCGAGCGGGTGAGAGATGCGGGCGACGCCCCTGCGAGTGGACGCGGAGGTCATTTCCAACGCCGCCGAGGGCGGGGCGAGCCGGCGCCTCGTGCTCCGCATCGCAGAGGGCTGGCCGGAGTCCGAGCCCGGCCAGTTCCTGATGCTCTCGCCGGGCACGCGGGGCCGGGTTCAGCGCTACGACCCGCTCTTGCCGCGACCGATGGCGATCTACCGCACCCGCCGGATGGGAGGCGAGGCAGCGATCGAGGTCCTCTACAAGGTGGTGGGGCGGGGGACCGCTCTCCTGGCCGACGCGCGCTCCGGGGACGCGGTTTCCCTGGTCGGGCCTCTCGGCAGGGGATTCCCCGAGCCCGCGCCCGGCGAGCGCGCCCTGCTGGTGGGCGGCGGGACCGGGATCGCGTCGCTCTTCGAGCTGGCGCGGCGTTCCTCCAGGCGGGCCCGGGTCTCGGTGCTGCTCGGTGCGCGCAGCGCCGCGGAGCTGATGGGCCGGGCCGATTTCGAGAGCCTGGAGGTGGAGCTCCAGGTGGCCACGGACGACGGAAGCGATGGGGCCCCTGGCCTGGTGACGGATCTGCTGGAGCGGGAGATCGCGCGCGAGGGAGCCTCGCGAGTCTATGCCTGCGGTCCCACCCCGATGATGCGGCGCGCCGCGGAGATCGCGCGGAAGGCGGGGCTGCCCTGCCTGGTCTCTCTCGAGAACCGGATGGCCTGCGGCTTCGGCGTCTGCCTCGGATGCGCGGTGCCCCGCTCGGGGGAGGGCTACCACCTGGTCTGCTGCGACGGCCCGGTCTTCGAAGCCAGCGACCTCTCCTGGGAAGGGCTGCCATGACCGCACCCGAAGCGCCGGACCTCTCGACCAACCTCGGCGGGATCCAGCTCCGCAACCCGGTGCTCACCGCCTCGGGCACCTTCGGCTACGGGACGGAGCTCGCTCCCTTCATGGATCTCCGCCGCATCGGCGGCTTCGTCGCCAAGAGCCTCACCCTCGAGCCTCGTCACGGCAATCCGCCGCCCCGCATCGTGGAGACTCCGGCGGGCATGCTCAACGCCATCAGCCTCGAGAACGTGGGCGTCCAGGCCTTCATCGAAGAGAAGCTCCCGGAGATCCCGGAGGGGGTTCCGGTGATCGCCAGCGTCTTCGGCACCGAGATCGAGCTCTATGCCGAGGTCTGCAAGCGCCTGGCGGGCGCGCCGAAGGTGGTGGGGATCGAGGTCAACGCCTCCTGCCCGCACGTGAAGAGCGGGGGGGCCGAGTTCGGGCAGGATCCCGTGTTGCTGGCGCGGCTGGCTCGAGCGGTGCGGCGCGCGACCTCGCTTCCGCTGCTGGTGAAGCTCTCCCCCAACGTGACGGATATCGCGGAGATGGCGCGGGTCTGCGAGGGGGAGGGTGCCGACGGGATCTCGGCGATCAACACCCTTCGGGCCTTGGTGGTGGACGTCGAGACCCGAAGGCCCAGCCTCTCGAACGGCCTCGGCGGCCTCTCGGGCCCGGCGATCCGGCCCGTGGCTCTGCGGATGGTCTGGCAGTGCGCCCGAGCGGTCGGGATCCCGGTCTGCGGGATCGGCGGGATCTGCACCGCCGAAGACGCCATCCAGTTCCTGCTCTGCGGGGCGGTGGCGATCCAGGTAGGGACCGCCAACTTCCTCAATCCGATGGCGGCGGTCGAGGTGGTGGAGGGGATCGAGGGCTATTGCGCCCGCCACGGCGTGGAGCGGGTGTCCGAGCTGATCGGTGCCGTGGAGTTTCCGGGTCTCTAGCCCCTCACCAGGAGCCCGGGAAGGGTCCCCACGGGCTCCGTTCGGTCTTGCAAACTCCCTGTAGTTTGGATAGGTTACGTGAGATTTGTATGCGGGAGAAGGTGGGCGAATCGTCCACCTTTTTTTTCAGGTGAGGCGTCCAGGGCGCGCTCGGAAGAACGATTGTGTACCGGGACATCCCGGAAGAGATGCGGGCAGTGATCGAGCCCATAGTCGATGACCACGGCCTCGAGTTGGTCGACGTCGACCTCAAGCGAGGCCGTGGACCGTGGACCCTGCGTGTCATCGTGGACACATCGGAGGGTGATGGCCGCGTGTCCGTGGAGGCCTGTGCAGAGGTCTCTCGCGAGATCGGCAGCCATCTGGATGCCGGCGATCTGATCCCCGCCCGCTACACCCTGGAGGTCTCGTCGCCGGGGTTCGACCGGGTGCTGGCGCGGGAGAAGGACTTCGCAGCCGTGCGCGGCCGCGAGGTGAGGATCGAGACTCGCGCGCCCCGAAACGGCCGGCGGCGCTTTCGCGGGCGCCTGCTCGGCTTCGAAGCGGAGGTGGCTCGTCTCCTGGTCGATGGAGAAGAGGTCGAGATCGCCTTCGCCGACGTGGCGACGGCGAACGCGGTCTACGAGTTTACCCGCGAGGATTTCGCAAAGCGGGCGAGCCGCTAGGCGGCGAGCGCGCGAAAGCCAGATGGGGTTCAGATGAACATCGCTCCTCTCAAGCGAGAGATCGATCAGATCGCCAAGGACAAGGGGATCGACCGCGACACCATCATCGGTGCCCTCGAAGAGGCGATGCGTCAGGCGGCGAGGAAGAAGTTCGGCCAGGAGCGCGAGATCGAGGCGCGCTTCAACACCGAGACCGGAGAGATCGAGCTCTTCGAATTCCGCGAGGTCGTGGAGCAGAAGAGCGAGGAGTTGCTGCAGATCACCTTGAACGAGGCTCGCGAGTTCGATCCGGAGGCGCAGCTCGGCGACGAGATCGGGGTCAGGCTCGACACCGCCGGATTCGGTCGGATCCTCGCCCAGACCGCCAAGCAGGTGATCATCCAGCGGGTTCGCGACGCCGAGCGGGACATCGTCTACGAAGAGTACAAGGACCGCAAGGGAGAGGTCCTGAACGGGATCGTCCGCCGCTTCGAGAAGGGGTCGATCATCGTCGATCTCGGGCGCGCCGAGGCGATCCTGCCGCCCAAGGAGCAGGTGCCGCGCGAGAACTACCGACCCGGGGATCGCATCCGCGCCTACGTTCTCGACGTGAACCACGCCGCCAAGGGCGCCCAGATCGTGCTGTCGCGGGCGTGCATGGAGATGCTGACCAAGCTCTTCGCCCAGGAGGTGCCGGAGATCTACGAGGGCATCGTGACCATCCAGTCCGCGGCGCGGGAGCCCGGCGGTCGCTCCAAGGTCGCGGTGGCCTCGCGGGAGAGCGACGTCGATCCGGTGGGAGCCTGCGTGGGGATGAAGGGAAGCCGCGTCCAGGCGGTGGTCCAGGAGCTTCGAGGCGAGCGCATCGACATCGTCCCCTGGAGTCCAGACCCGGCGCGCTACGTGTGCAGCGCGCTTTCTCCCGCACAGGTATCGAAGGTGATCATCGACGAGGGAGAGCAATCGATGGACGTGATCGTCCCCGACGACCAGCTCTCCCTCGCGATCGGGCGCAAGGGGCAGAACGTTCGCCTCGCCGTCCAGCTCACCGGCTGGCGGATCGACATCAAGAGCGAATCGAAGATGCGCGAGGTGGCGCGCTGGTTCGCCGAGGCCGTCTCCGTCGTCGAGAGCTGCGGGGAGCCGGAAGCCGAGCTCCTGCTGCAACGCGGGATCACCTCGCTCGAGGATCTGGCGGCCTGCCAGTCGGAGCTGCTGGCCTCGCTGCCGGGGATCGACGAGGCCGGCGCCCAGGCGATCAATCCGCGGGCCGGAGAGCTCGCCGTCGAGAAGGCGGAGGAGGCTGCGCGCGCCGAGGCCGAGGCATCCGCGGCGGAGGCGGCGGCGGCCCAGGCGAGGGCGAGCGAGGCGGCGGCCCAGGCGAGGGCGAGCGAGGCGGCGGCCCAGGCGAGGGCGAGCGAGGCGGCGGCCCAGGCGAGGGCGAGCGAGGCGGCGGAGACGGGGGCGGAGGGTCCGGTGCCCGCCGATCCGCCCGCCCCGGATGCGGAGCGGAGATAGGCGGCGCGAATGGCGAAGGTCAGGGCCTACAAGATCGCGGAAGAGCTCGGCATCGAGCGAACCGAGTTCGTCGAGAAGGCGCGCGCGATCGGCATCGAGCTCAAGAGCGCGATGGCCTCCATCGACGACGAGCAAGCGGAGCTGTTGCGCGAGAAGCTCGGTGCGAAGCTTCGCCAGGGGCCCGTGACCGAGGCGCGCGTCGCCCGCAAGGGGGGCGGCGCGGTGATCCGCCGCCGCAAGGGGGTGATGGCGGAGCCCGAGCCGACTCGGGAGGCCGAGGTCCCCGAGACGCTGCCCTCCGAGCCGGAGGCTCCGGCCCTGGGGAAGCCCGAGGCTCCGCTCGCGGTGCCCGGCGAGCCGAAGGCCCCGCGCGAGCCCGAACCCTTCTCCGAGGAGATCGCTCCGCCTCCGCCCGCCCTGGTGGAGCCCGGGGCCCCCGCACCGGTTCCGCCTCCGCTGATTCGCGAAACGCCGGCCCCCATCGCGGTCCGCGCCGAGACCGGCGTCGCGATGCGCGGCAAGGTGGCGCCGCTTCTCGAGGAGGTGCGCCCGCCGCAGGAGGCGCCGGATCGCAAGGGCCGGCAGCGCAAGCAGTTCCGCGAGGTGGTGAACCTCCGCGAGCAGGAGCAGATCGCCCGCCAGGTCACCAGCCGTACCACCGGTCGTCCCCAGGTCGCGCTCGATCCGCGGGCCTTCACCTCGCCGCGGCGCCGGCGAAGAGATGCCGTCTCAAAGAAGCCGGCGATGGCCGCGCCCAAGGCGCCTAAGCGCGTCGTTCGCTTCGAGGGCGAGATCGCCGTGGCGGAGCTCGCCCGCCAGCTCGGCGCCAAGGCGGCGGAGGTCCAGGGCAAGCTGATGGCGCTCGGCACCATGGTGTCGATCCACCAGACCCTGCCCCTTCAGACCGCCGCGCAGGTCGCCAAGGAGTTCGGCTACGAGGTGCACGACGTGGGCTTCCAGGAGGCCGCCTATCTCGTGACCTCCGGTGACGCCTCCGAGACGGGAAATCTCGAGCCGCGTCCCGCGGTCGTCACCGTGATGGGTCACGTCGACCACGGCAAGACCTCGCTCCTCGACGCCCTGCGCCGGAGCAACGTGGTGGCGGGCGAGGCCGGAGGCATCACCCAGCACATCGGCGCCTACCAGGTCAGCGTCGATGGCCACACGCTCACCTTCATCGATACGCCGGGTCATGCCGCCTTCACCGCGATGCGGGCCCGCGGCGCCCAGGTCACCGACCTGGTGGTTCTGGTGATCGCGGCGACCGATGGCATCATGCCCCAGACGGTCGAGGCGATCGACCACGCCAAGGCGGCGAAAGTGCCGATCGTGGTGGCCTTGAACAAGTGCGATCTCCCCGACGCCAATCCGCAGCTGACGCGGCAGCGGCTGATGGAGCACGGGTTGGTCACGGAGGATTTCGGAGGCGAGGTGCTCACGGTGGAGGTCTCGGCGACCAAGAGGACCGGCCTCGACCGGCTTCTCGAGGCGGTCGCCCTGCAGGCGGAGCTGATCGAGCCCCGGGCCGACCCGAGTCGCCGCGCGGAGGCCGTGGTGCTCGAATCGCAGCTCGACCGGGGTCGCGGCCCGCTGGCGACGGTCCTGGTCAAGGATGGAACGCTGCGGCGCGGCGACGCGGTCGTGATCGGAACCGTTCACGGGCGGGTCCGCACCATGCTGGACGAGCACGGCAAGGTGTTGAGGCAGGCCGGACCCTCGATGCCCGTCCAGGTGGTGGGATTCTCCGGTCTCCCCGAGGCCGGGGACATCCTGAGCGTGGTCGAGAGCGAGCGCATCGCCAAGGAGATCGCCAGCCACCGCGAGAGCGAGCTCCGCGGTCGGATCGAGGCGCCCAAGCCGCGGGTCACCCTCGAGGACCTCTTCGCGGAGGCCGAGGCGGGCGGCGTCCAGGAGCTCAACGTCATCGTCAAGGCCGACACCCAGGGCTCCGCGGAGGCGCTGCGCGACTCGCTCCTGCAGCTTCCCACCGACAAGGTGAAGCTGAACGTGCTCCACGCCGCGGTCGGTGCGGTCACCGAGAGCGACGTGCAGCTCGCGGCGGCCAGCTCCGCCATCGTGGTGGGCTTCCACGTCCGGCCCGATCCCGCGGCGCGCGCGGCCGCCGAGAGCAAGGGCGTCGACATCCGCCTCTACCGGGTCATCTACGAGGCGCTCGACGAGATCCGCGCCGCCATGGTGGGTCTGCTCCCGCCGATCGTGAAGGAGGTGGTGGTCGGGCAGGCCGAGGTCCGGCAGACCTTCACCATTCCCAGGATCGGGACCATCGCGGGCTGCTACGTGCTCGACGGTGCGATGCGGCGCAACGTCGGCTGTCGGCTGATCCGCGACGGCGTGCAGGTGTACCAGGGCAGGTTCGGCTCGCTCAAACGCTTCAAGGAAGACGTCCGCGAGGTCCAGTCGGGCTTCGAGTGCGGCATCGGCATCGACGGCTTCAACGACGTGAAGATCGGCGACGTGATCGAGGCCTTCGAGCACGAGGAACAGCCGGCCGAACTCTGATGGTGGTCGGGGCAGCCCGCGTCGAGTTGCGCGTTCACGGTTCCCAGTCCCTCAAGCAGAAGAGGGGGGTGGTGCGCTCCATCAGCCAGCGGTTGCGCAATCGCTTCAACGTCGCCGTCGCCGAGGTGGGGGGGCAGGGGACCTGGCAGCTCGTCGTTCTCGGAATCGCCACCGTGTCCACCGACCGCCAGAGCGCGCGCCGGAGGCTCGAGACGGCGATCGACTTCATCGAGGACCTGCATCTGGCCGAGGTGGTCGATCAGGAAGTGGAAATCCTGTGAGTCGCCGCACCGAGCGGATCGGAGAGCAGATCCGGGCCGAGCTGGCGCGGCTGCTGCACGAGGAGATCACCGATCCGCGCATCGGCTTCGTGACCCTGACCCGTGTGGACGTCGCTCCCGATCTCGGGAACGCCCGCGTCTACTGGAGCGAGGTGAGGTCGGAGGATGGCGGCGATCTCTCGAGCAGCGAGGCGGGGCTCGCGAGCGCCGCCGGGTATCTTCGCCACCGGCTCGCCCAGATTCTCGAGGTGAAGAGGATTCCCGAGCTCCGCTTCCGCTTCGATGCCTCGCTCTCGAGTGGCGAGGCGACCCTGCTTCTTCTGCGAGGGCTCCGGGATGGCGGGCAGAAGTAGCGGGAAGCGCAGCGATCGGCCCGGTCGAAGCGGCTTCCTGGTCGTCGACAAGCCGCTGGGCTGGACCTCTCACCAGGTGGTCGACGCAGCTCGCGGCTGGCTCGGGATCCGCCGGGTGGGACATCTCGGCACTCTCGATCCGTTGGCGACCGGGCTGCTTCCCCTCGCCATCCGCGAAGCCACCAAGCTCGCGCCTTTCGTCGCCCAGGGGCGCAGGGTCTACGTGGGGAGCATCCGACTCGGGGTGGCCACGGACACCTTCGACGCCGAGGGCCGGGTGCTGCGCCGTCACGACGGTCCCTTCCCCTCCGAGAAGGAGGTCCGCGAGGCCCTGGCGGAGTTTCTCGGCGAGACCATGCAGATCCCGCCCATGTTCAGCTCCGTGAAGAGGGATGGGGTGCCCCTCTACCGCCTGGCCCGCCGGGGCGAGGAGGTCGAGCGCGCCCCGCGCCGGATCCGGATCGACTCCCTCGAGGTGCGCCACTACCTGCCGCCCGAGATCGGAATCGAGATCTCCTGCTCTCCGGGCACCTACGTGAGGACCCTGGCCTCGGATCTGGGCGAGCGCCTGGGCTGCGGCGCGCACCTGTCCGGGCTCCGGCGCACCTCGAGCGGACCCTTTCTGCTGGAACAGGCTGCCACCGTGGAGGACCTCGAGGCGGCGGCGGAGCGGGGGGACTGCGAGAGCTGGCTGATCACCCCCGAGCGGGTTCTCGGTCTCCCCCTGGTGAAGCTTCGGGCGGACCAGGCGCGAAGGGTCTCCCACGGTGGTGACATCCCCGCCGCCGAGGCCTCCGGCCCCTTCGAAATGGGAGTGCCGCCGCGTCCCGGCGACAGATTGGCCGCTCTGGCCCCCTCCGGGACGCTCCTCGCGGTGCTGGAGCTCCGCCCGGATCGCCTGCTCCACCCGCTCCGGGTGCTGGCGGCGCCGGGGTGACTTTGGTAAACCTTACGCCCACTTACAGCGCTGTGCGTCGGGTCGTACGGAGACCGGCGAGAGAGTGCGACGCGCGGGGCAGCGAAGGACGCGAGCGTGATTTCTGCTGAGCGCATGCAAGAGGTCATCCAGAAGTTTCGGACCCATGAGACGGATACCGGCTCGCCGGAGGTTCAGGTCGCGATCCTGACCGACCGGATCAACCAGCTGACCGAGCATTTCAAGACGCACGAGAAGGATCATCACTCGCGTCGAGGCCTGCTCAAGCTGGTGAGTCAGCGGCGAAGGCTGCTGGATTATCTCCGGGGTTACGACTCCGGGCGTTACCAGACCCTGATCCATGAGTTGGGTCTGCGCCGCTAGAAGGAGCTGGCGGCACCCCGCCTGAAGGACAGGCGGAGATCCGAAAGAATCCAAGAGAAAGAATCAAGAAAAGGTGGGCGCGCGGGTCGCGCCGGCGCGGAATGTGGGAGTCCGTGATTCGCGAAGCCGGATCCCACCAGCCCTCTTCGCGTATCCCAGATCCCGCATTCCGTCTCCCCCCGATCCCCGTATTCCACCGCCTGATCACTCCGAAGCCCGATCTCCACGATCGGCCGGGGTAGGAGACCGTTTTCGATGCCCTACTGGTTCCAACCCACCACCGTGTCCACCGAGATCGGTGGCCGCACGCTGTCGATCGAGACCGGGCGCGTGGCCAAGCAGGCGGCGGGAGCCGCCGTGGTGAGCTACGGCGACACCGTCGTGCTCGTCGCCGCAACCTCCGGCACGCCGCGGGAGGGGATCGATTTCTTTCCCCTCACCGTGGATTTCGTGGAGAAGACCTCGGCGGCCGGCAAGATTCCCGGGGGCTTCTTCAAGCGCGAGGGGCGGCTCGCGGATCGCGAGATCATCGTCTCTCGCTTCATCGACCGCTCCATCCGCCCGCTCTTCGCCGAGGGCTTCCGGGACGAGACCCAGATCCTCGCGACCGTGCTCGCCGCCGACGGCATCACCCATCCGGACATTCCCGCCTTGATCGGCGCCTCTGCGGCGCTCGCGGTCTCCGACCTCCCCTTCCTGGGGCCGATCGGCGCGGTGCGGATCGGGAAGCTCGAGGGCGAGTTGGTGGTGAACCCGGCCAATTCCGAGCTCGGCGAATCGGCAATCGACCTGGTGGTGGCGGGGAGTCGAGAGGCGCTGGTGATGGTCGAGGGCAGCGCCAAGCAGGCGACCGAGGCGGAGGTGCTCGCGGCGCTCCAGTTTGCCCACCAGTGGATCCAGCCCCTGATCGACATCCAGAACGATCTGGTCGCCAAGGCCGGAAGGCCCAAGCGCGAGGTCCCGGCAGCGGAGGACCGCGCGGAGCTCGTCGCCAGGGTGCGACAGCTCGCCGAGGCGCGGCTCCAGGAGGCGGTCGCGATTCCCGCCAAGGCCGAGCGCTACGCCCGGATCTCCGCCATCGAGCAGGAGGTGACGGAGCGGTTCAGGAGCGAGTACCGAAGGGAGAGGGTGGTGCTCGACTCGCTGGAGGCGGTCGAGCAGCGCCAGGCCGGGCTCCGCAGTCTGGTCGCCGACGCGGCGGATGCTCTCCACGACCTGCGCTCCCAGCTGGTGCGGGAGCGGATCCTGGGCGAGGGAATCCGGATCGACGGGCGCCGCGCCACGGAGATCCGGCAGATCGCCTGTCAGGTGCGAGCGGTGCCGCGCGCTCACGGCGCGGCGCTCTTCACCCGGGGCGAAACCCAGGCCCTGGTCTACACCACGCTCGGAAGCTCCGGTGATGCCCAGACCATCGACGCCTTGACCGGGCGCTCCAGCAAGCACTTCATGCTCCACTACAATTTTCCGCCCTTCTCGGTGGGCGAGACGAGGCCCCTGCGCGGCCCCTCGCGCCGGGACGTCGGACACGGGAACCTCGCCGAGCGCGCCATCCAGGCGGTGCTGCCCGATCAGGAGGAGTTTCCCTACACGGTTCGGGTGGTGTCCGAGGTGCTGGAGTCGAACGGCTCCTCCTCGATGGCGACCGTGTGCGGTGCGACGCTCTCGCTGATGGATGCCGGCGTCGGGCTGAAGGCGCCGGTGGCCGGCATCGCCATGGGGCTGATCCAGGGCGACGGGCGACACGCGATCCTCTCGGACATCCTCGGCGACGAGGACCACCTCGGCGACATGGACTTCAAGGTCGCCGGAACCCGCCAGGGCATCACCGCCCTTCAGATGGACGTCAAGATCGAGAGCGTCGACTGGAGGGTGATGGAAGAGGCCCTCGAGCAGGCTCGCGCGGGTCGGCTTCACATCCTCGACTGCATGGAGTCGGAGACGCGGACCGAGCTCGCAGGCTTCACGGCGCGGACCGACCTCTCGAAGTGGGCCCCGCGTCTGGTCGTGATCGCGATCAAGCCGGACCGGATCCGCGACATCATCGGGCCAGGCGGCCGGGTGATCCGCGGCATCCAGGAGACGAGCGGGGCGAAGATCGACGTCAACGACAACGGCGAGGTGGCGATCTTCGCGCCCGATCTCGAGTCCCTGGAGCGAGCCCGGGCGATGGTGGACGAGCTCACCCAGGAGGCCGAGATCGACAAGGTCTATCTGGGCAAGGTCAAGCGGATCACCGACTTCGGTGCCTTCGTCGAGATCTTCCCGGGAACCGACGGGTTGATCCACATCAGCCACCTGGCCGAGGGCCGGGTGGACTCGGTGACCGACGTGCTGTCGGAGGGCGACGAGGTGCTCGCCAAGTGCATCGACATCGACCCGAGCGGCAAGATCCGCCTCTCCCGGAAGGAGGCGTTGGCCGACGCCATCGCCCGGACCTGAGGCGGTGGCGATCCGGGTCGCGATCGCACGCCTTCCGGGAGCCCAAGACCTGCCGCTTCCGACCTATGCGACCGCGGGCTCGGCGGGCTCCGATCTCCACGCGGCGGTGGAGGGCGAGCGGGTGCTCGAGCCCGGGGAGCGAGCTCTCATCCCGACCGGGGTGCGGATCGCCCTGCCGTCGGGCTACGAGGCCCAGGTGCGGCCGCGCAGCGGGCTGGCCCTCGCCCACGGTATCGTGCTCCCCAACGCCCCCGGTACGATAGACTCGGACTACCGGGGAGAGCTCAAGGTGATCGTGTGGAACTCCGGCTCCGATCCCTACGTCATCCGTCGGGGTGATCGCATTGCCCAGCTCGTCGTCTCGCCGGTGACGCGGGTCGAGTGGGACGAGCAGCCGGATCTCGACGCGACGAGCCGGGGCCCGGGCGGTTTTGGTCACACGGGGGACTGAAGGTTGACGGAAGCGACGCCCGACCGCGGCGAGCCGATCCACCCCAGGCCCGCGACGCCCATCCAGGAGCGCCGTCCCCGCTGGACCGTCAGCAACCTGCAGCTTCGCCTGCTCACCGCGGCCGTGCTGATCCCGGTGATCCTCTACGTGATCTTCAGGGGCGGCTACTGGGTGCTCGCCACCGTGGGGATCATCACGGTGGTGGGGCTCAGCGAGTTCTATCAGCTGATCGAAGCGAAGGGCGCCCATCCGCTCCGCGGCTTCGGGATCATCGCCGGCACCTCCCTTCCCGTGGTGGCCTTCCTGGGGAGCGAGTACCACGTCACCATCCTGATGAGCGCCGTCCTCCTCGGAGTGATGGTCGCGCAGCTCGGCAAGGCGCGAATTTCCGACTCGCTCGCCAGCATCTCCGGCACCTTCTTCGGGGTCTTCTACGTGGGCTGGCTGCTCTCCCACGCGGTCGTCCTTCGCGACTTCCACCGGGTGGCGGAGGGAAAGTGGGGGGCCGCTGCGGCGGCGATTCCGCCCGAGATCGGAATCTTCTATCTGTGCTTCGCCGTCGCCATCGTGATCGCGGGCGATGCGGGCGCCTACTTCGCAGGCCGCGCCTACGGGAGGCACAAGCTCGCTCCGAAGATCAGTCCGGCGAAGACGGTGGAGGGGGCCTTCGGGGCGGTGCTCGCCGGGATCGCCATCGGCCTCGCCTCCAAGGGGGTCTTCGAGATCCTGATTCCCGGCGTCACGGTCCAGATCGGCTGGGTGGTCTGTGGCATGCTCGCGGTGATCCTCTCCGTGGTCGGGATCATCGGAGACCTGGTGGAGTCGCTGCTCAAGCGCGACGCCGCCGTCAAGGATACGGGGATCCTGCTGCCAGGGACGGGCGGCGTCCTCGACCGGATCGATTCGAGCCTCCTCGCGATTCCGGTGATGTACTATCTGATGCTCGCCTACACCTACTTCTGGGTTGGCTAGCCCGCGCCGGAGAGGCCCCCCGATGATCCGAAGCCGTTCGCGATCGCCGTCGAGTGAGAGGGCAGCGCTGGGCGAACTGGCCCGCCAGGCCGAGGGGGATCGGGTCCGGGACGAGTGCGGCGTGTTCGGCGTCCACGGGCATACCGAGGCCGCAAAGATCACCTACCTCGGCCTCTACGCCCTCCAGCATCGGGGACAGGAGAGCGCCGGGATCTGCTCCAGCCAGGGTGACGAGCACTTCGTCCACCGCGCCATGGGTCTCGTCTCGGACGTGTTCAACGAGCAGAATCTCGCCCGGCTTCCCGGCCGCATTGCGATCGGCCACGTTCGATACTCCACCTCCGGGGGGAGCCTGCTCCGGAACGCCCAGCCCTTCTGCGCCAACACCGATGGGGGCCCGGTTGCCCTCGCCCACAATGGAAACCTGGTGAACGCGGGGGCGGTTCGGAGCGAGCTCGAAGGCCGCGGTGCGATCTTCAGCACCACCTGCGACAGCGAGGTGATGGTTCACCTGCTGGCGCGCTCCCGGGAGTCGAGTCTCGAGGAGCGGCTGATCGATGCGCTCTCGCGGGTGAAGGGCGGCTTCTCCGTGGTCATGCTCGGTCGCGATGCGCTGGTCGCGGCGCGTGATCCAAACGGCTTTCGGCCCCTGGTCCTGGGCCGGCTCGATGGAGCCTGGGTGGTCGCGAGCGAGACCTGCGCCCTGGATCTGATCGGGGCGAGGATCGAGCGCTACGTGGATGCCGGCGAGGTGGCGGTGATCCGGCGCGGGAGGCTGCGCTCGCTCCATCCCTTCCCGAAAGCCGAGCGCGAGTCGTTCTGCATCTTCGAGTACATCTACTTCGCGCGGCCCGATTCGAACCTCCACGGCGGAAACGTCTACGCATTTCGCAAGGACCTCGGCCGCGCCCTCGCCCGGCTGCATCCGGTGGAAGCCGACATGGTGGTGCCGCTGCTCGACTCCGGAAGCGCGGCAGCGCTGGGCTTCGCCGAGGAATCGGGGATTCCCTTCGAGACGGCGATCATACGGAACCACTTCGTCGGTCGCACCTTCATCGAGCCGGAGCAGTCGATCCGCGATTTCGGCGTGAAGATCAAGCACAACCCGGTGCGCGGCATTCTCGCCGGCAAGCGGGTCGTGCTGGTGGACGACTCGATCGTGCGCGGAACCACGATGCTGAAGATCTCGAGCATGATGCGAGCGGCGGGCGCCCGGGAGGTCCACGTGCGGATCTCGGCTCCGCCGACGATCTCGCCCTGCCATTACGGCATCGACATGCCCACCCGGAGCGAGCTGATCGCCCATCGCCTTTCGGTCGAGGAGATCCGCGAGCGCATCGGAGCGGATTCCCTGGGCTATCTCTCGCTCGAGGGCCTGCGGACGGTGGCCCGGCAGCTCAAGCACGGCTACTGCGACGCCTGCTTCTCGACCGAGTACCCGGTTGCGATCGATTCCGAGGAGGCGATGCCCCAGCTCTCCCTCTTCACCTCGGACGACGAGCAGGAGGGCGAGGCGGGCGAGGTGGACGAGGCGGAGGGAGAGGCGCCGGACGCGTGACCCGGAGCCTATCCCCGCGGGGGATTGCACTCGCCTTCTCCTGAACGAATCTCACCGGAATCGTCAGGCGAAGCGCCGGGCGCACCGATGAGAGCGCCTGGAGGGAACCGAGATCATCCCGGAGCGACTCTCCGTTCCGGAATGGGTCGGTCGGTGCTCAACGTGGCTCGTCGTCTCCGCCTTTCCTTTGCCGACGCCGCCGTCTTCCAGGAGGAGTACGAGCGCAACATCTTCAATGGGGGCGCCTTCGTCCGCACCCCGCAGGAGTTCGAGGTGCGCGAGCTGGTCGAGATCCAGCTCGACCTCGGCTTCTGTGGGGAATCGGTGGTGCTGGAAGCGGAGGTCGTCCACGCCGTCCGCGGGGGCGAAGCGGGCTCGGAGCTCGAAGCCGGCGTGGCGGTGCAGTTCCTCGAGCCCGCGCCGTTGCTGCGCGAGACCTTGCAGCGATTCATGGGCGGGAGCGGCGTCGCCGGGGTGGACGCCGCCGATGCCAGGGGGACGGCTCTCTTCGAAGCGGACGAGATCTCCGCGCTCCGCCTCGAGGAGTCGCCCCGAGAGTCCCGGGAATCGAAGCCGGGCGAGGCGGCCTTCTTCGACCCCTCCGAGG
>Ga0214473_10005745_pt1 | contig 14852 bp, 15 predicted proteins | sample RVTome_7_FD_203509 | JGI IMG/M metagenome (GOLD analysis project Ga0214473, IMG submission 203509) | Soil microbial communities from uranium-contaminated site in the Upper Colorado River Basin, Wyoming, United States - RVT98D197 | ecosystem: Environmental > Terrestrial > Soil > Contaminated >... | reverse complement strand
TTGTGCAAGGCATCACCGAATTTCTGCCGATTTCATCCTCAGGCCATCTTATTTTGATTCCGGCGCTGACCCATTGGCCCGACCAGGGTCAGGTGGTCGATGTTATGACGCATCTCGGCACCTTGTTTGCGATTCTCATCTATTTCTGGCGCGACGTGTGGGGCATGGTCCAGGGTGGGGCCAAAATGCTCACCGGCAAGGTGACGCCGGAAGGCAAGCTCGCGCTCTATATCGTCCTCGCCACCATCCCTGCTGTCTTGTTCGGCGTCTTCCTCAAGAAGATGGGCTACGCCGATCTCGAACGGAACGTCGCCGTCGTCGCCTGGAACACCATCCTCTACGGCATCCTCATGTTGATCGCCGATCGCCTCGGCCCGCAGGTCAAGACCGTTGCAGATGTCACCTTGGGCTCGGCGCTGATCATCGGCGTGGCGCAGGCTCTTGCACTCATTCCCGGTACGAGCCGCTCGGGCGTGACCATGACGGCTGCGCGCTTTCTTGGCTTCACCAGGCCAGACTCCGCGCGGTTTTCGTTCCTGCTCGGCATCCCCGCGACGGCCGGTGCAATCGTTTTTACCGTCGGTGATGCGCTTGAAAGCGGTCAGGGTATTACGCTTGATGCCATTATCTGCGCTGCGCTGACCTTTGTTGCCGGCCTGGGAGCGATTGCGTTCTTGATGAACATTTTGAAGCGCGTGAGCTTCCTACCCTTCGTGCTCTATCGCATGGTGCTCGGCGGCTTCCTCTTGGTCATGCTCTACAGCTAGGTCCCCGGCGGATAGTTCGAGAACTGCCCCTTGGGGCGATATTGCACCAGATAATCCGGCACCACCGCTTCAATCCCGACAGGCTCGATGCCGAGTCCCTGCAATGTGCGGCCTTCGCTGGCCGCAGCATTGCTCACCACATTGTTCACCTCGAGCATCCGCACCTGATCGAGTGTCAGCAGCGGGTTCGGCACGAGTTGCAGCACAGCGCCTTGGATCTTGGCGAGCCAGAACGGCTCGGAGATGAGCATGCGCTTGCGCATTGTATAGGTGAGCACGCGCTGCATGACTTCTTTCAGCGTCAGCACTTCCGGTCCTCCGAGCTCGTAGGGCGCGTCATGTTTGGTCACGCCTGTGAGCGCAGCTACCACGGCCTTCGCCACATCGCCGACGAACACCGGTTGAAGTTTCGTCCTGCCGCCACCGATCAGCGGCAGCGCCGGAGAGATGCGCGCGAGAGCGGCGAAGCGATTGAAAAAATCGTCCTCCGGTCCGAACACGATCGAGGGACGGAAAATGATAGCGTCTGGATAGACGTCTCGCACAGCCTTCTCGCCTTCGGCCTTGGTGCGTCCATAGGCGGCAGGAGAATTGAGATCGGCGCCGATCGCCGAGACATGCACCAAGGCGCGCGCGCCGGCCTTCCGTGCCGCCTCCGCCACATGGCGCGCACCCTCATCCTGGATAGCGGTGAAGGTCTGCTTTCCGCGCGGCACAAGAATGCCGACAAGATTGATCACCGCGTCGGCACCGTCGACGGCGGCTCGAAGCGAATCCGGGAAGCGCACATTGGCCTGGACGGCGTTGATCTGACCCACGTCGCCGAGCGGCTGCAAATGTCCGGCAAGCTCGGGCCTTCTGACCGCCACCCGCATGCGCGCGCCGGTCTTGGCAAGCGCCCGCACGATGTGCCGGCCGAGAAAGCCGGACCCGCCATAGAGGGTGATGAGTGATGTGTTGTTAAGCTCGATTGCCATTGCCGCCTCAGGATAAGCCATCCATCCTCTCACCCGATTGACATTATCCGACGCCAATCGTACCTCAAGTGCCTCATGCCCAGGTGGCGGAACTGGTAGACGCGCTAGCTTCAGGTGCTAGTGCCCGAAAGGGCGTGGAAGTTCGAGTCTTCTCCTGGGCACCAATTATGAGGGCGACGCCAGCTTGAACCAGCCCAACAATGTCTTGCTGCATCGAGGCGATCTGCCCGAGGGGCGCCTCAAGACGATGGCGGTCGCGGTGGATACCGAGACCCTGGGACTCAATCCGTTTCGCGATCGGTTATGCCTGGTGCAACTTTCCTCAGGCGATGGTCGTGCCGAACTCGTGCAGCCCGCGCGCGATTATGACGCGCCCGAGCTGAAACGTCTGCTCGCCGACCCATCGGTGCTCAAGATCTTTCACTTCGCCCGCTTCGACATGGCGGTGCTGAAGCACTATTTCGGCGTCATGCCCCACCCCGTCTATTGCACCAAAGTAGCCTCGAAACTGGCGCGCACCTTCACCGATCGCCATGGCCTCAAGGATCTCTGCCGGGAACTCCTGGGTATCGAGCTCTCCAAACAGCAGCAATCCTCGGATTGGGGTGCCGACCGGCTGACCCCGGAACAGCTCAACTATGCCGCGAGCGATGTCTTGCATCTGCACGCTCTAAGAGAGAAACTCGACGCCATGTTACGGCGTGAGGGCCGCGAGGGCCTGGCCAAGGCGTGCTTCGACTTCTTGCCGACCCGTGTCGAGCTCGATCTGAGGGGCTGGTCGGAAATCGACCCTTTCGCCCATTAGGGGTTCGCGGCATGAGGAGCCCCTTGCGCCGGTCGCAATATGATCAAAGTCCTCGCGTCTAGCTTGAGGCCGGAATCACAAGGGTCTTTTTGAGCATCGGACGGCACCCATGACTGTCGGGACCCAGATCGTTCGTAGCAGCCACGACTATCGCGTTGGCTCCTATGCGGATCGCGAGCGGGCATTTTTGAGTGCCGAGCGGCACAGCCAGCATGTCCGCATGCTGCGCCGGGCGCTGCCGGCTTTGGCCGCACTCACCCTTGCCGCCTATTTTGTCTCCGGCGGTTTCAGCGTCAGCATTGGCGATGTCACCGCGAGCGTCGGCAACATAGAGGTCGCCAACGGCAGCCTCCGCATGACCAACCCCAAGCTTAAAGGCGCCGACAAGAAGAATGGACCTTACGTGATAAGCGCCGACTATGCCGACCAGGACATGAAGAACCCCAATATGATCGAACTGCATGCGATCAAGGCTGAAGTGATAAGCCCCTCCGGCGGCTGGTCGAAGATGGATGCCGTGCGCGGCACCTTCAACAGCAAGGCTGAGCATCTCAGCATGAAAGAGCAGATCAACATCAAGACGAGCTCCGGCGTCGTCGGCAGATTGAAACATGCAACGCTCGACATGAAGACGCAGACGCTTCGCTCGCATCTTCCGGTCGCCTTCGACCTGACCAACGGCACCGTGCGCGCCAATGCGCTCACCTTTCAATCCTCGAAGAATATTCTGCTGTTTCGCGGCAAGGTCGCCGTTCATTTGATCAAGACCAAGCCGGACGGCGACACCAAGCCTGTCGCTGCCGCGCCGCATGTCAAGGCGCCGCAGAGTCCCGCGCGGCAATTGCCGCAAGAGGCGGTGTTGCCGACAGGGGGAGTGCAATGATGCGCGCTTGTGCGCCAGCGACATGCAACGAACGGCAGCCGCGCTCTCGCCTCGCGCTGCTCGCGCTGGTGCCGATCGTCACCTGTCTCTCGTCGGTTTCACTGGCGCAATCGCCTGAAGCTCCGAGCGCCGCCGCTCCGACGGAGACAGCGCCAGTTCAGCCGGCCCCTTCCGCCGCTCCCGCCGCCGCCCCTGCCGCCGGCGCGCCGGCGACAGGCGTAGGCCCGACCGGGTCGTTCGCGGGCCTGTCCAAGAATTCGGATCAACCGATCGATATCGAGTCCGATGTTCTCCTCGTTCATGACTCGCAGAAGACCGCGACCTTCAAAGGCAACGTCAAAGCCGTCCAAGGCACGACAATCCTCTACTCGAACGAGCTTGAGGTTCACTATGCGGGCGGTGGCGGTGAGAGTTTGACGGCGGCACCGGGTGCAAAGCCCAGCACGATCGCAAGCACCGATCCGGGTGCGGGTGCGCCGCAGGCCGAAAAACCTCCGGCGGCAGCGGACAAATCTGGCGTGGCGCTTGGCGACAACGGCACCAAGATCACGAGGATCTATGCCATAGGCGACGTCGTCATCAACAGCGACGAGGATCAGACCACAACTGGCGACTTGGCGGATTATGACGTGCCGGGCCAGACGGTAATCGTGAGCGGCAATGTGGTGTTAACGCAAGGCAAGAATGTGCTAAAGGGCGATCGGCTCTTTATCAATTTGGTCACGGGCGAAAGCCGCTTCGATCCCGGTAGTGCTAATTCGGGCAAGCCGGCGCGCATCAAGGCAATCTTCCAGAAGCCGGACCAGGCCTCTGACGACGACGCCTCGAACAAGGACAAGCCGGCCGATGAGAAAACAGGCAGTGCAACGCCTGGCGATGGCAGCGCAACGAGCGGCGCCGAGCCTGAAGCTGCGGAAACTGCGTCTCAAGGGCAGCCCGCGCCGGACCAGCGCGTTGTCAAAGAGGCGCCGGCCAAGTCGGCCCCTGCGCAGGATGACGCCTCGCCTTGGCAGCTCGTGCCTGGCAATATGCAATAGGCTGGCTGTTCTGGCCGGTGGGAACCTCAATTGAGAGAGCGGATGGCCTCAGTGGGCAAATTGCTGTCGTTTCCAGGCCGCCAATCTGTTGTCGCACCTTCCGCGCCTCAGCCCCGCGAGCAAGGGCAGCCCACCGTTCGGACCGAGCCAGTCTCTGGACGCCTGACGGTTCATAACGTCGTCAAAGCCTTCAAGAAGCGCACCGTTGTGCGCGGCGTCAGCCTCGAATTGCGTCGTGGTGAAGCCGTCGGCCTGCTCGGTCCGAATGGGGCCGGCAAGACCACCGTGTTCTACATGATCACCGGCCTGATCCCGGCCGACGAAGGCTCGATCAAAATCGACGAGCAGGATGTGACCAAGCTGCCGATGTATCGCCGCGCCCGTCTCGGCATCGGTTATCTGCCGCAAGAAGCGTCGATCTTCAGAGGCTTGACGGTCGAGCAAAATATTCTCGCCGTGTTGGAAACGGTGGAGCCGGACAAGCAAGAGCGGCAGAAACAGCTCGACTCGCTGCTTGAAGAATTCCGTATCACGCGCTTGCGAGAGTCACCCTCGATCCGGCTTTCTGGCGGTGAGCGGCGTCGCGTGGAAATCGCGCGCGCTCTGGCGACGCGGCCGTCTTTCATGCTGCTCGACGAACCTTTTGCTGGCATCGATCCGATCGCCGTTAACGATATTCGCGCGCTGGTGCATCACCTGACCCAGCGCGGCATTGGCGTGCTGATTACCGACCACAATGTGCGCGAGACCCTTGAGCTCGTAAGCCGGGCCTATATCATTCACGATGGAATGGTGCTTACGCATGGCACCGCTCACGAGATCATCAACAACGAGGATGTACGGCGCGTCTATCTCGGCGACCAGTTTAGGATCTGATCTTAATCTGCCGTTTGCACGCGTCAGAGTAGAAGTCGGCGATGGCCATCACCACCAAACTCGAGCTCAGGCAATCGCACAGCCTGGTGATGACTCCGCAACTGCAGCAGGCGATCAAGCTGTTGCAATTGTCGAATCTCGACCTCGCTGCCTTCGTCGACGCCGAGCTTGAACGCAACCCTCTTCTCGAACGCGCCGAGACCGAGGACGGCAGCGCGCCTGCTCCGGAGACCGCTTCGTCAAATCAAGAGACTGAAGCGGAGCCGGCCGACGCATCTGACCTCCCGCGCGAGGTCTCCGCGTCGCAAGGCGAAGAGGGTCCCGAGGCCGGCGATGGCGATTGGCTGAACCTGGAACCAAGCGATGGTTCCCAGCCGGCCGCGGAGCTCGATGCCGAGCCTCAAGACCTCTATCCAGACTCCGAAGCGCCGGCGTCAGGCGAACCAAGAGAGCAGGATTGGACGCCGCTTGCCGGCAACGGACGCGCCGACGGCGAGACACCAAATTTGGAAGCCTATGTCGCCGAGCAGCGTACGCTCCGCAGTCACCTCTCCGAGCAGCTCGCTCTTGCCTTCGCCGATCCGGCGCGACGGCTGATTGGGCATCATCTTATCGATCTTACGGACGACGCCGGCTACCTCCAGGGCGATCTCATCTCGGTTGCGGAACTGCTCGGCGCGCCGCTCGAACTCGTCAAAGAAACCCTGGCCGTGATGCAAGGCTTCGAGCCTTGCGGCGTGCTCGCACGCGATTTGCGCGAATGCCTGGCGCTGCAATTGAAGGAGCAGGACCGCTACGATCCTGCGATGGCGAGCTTCATCGACAATATCGAGCTTCTCGCCGTGCACGATCTCGCCGCGTTGAAGCGCGTGTGCCGCGTCTCCGCCGACGATCTTCGCGACATGATCCAAGAGGTGAAGCGGCTGAACCCGAAGCCCGGACTAAAATACGGCTTCACGCCGACGCAGCCGATCGTGCCGGACGTGCTCGTCCGCGCGCTGCCCGATAGCAGCTTCCATGTAGAGCTGAATACCGACACGCTGCCGCGCGTACTGGTGAACCAGACTTATTACGCGACGGTCAGCAAGGCGTCGACGCGCAAGGAGGACAAATCCTATCTCGTCGACTGCTTGCAAACCGCCAACTGGCTGGTGAAGAGTCTTGATCAGCGAGCGCGCACCATCCTGAAAGTAGCGCAAGAGATCGTGCGCCAGCAGGATGCCTTCTTCACACATGGCGTGCGCCATTTGCGGCCGTTGAATTTGAAGACCGTTGCCGACGCCATCTCCATGCATGAATCGACCGTGAGCCGCGTCACCGCCAATAAATATATGGCCACCAATCGCGGCATGTTCGAGCTGAAATATTTCTTCACCTCGGCGATTCCCGCCTCGGGTGAGGGCGATGCCCATTCGTCGGAGGCTGTGCGTCACCGCATCCAGGAAATGATCGCCGGCGAGCCCGCTCACGACGTGCTTTCCGACGACAAGATCGTCGAAAGGCTGAAAGAAGACGGCGTCGACATCGCGCGGCGAACGGTCGCCAAATACCGCGAGGCCTTAAGAATCCCGTCCTCGGTGCAGCGGCGACGGCTGAAGCGAATCGCTCAAGGCGCCAACCCTTGATTGTGGGCTTAAGCTGTTGTTGTGGGCTGCGATTATTCCGCAATTGTCAGCACCATTGAATGGGTTTGACACCCTCTGAGGAGGGGGCTAGCTTCCCGCCCCGCGGTGGAATTCGAACGAATTTTGGCCAGGCACGTTAGCGCTTGGGCCGGCTTTGCCTGGCGTATCTGCCGGGGAGCGCGGGGTTAGTAGAGGCCAAAGCAAACTCACGCGCAGATAATGACGATACAAGTGACCGGAAAGAATCTCGACCTCGGCGAGGCCTTGCGCGGTTACGTGCAGGATCGCGTCGCTCAGACTGTGGAGCGTTACCTTGGCCGCACACCTGCGGGTCATGTGCGCATCGAGAAGGAGCATGGCGAGTTTCGCACCAACTGCACCATCCATCTTTGGCAGGGCATGAGCTTGGAGGCGCACGGTGTTGCCATGGATGCCTATCAGAGTGCGGATCTCGCTTGCGAGCGGCTGGACAAGCGGGTGCGGCGCTACAAGCGCCGGGTTAAAAAACATGGCGGTACCACTCGCAGAGAGACCCAAGCGATCTCATATGTCGTGCAGCCGCGCCAAGAGGATCATGAGGAGCGCGAGGGCGAGGACGAGAATCCGCTCGTCATCGCCGAAGCGCCGACTGTGGTACATGAAATGAGTGTCAGTGACGCGGTAATGCAGATGGACCTTTCCGACCTGCCATTCGTTGTATTTCGCAATGCCAGCCACGGAGAGATCAACGTTGTTTACCGCCGCGACGACGGCAATATCGGCTGGATCGATCCTGCAGCCAACAAAGCGGAAGCTCGGCGCTAGCGGCCTTTGCTGCTTTGCGCCCCTGAACACGGGTGGGTTTCGCACATGGACCTAAGTGATCTCATCAGTCCCGATTCCATTGTTCCTTCGCTCAAGGCGAAGAACAAGAAGCAGCTCTTGCATGAGCTGTCGGGCCGCGCGGCGCGCCTCACCGGGCTGGAGGAGCGAAATATCTTCGACGCGCTCTGGCAGCGCGAGCGCTTGGGTTCGACGGGCTTGGGTCAGGGTGCTGCCATCCCGCATTGCCGGCTGGCCAACCTGAAGCACATCGTAGGATTTTTCGCGCGCCTTGCCGAACCAATCGATTTCGATTCTCCCGATGGCGCGCCCGTCGATCTTGTCTTCTTGTTGCTCGCGCCCGAAGGTGCCGGCGCCGATCACCTCAAGGCGCTGGCGCGGGTCTCGCGTCTGTTGCGCGAGGGTCAGGCTGCGGACAAGCTCCGCGCCTCCCGCGACGCAAGCGCAATCTACGCTGTTCTGACCGAAGGCGCCGCGTCCCACGCGGCTTGATCGCATCATCCCGAAAAGTTGCAGACTTTTCGGACAAGATGATGCGTCAGAGAGAGCATCATCCCGAAAGTTGCAGACTTTTCGAACAAGACGATGCGTCGGAGACAGTGAGCTCTAGTGCACGCTTAAGGGGACGAGATCGTTCTCGATCGCGTTGGCGATGGCCGCGTGGCGGCTATCGGTCAGCGCCAGCGGCGTGCCGTCGGCGCCGAGCACCGCATAGAGATCGATGCCCTTCAGCGCTCCTGTAAGCGCCGGAAACAATTTCTTCGCGACGTCGACGTCGAGTTGCTTGATGTAGGCGACCTCGCCGTCGCCAAGCTGAGCGAATTCGCTCGCGCTCAAGACGCGAATGGAACTATCGCCAACCCTCTCACTCTCGGGCATTCGGATCTCCTGACGTCGCGCGTATGGGCGCTTCCAGAGATATGGGAAAATTGTCGCGCCGATTCAAGGAGGCGGATTTTAGACGAATAGTACTGCTGCCCAGCCTGCTACGCGTCACGATTAACCCTTGACCGGACGCTCCATTCGTCTTTCGCTCCCCCCCATGAACTGGTTCGTCGACGTCAGATCCGGCAGCGATGCCAACGAAGGCAAGTCCCAAAAGGCTGCCTTCGCCAGCCTTCCGCGCGCGGTCCAGGCCGCCAAGCCTGGGGACAGCATCTCTCTTTCGCCGGGACTCTACGATCTCGAACTCGAGAAGCAGATCCGTACCGCTCGCGCGTTGGGCCTGACCATTGCCGTGACCGGCGGGCACTGACGCGTCTAAGCAGCCTGACGTGTCGCGCTGCCGATAAGCGTCACAGCCACATTTTAGATTTTCAGAAACTGGTGGAGCCAGGCGGGATCGAACCGCCGACCTCGTGAATGCCATTCACGCGCTCTCCCAACTGAGCTATGGCCCCTTCAAGTGTCGGGTGGGGTATCAGGTGTCAGATTTTGGATGCTGAGAGTCAAGCATCAAGAGGATCATCGGGCACTCTGAAACTGAACTAGCCTTCCTCCCCCTTGCCCGGATTCACGATACTGGAAACGTCGCTGCCTTCGTCGCTCTCGGGCTCTTCCAGGAAAGCATCTTCGTCGCCGGCCGCGGGGACCTCCACCTCGTCATCGCCGAGATCAACGATCTCTTCTTCCTCCGCGATCACCACGGCCTCGTCGGCCTCATCGGCCTCGTCGAGGCTCGCGATCTCAGGTGCCAAAGGCGCCACCACCACCGGGGCCGGCGCCGGCTTGGCCTCCTGAACAACGGCGCGCTCTCCGCCGCGACGGCTTGGCGGGGGCGTGACTTGATAGACGGTTTGGCAGGCAGGGCAAATAATCGGCGTCCGACTGAGATCGTAAAACCGCGCCCCACAGCTTGGGCAAACGCGCTTTGTGCCCTTAGCGGGTTTCGACATCAACGCTCCTCGCTCGCATGATGGCTATGGCTCCCCATTGCCACGCCCGATCTGTGCTGTCAAAACCTATCGAAATCGCCCTGAAAGCCAAATCCAAGGCCCCTATGAAGCAGAATTTGACCGCCGCTCGCTCCGAGGGCCTCAAAGGCCGTATCAGGGTCCCTGGCGACAAATCGATCTCGCATCGGGCCTTGATTCTCGGCGCGCTTGCCACGGGCAGGACGCGCATTGCGGGCCTTCTCGAGGCCGATGACGTGCTCGCGACTGCAAAAGCTGTCGCTGCGCTCGGCGCCGAAATCTTCAAGGAAAACGGCGCCTATGTCGTTCAGGGTGAGGGCGTGGGCGGCTTGCGCACACCCGATGCACCTCTCGATTTCGGTAATTCCGGAACGGGAAGCCGGCTGATGCTTGGTGTCGTCGCCGGAAACGATGTGATCGCGGAATTCACTGGAGACGCTTCACTATGTCGCCGGCCGATGGACCGTGTGCTTGCACCATTGAAAAAAATGGGACTCGCAATAGAGGGGCAAAGCGAGCGCACGAATCTGCCGTTGCGTGTCCGCGGCACGCCCGATCTCATTCCGATCGAGTACGCATCGCCGGTGCCGTCTGCTCAAGTGAAGTCGGCCGTTCTGCTCGCGGGCCTGCATGCACCGGGACGGACTACCGTGATCGAGAAGCTGCCGACGCGCGACCACACCGAACGCATGCTGCGCTTCTTCGGCGCGGAACTGAACGTCGAGGCGGGATCCGCTGGCGGGCGCAGCGTTTCGGTTCTGGGTGACGCCGAGCTACACGGCGCCGATCTCACCGTGCCGGGCGATCCGAGCTCTGCCGCGTTTGCCATTGCCGCTACGTTGATCTGCCCGCGTTCTGAAATCGTCATCGAGGGTGTTCTGATGAATCCGACCCGCACCGGATTCATCGAGACCTTACGCGAGATGGGCGGCGATATCGAAGTACTCGATTTGCGGGAGGAGGGCGGCGAGCCCGTCGGCGATCTTCGTGTCAGATCGAGTACGCTTCGCGGCGTTACCGTGCCGCTGGAGCGAGCGCCGAGCATGATCGACGAATATCCGGTACTTGCCGTGGTCGCGTCCTTCGCTGAAGGCGAGACGCATATGCGAGGCTTGGCCGAGCTCAAGGTAAAGGAGAGCGACCGCCTCGCCGCGACCGCCGCCGGTCTCGCTGCGTGCGGCGTCGAAGCGTGTGTTGATGGCGACGATCTGATCGTCAAAGGGACGGGAACAGTGAAAGGTGGCGGCGTCGTCGAAACCCACATGGATCATCGCATCGCCATGGCCTTCCTCATCCTCGGACTTGGCGCCGCTTCGCCCGTGGCCGTCGACGACACATCCATGATCGCAACGAGCTTCCCGGACTTCGTGGAGCTGATGACGGGGCTTGGCGCCAACTTCCGATGATCATCGCCATCGACGGACCAGCAGCATCTGGGAAGGGAACGATCGCCAAGCTTGTCGCGGCTCATTACGGCCTTGCCTATCTCGACACCGGGACGCTCTATCGCGCCGTCGCGAGGGACACGCTGGCGATGGGTGCGAGCCCGGCCGATGTGGAAGCAGCAGTCTACGCCGCTGAGTCTCTCGATCCTGAAACGCTCGGTGATCCTGCGCTCCGTGCGCCCGGGCTTGGCGAGGCCGCCTCCCAAGTCGCGAGTCATGAGCAGGTGCGTTCCGTGCTGCTGGCCTATCAGCGCAACTTCGCTCAGCGAAAACCTGGTTCCGTGCTCGATGGACGGGATATTGGCACGGTGATTTGTCCGGACGCGGAGGTGAAATTGTTCGTCACCGCCACTCCCGAGATCCGGGCCAGACGGCGTTTCCTAGAGCTCCGAGCCAATGGTGTCCCCATTTCAGAGGCAGAGGTCCTGGCCGATATCAGGCGCCGGGATGAACGGGACATGGGCCGCAGCGCCGCCCCCTTGCGAAAAGCAGAAGACGCGTACTTGCTCGATACCTCGAATTTGGATATAGACGCCGCGTTCAGGGCTGCGATCTCAATGATCGACGCTGCGATGGGCCATGCAGGGCGCGCCCCTTAGGGGCGGTGCCTTTTTTCGCATTTTTATCCCATCCCAAGCCTTTTCGCTGTTATCTGGGCGGCGAGGCGGCGTTTTGGCCATGAATAGCCTTTATCCGCGCCATTCCGCCGACCCGCGGTTTGCCAAGGAAACTGGCCTTGAGCCGCGATTGAGTTTGGAGTCCGAAAGGGACCGACAGGAGTTTGATGACCGAGCCGCAAGCAAGTATGAGCCATCCGAGCCACGACGAGTTCGCGGCCCTTCTCGAGGAATCGTTGACGGGTAGCGCTCTGCAGGAAGGCAGCGTCATCAAGGGCACCATCGTCGCAATCGAAAAGGACGTCGCGGTGATCGATGTCGGCCTCAAGACCGAAGGCCGTATCCCCATCAAAGAATTTAGCATGCCGGGACGCCCGGCCGATCTCTCCGTTGGCGATGAGGTCGATGTCTATTTGGAGCGCGTCGAGAACGCTCTCGGTGAGGCCGTGCTGTCGCGCGAGAAGGCCCGCCGCGAGGAGAGCTGGACCCGGCTCGAAGAGAAACACAAAGCCGGCGAGCGCGTCGAAGGCGTGATCTTCAATCGCGTCAAGGGCGGCTTCACTGTCGACCTCGATGGCGCCGTTGCCTTCTTGCCCGGAAGCCAGGTCGATATTCGCCCGATCCGTGACGTTGGCCCGCTGATGAACGTGCCGCAGCCTTTCCAGATTCTGAAAATGGATCGCCGCCGCGGCAACATCGTCGTGTCGCGCCGCTCCGTGCTCGAGGAGACTCGCGCCGAGAAGCGGAGCGAGATCGTCGCCCGCCTCGAGGAAGGCCAGATCATCGACGGCGTGGTGAAGAACATCACCGACTACGGCGCCTTCATCGATCTCGGCGGCATTGACGGTCTGTTGCATGTCACTGACATGGCATGGAGGCGTGTCTCCCATCCGAGCGAGATCGTGAATGTCGGCGATACGGTGAAGGTGCAGATCATCCGCATCAATCCGGAGACCCAGCGCATCAGCCTCGGCATCAAGCAGCTTGAAGCCGATCCTTGGCAGGGCATCGCCGCCAAGTATCCGGTCGACGCGCGCCTCAAGGGCACGGTCACCAACATCACCGACTATGGCGCCTTCGTCGAGCTCGAGCCCGGCGTGGAAGGCTTGATCCATGTCTCGGAGATGAGCTGGACCAAGAAGAACGTCCACCCCGGCAAGATCATTTCCACGAGCCAGGAGGTGGAAGTGCAGGTGCTCGAGGTCGATCCCGAGAAGCGCCGCATCTCTCTTGGCCTGAAGCAGATCCAGGAGAATCCCTGGGTCGCGTTCGCTGCCAATCATGCGCCGGGTGCCGTCATCGAGGGCCAGGTACGCAACATCACTGAATTCGGATTGTTTGTCGGCGTCGATGGCGGCATCGACGGCATGGTCCATTTGTCGGATCTGGACTGGTCCAAGTCCGGGGAGGAAGCCCTAAAGGATTACAAGAAGGGCGATAATGTGAAGGCCGTGGTTCTGGAGGCGGACGCCGAGAAAGAGCGGATCAGCCTCGGCATCAAGCAGCTCTCGGCCGATCCATTTGCCGCCGAGGCGCCAAGCGCCAAGCTAAAGAAGGGCATGCGCGTGACCTGCGAAGTTGTCGGCGTCAAAGACAGCGGCCTCGATGTCAAATTGGTCGATCACGACCTCACGAGCTTCGTCCGCCGTTCAGATCTGTCGCGCGACCGTTCCGAGCAAAGGCCGGAGCGTTTCGGCGTCGGCGAGAAATTCGATGCCGTGGTGACGCAGGCCGATGCTAAGGCCCGCAAAGTCGGCGTCTCGATCAAGGCGCTGGAAATCGCCGAAGAGAAGGAAGCCGTGGCGCAATATGGCTCGACCGATTCCGGTGCCTCGCTCGGCGACATCCTCGGCGCAGCCCTAAGCAAAGCCAAGGAAGGCGACGAGGAAGAAGAGGCGCCGAAGCCCAAGCGCAAGAGCCGCGCCAAAAGCGAGGCGTCCGAGACCACTTCCGACGAATAGCCGGCACTCTGCTCCCGGCCGTGAGGAGCAGTGCAAAGAGGTCCCATGGTTCTCGATGCCGAAGCCGTCATCGACCGTCGCCGCCTCAAGCGGCGCGTGACGGCGTGGCGCATCGCCGCCATCATGCTGGCGCTGCTCTTTTTGGGCGCTCTCGCTCTCAGCAACGACAAGATGTCCGGCCCTGGCGCCCTCCTGCCGCATGTCGCGCGGCTTTCGGTGAGCGGCATCATCACCGATGACCGCAAGATGAAGGACGTCATCGAGAAGCTCGGCAAATCCGAGCAGGTGAAGGCGGTCATCCTCGACATCAATAGCCCTGGCGGCACCACTACGGGCGGAGAGGCGATGTACGACGCGATCCGCCGCCTCGCTGAGAAGAAGCCCGTTGTCGCCGTCTGCGGCACGCTTGCAACATCCGCCGCCTATATCGTGGCGCTCGCTTCCGACCGCATCTTCGTCTACGGCAACACCATCACCGGATCGGTTGGCGTCATCTATCAATGGGTCGAGGTAACCGATCTGATGAAGACGCTCGGCGTCAAAGTGGAAGAGTCGCGGAGCGGCGACCTCAAGGCCATACCCAACCCTTTCATCCCGACCGACGAGAAAGCTCGGGCTTTGACCAATGAGATGGTGCAGGAAGCCAAGGTCTGGTTCGTGGATCTCGTTGCTGAGCGCCGAAAACTCGATCCCAATTCCGTTCCAGGCCTGACCGAAGGCCGCATCTATTCCGGCCGGCAGGCTGTCGACCTGAAACTTGTCGACGCCATCGGCGATGAGCGTGCGGCGAAGGAGTGGCTCGAGAAGGAAAAGAAAGTCACGTCGGGCTTGAGCGTCATTGAATGGAAGCCGGAAGCCGAAACGAGCGGCCTGTTCGGCTGGGCTGTGCAGTCCGTAGGTTCCAGCCTGGGCGCTTCTTCAGAGATAATTGCCGCCATGGTCGGTCAAATCACCGACCGTCTCAAGCTTGACGGTCTCATTTCCCTTTGGCACCCTACGTCTAGCTAGCGGGGGCGGCTGCCTTGGGGCACGGGCGATTGCGGCTTTGTGGGGCATGACATGATCAAGTCTGAGTTGATTCAGCAAGTGGCTGGTGCCAATCCGCACCTCTTTCAGCGCGACAT
>Ga0214473_10005743_pt1 | contig 14854 bp, 12 predicted proteins | sample RVTome_7_FD_203509 | JGI IMG/M metagenome (GOLD analysis project Ga0214473, IMG submission 203509) | Soil microbial communities from uranium-contaminated site in the Upper Colorado River Basin, Wyoming, United States - RVT98D197 | ecosystem: Environmental > Terrestrial > Soil > Contaminated >... | reverse complement strand
GCTTGCGGCACCAGCTCGTTGGTCTTGACCAGGATGTGGCGGGCGCGGGTTTGACGCACGATCACCGGGGCGCTCGAGCTGCGCCGCTCGTTCAGCTTGAGGATATGGAACCCGTTGGCGCTGCGCAGCAAGGGGCTGACCTCGCCGGACTGCAGGGATTTCAGGGAATCGAGAAACAGCGCGGGCAGGCGCGCGCCATCCCGCCAGCCCATCGTGCCTCCCTGCAACGCGTCGGGCGCGTCCGAAAACGCCGCCGCGACTTGGCGGAAGTCGGCGCCCGTCCTCAACTGCTGAAGGGCCTGCTCGGCACGGCCGCGGCGGGCCTGGATCTGCTCCGGGCCGGCGTTCTCGGGGACCGTCACCAGGATGTGGGAAAGGTGGTACTGCTCGCCGCGCCCCGCCAGGCCCTGTTGGGCGTTGATGAAGCTTTCGACTTCTCCTTCGCTGACCACGATCCTGTTGTCAACCTCGCGCTGCCTCAGCCGCGACAGGATGATTTCGTTGCGGATGTCCTCGCGGAAGCGGGGGAACGGCACGCCGTCCTTCTCCAGCGTCGCACGCAGTTGTGGCAGGGTGAGTTTGTTCTCCTGCGAGATGCGCTGGAGCGCACGGTCGAGCTCCGAGTCGTCCACGCGCAGCCCGGTTTCCTTGGCGAGCTGCAGCTGCACCTGGTCGGTGATCAGGCGGTCGAGGATCTGCTTTTCCAGGGCTTCACGCGGCGGCAGCGGCGTGCCCTGCTGCTTCAGCTGCAGGGTGGTGAAGCGGTAGCGCTCGTCCAGGTCGGCCCGTGTGATCACCTCGTTGTTCACCACTGCCACGATACGGTCGAGCACCACCACCGGCCGCGCCTGCTGCGCCGGGGCGGGGCCGGCTGCGGCCCACAGCGCGGCGGCGAGCGCCAACGCGAGCAAGGCGGGGCGCGGCGAGGGCGTGCTCGACCCGGCTAGCAGCCTGTCGGACTTAGGTGTCCGACAGGCTGCTAGCAGCAAAACCGCCCGCGCATTTCGAATGAAACCCAGGGTAACGACCCCGATTGACCTCCGACGGGCACGCGCGTGGGCTGGAAACGAGGTTTTCAGTGTCATGGACTCCCGTTATCGTGCGGGCGGTTTTGCATAAGGAGTTTGTCCGACCTAAGTCCGACAAACTCCTAGGGGCGCGCGGTTTCGATCAGTAATAGGGAAGCCTTGCATCATCGGGCCTCGGGGAGCCGGGATCCAGTCTGGCATAGCCGCCGATATTGCGTCTCAGCGCGTCCATCGGATTGGAGCCGATGCGCGACACGCCGTTCAATTCGAGTTGCACGAAAAACGTGGTGGCTGCTTCCTGGGTGGTGGTGGCGAAGCGATGAGCGACCACGCGCAGCACCCAGCAATCAGCATTGTACTCCGCGCCGACCAGTGCCTCGAGCGTACGATGGTCCTGCTGCGAGTAGTTCCAGCGCGCGAGCCCGGTCCACCTCCGTCCGACCGGCCACTGTGTCGAGAAGTCGGTCTGGCGCAAGGTATTGATCGTCTCGCGATAGGTCAGGTTGAGCACCCTGCCCGGCGCCGGCTGGTAGCGGGCGCCGACGTTGAACTTCTGCGTCTGCGAGGACTCGGTGTTGAATTGCAGCCCCGCCTCGGCCCTCAAGTGCGGCGCGACGGCCCCGGACAGCGCGGCGAGCAGGTCGGAACTTGTGCTGGTGCGCGCGGCCACGCCCGGGAGGGTGACCTGCTGGTTCTCGAAGTAGAAGCGTTGCGCGACGCCCATGCGCAGGCGCTCCGCGCCGGTGTCGGTTCCGATGAAGCGCGAGGTGACGCCGAGCGTCAACTGGTTGGCATCGTTGATGCGGTCCCACCCGGAGAACTGGTTCTCGGAATAGATGGACGTGAAGTTGATGTCCTGCTGGGCGCTGTCGAATACCGGGATGGCGTTCTGGTCCTGGAACGGGATATAGACATAATAGAGCCGCGGCTCCAGGGTCTGCAGGAAAGGCGCGCCGCCAATCGTGGTCGGACGCTCGAACACCACGCTGGAATCGGTGGTGAACACCGGGACCGTCCGGCTCTGATCGGTGAATCCGGCGCTGTTCGTATCGATTAGGTAGCGCGTCAGATTGACGCCGAGCTTGGGTGTCACGGTGGCGTACGCCGTCTGCAACGGCACGCTCAGGCTGGGATAAGCCACCACCCGGGTGCCAGTGGTGAGCGTTGGATGATCGAAGGTCGTGTATTGCCCGTAAACGTCGAAATCCGAGCGCAGCACCTCCGGGCGCGATGCGGTCAAAGTGAGCTGCGGCTGCCGGCTGTACGGCGGCGTTACCGGCTGCAGCGGGTCGGGCTGCAGCGTCTGCCAGCGCTGGACCACGGCGCTGAGTCCGTAGCTGCCGGCGCCGCCCCAGGTCCCGCCGCGGCCGAGGGTGAGGTCGCTCGGCAGCAGAACCTGGGAGGTTACGGCGATTTGCGTCGAGAGGTCGGTGAAGTAGGTGTCGTCCGATACCCGCTGCAGGTTGAGCGTCCCGGACCAGCCGCTGGGCAGCGTCTGGTTGTGGCGGAGAAAGTAGGCTTGGCGCCGCTCCCCGCCCTTGGCGTTGTCGTCCGGCAGCACCTCCGCGCGGGCTTCGCCGAGATAGGTCGGCTCAAGATAGCGGAACTCGCCGTGCGCCAGCACGCCGCGCCGCGTCATGATGCGCGACGAGAGGGTGGCGTCGCGATTGGGCGCGATGTTCCAGTAGTAGGGAATCGTGACCTCCGCGCCGCCCGTGTTGGTGCTGCCGTAGTGCGGCGTGATGAAGCCGGACTTGCGCTCCTGGTGCAGCGAGAACGACAGGTACGGCGAGTAGAAGATCGGCGTGCCCAGGAACACGATGCTCGCATCGCGCGCGACGCCGACGTCGCGCTCCTTGTCGATCCGCAGGTCGCCCGCACGCAGGTACCAATCGTCGTTGCCGGGCCCGCAGGAGGTGTGCTCGGCGCGCTCTGCGCGATACTGGCCGGGCCCCTCGAACAATATCCGCTCCGCCGTACCCCGCGCATCCGTCTCGCGGAATAGCGCCCCTGGGCCGCCGGGCTCGGGAGTCTTGTGCAGCGTATAGCGGGGGTTCTCCATGACGCCGCGATCGGATTCCAGGTTGTATCTCAGCCGTGTGCCTTCCACCACGTCGGCCCCCAGCTCCATGCGCACGTCGCCGTGAGCTGCGAGCTCGCCGGCCGGCTTGTCGTAGCGCAGCCAATCGGTATAGACCGCCTGCCCGCGCTTTCTGAACCACACGTTGCCCTCGGCCTCGGTGTCCCGGTCCTGGCGCCCCTGCAGCCGGTCCGCTTCGATAAAGAGCGGCACATCCTCCTTCACCGACGGCGGGATGACGAGCAACGCGGATTGCGACTTCAGCTTGAGTCCCTGTTGCGCGCCGGCCGCGACCGGCAGCGCGCATATCACGGCCAACGACAAGCGCGTAATGTTCAGTTTTTTCATCGAAAAATGCCTGTGTAGCGGGTGCTAAAATCGCATAATTCACCGCTGAAGGCAATCGGCTTGCCGCCGGACGTCGACATTCGATTGGAACAGCTGCAGAGTTGGCTCGGCGCGCGTTTGGGAACGGGCGCGTATGCCGTGAAACCGGCTTCGGCAGACGCCAGCTTCCGACGCTATTTTCGCGTGACCACCGACGACGCGCGGTCCTGGATCGCGATGGATGCGCCGCCGGAGCGCGAGGACTGCCGCCCCTTCGTGCGGGTGGCGGCGCTGCTGCGGTCAGCCGGGGTCAACGCGCCGCAGGTGATCGCGCAGGACCTCGCGCGCGGGTTCCTGCTGCTCACGGACCTGGGCGACACGAGCTATCTCTCCGTGTTGAGCGAAGCCAACGCGGACCGGCTGTTCGATGACGCGATCGAGGCGCTCATCAAGTGGCAGCTGGCGAGCCGAGAGGGGGAGCTGCCGCCGTACGACGAAGCGCTCCTCAGGCGCGAGTGCAATCTGTTTCCGGAGTGGTATGTCGCGCGGCACCTCGCATTGCGGCTCTCCCGCGCGCAGCAGCAGGCGCTCTCCGATACGGTCGCGCTCCTCATCTCCCGCAGCCTGGCGCAGCCGGCGGTCTTCGTGCACCGCGACTACATGCCGCGCAACCTCATGGTGAGCGAGCCCAACCCCGGCGTGATCGACTTCCAGGACGCGGTGCATGGCCCGATCAGCTACGACCTGGTTTCGCTGACCCGCGATGCGTTCGTCAGCTGGGAGGAGGCGCGCGTCATCGACTGGGCCGCACGCTACTGGGACAAGGCGAAGCAGCGGGGCCTGCCGGTCGACCCCGACTTCAGCGCGTTCTACCGTGATTTCGAGTGGATGGGGTTGCAGCGCCACTTGAAGGTGCTCGGCATCTTCGCTCGCATCCATTACCGCGACGGCAAGAGCGGCTATCTTGAGGACACGCCGCGCTTTCTCAACTACGCGCGCGCAGTCGCCGGGCGCTACCGCGAGCTCGCCCCGCTGGCGCGGCTGATCGAGCAGCTGGAGAAGCGCCAGCCGGCATGAAAGCGATGATCCTCGCTGCCGGGCGCGGTGAGCGCATGCGCCCGCTCACCGACCGCCTGCCCAAGGCCCTGCTCGAAGCCGGCGGCCGGCCGCTCGTTGCGCACCTGATCGAACGCCTCGCGCGTTCCGGCTACACCGAGCTGGTGGTCAATGTTTCGCACCACGCTGATATGATCGAGCGGGAGCTCGGCGACGGCTCGCGCTACGGCGCTCGCATCGTATATTCACGCGAGGTCCAGCCGCTCGAAACCGGCGGCGGCATCGCCTATGCGCTGCCGCTGCTCGGGGATGCCCCGTTCCTGGTGGTCAACAGCGATATCTATTGCGATTTTGACTTCGCGCGTCTGGCTGCCGCCCCAACGGCGCTCGCGCCCGGCGCGGGCCTCGCCCACCTCGTGCTGGTGGACAACCCGCCCCATCACCCAGGGGGTGATTTCTCGCTCGGCGCGGGCAAAGTGTCGGCGGATGGCCCCGGGCGTCTCACCTTCAGCGGCATCGGAGTCTATGCCCCCGCCCTGTTTGCACGGGTTCCGCGCGGGACCCGCTGCCAGCTGGTGGCGTTGCTCGGGCCGGCGATGGCGCGGGGGCTCGTGAGCGGCGAACATCACCGCGGGCTGTGGATGGACATCGGCACGCCGCTGCGACTCGAGGCGCTCGCGCTCGCGCTGGCCACCCGGGGTGGTCGCTAGTGCCGTTCCAACTATAATTTCGTCCATGGCACAGAGCATCGACATCGGTGTCTTTCAGCGGCGGCGCGCCCGGCTTGCCGCGGCCATGCAGGAGGGCGTTGCGGTGGTGCCGACCGCACCCGAGCGCGTGCGCAACCGCGACGCGCACTATCCCTACCGTTTCGACAGCTATTTCTACTACCTCACCGGCTTCCGCGAGCCCGCGGCGGCACTGGTGATCGTCGCAGGCGCCGAGCCGAAGAGCATCCTGTTCTGCCGCGACCAGGACCCCGAGCGGGAAATCTGGGATGGCTTTCGCCATGGACCGGAAGCCGCGCGCGGCGCCTTCGGCGTCGACGAAGCGCACTCGATCGCCCGGCTCGACGCGCTGATGCCGGAGTTGATGGCCGACCGCGACGCGCTCTACTGCCATCTCGGCGCCGACGCGGCGTGGGACGCGCGCGTGACGGGCTGGATCAACCACGTGCGCGGCCAGGCGCGGTCCGGCGTCACCGCCCCCGGGACCGTGCGGGACGTACACGCGCTGCTCGACGAAATGCGGCTCATCAAGGGGGCGGAGGAACTCGACGTGATGCGGCGCGCCGCGGCGATCACCACCGGCGCGCACCGCCGCGCGATGCGAGCGGCCCGGCCCGGCCGGGCCGAATATGAGATCGAGGCGGAACTCCTGCACGAGTTCCGGCGCCATGGCGCGCAGGCACCGGCCTATACCCCGATCGTTGCCTCCGGTGAGCGCGCCTGCGTGCTGCATTACGTGCAGAACGACGGCGTGCTGAGGGAGGGGGAGCTGCTGCTGATCGACGCCGGCTGCGAGCTCGACGGCTACGCCACCGATCTGACGCGCACCTTTCCGGTCAGCGGCCGGTTCAGCGGGCCGCAGCGCGAGATTTGCGAGCTGGTGCTGGCGGCGCAGGCCGCCGCCATTGCGGCGGTCAAGCCCGGCGCGCCGTGGGATGCGCCGCACCACGCGGCGGTCAACGTGCTGGCCCAGGGACTGATCGATCTGAAGCTCCTCTGCGGCGGCCTCGCCGAGGTGGTGGAAACCGAGGCCTACAAGAAGTTCTACATGCATCGCACCGGGCACTGGCTCGGACTCGACGTGCACGATGCGGGCGATTACAAGTTGCACGGCGGCTGGCGCGCGCTCGCCCCGGGCATGGTGCTGACCGTGGAGCCGGGCTGCTACATCCGGCGGGGCGAAGGCGTGCCGGAACGCCTGGCCGGCATCGGCGTACGCATCGAAGACGACGTGCTGGTGACGGGGTCTGGCGCCGAGGTGCTCACCCGCGACGCCCCCAAGGCACCGGCCGATATCGAAGCCTGGATGGGCGCGCGCGATGGCTGACTATGACGTGTTGGTCGTGGGCGGCGGCCCGGTCGGCGCCGCCCTGGCGCTCGCCCTGCGCGGAACCGGCCTGGCAGTCGGGCTCCTGGAGGCGCGGGCCCCGCACGCTGCGGCGGATCCGCGCCCGATCGCGCTCTCTCACGGCAGCCGGCTGATCCTTGAGCGGCTCGGCGTATGGGAGCGACTCGCGCCGGCCACGCCGATCCTGCGCATCCACGTTTCGCAACGCGGCGGTTTTGGGCGAGTCGAGCTCGACGCTCGAGAAGCGCGTCTGCCGGCGCTGGGCTACGTGCTCGACTACGGCCAGCTTGCCGTGGCGCTTGCTTGCGCACTCGAAGCCGGGGGCGGCGCACAGCCGATCCGAGCAACGGCGAGCGCGCTCGAGGCGGCAACGGCTGCGGCCGTCGTGCGGTTCGCCGTTGGCGGCGACACCGGGCACGCCAGCGCGCGGTTGCTCGCCGTGGCTGACGGCGGTGCGCTACCGGTCGCACCGGTACGCACCCGTGATTACGGCCAGGCCGCGGTGACCGCGCGCGTGACATGCGGCGCCCCGCACCAGAACGTCGCTTACGAGCGTTTTACCCCGGACGGACCGCTCGCGCTATTGCCCGCCGGTGAGGCGGTCGCGCTGGTGTGGACGACGACTCCGGAGCAGGCACAACAATTGTGCGCGCTGACCGAGACGGGCTTCCTGGCGCAGCTGCAGGAAAGCTTTGGGAACCGCTTGGGCATTTTCCAGAGCGCCGGCAGCCGGGCATGGTATCCGCTCGCTCTCAAGGTCGCGGCCCACGTTGCGGAACCGCGGACGGTGGTGCTCGGCAACGCGGCGCAAACCCTGCATCCGGTCGCCGGGCAGGGTCTCAATCTCGGTTTGCGCGATGCCTGGGAGCTGGCGGCCATGATCCGGGACTGCGACCGCGCCGAGATCGGTGGGCCCAGGCAGCTCCTGGCTTATACCGCCCGGCGCCGGCTCGACCGCGGCGCCGGGATACTTTTCACCGATACGCTAGTGCGCCTGTTCTCTAGCGACTTCACGCCCCTCAGGCTCGCGCGCGGCCTGGGGCTCGCGGTGCTGGGCGCCGTGCCGCCGGCCAGGGACTTCGTCGTGCGGCGCATGACCTTCGGTGCGCGCGGCTGACAGCCTGTTGAAATTCTTTCGTCGCTCCCGCGGAGGCGGGAGCCCGGAGAACTTGTGCCCCCATCCTACCTTGCCCCGCAAGCGGGGGAAGGGGATACCCGCCTTCGCGGGAATGACGTTTTGACCGAGCGCAGAGAGTTTTTTAACAACCTGCTGACCCGGAAACTCATGAATCCCTGCCTTGCGCATGGCAGGTTAGGCGCCGTCGCGCAAGCGCTGCTCGAAAGTTTCTAATAAGTGCTTAGTTCGGCAAGCAGTTTGACTGCGTGCCGTTGCGCCGCGCGCCGCGCGTGTGGGTTCGCTGCAACACCGATCGAAAAAAATCAGGAATTGCTTTTCTTGCGCGCGGCGAGCGATTACAATGGCGCCCTTCCCCGCAAGACATTCGGCGACGATCGCGAACCAGGCACGCGCGATGCACATCGGCCCGTTCCAGCTCAAGAACAATCTCATCGTTGCGCCGATGGCGGGCGTCACCGACCGCCCGTTCCGCCAGCTGTGCAAGATCATGGGCGCGGGCATGGCCGTTTCCGAGATGGTGGCGAGCCATTCCCTGCTGTGGGGCTCGGAGAAGACGCGCCGGCGCGCCAATCACGAGGGCGAGGTCGATCCGATCACGGTGCAGATCGCGGGGGCGGACCCCGGGATGCTGGCAGAGGCGGCGCGCTACAACGTCGACCAGGGCGCGCAGATCATCGATATCAACATGGGCTGCCCGGCAAAAAAGGTCTGCAACGTCATGGCCGGCTCCGCGCTGCTCAAGGACGAGCCGTTGGTCGGACGCATCCTGAGCGCGGTGGTGACGGCGGTGGCCGTGCCGGTCACGCTCAAGATCCGCACCGGCTGGGACCGCGAGAACAAGAATGCGCTGCGGGTAGCCAGAATCGCGGAAAACGCCGGTATCCAGGCACTCGCCATCCACGGCCGCACCCGCGCCTGCGGGTTCTCCGGCGAGGCCGAGTACGACACCATCGCGGCGGTCAAGTCCGAAGTGAGGGTCCCGGTGATCGCCAACGGCGACATCGCGACACCCGAGCAAGTGAAGCAGGTGCTCGACTACACCGGGGCTGACGCGGTGATGATCGGGCGCGCCGCCCAGGGCCGGCCGTGGATGTTCCGCGAGATCCAGCACTATCTGGAAACCGGCGGCCGGCTGCCGCCGCCGGACGTGGAGGAGATTCAGCGCGTGCTGGTGGCCCACCTCCACGAGCTCTACGAGTTCTATGGCGAGCACACCGGGGTGCGCGTCGCCCGCAAGCATATTTCCTGGTACACCAAGGGGTTGGCCGGCTCGGCGGCGTTCCGCCACGCCCTGAACCCGCTCGAGACCCTCCGCGGGCAGATCGCGGCAGTGGCTGATTTTTTCGCGCAGCTCGCCGGCCGCGGGCAGCGCCTGACCTATGTCGAGGAACTCGCAGCATGATGAACGAAAATGAAATGGTGCGCATGGTGCGCCGGGCGATCGAGGGCTATTTCAGGGATCTCGACGGGGAAAAACCCTGCGCGGTCTACGACATGGTCATCCATTGCGTGGAGAAGCCGCTGCTGGAGAGCGTGCTGCACCGCGTGCGCGGCAACCAGAGCCACGCCGCTCAGATGCTGGGCATCAATCGCAATACCCTGCGCAAGAAGATGAGGGTGCACGGCATCAAATTCTGACTGCGTAAGCAGTGAGCAGTAAGCGGTGAGCGGTTAAAATTGCGGTTTGCAGAGACCGTCTGCTTACCGCTTACGGCTTACCGCTTACCGCCCGATGGCCGTCATCAAGCAGGCGCTGATCAGCGTCTCGGACAAGACCGGGATCGCCGAATTTGCGCGGGGGCTCGCCCGTTTCGCCGTAACGCTCCTCGCCACGGGTGGCACGGCGCGGCTTCTGAGGGCGTCCGGCCTCAAGGTGACCGAGGTCGCCGACTACACCGGCTTTCCGGAGTTGCTCGAGGGGCGGGTGAAGACCCTGCACCCGAAGGTGCACGCCGGCATCCTCGCCCGGCGCGACGTCCCAGGGCACATGGCTGCGCTCGGCAAGGCGGCCATTCCGACGATCGACCTCGTAGTCGTCAACCTGTATCCCTTCAGCGCGATGGTGGCCCGTCCCGGCTGCACCCTCGAGCAGGCCGTCGAGAACATCGACATCGGTGGCACCGCCCTGCTGAGGAGTGCCGCCAAGAACTACGAGCATGTGGCGGTGGTGACCGATCCGGTCGATTACGAAGCGGTGCTGAACGAGATGGCGTCCGCCGCCGGCGCGCTCGGCGCCGGGACGCGCCTGTGCCTGGCGCAAAAAGCGTTCTCCCACATCGCGCAATACGACGGGGCGATCAGCAACTACCTGACCGCGCTGGATGGCTCAGGCGGCCTCGAGCACTTTCCGCGGCGGCTCAACCTGCAGTTCGAGCGCGTGCAGCCGCTGCGTTACGGGGAGAATCCGCACCAGAAGGCCGCGTTCTATCGCGATCCGCGGCCGGCGCCGGGCAGCCTTGGCGCTTATCGCCAGCTGCAGGGCAAGACGCTTTCCTACAACAACATCGCCGATGCCGATGCCGCGTGGGAATGCGTGAAGAGCTTCACCGAGCCGGCGTGCGTCATCGTCAAGCACGCCAACCCCTGCGGGGCAGCGCTCGCGGCGAGCCTCGCGGAGGCCTATCGCAAGGCGTTTGCCACCGATCCCACCTCGGCTTTCGGCGGCATCATCGCCTTCAACCGCGAGCTCGACGCGGCCACGGCACAGGCCGTCGCGCAGCAGTTCGTCGAAGTGGTGATCGCCCCTGCGATTGCCGCGGAGGCGGTGCAGGCGCTGGCGGGCAAGACCAATATCCGCGTGCTCGAGGTGCCGCTCGCGCCCGGTGCCAACGACTACGACTTCAAGCGCGTGGGCGGGGGCCTGCTGGTGCAGACGCCGGACGATGTCAACGTCGGGGCAAGCGGGCTCAAGGTCGTCACCCGGACGCGGCCGAGCGAGGCGCAGACGGCCGACCTCGTGTTCGCCTGGCGCGTGGCGCGGTTCGTGAAGTCCAACGCCATCGTGTTCTGCGGTGGCGGCCGGACGCTCGGGGTGGGCGCGGGGCAGATGAGCCGTGTGGACTCGGCGCGCATCGCCGCCATCAAGGCGGAGAACGCCGGCCTGACGCTGCAGGGGTCGGTGGTCGCGTCCGACGCCTTCTTCCCGTTCCGCGATGGAGTGGACGTGGTGGCGAGGGCGGGCGCCCGCGCGATCATCCAGCCGGGCGGCAGCCTGCGCGACGACGAGGTGATCGCGGCTGCCGACGAGCACGGTATCGCGATGGTATTCACCGGCTACCGGCATTTCAGGCACTAAAGTGCGGTGAATAGTGATCAGTGAACGGTAAGATCAGACCGTAAGCAATGTTCGTTGTTCTCCGTTCACCGTTCTCCGTTCACCGTTCACGATCCTCATGAAGCTGCTCGTCATCGGATCAGGGGGGCGCGAACATGCCCTGGCGTGGAAGCTCGCGTGCTCACCACGCGTCTCGCGGGTGTTGGTTGCTCCCGGCAACGCCGGCACCGCGCGCGAAGAAGGGCTCGCCAACGCGGCAGCCGCTTCGATACCGGAGTGGATCGAGCTCGCGCGCAGGGAGGCGGTGGCGTTCACCATCGTCGGGCCGGAGATGCCGTTGGCCGAGGGCATCGTGGACGCGTTTCACGCGGCAGGGTTGAGGATTTTCGGCCCGACGCGGGCTGCCGCGCGGCTCGAGAGCTCCAAGGAATTCGCCAAGAGCTTCATGCAACGCCACGGCATACCGAGTGCGGCCCACGCGGCGTTCAGCGAGGTGGCGCCGGCGCACGAATACCTGGAGCGGCACGGCGCACCCATCGTCATCAAGGCCGACGGACTCGCCGCCGGCAAGGGCGTGGTGGTGGCGAAGAATGCGAGTGAGGCGCACGCGGCGGTGGACAGCATGCTCGTCGAGAACAGCATGGGCGCCGCCGGTCACCGGGTGGTGATCGAGGACTACCTCGACGGCGAGGAGGCGAGCTTCATCGTGCTCGCCGACGGCAGGCACGCACTTCCGCTCGCGACCAGCCAGGACCACAAACGGCTGCTCGACGGCGACCGCGGACCCAACACCGGTGGCATGGGCGCATATTCCCCGGCGCCGGTGGTGACGCCTGCCGTGCACGCCCGGGTAATGCGCGAGGTCATCCGGCCGACCATCGCCGGGATGCAAAAGGACGGCACGCCCTACGTGGGCTTTCTCTACGCCGGGCTCATGATTTCCCGGGAGGGCCGGGTCAGGGTGCTGGAATTCAACTGCCGCATGGGTGATCCCGAGACGCAGCCGACCCTGATGAGGTTGAAGAGTGATCTCGTGGCGCTCATCGAGCACGCGCTCGCCGGCACTCTCGACCAGGCGCAAGCTGCATGGGACACGCGGGTCGCGCTGGGCGTGGTGCTGGCCGCCCACGGCTACCCGGACGCGCCGCGCAGGGGGGACGTGGTCCGGGGGTTGCCCGCGCCGCAGGAAGATTGCCGCGTATTTCACGCCGGCACCGCGCTGAACGGCGAGGACGTCGTCGTGAACGGGGGGCGGGTGCTCACCGTTACCGCGCTGGGGGGCAACGTCCGCGCCGCGCAGCGGCGCGCCTATGCGACCGCGGAGCAGGTCCGCTTCGAGGGCGTGCAGTATCGGCGCGACATCGGCTACAGGGCACTCGCCGCGAGCCGGAAATAGCCGTCAGCAGGCAGCTCAATCATGGCCATGAACTACGAGCGGGCGCGGCAGGACCTGGGCAACATCGTGCTGCTCGAGCACGAGCTGAGAAGCCTCACCCACCCGCTCTACGCGCGTCCCCTCGTCAATCGCAATCCGGCCTAGAGCAACTGCGAGTACGTGCGCGGCCACGACGCGTTCCGCGGCACCTACTGACGAGCGCGCCTGCAGGCCGCTGCCGCCGGCATTCCGGCCGGTTGCAGCCGCACTCCAACGCAACACCCTGCTAGAATCCTGTCGAAGTCCTGCGACCACCTGCTGGTCCCACGGAGGAAGAACGAAGAGGAGGCATGCCCATGTCAGCTCCACGTGCTGTTGTTTCCCGGTTCCTCGCGATTCTGGCGGGGCTTGCGGTCCTTCCGCCGGCGCTGGCGCAGGACTCCTTCCCGGCCGCGCGACCCATTGAATTCGTCGTGCTGTTTCCCGCCGGCAGCTCCGCGGACGTCACCGCGCGCGTGCTGGCAGAGGGCATGGGGAGGCAGCTCGGCACCCAGATCGTCGTGGTTAACCGGCCGGGCGGCGGCGGCGCGGTCGGCTTCAAGTACGCCGTCCAGCAGGCTCCCGACGGCCATCACCTGGTTTGGAGCTCGAACGCGATCTCGACGACCTACCATACCGGGATGCTGCCGTTCGACTACAAGTCATTCCTGCCGGTGGCGCGCGTCCAGGTCGAGACGCCTCTGCTGTTTGTGAGGAGCGAGGCGCCGTGGAAGTCCCTGCGCGACATACTGCAGCAAGCGAAAGCGAAGCCCGGCACGCTCACTGTCGGGAATTCCGGGTTCGGCAGCCATACCCATTTGAGCTCGGTGTGGCTGTTCAAGGCTTCCGGCTTCCAGGTCGTGGATGTGCCGTTCAACGCCGCGCAAGTGGTGCCAAGCCTGCTGGGCGGCCACGTCGACGCCGTGGTGCAGCTGCCGGGCGCGCTTGCAGGCCACCTGAAGGCGGGAACCGTGCGCGCGCTCGTTGCGATGAGCGGTGCGCGCGATCCATACTTCCCGGACGTCCCGACTGCCCGCGAGCAGGGAATGAATTTGAGCGCCGAGCTGTGGCGTGGCGTTACGGTGCCCAAGGGCACGCCGCCGCGCATCATCGCCCGGCTGGAGGATGCGATCCGCAAGACGGTGGCGAGCCCGGAGTTCACGCGGGCCACCGAGAAACTGCTGGTCGCGCCGGCGTTCCTGCCAGCGGCCGAATTCGGCAAGATGATCGCCAGGGAAGACGCGGAAATCGGCCGGACGGTCAAGGCGCTTGGTATCCGCCAGGATTCCAGATAGCCCACGCGCTTTCCCGAGGAGTGGCCTCGCTCATCAGCGCCTTCCTGTGGACGTCGACGCCGTCAAGCAGTTTCTGACCGGATTGCAGCAGACGATCGTCGCGAGCCTGAGCGGGATCGACGGGCGCGCCTTCCGGCGTGACGAATGGTCGCGGCCCGAAGGCGGCGGCGGGGTGACGCAGGTGCTCGAAGACGGGATCGTGTTCGAGCGCGCGGGCGTGAACTTCTCGCACGTCCACGGCGAGGGCCTGCCGCCGTCTGCCAGCGCCGGCCGGCCGGAACTCGCCGGCCGCTCGTTCCAGGCGCTGGGCGTCTCGCTGGTGCTCCATCCGCGCAACCCGTACGTTTCCACCGCGCACATGAACGTGCGCTTCTTCGTGGCGGAGAAAGACGGCGCAGCGGCGCTCTGGTGGTTCGGCGGTGGCATGGACCTTACGCCCTATTACCCGTTCGCCGAGGACGCCCGGCATTTCCACCGCGCCTGCCGCGACGCGCTCGCCCCCTACGGCGCCGATCGCTACCCGCGCTACAAGAAGTGGTGCGACGAATACTTTTTCCTCAAGCACCGTGCCGAGCCGCGCGGGGTCGGCGGCGTGTTCTTCGACGACCTCAACCTGCCCGATTTTGCGGCGAGCTTCGCGCTCACCCGCAGCGTGGGAGGCCATTTCCTGCCGGCCTATCTTCCCATCCTCGAGCGCCGCAGGGGGCTCGCCTACGGCGAACGCGAACGCGCGTTCCAGGCCTATCGCCGCGGCCGTTACGTCGAATTCAATCTGCTGTACGACCGCGGCACGCTGTTCGGACTGCAGTCCGGCGGACGCACCGAGGCGATCCTGATGTCGCTGCCGCCGCGGGTCGAGTGGCGCTACGACTGGAAGCCGGAGCCGGGCAGCCCGGAGGAGAAGCTCTACACGGAATTTCTCGTGCCCAAGGACTGGGCGGACTGAGGACAATGTTGAATGTTGAATGTTGAATGTTAAGTTGCCCGCGGCTCAACACTCGAAATTCAAAATTTAGAATTCAACATTCAAAATTCAATATTCGGCGCCGGCAGCGCCGTCAAAACCAGCTCTTCAGCGACTTCACCCGCGCGAGTATCCTCTGGCTGACGCCTTCGCTGCCCGCTACAGCGACCCTGTGCTGGCGGGTGAGATGCGGGTTCTGCTT
>Ga0214473_10005742_pt1 | contig 14854 bp, 12 predicted proteins | sample RVTome_7_FD_203509 | JGI IMG/M metagenome (GOLD analysis project Ga0214473, IMG submission 203509) | Soil microbial communities from uranium-contaminated site in the Upper Colorado River Basin, Wyoming, United States - RVT98D197 | ecosystem: Environmental > Terrestrial > Soil > Contaminated >... | reverse complement strand
ACGAGCGGGCGCAGCGCGCGGATCATATCGAGGGCGACGGCGTGGACGTGCAGTGTCATGCGGGACCTCCGTGTGCGGCGGCCGCGACGGGCCGCTCACTCGCCAGAGGCGGCCCTCGCGGCCGCGCACGCGGAGGCGCTGCGGAACGCGGTTCACCGTTGGCGGTCCACGGTTCGCGGCCCACCGGTCCCGGCCCACGGTCCACCGTCGCGGTCCACCGTCCACCGTTCGCGGTCCACCGTTCGCGGTCCACCGTCCACCGTTCTCGGCCCCCGGCCCATGGTCCCGGCCCGCGGTCCACCGGCAACGGTCCACGGAAACGGCTCCGCCCCACTGATTCTGCGCAGTTGCGAGCCGGCCACGCCTCCTCTACCCTCGCGTCTGTGCAGGGCCAAGGCGCCTTTTCAGCAGTCCGCCGTCGCAGCCGACCCTGCGCCAGCGGGACGCTCCTCGCTGTCGCGCTGCTCCTGGGTTGCGCTCAGGACCCAGCCCCGGAGCCGGGCGTGTCGGTGCGGGTCCAGTGGCTCACCGGCGACCCCACCGCCGCCGCGCCGCCCGACCTCTCGCAGATCCGGGTCATCCTGTTCGCGGACGACTCGGGCTCCTTCTCCGAGACGAACGCGACGGTCTCATCCTTCGAGACGGGCGAAGGCGGCCGCCGCTACGTGAACACGCCGCTCCTGTCCGATTTGCCGACGGGACAGCCCATCCGCATCACGATCGAAGGCTACCGGGAGGGCGGGGGATTCGCGTACGTGGGTCACGTGGGCCCCATCGTCCTTCGACCCGGGGAACGCCGCCACGTGGACCTCAAGATGTTCGAGCTCGACCGGAGCATCAACGCGGACGTGACGGGCTTCACTCGCCGATGCCTGCACACGGCCACGTCCCTGCCGGACGGGCGCGTGCTTGTCACGGGCGGCTTCGACGACGTGGTCAACGGCGCGCCCTGTGCTCCCGGCGCGCCCGCCGAGTCGCGCTGCTTCGACCTCACCGCCACCGCTAGCGCCTTTGTGTTCGAGCCGTCGAGCGGCCGCATGCACCCGCTGCGCCAGAACATGCTCGAGGCCCGGGCCGGCCACACAGCGACGCTGCTGCCCGACGGGCGCGTTCTCCTCGCGGGCGGCGCCCCGCGAGCGACGTTCGTGCTCTCGCCCATCGGCGTTCCGTCCGCGCCGAGCGGGTTCGCGCCTGACATCACCCCCCACGTCGACGGCGACGAGCTCGGCGCCCTCGACACGTTCGAGATCTTCGATCCGGGTCTCAACGCCGAAGAAGTCGACGCCGAGCGCGACGGAGATCCGGCCAGGGGTGGCTTCGTCGGGGCCGCCGATGCTCCGACGAGCCCGGGCCGCCTGAACCAGCAGCGGTTCTTGCACGCCGCCGTTGCCACGCCCGACAACCCGGAGCGCGTGCTGCTCGCGGGCGGCATGGGCGGCGGTCGGCCGGACAACACCTTTGAGGTCTTCGACGATCGTCGCCCTGGTGGCTACGGGTTCTACGGTAACGTCGGAAGCCGGCTCAGTGCGTCTCGCATGATGCCCAGCGCCGTCGCCCTGACCACGCCTGCCCCGGGTAGCGTGTGGATCTTCGGCGGGGTCACGGTCCCGCGCGGTCGGAGCGATCTGGCGGACGTGTGGACTCCAGACGATGCCGATCCGAACGGATCCGTGGCTGACGCGACGACGACGGAGTTCCCCAACCCGACCTCGGGATCCACGGGCGACCATCCAGAGCTGGCGCTGCTCCAGCCCACGGCCGTGGCGGTCGCCGGATCGCACGCGCTCGTCCTGGGGTGGATGGGCCCGCGCTGCGTGCCGGGCACGACCGCACCCGTCTTTTCGGGAGTCGCGGACGGCTCGGACACGGAGCTGTGCGCGCCCCCTGGGATGGGCGAGCCCACTCGAGCCTTCGTCGTGAACGGGGAGACGGGCACGACCGAACCGCAGATGACCACCGGAGCTCACGCGTTCGGGGCGGTCGCCTCCCTCGACGACGGATCCATCGCCGTGACTGGAGGGCTCGCCGGCCTCATTTGGACGCGGCAACCGTTGATCGAGATCTTCACCGGACAGGTGTCTGGTGGTACCGCTGTGCAGCTCGGGACGCGCTACATGCTCAACACGCCCCGCGCCTTCCACACCACGTCCGCGCTCGCAGACATGGGAATCCTCTCCGTGGGCGGTCTCAACCTCTCGACCGACGTCAGGAACATGAGCCTCTACGCGGCGACGGAGGTCCTCTATCCCGGTCGCGTCCCGGTGCCGCGCCCAGCCACCCCCTGAGACGAGGAGCATCCATGTCCGATCAGGTTCGCGCTTCCCACATCCTGCTGATGTACGCGGGCTCCATGCGCTCGACTGCGACGCGCTCGCAGGTCGAGGCGCAGCAACAGATCGCGCAGATCAAGGCCGAGCTCGACGGCGGCGCGGCCTTCGCCGACCTCGCCGGGCGCCACTCGGACTGCCCGTCGGGTCAAAGCGGCGGCGACCTCGGATTCTTCGGGCGCGGACAGATGGTGGGTCCGTTCGAGGAGACCGCCTTCGGCATGCAGGTCGGCCAGACGAGCGGCGTCGTGGGGACGCCCTTCGGCTACCACATCATCCAGCGCACGGGTTGAAGCCCCCGACGAGTACTCATCGGCTCCCACTGCCCTAGCCCGCTTTCGCTTTGGCTCGAGCGTGAGCGCCGGCCCGGGGCCCCCGGCCATGCTGCGCCTGGCCGCCCCAGGCACCCCGCGCAAGCGAGGGGAGGGATTGCACTCGGCGTGCATGACCGACCCGAGCGCGAACATGGCTGTAGCCGCGCACAGCGGAGTGGACGCAGTCCACGAAGCTGCGCGGGTACAGACCTGTCGACGGGTCCGTAGGACCCTAGTCCACGTAAGCCACGATCGGGTCAAATGGGAAGCGGGCTAGAACTGGCCGATGGCGGTGGCGAATATGTCCACCGTCATCTCGCTGTCGACCCTGAATCGTTGGCCCGGCAGGTCGACTACCGACCGGTGGTGCGGGTTGATGATGCCGCTCCGGCAAGTGCCGATGCGCGGATCGGCCGGGTCGGGATCGATGTTCGGGTTGCAGGCGTCGGCGTAGGTGATGTTGTACGGCGTGGACCAGGCCAGGCCCACGCCGGCGACGAAACGCACGTAGCGGGCTGCCTGCATCTCGAGGGCGAACCGGCCCCCGATGCGCCCGTGGGACTCGGTGTCCGTCAACCCCGTGAATGCGACCTGGCGCAGGCAGTCGGGGCATTCAAGGTTCGGCTCCCGGAGGTACTCGCTCTGCGACGTCCCGAGCGCGTCGAAGAGGGGCGAGTAGCTGTGACCCTCGGACACATAGGTCCCGACGAGCCTGAGATCGAGGAGAAAACGCTGCCAGCGGGCCCGCTGCTCCCAGGGGATCACGGCGAGACCGGCGGTGAGCTCACCGACGCGCGACGGAAGCGTGTTCATGAAGCCCTTGAGGTCGCCGCCCGGCGCGAAGAACTCGTCGGCCGAGCCTGGCCACGCGATGCTGAAGGAGAGCCCGGCGAACGGCTCCACGTAGCGTCCGCGCCAGGACGCGCGGGTCTCGAGCACCAGGGCGTTGGTCCCTTCGCTGATGCCCGGGTCCTCGCCTCCGTTACAGCGCTGGTCTTCGACGGCCGGCTCCGGCGTCCTCCGGTCGTCGCCGTACCGCTCGGGCCCGCAGGCGTGCATGGGCTCGCCGATGCCGAATCTCCCCGAGGCCATGATCACCCAGGTCGGGTACTCGGGATCCCGGTACTGGTTGAAGATCGCCCAGGCCAGCCCCGCCTCGAAGTGATCGATGCCCGAGCGCTCCTGCGACTCGAAGGGCACGTTGAAGAGGGGACGGTCCACGGGCATCATGGTGTCCGGGTCGATCTCCGTGACCTCGAGGCGTTGTCGAACGGTCGCCACGTCCGCTCCGTCGGGCACGCGCAGCGAGCGCGTGTCGCTCAGCACGATGGGCAGGCGGAAGAAGGCCGCGAGGTCGTGATAGAGCCCCACGTCGAGCCCGAGGACGAGCGAGTTGGTGACGTGCTCGAAGTCGGCGATGTCCACCCCGTTCTGCGTCGCGCGCCCGTCCCGGGACTCCGTGATGTTGGCCTCTCGCACCACGGTGCCCGACGTCTGCGAGCGCAGGTAGCCGATGCTGAGGTTGAGGTCGAAGGGGTCCTCGTCGTCGAAGGCGTCGACCACGTCCGTGAATGAAGCGGGCTCCCGATAGAGCCTGAGCTCCGTGTCCTGGGCGGCGGCCGGCCCGGCGGCCCAAGCGAGCCCGAAGACGAGGAAGGTCCCGACCATCAACGAATACGGGGGGTTTCGCATCGTGCGGGGAGCATACGAGCGGCCCGCGGCGTGCGTCAAGGAAGCCCGCTCCCGAGCTTCATCGCCCCAGGAGCTCCCGGACGCGGGCCCGACGTGCAGCGGTCGGATCGGGATCCGGCGCCGCGCCGCCCACCGCCAGCCATCGGACGCGTGCCAGCACCCGCTCCCATCGGACGAGCGCCGCCTGCCGCATCCGGAACATCTGCTGAGAGTGCCCTACGAGCTCCCGCTGGAGCTCCCGGGCTCGCTCGGACCGGGCCGCCACGGCGCTTCGGTGCTCGTCCGCGAGCCGGCTCCCCCGCGCCAGCTCCCCTCCGAGCGCCTCGAGCGTTTCGTCCAGCGCCGTGACGTCATCGGCCAACCCCGCGGTGATCTGCGCGTCTCGGGGCGGACGGTCCCGCCGCACGATCCCGGCCGCCTGGGCGCGCACCTCATCCAGGCTGCCCGGCGCGGCCGCGGGCTCCGCCTGGCTTCCGCCCAGCGTGTAGGCCTGCCCGGCGACGAAGGTCCGCCGCACGGGCCGGCCCTCCGCGTCGAGGTCGCCCACCATGATGTCCACGGTGCCCCCCAGAACCGCGACCCACGCCCGCCCGGAGGGCAGCTGGGTCACCCACAGCTCGCCCGAGCCGCCGATCTCGACCGTCGCCGAGGGCAGCGCCACGTGGAAGGGCGGTCGGGCCGCGTTGCCGGCCGGCGGCAGGACGGCGTGGAGGTTCCCGCGGGCCAGCACGACCACCGCCGGGCCCTCACCGGCCAGCAGCGCGCTGCTGTTCGCCTCCAGATCGACGCGGCCTCCGTCACGGAGGGCCAGGCCCAGGAGCGCGTCGGGACCGACCTCGAGGGGCACATCGACCGGGACGGGACCGGTCAGCCTCAGGGCGGGTCCTTCCGCGGCCACCGGGCCGGTCAAGCGGGCCACCTGGGCGAGAGGACGTTCCGGGCGTGGCTCCTGTGCGGGAACGGAAGGCGAGTGGCCCTCGGGGCCCTGGCCGCGCTCGGGCTCGGGCGCCGTCCGCGCTCCCGATCCCGTGTCGGCGGCGTCGTCCCCGCACCCGAGCGACCCCACCACCAGCAGAACGGCGGCCGCGATGCGGCTCGCGCGCGTCACTCGTCGGCCTCGGGGGGAAGCTCGGTCAACTCTGTGATGTCCTGAGGTTCCACGGCGCCTCCGAGGCTGGCCATCATGGCGAGCTGCTCGCGGGCCTCGCTCAGCTCGTGCGACGTGGCCCGCAGGCGCTCGGTGAGCCCGCTCAGGAAGCTCCAGAGCAGCTTCACCGCCACGTCGTGGTCCTTGCGGACGATGTCGAAGAAATCGCGCCGCCGGATCACCAGAAGCTGGCTCGGCTCGTCGGCGCTCACGCTCGCGCTGCGCGGGGCTTTGTCGACGAGGGCCATCTCGCCGAAGTGCTGACCAGGGCCGAGGGTCGTGAGGACCGCGTCTCCCGTGTGCACGCGGACCTGGCCCGTCAGGACGATGAACAGCTCGTCACCGTCCTCTCCCTGCGCCACGACCGGCGCGTCGACCCCGAAGGGCCGCACGTCCGTGATGTTCAGAACCCGCACCAGCTCCTGGTAGGTCAGGTGCCGGAAGAGGGACATGCGGTGGAGGATGTCGAGCTTGAGGTTGACCTCGCGCGCCAGCTTGTCGACGCCCGCCTCCGCGTCGGGAACGCGGACGATGACGCCGGTGATGTTGTCCTTGCCGCCGCGCTCGTTGGCGAGCTCGACGAGTCGCTCGGTCAGCTCCGCCTCGGGCGTCTCCTCGAAGAATCTCGGGATCTCAGCTTCCTCGAGGTATCCGTGGAGACCATCGGTGCACAGCAGGAACCGGTCACCGGCGAGCACGTCGAAATCGATGACGTCGACCTCGACGCTCTCGTACACGCCGACGGCGCGAGTCACGGCGTTCTTGTACTGGACCTTGTCGATCTGCTCGCGGGTCAGCCGGCCTCGCTTGAGCAACTCGTTGATGAGCGAGTGGTCCTCGGTGAGCTGGTGCACCGATCCCTGACGGAAGAGGTACACGCGCGCATCTCCCACGTGCGCGATGAAGCCGCGGCTGCCGATGATGAGCAGGACGTCCAGGGTGGTGCCCATGCCCCGCTTGGTCTCGTCCTTCTGTCCCTCCTGGTGCACGGCGCTACAGGCCTGCTGCACGCTCGACTCGAGCAGGCGCAGGATGTCGGTGCGGGTCGTCCCGCCGTGCCCCTTCTCGAACTCGAGCAGCGCGTCCCGCTCCCCAGCCAGCGCGTCCCGCAGCGTGCGAACGGCAAGATTGCTCGCTATCTCGCCCGCAGCGTGCCCCCCCATGCCGTCCGCGACCGCATAGAGATTGAGCTTCTTGTCGACCAGGTACGCGTCCTCGTTGTGGTCGCGGACGCGTCCCACGTCGGTCGCTGGCCAGAAGCGAATGCCGTCTGTTCCGGACATGTCCGGTTCGTGCCCCGAGGCTTGGTACTACGGCGGACCCGCCCGGTCAACGCGGCACACCCGTTGAATGGGCCCAGTTTCGGGACTAGTGTGGGCCTCCTCGGGAATCCGAAGAAGGAAAGGCTCGCGTCATGAAGCTTGCAGTGGCCATGTTCGGGGCGGCCGTCGGGATGATGATGACCGGCTGTGGGGAGTCCCACGGCTCGGAGACCGACGCTGGAATCACCTTCGATGCCGTGCCGCCGAGGGACACGGGCACGCCCGACACGGGCCCGCCCGCACCGGAGGGGCCCATCGGCATGATGTGCAGCGCGTCGGCCGACTGCGGCGACGGCGGGTTCTGCGTCGGCGAGTCGGACGGCTTCCCCGGCGGCTATTGCACCACGACCTGCGGCGATGGCGTCGAGTGCCCCGCGGGGTCCATCTGTGTGCAGGTCGACATGACCACGTCGTGGTGCCTCGATTCCTGTGACGCGACCGCGACGGAACGGACCTGTCGCGCCGGCTACGGCTGCGCGACCTCGTTCGATCTCCCCGGTCCTGTCTGTCTCCCAGGGTGCTCGGACGACACGGACTGCCCCACGGACCGCATGTGCGATCCGGAGGGTGGCTTCTCCGGTGAGGGCGTGTGCTTCGACCCGTCGGCGCGCTTCGGTGACGAGTGCGCATCGGAGACGGATTGCCCTTCGGGGGCATCGTGCGCGAGTGAGGGTTTCTTCGGTTGGCCCGGCGGCGTGTGCGCGGGCTTCGGGTGCAACCCCGCCTCTACCGGTGAGTGCCCGACGGACTCCGTGTGCGTACCCGGTGGGCGCTTCGGAGGGATGTGCGTCGGCGGGTGCACGACCGATGCGGACTGCCGCACGCTCTACGAGTGTGCTCCGGTCCCGGACCACCCGGAGCTGAGCTACTGCGCGCCCAACTGCAACCGGGACGCCGACTGCTCGCCGGGTCGGGTGTGTAACCGCGCGCTCGGCACCTGCAACGTGGCGCTCGATCCGGCGGAGCTCGGGGTCGCCTGCTCCTCCTCGCGCCGTTTGTGCCGCGGCGGCACCTGCCTCACCGAGACGGACTCGGGTCTTCCGGGGTCTTACTGTACGTACATCGGGTGCGATCCCGACGCGGCCGACGCCACGGATGGGTGCCCCGGCGACGGCGTCTGCCTCCGCATCGATGCGGACACCGCCATGTGCCTCGACGGATGCGCCACAGACGCGGACTGCCGGCCCGAGTACGCTTGCCGTCCCGCCGACCCCGCCGATCCGGCGAGCACCACGGCGTGCCGTCCCGCGTGCGAGTTGGATACGGAGTGCGCCAACATGGGCTTCGAGTGCAACCTCGGGACGGGGCTGTGCCGCCCGGCGTTCACGGCATCGAGCGTGGGCGAGCCCTGCACGGGAGCCGCCACCTGCGAAGGAGGCGTGTGCGTCACGGAGGCGGACGAAGGCTGGCCCGCCGGCTCGTGCGTCTTCCCGGGCTGCCGACTGAGCGGCACGGGACCGGCCGAGGACTGCCCCATGGGCAGCGTCTGCGTGGACGACGAGACGGGCGACCCCACGCTGGGTGTGTGCGTCGACTCGTGCGACCCCATGGGGACCGGGATGTGCCGGACGGGCTACGGCTGCACCGACCTGGGCGGTAGCGCGGGCGGAGCGTGCGAGCCGGCCTGTACGGCCTCGAGCGAATGCACCGGAAGCCGCACCTGCACCCTGGCGACCGGTCTCTGCACGTAGTCACGCGATCTCGTAACGCTGCAGGGACTCGAAGGGCCGGCGCACCGGCATGACACCCGTCTCGCCGCCGCGCTCGGCTTCGAGGAGCGAGGCGAAGACGCTGGGGCTGTCGAACCGAGGCAGGCACAGCCAGTCGATCACGCCGTCGACTCGCACCAGGGCACAGGTCAGGCCGTCTCCGATGAGGCCGTGTGCGCCGATGGGCAGCGAGTCGCCGCGAGTATCCTCGGTGAACAGGAACGGCTGGCTGAGGCGCTTGGCTATGCTGTATAGATCCATCGGCTCACGGCTGACCTGGGTCGCCTCCTCGCGACGGCTTGGGGGTCCGGCGGCGCCTGCGCACCAGCAGGAACAGCGCTCCGAGGAGCGCTGCGCAGTACGGGAACCGCCCGCGCGCTCCGGGCGATGCGACACCGCACAAAGGCTCGAAGAAGTTGCCCTGGATGGGGTCAAAGCACGGGGCCTGACCGTCGTCGTCGATGTTGCCGACGCCGTCGACGGCGTGGACCGCCACGCAGATCGGCGAGACGGCCTCGGCGGGATCGACGGTGAAGGCCATGGTGATAAGATCGGTGGCGAAGTTCCGCTGCCGCGCTCGCAGCTGCGGGGCATCGACGTCGGGGCCACGCGTCAGAAAGAGCAAGTACTCGATGTCGCCCTCGGGACCGTCGTCGCGGGCGGGCGGGAAGGAGACGTCGATGCGGTAGCCGCCATCCGGAAGGTCGCAGCTGGGCTCCGCACGGGCGGACCCCAGCTCTGCGATCTCGCCCATGACCGGCGGCCCCGAATCGAAGGAAGCACCCGTCCGGAAGTTGAACTCGAGGGGGAAGTCCACGCCGCGAGCGATCCCGGAATAGACAGCCCGCGGTTCGAAGGGATCGTCCGGCTGGAAGAACAGCACGTCGGCGACGACCTGGACGCGGCCACCGATGGGAGTCGAGGTCGCGCACCCCGCGTCCTCGCACCGGGCCACCGAGATCGCGAACAGCGGATCGGCCCGGATGGACGGGTCGTCGAAGTAGCCCGCGGAGTACCGGACGCGCACCGGAGCCCCGAGCGTCACGTTGGCGCCCCCCGACGCGGGCGTCACCTCGAGGGGACCCCGGCCCGAGTCGTCAGGGCAAGGATCCTGGGCCTCCACCCCGGCCGGCGTGATCGCCGACAGGGCCGCGAAGACCGCGGCCAGCCGCGTATACGACAACACGGCAGGAGTATAGCGCAAGGAGCGATTCAGTCGTGATCGGTGCCGCCCCCTTCCGAAGATCGCTACCGGCGGGACATGGGCTCGTGGACCGTGGCCCGGGCCCGCGTCCACGTGCTATGTCGGGCTCTCGTGAGCTGGTCTGCCGAAACGATAGGCGGGTTCGTCCTCGCCGCGGCCATGGCCGACGACGCCGAAGCGTCGGTCGCCCGGACGGCCGTTGCGCCTGAACCCGGGGCCCAGCTCGGCGAGGCGATGCGTCGCTTCAGGGATCGGCCGAGCGCGGAACGCCGCTCGGAGCTCGAACGACTGGCCGCGACCCTCCGGCCCACGCCCGCCGAGGACGCGCCGCTGCCCGCCCGTGCCCGCGCCCTGCTCGCCCGCGATGTGTCCCGGTCCACCGGATCGCGCTGGCTCGCGGAGGCACCTCGCCCGCGCCGTGGCTTCTCCGCCCCGGTGCGATTGCGCGACGTCTTGCTGAGGCTGGCCGAGGTCCCGACGGCGGAAGATCCGGCGGTCGCGAACCGGGAACGCGGCGAGGGTCGGCGACATCTGGCCGAGCAGATCGGGCGCGTCCCGGAGCAGGAGCGCGCGTCGCTGCTCGGTGCGCTCGGCGAACAGGAAGCGGGCTCGGTGCTCTCCCTCGAGCCCCTGCTCGGGCGGGACGCCCCGAAGGCGGAGCTGGAGCTCACGCGGGCATTCGTTCGGGCTGCTCTCGCGATGGCCCCACCGGCCGAGCGCTCGAGAGCTCTCGGGGCGGTGGCGTTTGGATGGGCGGGTGAGCGCGGAGGCGATCGCCGGTCGAGCGGGTGGCGGCGGTGCGGCTGGGAGCTGAGGGAGACGACATGGCGCGAGTGATTCGCGGTGAGGGCACATCGACCGTGGTGCCGCGGGAAGTGTTCGACGCCAAAGAGCAGGCCCGGCACATCCTCGACGGAGCGCGGAGCGAGGCCGAAGGGATGCTCGAGGTGGCGCGCGAAGAGGCGACGCGCATTCGGGAGGACGCCCGGCGCGGCGGTGACGAGCTCGCGCGCGCCGAAGCCGCCACCATCCTGACCGAGGCGGCCGCCATTCGCGATCGGGCGCTGGCCGAAGCTGAGCAGGAGGCGGCACGCCTGGCCCTGACCGCGGCGCGGCGACTCGTCGGCGAGGAGCTCGCCGTCAGTCCCGACCGCATCGCCTCCATCGTCGGCGACGTCCTCGCGAGAGCGCGGCGCGCGAGCTCGGCCGTCGTATGCGTGAACCCCGTCGATGCCGAAGCGCTCAGGCGCCTTTCGGACGCGGTAGTCGCGCGCGCCGGGGGCGCCCTGCACTTCTCGATCGAACAAGACCCGGAGATCACGCGGGGCGGATGCGTCGTGCGCACGAACCTGGGCGAGCTCGACGCCCGCGTCGAAGTGCAGCTCGACGCTCTGGCGCGCGCCATGGGAGTGAAGTGAGCCAACCGCCGGTCGAAGAGACGCCCGGTGGCCCCACGGGCTCGGGCACGCGATGGACCCTGCCCCTGGTCCTCATCGCGCTGACCTTCCTGTCCACGTTCTACGTGGGTGCCTTCATGGTGCCGGGCATGGGGCAGGTCGAAGTCCCCTACGTCGGCATCCCCCTGCCGAGCGACTTCCTCGCAGGCTGGGCCTTCTCGCTGCCGCTCATGGCCATCTTGCTCGCCCACGAGTTCGGCCATTTCATCGCGGGCAAGATCCACGGCGTCGATATCTCTCCGCCCTACTTCATCCCCATGCCGATCTTCCTCCTCGGCACCATGGGTGCCGTGATCCGCATGCGCGGGCGGATCCGCACGCGCAACGCCCTGCTCGACGTGGGCGCCGCCGGCCCCCTCGCCGGCCTCGCCGTGTGCCTGCCGATCCTGGTGTGGGGCCTCGTCACGTCGCCGGTCGAGCCCCTCCTCGAGAGCAACTACATCATCGAAGGTCGGTCCGTGCTCTACCTGGGTCTGCTCTGGTTGACCAAGGGTCCGATCCCCGAGGGGTACGACATCATGCTCAACCCGACCGCCTTCGCGGGCTGGGCAGGCCTGCTCGTCACGATGATCAATCTTCTGCCCGTGGGCCAGCTCGACGGCGGGCACGTGGCCTTCGCGCTCCTTGGACAGCGACAGAACGCCTTTTCCGAGCGGTTGCGACGCTCCCTGCCCGTGCTCGCCGTGGTGGTGGGGCTCGCCTACGCGATCCCCTCGTGGCTCGCCCACGAGTCGTGGGAGATCGTGGGCCTCGACGCGGCCGCCGGATTGTCGTGGCTCGTATGGGCCGGAGTCCTCTGGTTGATGGTCCGCATGGCCGGCCGCGAGCACCCGCCGACGGGCCCCGAGCCCCTTTCCCCGCGACGCCGGACGGTCGCTATCGGGACGCTCCTGCTGTTCGTGCTCCTGTTCATGCCGTCCTGGGCGCGCCAGCGGTGATGGTCCGGCCGCGCTGCCGTTGGGCACGCGTGGCTGGAAATTTCGCCTGCCCCGGGCCGACTGCTAGCGTCGGGCCGTGGACCCCCGTCCTCACGGACAGCTGTGCATCGCACTCGCCGCGGCCACCATGGTCCTGTGGACGGCGAGCCCGGTGCGTGCGTGGACCGAAGCGAACGTGCGCACGGTGGAGGCCCACGTGGAGGTGGCCCCCGACGGGACCGCGCTCGTCGCGATGGAGCTCACGGTGCAAGTCCATGGCGGGTGGCTCGAGGGGATCGAGATCACCGTCCCCGACCCCGACCCCCACGTCGTGACCGAGAAGCCGCCATGGGCCGTGTCCCTCGACGAGCCCGATCACAAGTTCCGCGTGCGGTGGAGCATCGGCCACGACGGTCGCTTGCAGCTCTCCTTCGGGCGTCGCGAGGCCCCGCGGCGGGGAACGATTCGCGTGGGGCTCCTCTACACGACCGATCTCGGGCACCGGGCCACGCGTCCGCTCTACGACGGCAACGTGCGCATCGCGTGGACCCTGCCGGGATGGCGGTCGGGACTCGACGGGGTATCCGTCTCGGTGACCGCACCGCCGGGAAGCACCCGGGTGGAGGCGCGGGACACGGATGACGACACGGTGGAGACCGAGCAGATCGAGCTCTCCGATCGCGTCGTGGTCCGGTGGCAACGTGCCCATCTGCCGAGGACGGTGAGCTGGACCGTCGAGGTGGACGTTCCGGAAACGCAAGTGACGCCGAGCTTGCGTGCGCCACGCATGGAGCGGCGCCACACGTCCGCTCCCAGCGTGGCCGTGACCACGTCACCGCACGGTGTTCTCTGGACGAGCTCCCTGGCGCTGACCCTCGTGCTCCTGTGCCTCGTCGGCGGGTGGACGTTCCACCGGGAGTGCGGCCGCCTCGGGTGCCAGCCGCGGCCGCTCCTGCCCTCGCCCGTCGCTCTGCGCGTCGCGCTCACGCCGATCATCGGAGCCGCCGCCGTGTGGGCGTGCACGATCAGCGCGACGCTCGAACCCCTGGTCCTGCTGGCCGTGCCCGCCCTGTGGCTACAGCGCGCACCCCTGCTCAGGACCACGCCGCCCATGCTGGGCCAGTGGCGTCCGGCCACTCGATCCGACCTCCGTCAGGCCCGCCGCCAGGTCTGGCTCCGGAGGCTCGGCTCGGCACTGCCGATGGACATCACCACCCCGGTGGGCGTGGCCGTGCTCGGCGCGGTGGGGCTCGTCCTGTGGGAAGCCGCGACACTGATCGGACAGGACCTGAACGCCGCCCGGCTCGCGTCAGCGGCGCTCGTCATCGTGCCGTTCCTGAACGCCACGCGCCTCCAGTTGCCGTCCTGCGCCGCCGTCCGGCTCGATGCCGCCCGCGCCGTCGCGCGGCGTGCACCCGCCCTGCCCTCCCCGATGGCGCTCCGCCTCATCCTGCACGTCGCCGTCGACGGGCGGTGGCAAGATGGGCGGCTGCGCATCGTGCCAGCGTCTCCCGTCGAAGGGCTCCACGCATTGGATTTGGCGTTCGCCGACCGGCAGATCCTCGGCGGATACGAGCGGGTTCCCATCGTGCTCGCGGTGAGCACCCGAGGCTCCACGGCCGATTCGGCGCTCGACGGATCCCTGCCCGAGGCGGAGACGATCCGCGGTCCCAGCAGCCGCGTGGCGCGAGCGATCGTGCGATCCTCGGTCCCCTGGTCCCTCGTGGCGCGCGCGCTCGACGCGCTCGCGGGTGAGCAAGGTTCGGGAATCGCGCTCAGGGCGGCAGCAGCCGACTGCGAAGCCGCGTGAGCCGCTCGAGCCCGTCCGGATCGAGCTCGCGGGCCGCGGCTGCTTCGACCTCCGGCAGCGCATCGCGCGCATACGTTCGTTCGATGAGCCCACCGGCGCGGTCCCCGACGGCGGGGCTCGCCGCCATGCGTATCAGGTCCCGCAGCATGCGGCCGTCCCCGCGACAGGCAGGGTCGATCTCGACTGCCTGCTCGTAGCGTGCGAGCGCGTCCGAGAAGAAGCCGATGTCCACGAAGTGGTGGGCGAGGATTAGGGCAGGCCTGGGATCCGACGGAGACGCGCGCTGGAGCGCCATCAGCATGCGACGATCCCGGCGCTCGAGGACCTGGCCCGCGCGGACCTTGACGTGGTAGCGCCGCATGGGCTCGGGGAGCACTTCGAAGAAGGGGTCGACGGGCGCTAGCTGCCCGACCGGAAGCTCGGTTGGGGTTTGCGCCCCTGCCGGCTCGCCGCCCTGACCCGCGCTTGGGTTGGACGCCTCGTCGTCCCCGGTGGGGGGCCGCGTCGCCGCCTGTTTCTCTACAGCGCCAGCACCGTTGCCCGTGTCCTGGACGTCTCGGCGACGGTCGTTCGAGCCCGAGCCCGAAAACGTAACGAGCGCCGCGGCGAGCGCACCCACCACCAGCAGCGCAGCGACCAGCAAAATGGCCCGTGGCGACCGCCAAGTGGCCGCCTTGCCTGGTGCCTTGGGCGCGCCGGCCGCGCCATCCAGCGTCGGCGGCTGCGTCGAGGGGGCACGGGCGAGCGTGGCGTCGTCGTTCGAGACCTTTTCGTCGGAGGGATCGCGGAACACCATGCGGCGCGCGATCTGCGCGTCGTACTGGACCGCTGGCGTGGGCAGGGCGTCGAGGGCCTCGAGCATGGCGCCAGCGTTCGTGAAGCGCTTCTGGCGGTCCTTGTCGAGGGCCTTGCTGACCAGGGCCTGCAACTCGGGGCAGACACTCAAGCCCGGGCG
>Ga0214473_10005741_pt1 | contig 14855 bp, 30 predicted proteins | sample RVTome_7_FD_203509 | JGI IMG/M metagenome (GOLD analysis project Ga0214473, IMG submission 203509) | Soil microbial communities from uranium-contaminated site in the Upper Colorado River Basin, Wyoming, United States - RVT98D197 | ecosystem: Environmental > Terrestrial > Soil > Contaminated >... | reverse complement strand
CGCTTAACTCCCAGTTTTCTGACATGCTTTCCGTGACGCATTTATGGTACCTTCGCTTCCTCAAGCTCCAGATATTTGTCGACATCCATGCCGAACGACAGGCCGAGCTCCGATAGAATAGCGTTCAGCTCATTTAAGGATTTCCTGCCGAAATTGCGATATTTGAGCATTTCCGATTCGGATTTCCTGACCAGGTCCTCGAGGGTTACAATGTTGGCTGCGTGCAGGCAGTTGGAAGATCTGACGGAAAGTTCCAACTCGTCCACCCTCATTTTGAGCAAATTGCGAATCCTCAGGATCTCCTCGTCGATCTTCTCCTCTTCGGCGACCTCGATCTCCTGATCGATGCCGGCGAAAATGCTCAGATGGTCACGAATCAGCTTGGCCGAAAACGTGATCGCTTCCTCCGGGGTTATGGTGCCATCGGTGAACACCTCGATGATCAGCTTATCGTAGTCGATTCTTTGTCCAACCCTGGTATCCTCGACTGAGTAATTGACCTTGATCACCGGCGAAAACCGGGAATCGAGAAAAATAGTCCCGGCGGGCTTCCCGACTTTCTTGTTCTCGTCGGACGATACGTATCCGCGCCCCGAATCGATTTCCAGTTCCATCTGAAATTTAACGTCGTCACTGAGAGTTACGATGGGTAGATCGGGATTGACGATCTCGAGATCGGCGCCCGTTTCGATATCGCCGGCCTTGTATACCCCCTTTTTGTTAACGGATAGAGTCACGGTTTTAGGCTCGTCCCCGAGAAGCTTCCATTTCAGCTTCTTGACATTGAGGATAATCTCGGTGACATCCTCATGTACGCCGGGGATGGTCGAAAACTCGTGCAGGGCGCCCTCAATTCTAACCGCGACGACCGCCGCGCCCTGAATCGAAGAAAGCAGTACGCGACGCAAGGCGTTGCCGAGCGTTAGTCCGAAACCCCGCTCCAGGGGTTCGATCGTAAATTTCCCATAGTAATCGGTGGCCGATTTCTCGTCAAGAATCAATTCCTTGGGCATTTGCATGCTTTTCCACTTCATTTATAAAGCCTCCGAAAATCACTTCGAGTATAACTCAACAACCATCTGCTCCTGAACCAGAGTCGGAATATCGAGTCGCTTTGGTTTTTCCAGCAGTTCGCCTTCCATCTTCGCCTTATCCAGTCGAAGCCAGGCATAGTCGAAACCCTTGCCGGTTTCTTTCATGGCCGCATGAATAATATCCAGATTCCTGCTATTTTCACGAACCCTGATAATATCGCCCGGTTTCAAAGGATAAGAGGCAATATCAACTACCTTATCATTAATTGCGAAATGTCGATGTAAAATCAACTGCCGGGCAGATTTTCGCGACGGGGCGAATCCGAGGCGATAAATAATATTATCGAAACGGCATTCCAGCATGACCAATAGGTTTTCGCCGGTAATCCCCTTCTGTCTGGCCGCCTTTACGAAATAGTTGTGAAATTGGCGTTCAAGCAAGCCGTAAATACGACGCATCTTTTGCTTTTCGCGAAGCTGGAATCCGTATTCGGAGCCTTTTCGCCGTAGATTCTGGCCGTGCTGGCCGGGGGCATAAGCCCGGCGGTCGAAAGAGCATTTATCCGACGTGCATCGACTGCCCTTGAGGAAAAGCTTCATCCCCTCGCGCCGACATAATTTGCAATTAGAATCTCTGTATCGTGCCATTTACGTCTCCCTAAACCCTGCGTCTCTTGGGCGGCCGACAGCCGTTATGAGGAATCGGGGTTACATCCTTTATAGCTATTATCTCCAGACCGGCGGCCTGAAGCGATCTGATAGCCGCTTCTCTGCCGGCGCCGGGACCCTTAACCCAAACCTCGATACGTCTCAAACCCTGCTCGATTGCCTCTTTGGCCGACGCCTGGGCGGCCAGTTGCGCGGCAAACGGGGTGGATTTTTTCGATCCTTTGAACCCGCTTTTTCCCGCCGACGACCAGGAAATTACATTTCCGTTGGAATCCGAAATGGAAACGATAGTATTATTGAAGGTGGCCTGGATATGGGCGACACCTCTCGAATCCACCTTTTGCCCTTTTTTCCGGGCTTTCTTTTTCTTGACTGGTTCAGCCAACTATTCCGTCCTTTATGCTTTTGCTTTTCTGCCTATTGTTTTCCTGGGGCCTTTGCGGGTCCGGGCATTTGTTTTGGTGCGCTGGCCGCGTACCGGCAAACCCCTTCTATGTCTCAAACCCCTGTATGAGCCGATATCGATCAACCGCTTGATATTCATACTAATCTCGGCCCGAAGGGAACCCTCTATTTTATATTCCTGTTCTATGACCGAACGAATCCGGGAAATCTGGTCTTCCATTAGATCCTTCACCCGAATATTCGGATCGACTTGAGAAACCTCGAGAATCCGCCTGGCCGACGTATCGCCGATTCCGAAAATATATGTCAGAGCCGCCTCTATTCTCTTATCGCGAGGTAAATCAACGCCCGAAATACGTGCCAAAAGTATCCTCCTTATCCCTGGCGCTGCTTATGTTTGGGGTTTTCGCAGATGATTCTAACCACGCCTTTGCGCCTGACTATTTTACATTTCTCGCATCTGACTTTTACGCTGGAACGAACCTTCATAATATCTCCACTCTATTTATGCCTGTAAATTATCCTGCCGCGATTCAAATCGTAGGGCGATAACTCCAGGGTAACTTTATCGCCGGGTAAAATCTTGATAAAATGCATTCTCATTTTGCCGGATATATGAGCCAGCACCTGATGCCCGTTATCAAGCTCGACCCTGAACATGGCATTCGGCAAAGGCTCCAGCACCTTTCCTTCTACTTCGATTACATCTTCTTTGGCCATATCATCCCAGCGTTAATATCTCCGGTCCGTCCGACGTCACCGCCACGGTATGCTCAAAATGAGCCGAAAGCGACCCATCGGCGGTTACAACAGTCCAACCATCGGGCAACACCCTGACCTCGCAATCCCCCGCGTTTATCATCGGCTCGATGGCAATAACCAGACCTTCTTTCATCTCGATACCCGTTCCCGCCTCGCCGAAATTGGGAACCTGCGGTTCCTCGTGCATTCTCTTCCCGATCCCGTGCCCGACAAGGTCCCGGACCACGGAAAAACCTTCCTCCTCAACATAACTCTGGATAGCGGCGGACAGATCCCCCAGGTGATTTCCCGCGACACACTTTTCTATTCCCTTGTAAAGCGATTTCTCGGTAATATCCAAAAGCCTCCTGGTTTCGTCGGAGATCGCTCCGACGGCGAAGGTGCGGGCGGAATCCCCGTGGTAACCGTCGACAATGGCTCCCACGTCCACGCTGACGATTTGTCCCTCGGACAAGATTCTTTTCCCGGGGATGCCGTGGACAACCTCATCGTCGACAGAAACGCAGATATTGGCCGGGAAACCCTGATAGCCCAAAAAGGCCGGCCTGGCGTTCCTGCGTTTGAAAAAATCAGCGGTCAGCCTGTCGAGTTCGCCGGTCGTAACGCCGGGTCTTACGTTTTCAGAGATCAAATCAAGGACTTCGGCCACCACCCGGCCGGCTTTCCTAATCTGCTCGATCTGCCGAGTTGACTTGTACTGAATCATCGGACAGTATCAACCATCTCGGAGATGGAACCGAATACCTCGTCAAATCCCCTTCCGCCGTCCACGCTCATCAGCAAACCCCGGGCTCGATAAAAATCCTCGATCGGCCCGGTTTTTTCGCGGTAGACCTTGAGGCGGTTATTTATTACTTCAGCGGTATCGTCGCTCCGCTGATAAAGCTCACCTCCGCAACGATCGCATTCGCCTTCGACCCTGGGAGGACGTGTTTTGAGATTGAACTCGAAACCGCAACTCTTACAAAGACGCCGCGCCGCAAGCCTCTCGACCAATATATCCGCGCCGACCTCGAGATTTATGGCGCCGTCGATATTCATCCCCAGTTCGTCCAATATGCGGTCAAGGCCCTCGGCCTGGGAGAGCGTCCTGGGGAAACCATCAAATATAAAACCCTCGGTATTTCCGGTCAACTCTTCTTTTATCATTTCCAGCATAATATCATCCGGCACCAGTTCTCCGGCCTCGACATAAGCTTGTGCATTCTTGCCGAGTATCTTTTTATCCTTAATGGCTTTACGCAAAATATCTCCGGTCGATATGTGAACCAGGCCGAATTTTTCGCTAAATTTCTTGGCCTGAGTGCCCTTTCCGGAGCCGGGAGCTCCCAAAAACACCAGACGCATCATTCTTAATTATAACGCCCTTTCAAACGACCCTTCTTGATAAACCCGTCATAATGCCTCATAAGCAGGTGAGATTCGATCTGTTGCAGGGTATCCAGAGCCACGCCGACCACTATCAGAAGCCCGGTGCCTCCAAAATAAAATTGTACGTCCGCTATGTTGGACATGATATTCGGTAAGATGGCGATAACGGCGAAAAATATGGCGCCGGGCAATGTTATCCGGGTGAGTATTCTATCGATATATTCGGCGGTTCTTTGCCCGGGACGGATACCGGGAATAAATCCGCCCTGCTTTTTCATGTTATCGGCCAGATCCACGGGATTGAATACGATGGCCGTGTAAAAGTAAGCGAAAAAGACAATCATCAGAGCGTAGAGAATCATGTACAAAGGCGCGCTGGGATCCAGCCAGCTGGCGATTGTAATCATAAGATCGCTTTCGGGAAAAAACGAAATCACCGTCTGAGGAGCGAACATTATGGATTGCGCGAAAATTATGGGGATGATGCCGGCGGTGTTGACCGAAAGCGGTATATGAGTGCTGGTGCCGCCGTATACTTTCCGCCCCACGACGCGTTTGGCGTACTGCACCGGGATCTTTCGCTGAGCCCGGGTAACCAACACTATGGCGGCCACGATCACGAGCATGAACGCTATAACTATCAATTCCTTAATGATATTGCCGCGGGGAGCGCCGGTTAAGCCGAATGCGCCGGGCAGGAATTTCTGAAGCTCGTCAACGATGGCCAGCGGCAACCTGGCGATAATCCCGATAAATATGATCAATGAAATCCCGTTGCCGATACCTCGCTCGGTAATCCTTTCACCGAGCCACATGATAAAGATGGTACCCGAGGTAAATGTCAGAATCGTAATGGTAATAAAATTCGTTTTGGAAATGCCTGGCAGAAGCAGCGACGGGTTGGTCTGACTGGCCAGAAAAACCGCGGTTCCCATGGCCTGCATGGCAGCGATAAGAACGGTTCCGTATCTGGTATACTGGGTGATTTTCCGGCGACCTTCCTCGCCTTCCTTCTGCAATCGCTGGAAAAACGGGATAACCGCGCCCAGAAGCTGGATAATAATAGAGGCGGAGATATAAGGCATGATCCCCAGAGAGAAGATGGTGACTTTGGTGAACGCGCCGCCGACAAATAAATCGTAGAGATTGAAAAGACCGCCGGGATTAAACTGCTCGATTGCCTTTAAATCCACTCCCGGAGTAGGAATATGACCGCCGATACGATAAACGACCAGAAGCCCCAGAGTGAATATGATCCTCTGCCGGAGTTCATGAATTTTAAAGATATTTCTTATGCTTTCAAGCACAACCAATCCTCGCCTTTAAATCCTCATCATCGGGTCGGGCCATCCGGCCGGCCGGTCTGAGGGCGTTTTATCCTATTACCTCTACGCTCCCGCCGGCTTTTTCTATTTTTTCTCTGGCCGTCCTGGAAAACGCGTGAGCCCTGACATTAATAGCCCTGTCGATCTCGCCGCTTCCCAATATCTTGATCAGCTTGTTCTTTCTGGACGAATAACCCGTCGTATATAGAACTTCGGGCGTGATCGAGGTTTCATTAAGGGCTGCCAGGATTCTTACGTTGACTTCCTGATAATCGACCTTGAATATGTTTGTAAAGCCGCGTTTCGGCAAACGGCGCTGCAAAGGCATCTGGCCGCCCTCACTCCAGGCCTTGCTCTTAAATCCGCTTCGGGCTTTCTGACCTTTATGTCCCTTGCCCGACGTTTTTCCGGTTCCCGAACCGGGACCCCGGCCCAACCTCTTTACGCCCCTGGCCGACCCGGGGCTCGGCTTCAAACTCGCCAAATCCATTTCATTCCTGCCGTTTCGTTACTTTAACAAGATGAGAGACTTTGGTAATCATCCCGCGAATCATTCCCGAATCAGCATGAATAACCACATGCTCGCGCCGCTTCAAGCCCAGCGCCAGGAGGTTTTTTCTCTGATTCCCGCTTGTACCGGCCATGGACCGTACCAGCTTGATCTCCAGTTTATCGGCCATAATTAGACGCTCTCCTGCAGCCTGACACTGTCGAGTTCCTCGATATCTTTCAATTTCTGCAAACCGTTCATGGTGGCCCGAACGACATTGTGAGCGTTTTGTGAACCAAGTATCTTGGTAAGAATATCCTGGATGCCGGCCGATTCCAATACGGCACGAACGGGTCCGCCCGCTATGACGCCCGTGCCGGGAGAGGCCGGTTTTAGCATTACGCTGGCCGCCCCGAAATGACCGACTATTTCGCGGGATATTGTGCCTGCGGCAATGGGAACGCCGACCATCGCCTTGCGCGCGGCTTCGCTCCCCTTCCTGATAGCGTCGGACACTTCCTTGGCTTTTCCGAGTCCGATCCCGACCTTGCCCTTTTTATCCCCGACAGCAACCAAGGCGGTGAAGCTGAAACGCCGTCCTCCCTTGACCACTTTGGCCACCCGGTTCACGTGAATAACCTTTTCCTGAAACTCGACCTGCTCTGTAGAAAATCTCGTCAAACTTACCTCTCTATCAATTGACCTGTCAGAATTTTAATCCTGATTCGCGGGCGGCGTCGGCCAGCGCTTTCACGTTGCCATGATACAGATAGCCGGAGCGGTCGAAGACGACGCTATTTATACCCAGTTCCTGCGCTTTTTTGGCGATAGCGGCTCCCACGGCCTTGGCTTTCTCGGTCTTATTGCCCGATACGTTGACACTGCCTTTCAAGCTCGAGACCCCGGTGATGGTTTTTCGCGCGGTATCGTCGACCAGTTGCGCGTAAACATGCTGAAGGCTTTTGAAAACCATCAGCCTCGGACGATCGGCCGTGCCCTTTATCTTCGATCTGACCCGCTGTGCCCGTCGAATTCGAGCGCCGCGCTTTACAAGCTGTTTATCTTTTGCCATATATTCCTACGCTCCCGCGGTCTTGCCGGCTTTACGCCTGATGTGTTCGCCGGCGTACCTGATGCCTTTGCCTTTGTAAGGCTCCGGCGGTCTCAAAGAACGGATATTAGCCGCCACCTGGCCGACAAGCTGTTTGTTTATTCCGTAAACCGAAAGTTTGCCCGGACCCTCGATCTTTATCTCGATTCCGTCGGGGGGAATTATCACGACCGGATGCGAATACCCCAGGGCGAACGTGGTTGCCCGGCCGGTTTTCTCGGCGCGATAACCCACGCCTTCGATTTCCAAACTTCTTGAGTATCCCTTGGAGACGCCTTTGATCATATTGGCAATCAATGCGCGGTAAAGACCGTGCAGGGCTCGATAACGCTTGGCATCGGACCGCCTTGTCAGTATCACTTCGCTGTCGACTATTTCCATCCCGATTTCAGAGCCGATATCCTGAGTCAATTTCCCTTTCGGGCCCTCGACCGTTACCTCGCTTTTTCGCAGCGAGACTTTCACGTCATTCGGGACAGGAATAGGTTTCTTGCCGATCCGCGACATAAAATCCTCCGAAAATCACCAAACTCTGAACAGAGCTTCGCCGCCGAGGCCCGCTTCAAGGGCTCTTTTATCGGCCATAATTCCCTGTGACGTGGAGAGTATGACCGTGCCCATCTTGCGTGTGTTTTTAGTCAAATCTTTCTTGGTAATGTATTTTCTCAAACCTGGCTTGGATATTCTCTCAAGTCCGCTGATAACGCTTTTTGAATCCGGCGTATATTTCAGGCGAATCCTCAAAATACCCTGGAGCCCGTCCTCGATATATTCCACCGATCTTAGGAAATTATGCTCGACCAGAAGCTCGGCGATCTTGAGCTTCAGGTTCGAGGCCGGGATATCCAGACGGCGATGCCCGGCTCTGAAGCCGTTTCTAATTCTGGTTAGAAAATCCGCGATGGGATCAGTCATGCTCATAATTCACCTACCAACTCGCCTTCGTTATCCCGGGGATCTCTCCGGCCAGGGCCAGTTCTCTGAAACATATGCGGCACAAACCGAACTGCCTGAGATAAGCCCTCGGACGGCCGCAGCGCTTGCAGCGATTATGCTTACGAACCTTGTATTTCGGCGTACGTTCGGAGGCAATAACCTTGCACTTCTTTGCCATAAATTCAATTCCTCTTAAAAGGCATCCCGAACGACTTGAGGAGTTCGAGAGCCTCTTTATCGGTTTTTGCCGTGGTTACAATTGTTATATTCATGCCCCTGATCTTATCGATCTTGTCGTAATCTATTTCGGGAAATATGATTTGCTCGGTAATAGCCAGAGTATAGCTGCCCCTGCCGTCGAACGACCTGGAAGGCAGGCCGCGGAAATCCCTGATTCGAGGCATGGATACGTTAATCAGACGATCGAAAAATTCATACATCCTTTCGCCGCGAAGGGTGACTGAACATCCGATAGCCATACCCGCTCTCAACTTAAAATTCGAGATCGATTTGCGCGCGCGACGTATGACTGGCCGCTGACCGGTAATCGTGGCCAGCTCGGCGGCCGCGGCTTCCAATTTCTTGGGATCGGCGATGGCGTCGCCTATACCCATATTAAGCACTATTTTCTCAAGTTTCGGCACTTCGTTGATATTCCTGTAACCGGAGCTTTTCAACAGATTCGGCCTGATATCGTCGAAATATCGTTTTCTCAGCCTGGCTATCATCTTATTCTATTATCTCCCCTGTTTTCTTATTGACCCGCACCTTCTTGCCGTCGGCCAGAATCTTATGACCGAGCCTGACAACCGTGGAAGAGCGGGTGTCCATAAACATTACGTTGGAGGCGTGGATGGGACCTTCTTTTTCTACAATCCCGCCTTTGCGGTTTTTGGGTGTTGGACGCGTATGCCGTTTTACCAGATTCACCCCTTCGATAATTACCCTGTCATTCTCCGGATACACTTTCAAAACCTTGCCGATTTTGCCGCGATTGTTCCCGGATATGACCTTGACAGTATCTCCCTTACGTATCTTCATGGCGATTTCCTCTATAACACTTCCGGCGCCAGGGATATGATCTTCATAAATTGTTTATCCCGAAGCTCGCGCGCCACCGGCCCGAATATGCGGGTGCCGCGGGGTTCCTTTTGCTCGTTTATTATCACAGCCGCATTATCGGAAAATCTTATATAAGAACCGTCCTTACGTCTTGTTTCACGGGTGGTGCGGACCACGACCGCTTTGCAGACCTCGCTTTTTTTCACGGTTCCTCCCGGGATGGCCACTTTCACGGTACAGACGATGATATCGCCCACCCGGGCGTATCTTTTTTTCGAACCGCCCAGAACTCGGAAACATTGAACTACCTTCGCTCCGGAATTATCGGCAACGTTTAAATTCGAATATTCATGAATCATATCCGCATCACCGTCCTGACTATTTCGCCCTCTCCAGAATCTTCACCAGACGCCATTTTTTGGTTTTGGAAAGCGGACGGGTTTCCGCCAGCATAACCTTATCCCCTTTGGCCGCCTGGTTTTCCTCGTCGTGCGCGTAAATCTTTTTTCTTGTTCGCATTATTTTGCCGAATACGGAGTGTTTCAAGATACGGTCGACCGAGACCACGATTGTCTTATTCATGGCGGCGGAAACAACCACACCCGATCGTGTTTTGCGAAAACCCCTAAGCATTTTTAGTCTCTCCCCCCGCGGCCAACGGCCTGATTTTCAAATCATCCTCGTGAAGAATAGTCACAATCCTCGCCAGATCCCGCCTTAAGGTCCTGATTTTCAAAGGATTATCGATCTGTTTGGTAGCTTGACGGATCTTCAGGTTGAAAACTTCCTTCTCAAGTTCCTCTTTGCGGACAAGGATCTCCTCTTTAGTCATATCTCTCAATTCTTGTGCCTTCATCGCATCAATCCTTGGCTAAATCACGCCGGGAAACGAATTTGGTTTTAATAGGCAGTTTGGCGGCGGCCAGAGCCATGGCGCGCTTGGCCAAAGTTTCGTCAACCCCCTCAAGCTCGAAAAGAACCCTGCCGGGCTTGACAACAGCCACCCAGTATTCCGGCGCGCCTTTACCCTTACCCATACGAGTCTCGGCCGGCTTTTTCGAAACCGGCTTGTCGGGGAAAATTCTGATCCAGACTTTTCCGCCACGCTTGATATGACGAGTAATAGCCACGCGAGCCGCCTCGATCTGCCGGTTGGTAATCCAGGCCGGCTGCAGGGCCTTCAGGCCAAATTCGCCGAAATCCACGTTGCTTCCGCGGTAGGCTTTACCTGAACGGCGGCCGCGCTGCTGTTTTCGGAATTTTACCCTCTTCGGCATTAACATCAGCTTTTACCCTCGCTCGGCTTGTTCTTGTCGCTAGAAGGATGCTCCCCTGCTTTCGGCCTGGGCGGTTGCTGCGGTCTGTTATCGCCGCCTCTTCCCCCCTTGGACCTGTCCAGGGCTTTGGCTGACGGCTTATCTTTCCTATGGTCCGTATCGGGTTGGCGTTTGCGGCGAGCCCGGCGTCTTTTCGTATCCATAGGTTGCCCTTCCATGCTGAGGGCTCCTTCTTTTTCCTGCAAAGCTTCGGGGGTTATTCCTTTATGAATTTCGCCCCGGCAAATCCAGACCTTCACCCCGATACAGCCATAGGTAGTATGCGCAGTCGAGGCGGCGTAATCGATGTCCGCTCTGAGAGTATGCAGAGGCACCCGACCATCGTGATATTTCTCATTACGGGCAATTTCGGCGCCGTTCAAACGTCCCCCGCATTTGATCTTGATCCCTTCGGCTCCCGATTTCATGGTTGCCGTCAGAGCTTTTTTCATAGCCCGCCTGAAATTGACGCGGCCCTCAAGCTGCTTGCTGATAGATTGAGCCACCAGCATAGCGGAAAGCTCCGGCTTTTTTATCTCGATGATATTAAGAAGGATCTCTTTGCCGGTCAAGAGCTGAAGTTCTTCCTTCAATTTATCGACTTCGGCTCCTTTTCGGCCGATGACAATCCCCGGCCGGGCGGTATGGATATCAATAGTAACCTTCTTGGGAGCCCTCAAAATCTCCACGTCGGCTACACCGGCATGCTCCAGACGCTTATTGGTATAACGTCGGATAAGCAGATCCTCCTGCAACAGCTCCGCGTAGTTACTGGTGGCAAACCATCTGGATTTCCAGGTTTTTATGATACCCAGTCTAAGACCGTATGGATGAGTCTTCTGCCCCAATCGGCCTCCTCATTTACTTGTTTCAAGAGCCGTTTCTTTCGGCTTTTTCTCTATCAAGGTTACTCCTATGTGGGAGGTTCTTTTCCTGATCACATAGGCTCGGCCCATTCCGACCGGTCTGATCCTTTTCCAGGTCGGACCGCCGTCAATTGTTATCCTGCTTATATATAGATTCTCGACCTTGACCTTGGCGCTTCCCTCGGCCGCGATAGCGTTGGAGGCCGCCGATTTCAAAGTCTTGTAAAGCGCCTTGCTGGCGGCTTTATGCGTGAATTCAAGGATACTCAGCGCCTTGTCGACACGCTCTCCTTTTATCAGATCCGCGACCCGCCTCAGCTTGCGCGGCGACATACGAACAAATCGTGATAACGCCTTAACTTCCATTCGACTCACCTACTTCAATACCACGCTTTTTTCAGTCAACTTGCCGGAGTGACCGCGAAATATCCTGGTGGGAGCAAACTCCCCAAGCTTGTGTCCGACCATGTTTTCCGTGACGTAAACCGGGATGAACTTATTGCCGTTATGTACGGCCAGCGTATGCCCGACAAAGTCCGGGGAGACAGTCGTCCTGCGAGCCCAGGTCTTGATGACCTTCTTTTCACCCGATTCATTCAAAGCCAGCAATTTCCTGAGCAAATTTTGATCTACAAAAGGACCCTTTTTGAGGGATCGAGTCATATCTTCCTCCAGACCTACTTACGCCGCTTGACGATGAGGTTTGCCGATCGCTTGCGATTCCCGGTTTTCAAACCTTTGGATAGCTGCCCCCATGGACTGCAAGGGTGCCTGCCGCCCGACGACTTGCCTTCGCCGCCGCCCATCGGGTGATCCACGGGATTCATGGCCACGCCTCTGACCCTGGGACGTCTGCCGAGCCATCTCGACCTGCCCGCTTTGCCAAGAGAAATATTCTCATGATCTATGTTGCCGACCTGCCCGATGGTAGCCAGGCAGTCGAGCTTGAACAGCCTTACTTCGCCCGACGGCATTTTAATATGAGCGTAATCGCCTTCCTTGGCCAAAAGTTGAACCATGGTTCCGGCGGAACGAGCCACCTGGCCGCCCTTGCCCGGCCTGATCTCCAGATTATGCAGGTTTATACCGAGTGGAATTTTCGCCAGAGGAAGCGTATTCCCGATCTTTATATCGGCGTCGCTGCCGGCGATCAACGTTTCATTAACTTTCAAATCGGCCGGAGCGATGATATACCGCTTCTCGCCGTCGAGGTAATGCAACAACGCGACCCGGGCCGATCTGTTAGGATCATACTCTATAGACGCCACTCGGGCGGGCACGCCGATTTTATTGCGTTTAAAATCGACCAGCCGGTAAGTCCTCTTATGGCCTCCGCCTCTGTGTCTTGACGTGATCCGTCCGGTGTTGCCTCGTCCGCCGCTTTTTTTCAGCGGTCTGAGCAACGATTTTTCCGGATCCGTGTGCGTAATCTCCGCAAAATCGGAGACAGTCATAAAACGGCGACCCGGAGTTATCGGTTTGAATTTTTTTAGTCCCATAGTCTATCCCTATACCGTCTCGAACAGCTCGATCTTTTCTCCCTCTTTCAACCAGACGTAAGCCTTTTTCCAGTCGGATCGCTGGCCTTGAAAGCGCCCGAGCTTCTTGGTCTTCCCCTTTATTACGGCGACCGAAACATTCGTCACGTTCACCCCGAAAGCCTTTTCCACCGCGTGCTTGATCTCCAGTTTGTTGGCGTCGATAGCCACCCTGAATACAAAGCAATTTTGTTTTTCCTGCATGGTGGTCGCCTTCTCGGAAATCATCGCCCGAATCAATATCTTGCCTTCGTTAATCATTACCGAATATCTCCTTGATCCTGTTCAATCCCTGTTCGGTAATGAGGATATTCTGGTGCCACAGAAGATCAAACGGATTGACCAGTTCCGCTCTTTTCGTATTGAAATACTTTATATTTCTGGAGGCCAGGACAAGACTTTCGTTTTTCCCTTCGAATAATAAAATCGTTTTCTGATGATACAGACCGAGCTGCTTTAGAAAGCCCGACACGAACCTGGTTTTTGGCTCGGGCATTTCCGGTAGTTCGACGACTCGAATATTCCCTTCTTTGGCGCGCAAAGAGAACGCGGAACGCATAGCGATTTTTTTGAGATTCTTCGGCATGGCGCGATAATGATCCCTGGGCACCGGTCCCCAGGCTACGGCCCCGCCGGTCCAGACAGGAGAGGTGTTGCTGCCGGCCCGCGCCCGTCCCGTGCCTTTTTGCCTGAAAGGCTTTTTACCGCCGCCCTTCATGCGGCTCCGATTCAGGGTCGAGGAAGTTCCCTGCCTTTGATTGCGCAAAAACCCCTTTACGTATTCGTGAAGAATATGTTCTTTGGGTTCGCTTTCGAAAAGCGGACCGGCCAGATTAATCGTTCCCGTTTCGGAACCGTCTTTAGCCAATATTTTTATCTCGGGCATGGTCGCTACCTGGCCTTTCTCACCAAAACCAAAGAACTCTTATAGCCGGGAATCACCCCGCTGATCAGAAGCAAGGATTCCTCGGGCTCGACGGCCACCACTTTGAGGTTTTTAACGGTGACTTTGCGACTACCCATGTGGCCGGCCATCCTTAAACCCTTAAATACCCGGGACGGGTAACTTGATTGCCCCAGGGAGCCGGGAGCCCGCAATCTATCCGACTGTCCATGAGTTTTCGGCCCCCCGCTGAAGCCGTGGCGCTTGACGGCGCCCTGGAAACCGAGGCCTCGTGAAACAGCCGATACATGCACCGTCTCGCCGACTTTGAAAATATCCACGCCGATAACGGCGCCGATCTCGGGTTTCTCGTCACCTTCATACGATAATTCGCGCAGTTGACGTTTTTGTTCGACGCCAGCCTTGTCGAACTGCCCCTTTAGCGGCTTTTTCAAAAGCTTGGGGCGAATCCGGCCGAAACCCACGACAGCGGCGTTATAGCCGTCTTTTTCTTCGGTTTTCAGCCTGACCACTACGGCCGGGTCTACCTTGATGACGCTCACGCCTACCGAATCTCCGGATTCGGTGAAGACCCTGGTCATCCCTACTTTCTGTCCGTAAATCGCTTTCATATCCAAAAACAAACCCTTAAATATATCAAACTTTGATTTCCACGTCAACCCCAGCCGGCAGATCGAGCCGCATCAGGGAGTCGATCGTCTGTTGACTCGATTCGTATATATCTATCAGCCGCTTGTGAATCCGCATCTCGAATTGCTCCCGAGATTTTTTGTCCACGTGCGGCGAGCGCAAAACGGTATAAACTGTGCGCTTGGTCGGAAGCGGAACCGGCCCCGCAATCTTGGCCCCGCTGCGCGTAACCGTGCGAACAATCTCCTCGGCCGACTTATCAAGGGCCACATGATCGTAAGCCTTGAGCCTAATTCTTATTTTCTGGCCTTCCATAATATCTCCGCCTCTTTCGGGTTATTCTATGACCTCTATGATGACTCCGGCTCCGACCGTGTGTCCGCCCTCGCGCACGGCGAAACGAAGCTCTTTCTCCATGGCGATCGGCGTGATCACC
>Ga0214473_10005739_pt1 | contig 14858 bp, 13 predicted proteins | sample RVTome_7_FD_203509 | JGI IMG/M metagenome (GOLD analysis project Ga0214473, IMG submission 203509) | Soil microbial communities from uranium-contaminated site in the Upper Colorado River Basin, Wyoming, United States - RVT98D197 | ecosystem: Environmental > Terrestrial > Soil > Contaminated >... | reverse complement strand
CCGCCCTGTCTTTGACGGCTTGCCAGACCGAGTGGCCGTAGCGTTCGGTGAGTAGTCCCTCAATTGCCAGATTGACCATGCCGTACATTGAACTCTCCTGAGGCTACCGTTTGGTTGCCACTTTCTAGCCCCAAGCATTATGTCGCTCTCGCCAGATTAATGCGCTCGGCAACAGAGGGTCGTTCTCCTCCGGCGGATGAGGACTATCGGTATTATTGCATGTACTCTGGGACACCTCCCATCCGCCAATCGCAACCTGCCGCTGCGCGGACATTGTTGCCTACAGTAGTGTGTGTTAGCGGCCCCACCAGAATACTCGATGGGGCCTCCCCCATGTCTCAAGCTGGCTTCATCGGTATTTCACTCACCTAGCGCCGGAGGCCAAACGGTCAAAGCGACCCCGCGCCCACATGGCTTACATAGCCTTCGCCCAGTATCACCAGGCTCGACTCACTGTTATGCCTGGCGGGTTCATGATGTCGACACGTCAGGACCTGCTGAAACCTGCGGACAGCCGGGTTGCGCCGGCATAACTTCATTCGGATTGCCCCTGCCGCCCCGTGGTAGCCTCAGAATGGCCTAGCTCTTGCCATGGTCGGATCCTCACCCTAGCTAGCTTGTTCTTGTTTGCTGGATACTCCAGCGCTTTCATTGACGTCGTGTGGTTTGTCGCGAATCGCTGGCATTTGCATGTCAAAGCCCAATCATCACAGACACCATTAATTGGCATAAAGGCCTAGATGCCTCATTACTTGGTCGACCCAATTCCTGATCGCCAGTACCGATTCCGTGCCGTTGTCGAATGCCTCAGAGTAACCGTCGAGAATCAACTTGATGCCTCTCCTGAGGTCCGCGCTATCTGGGTATGGACTATATACATTCGCAAGGGCCTTGATCATCCTGCTAGCTTCACGCGTGGACGGGTCGATCATGGTAGCGATCAGTTGCGCAATTGTGTAAAGTTGGCCACATGAGTCGAGAACGCCTCTACCGAACGCTGAAGCGATCCGGTGGTTCCCGTGAACCAGGCTCTCGCATTCCGCTGCTACCTCACGGACATACTGAGGTCGTTCCCGTTTCCTGAGGGCCAAAGACCAAATCCCAAAGCCCAACACTGCTCCCGAGAGAAGCAGACTGTCATCGCCAAATTGGCAGGCTGTCGCCTGGAGGGCCAGACCACTGGATATCCCATTGATGTAGTTTTCAAGGGCCATTTCCAAGATTCCTAGGCGAACCCAGTTGAATAGAAGTACCAGCGGAGGGACTGTAAGTCGAACTATCTCGTAGGATTGGTGTGGATGCATATCTCTATCGAAGACATGAGGCTGCGAACTCAGGACTGTATTCAGAAGTACTTCATTGGCTTCTGCGTACTCTCTTCGATTGACTGGCGGGGCCTCGTCTATGACTATATCCACTGCTTCTTGGATGCTGGGTACGCGCATTAGCCGATTGGCTATCGCGAAGACGGTCGCCAAATCACTGGCGGAGTAGGTGTCGGATATCTTCACCTTGCAGTCTCCCCTCAACAGAGATCTCTCGGGTGTTCCGCAATCCTGAGTCGCATCTCAAGCAATGCGCCGAGTGGGATGGTCCGAGCGGGCCAGCAGAGTCTTCTGGAGCCCAAACCGCAGATCCGGCTGGGGCCGTTCCAAACGTCGCTCATTCGCTACATCTAGCCTGGAAAAGGGAGGCACCATTCATCTGCCAGCCTGAATGGGCAGTCAAGAAGTCCATGCCTCTTAAGTAGATTGCGCCAAACCATTTCATAGCGGATGGTCGAAATACATCTGCTCTGCAGATTAGCTAGGCTGCGCCGATTCCCGTCTGCTCGTTAACGATATGCCTTGAGAGTTCAATCGCTTCGGGGAGCCGACTTAGAATTGTCGTAACGCGATCTGTCTTGACATGCCAAGTGGTGATTCCTCCCTCAGGTCGTACCTCGACTCTCAGAGGAATGTGGACCCCGCCTTCAATGACTTCAAAGCCTTCCCGTTCGAAGGCTCTGGCCGTCCAAAAGGCAGCCAACCCACTTCCGAATAGGCCAACGCGATGCGAGAAGTGCGTTGTCATAGTAAATGAACCTGTTGTATTGTCAAACTCGATACCATCGCTATCGAACACCGCCTGGAATGAGCCATCGAGAACAAGCTCTTCGGGGATTCCGATGCGCAAACGACCATTTGGTGCCATCAACCACATCCTATCTGCGACACGCAATGCGATATCCAAATCATGTGTGGCCGCCAGAAACACACGTTCGGACTCGTGCGCCAGTTTTCGCAGAAGACCAATTATCTCCACCCGACGAGGCAAGTCCAAGAATGCCGTAGGTTCATCCAAGATCATGATATCGGGTTCCTGCGCCAAAGCGCGGGCGATCATGACCCTCTGCCGTTCGCCGTCACTCAGTTCGCTGACAGCCCGGGAGGCAAGCGGGTCCGCTCGAGTCACCTGCAACGCCCATCGGATGGCCTCATCATCGTTTCGGCTTAAGTGGCCGCGCCAATTCGTATGGGGATAGCGACCTAGTGCCACCAGATCGTAGACCGATAGCCTGCCTGCATCAACGCGGTCTGTGAGAACGACTGACAACCGACGGGCCAATTCACGCACGGGAAGTCTATGAACGTCGTCGTCGCCCAACCAGACAGAGCCAGAAAGCGGCACCTGCATACCCGCCAGTGTCCGTATCAATGTAGACTTGCCCGCACCATTCGGTCCTAGGAGACAAACCAATTCGCCCGGTCGCAGCTCCACGGTAATGCTCTCCCCAATCGTCTTGTTGACGCGGTGAGACAATCGGTATCCTATCGTCAGGTCGATGGTGGACAGGACGGTTGTCATGTGGCCAGATCGGACCTGAAGTTCCGATTCCTCAGCACCACCCAGATCACGATCGGAGCCCCGACAAGCGAAGTTACGGCATTTAGCGGTAGGGTAAATGATCCCCCAGGCATTTGAGCTACTAGATCGAGGATCAACGCCATGCTGCCGCCTAGCATCATCACGGCTGGAAGCAGTACGATATGGTCAGCCGTATTGAATAGGCTCCGTGCGAGATGTGGAACAGCAACGCCCAAGAAGACTATTGGCCCACAAAATGCTGTTATTGCACCGGCCAACAACGATGTGCTCCCCATGACCCACATGCGGGCATGTCTGACATCAAGCCCCATGCTCCGTGCGTAGTCCTCTCCCAGAAGAAGGCCATTGAGAGGCTTCGCACATGCTTGTGAGATCATCAGACCTAGTATGACGACCGGCGCGAGGATTCGCATTTGATTCCACGTTACCCCACCAAAGCTCCCGAACGTCCAATTTAAGAACGTCTGGACTCGCTCAGGAATGCTGAAGTAAACGAGAATACTCACTATTGCCCCTGTGGTGTAGCCCAGCATTAACCCTAGGACTAGGAGTGTCACCAGGTGCCTCACCTTCTGTGAGACAAGCACCACAAATGCGAACGCGACACTTGCCCCGACGCTGGCAGCGAGCGTAACGCCGAGGCCTTGGAGGAAGCCCATATTTGGTAAGAGCAAAGACGTCCCCACCGAACCCACGGCGAGCACCGCTATCGCCACCCCCAGACTAGCTCCAGAGCTAATCCCTAGTATGAAGGGGTCGGCAAGAGGGTTCCGGAAAAGAGTCTGCATTTGGAGGCCACCAACGCCCAGGGCTGCACCAGCCATAACTGCGGTCAGCGCCTTTGGCACCCTAAAATCCAGGAGTATGACCCGCCAACTCTCAGTGTCGATGTGGAAACCAGAAAGGACGCGCAGTACAGAGGCCAATGGAATACTCACTGACCCGAACGCTATGGAACCGATGAAGGCCAGAATCAGTACCAAGGACAACGGTAGGAACATGATCCCGAGTCGCCGCTCCCGTGGGAAATTGGTAAGCGTTGCGGATCGATCTTGCGCGGATTCACGCATGTAAGCCCGTTCCAAGAGGTCAGACCTCTATCGATCGGGAGAAGGCCCCAACTAAACCTCGATTGCGCAAGGCCGTCGCACGCCTTCCGTTGTCGAACAACATGGGCATTGTGGCCTACTGCCTACTTCAGCTTTCGCCAGTATTTGAGTTGGTGGTCGGGCATAAGTTCAGGGTGGAATATGGCTATGAGATCAGACAATACCTCGTCGGGATTCGCCAGGCCACCCTCCCAGTAGTCATTGCCGCCCGAGTCATTAACCCGGGCGTCATTGCTCCAGACCCCGTCGTTCTTGACTGCTGCGAACCCTGCCAGGCGGCTGTCGGCCGTCAGCATCTCGGCCATGGATGGATATCCATCTGCTGCGAGCCAGACGTCCGCAGCGGCAGCTCTGTCAAAGACAGCCTCAAAGGCCAATGGAACGTTGCCCAAGGAAACGTCGTCTCTCCAAAGATAGTCAGCCCCAGCGTCCGCAAGTAGAGTAGATATGTAGCTGGCCCCGCCGGGAACATACCAAGTGTCTTTCCCAGGAACTCCCCAGAAGGTGGTGGGGTTGTGTAGAGCCTCGCGGGCCAAATTGGATACCTCCGCGTATCTGATCGCGGTCTCATCGAATTCTCTTTGGGCGCTTGCTTCTTCGTTGAAGAACAGTGCCACATACTTGATCCATTCTGCGCGGCCGAGCGGCGAGTTCTCCATGTACTCAGCGTTGATTGCGACCCTGATTCCCACCTCGAGTAGCTTCGGGTGTGCGTTGAATTGCACTTGGCGGCCCGCATAGGTCATTACCAGATCAGGGCTCAACTCAATGACCTGTTCGATGTTTACCTCAGCGCCTAAGCCCACGGCAACAAGCTCACGATCTTTGGTCATCTGAACCACCATAGGATCGTAGATACCATTAAAGTCATCAACGCCAACCAACTTCCTATAGAGGCCCAGCGCCCCGATAAGAGGCAAGTACCTACTGGACATTGAGACAATAGACGAGACAGGGACCTCTATGACCTGGGCATTGGTGATCCCCGCTGGCAGGGGCGTCCCGCATTGAACCAGAACGTACCTAAAAGTCTCTACTGCGCCCTGATACGGGGTGAGAACCGTCAGTAGCTTGTAGCTCTTGAAATACTCAACACTGAAGCCGGATGCATAGGTGAGGGCGATTTTGTCAGGGAAGTAGTCGATGTTCGCATCAAACTCATCGACGCAAGTGTCCGTGAGATTGGTTCTAGCCCCGCGGTTCGTCGGCTCCTGTTCTTCGCTGACAGGCAACAAGGACCCAGTGGCTGTTGGGGGGAGCGCGGTGGGGGGTTCCTGAGGCCTGGGCGAACAGCTTGTCAGCAGGGTCAGAAAGAATGGCGAGACTATAGGGTAGATCCATCGAATACTTGCGTTCATTGCTACTCCTCCCGCGACGATGTGAGACGTCCTGCGGACCGACGGCACCAGATTTGGGCTTCCGTCGGAAACACGATCTTGCCATTTCGGGGACAACCCTCCACCCTAACATCGCCAAGCCGGGGCATGGGGACGGAGCCGTGACCCATAACTGCCCCTTCAGATTCGGCGATATCCGACTTTGAGTTGGGGACCGGTTCTGAAGTTGGCACCATTCTGTCGTAGCCCACGGACTTAGAGTCAACTGGTGACTCGATTGCGCCTCAACCCCGACTTGCATGGGGACCTTCCTCGGCATCGCGATCTCACTTCCAAGCAGGCTTGGCGGGTCCTACGCGACCGGGTCAACTCCACAGCTCGGGCCCCATGTTCGTTCCGGCTTGGCGCGCAAGAGCGTCGCTTGCTCTTCGGCATTGCACGGCTCCCTCCCGTGGCAACAGCTCCTGAGCTCGAGAATTGGCGCCCTACAGGAAGAGCATCGCTTGCCAGCGACCAAACTGACAGAGATAGATTCTCCACTCGTCGCATACGTTGTGATCTGGGCGAATGGTACATGTGGCTCATGCGAAACTCGACGAAACAGAACTGCGCCGGCCTATCCCCACTCGCTGCGCTTGTGGGTCGACTGCGGCTTGCCGCAGCTCCCGCAGTAGTCCTGGTTGATGAAATTCACACCACCGCAGACACACTTCCAGCGCCGGTTGCTGCGGCGATTCTCAGGGCGCGTGGGGCAGGTCGCAACGTGGCACTGGTTCTCTCGGTCAGAGTTCACGTGTCCATAGTGGCAACGCCAGCTCATGTTGGCCTCCTAGAGCGCCAACTGTCCTTGGGCGCGGATGAGCAAATCCTCGACCTTCTCCGCCGCCTCAACGCTGGGGGAAACCAGCTCGTCCCACTTGGCGTCGAGGACAGCCTGGAGCGTCGGCCGGTGATCCATGCCGTAGGCCCTGAGTGTCTCGCCGAGGGTGACTAGAGCGTAGGCCAGGTCGAGCACATACTTAACGTCCTCCTCGGAGGCCGGGCGGGGACCCTCAACGGACCGATCGAACCAGTGTCTGAAGGAAACGACGAGGTCACTAGCGGCCGCCTGGAGCTTGCTCTTGCGGCCAGACACCCCGGAGCGGGATGTGAGAACGGAAATCCCGAGACCGACCCAGCTTGAGGAGTCGATCCGCGGCTCGTAGGCTAGCAACTCCTGTTCCGCCAAGCCCAAGAGAACCAACCGCGCCGTGAAGTTGTTAGGGACCAGATTCAGCGCTGCTACCGCGTAACGACGCGCCGTGTCTCTGTCTTTGAGCAACATGGCCCAGTAGGAGATCATCGCCGCGGCGCGGGCGTGGCGGCGATCAGCCTTGTCGTAGGCGGCGCGGAAGTAGCTCATGACCCGGTTGATGTCATCCACATGCCCCTTGACTACCTCGTCCGAGCTCAGGTCGGCCTTATCTAGGATCTCCTCCTTGATGGAAATGGCCTTATTGAACAGCGTCTCGGCCTCATCGTCGACGGGGTGGCCGGGCTGGCGTGTTCGCAGGCAAGCCATGCAGAATTCCCGCCAGGGCTCGTTGATCGCAAAACAGAAGTGGCACTGCCAATCCCCGGCCATATGTTCGGCCATATCGACCTCCGATTGAAGGTTGTAGGACTTGGTCTTCGCGGGCAATCCTCGATCTTGCCGCCTGAGATCTTCGATTTCCGCAGGATGACTCAAGGCGAAGGCCAATTTGGTCCCGCAGTTCCAGCAGTTCATATACTGTTTAGGGTTCTGCGTTCCACACCTGGGGCAACTTATGTCACCCATTGCACCATTCCCCTCATGGAATCGGGCGCGGTCAATTGCTCGCTATGCTCCGATTATCGGGATGTGCTGGACGGGGATTTCGCAACTTTCGATCGCCCCCATGACTCTAGCAGATTATTGCACGTCCCCCATTCAAGATCAATCTTCAGTTCACCGGGTGGCGCCCCGCAATACCCGGCCTAGGAACAAAGGGGAAGGCCCACCGGAGCTGGCCAAGGAGTACGGCGCATCAGACTGAGGCGTGCACCCCAGTTCTTCGACAGTCTCAGACCCTCAGATTTTCCGCCTTGAGCGTCCTCGAGGTGAGCCGCCCGCGGTCGCAGGTGCTCCCTCCTTCAATCTAGGCCGGCTTGCCGGGCTGAGCACGCATCAATTTGCGACGGCTAGGCAGGTATCCTCCTCCAAGTTGTCAGGCGGCTCCGGCTCGTCTACTTAGCCAGGCGCCGTGCAGCCCGGTAGTAGAAGTACATCGCGTTCTGCTCCGTCTGGATGGCCTTCTGCCGCCAAGCCTTGTGAGCATCGTATATGACGACCGAAGCCGCGGTACCTGCTCCGAGGCTAGCAGCTATTGCCGCGGGTAGCCCGGACACCTTGGAGAGAGCGAGGCCGATTGCGGATCCTGATGGCAGTGCCACCGGTCTGTCCGCCAGATTGCGCACAATAGAGGCAATCAGACTGTTCGACTTGATCGCGTCTTCGATTTCAAGGATTGCTGGAGCTACCTCTCGCATGAAGACTGCGTTAGCATCGCTGGGGAAGTCGCTTCCCCAGGCGGATGATCTTATGGAGTCTGCGAACTTCACTACAGCACCTCGGAATCTGACGAGTGGTCTCTCGAGCTCATGCCTGATTTCGATTACATGGTCCATGGTTGCGCTCTCGAACAGAGGGAGAGTGCCAAGGATGTGAGCAGCGAGAGCTGAGTGCCTGCTGCGAACCACGGCAGAGTCCGTAGGGACAATGAGTCCTTCCGCAACCCCGGCTCTCACGAGCGAGCTTGTTTCCTGATCGAAGAGAGGAAAGGTCTTGCCGTCCGTAACTGCCGAGCTGACTCCACGGACAAAGTCCGCGAGAATGATGTCGTCTCGTCCGGTCATCTGGGACTTGCGGTCAGCTGAGGGAGGGGATTGCGATGTCAAAGCTACGCAATCCGCCATGAAATCGATCACCTGGCCCTGGGTGTGAAGCCCTGGAAATGCGTGCAATTCGAGGACACCGGCCTCTATTGCACGGGCGATCGCGGGGAATCCCGCAGTGTTGGCAAGGCGTTCAGCGATGTCGCGGACACGAAGCCACTCTCTCTCCATTGCGGTTTCAATCTGGCGCTGGAGGACAAGTGCTTCCTTGGGTTTGGACCTCTGCGCCCTAAGTTGCTTGAAAGTGTGCATCCGTTCGATGAATTCTGCCGCTTCATTCTGCTCCTTAATGTAGGAAACCACCATTTCAAGAAGACGGATCTGCTCGGAGACAGGGACTTTCGCGAGTTTCATGACAGCAAGAAGCATGGAGGCAGTCAGGCTGTATAGCTCGACTCGATCGGCGTAAAGAACCGCTGCCTTCAGAAGCCTCAGATCCTGGTCAAGGCTCATTGATCGCGATGGGTAAGTGCCGATGGTGATATGTAGGGTGGTGGGACTAGGAGTCATAGTGGCCAATTATCATCCGAGCGTTCTCTCTGGCAGATGGCTAGCTCATCTGGGTCGGAGCCGTCTAACCGCGGCGTGCTCAGCGAAGCCACGCGGCCACTTCATGCTTCAGTCGCGCTGATGCTGCATCCACTCCAAAGAGTTGACTGTCATAAAAGCACCGCCGCTACCTGCGCGCGCACCTTGGAGGTCTCCATCGGTCCTACGGCTTCGCCAGAACGAGATAGAGCGCCCAGAATAGAAACGCAGCTCCAAGTAGGAGGAGTGTCAAGAACTCCAGGATTGCCGCCAGTTTTATGTGGAGTTCCACTTGCCTTCGTTGCTTGGTTAGCGGCTTGGTTCGGTCTTCGAGTACCTGCAGAATGTCGTCGAGGGAGGCAGTAGCGGCCCGGTCCCGTTTGAGAGACGCCAACTCGGCCCTCTTGAGTCTGTAGAAGTGGATCTCGTGGTACTGAACAAGACCGAAGAACCAGTGCGCAAGCACCCCGAAGAAAGCCGAAGCCGCCCAGGGAAACACGAGAAGTAGCTTCTCGCTAACCGAGGGCTCACGCGCCGTGAGCGACGAAACCAGCGCTGGAGCGTTAAGCAGAGCCGCGCCCGCAATCGCCACCAACCACACAAGTCTCGCCGCAGCCACAGTTGCGGTGTCAGACTCCACTCTGAACGGGCGACTTCTCGCGAGGTCGTCGATAGTCTCCTGCATGTCGTACATGCCGAATGCACTCCGATCATCAGCCATTTCAACGTCTCCTTCTTCGGTCACTTCGTCCTGCACTTCACGGCCGCCGCCTATTGACCTATCCCGGATACAGGTCAGTGTTCAAAACGATATGGCATCGCCAAAGCGGCGGCGCGTCAGATGCAGAAGATCAGCCAGCCGGCGCCAAGGCTCCTTGCGAGTCAAGGCTGCGTCGAGATCTTAACGAAGCCATAGAGCCCCTGCCCCTTGGCGATCCCCGCCGCCCATGTTCTGGGAACCTCCCGCTTCTTGAGGAACTCATCTAACCGATCGAATTCAGTTGTGAACCGTTTTCTGGTTTCTGGGGAAAGAAGGAATCTCACCTTGACAGGTGCAGCACGATAGCTATCTCCCCAGGGGCCGTATGCCAAGGTCTCGATAATGTACAGGAAGGCCTTCCAGATTACCGCGACAGTATCGTTCGCCTCGAATGCGTCCGAGCTGAGAATCTCGACAGCAGTATCAAGACTGAATTCTTCCCTGAGCAGTGCGGGGATTCCCTTTGACAGAATAGCAGCCCCTACAGAATGCGGGCTTTTCACCGATCTATAGAGAACATAGCCGAGAAGCTCTACGAATAGCAGAGACGAACCACGCAGTACTTGCGCAAGCGTATACTCATCGTCTTGCGAAAGCGCAACCTCGAGCTCCTCTCTCGTCTGCGAGGAGGGGTCTAGGCTCAGTCGCTCGATTGCAGAATCGCGACACCTCTTTGCTGACGGAGCGGCTGCTCTGGCGAGTTCTCTAGCCAGCCACGAGAGAAGCATAAGGTTCACATCCGGCGCTTGGGAGAGACTGTCTGCTGAGGCCTTCTCGAAGTTGAAGTCATGGCTGGAGGCATGTTGGAGGGTTCGCCTTAGAAATATGAACTCATACCATTTCTCATCGAAGAGTTCGCGTTTCAGATTCGCAGCCTCTTTTGAGAATCCGACGAACGAAAGCCACGTTTGAGCGAGATCCTCATTGTCTATGCGCTTGTATCGCGGTCTTCCAGGCCCACTTGACGCCCGAAAGTGCTGGGGCCTCTTGTTCTGCAACGTTCTCCACCGGGCTGGATCCGCTGAAAACGCGTCCCACGCTCCTTGCTTTCTCTCATAGAACCAGCCTCGCTCAGCGAATAGCTGTTCGAAATACGCCTGCTCCGACCTGTTGGAGATGAGATTGCGCGGCTGCATTTGATTCTGTGTATTGGTAGCGAGGACGACTTTGCCGATATCCGCCACCGCACTCCTGTGGAGAAGTCGTACCAGTACGAGGCATGAGGTCTCGAAGTCCGCCTTGTCACTGTGCGAGAGTTGCCTGTAGCCTGAGTGCAATGCGACTACGGTCTGGAGTCCGTTCACGATGCCGGGTTCCCGCACGCGGAAGGATGGCCGATTGTCTGTTGGTCTTGTATATCCCGAGCAAGTAACTGTCACTCCGTTGTTCAAGAGCCTGAACTCATGACGCGAGCCCCGTCGCTTGACCGACTCCTCAATGGCAGCGTTTACCCTAGACTTGGCTATGTGGGCGCGCACGTTTGGCTCGAATAGCTGGTAGCCGAAGTTCTCATAGGCGTTGACGAGATCAATAGCATGGCAGTAGAAGATGACATCCTGCCGTGCGCCGACCCATTGTCCCTCGTATGGCCTAAGCTCAACTGAACTCCGGCGATTCCCCTGCCTGTCCCGCCACTCCCTGTTCTGCTCCCGCCATCTTTCATCAATGAGCGTCTCTAGAGTGTACAGCGCTGGCCTGAAGTGGACTTCGACATCTGCAAGCGTGTCTGGACTGGAGAGCGCGCTGGACAGGGCATCGAATTCCTGTTGGGCCTGAGCCGTAAGACCATCACCAAGCACGAGCAGAACGAGATTCACGACCAAAGGCTCGGTTTGTTCACCCGTACGGCGCCCACTTATCTCGAAGTCCCACTTCGACTTGAGCTTCACTAGCTTCTCATTTGCCACGTCCGAGCCCGTATCCTGAAGTAGAAACTCCCGTATGCGGCTTAGATCGCGTACACCTGATGAATCGAACCGCCCACGGTCAATTGTTCCGCCACCTAAGAGCTCATGCGCCTTCGCCTGGAAGACGTCGAACCCGGCAGAGTGCGCGAACCAGAAGTCAACGCCGCGATCTCCGGCCCCATCTGGAAATGCGTCATCATCGAGCTCGTATCCCAGCCATTCTGCGGAGACCCTGTTGAGCGCATTGGGAAGAGTGAGCCCCTCATCTTCGCAGCGAGATCTGAGCAACTCTGCCAGAACGCTCTCGAAATTCGACCTGAGGCTTTCATAGGGTGCCTCGTTCTCCATATACCCCTCCTCGCTCGGATCTTGGGCGGCTCCGTTGAAATGTCGCCACGAGGGTCTGAGGCTTGAGCCGGATCCACTGAACTAGGCTCTACATGTGTAACCTTGTGCCTGTCGCCACATGTTGAACGTGAGGCTCAGACTGCTATTGATGTCGGTCACGACTCCCCACAGCGCCACCGATCGCATCCGAGCCAACATTCTTCCGCACGGTGTAGCTGGATGGACGAGCGATTGCGCGATTCCGCATGGCCAAGAATAGAGACAACTGAGCTGCACCGCTGGTTAGCCTGCCAACCATTATTGAGAGATCAGCTCCTTCATGTCCTTGAACCACTGAAGGAGCTCTCCATCAGGATCTATCTCATCAAGCAGCGCCTTTGTCATGTGCCTGGGAGCATAGCCACTTAGGACCCTCTTTGCCTTGGATTCCTTTTCTTGCCTAGTCTCTAGGGAGAGCTCGTTCCACGCGCTGGTGCTTGCAGAAGCCTCATGAACCAATCGTGCAATTCCCTGAGGAACGTCGTCGAACGCCCCGAGATTCCCGCCTAATTCAATGGTGATGCCGAACTCCTTGTACGATGCAATGATGGCATCCTTGTGAAGGTAATTCTCAATCTCTTTCTTGGTCGTGGTTCGAGCTTTGCAGTTGGGTCGGGCATTTATCTCCTCAACATGGGCTTGCCATTTCGGCGGATTAGGCGGTGGAGTATCCCGATCGCACAGATGGAACTCGGGCCTATTGAGTGCTTGGAGACGGGAGGTCCAACGCGCAAGGGTTGTCCCACCAAGAGGGAAGAAGATGAGTTCGCCATCCAACTCGAGCTGCTCCAAATCAAGGACATCAAGGCCTTCATTCCGTAGGCGGGAGGCCATGTTCCGCAGAAACGTGATGTCATTCGGGCCCTCCAAGCCAATAAACAACTTGACGGTGTTGTCCGGGAGAATTCCAAGGGACCTGGCAAACATCTCGTTCGTTGCAGGGCCACCCACCAGGATCTGCCTAGACTTGTCTTGATTGATGTGGACATAACGTAGGCAGTCGTCTCGCATGGCCCGCGCAAGCATTGGGGTATGCGTACTAATGATTACTTGAGCCTCAGAAGAAAGGTCTGACAGAACTCGCAATAGCATCCGCTGGTTGCTTGGGTGTTGGCTTGTTTCGGGTTCTTCAATGGCGTAGATGATGGCGGAGCGACCCGATTCTGCTGCAAATTGCTCGGCCTTGGCGCGGAAAAAGTTGAGTAGGATGAGCCTCTTCACACCGCTTCCCCGCTTGTTGATCGGGATGCCCTCGTCTCCAGTTATGCTGGCTTTGAAAAGACCGTCCCACTTCGCAGGGGAGAAGGTCGGGTTGAGTTGGGTTGCCAGGGTGGGATCCATCTCGCGCAACTTCTCCAGAGTCAGATTGGCTATCTTCTGGACCTCGGTTCGAACATACTCGGTGATTGCTGACAATTCCGCTTCCTTCGACTTGATAGCTTCTTTGACGGCGGCCTTCAGTGGATCCTGGGCTTCGGGATCCTGGTCCGTGCTTGCCCTGTCCGACTTGAAGAGAGCAAAGGCGGGAAGGTACTTCCTCAATTCGGTCCATACACTGTTCGCACCCTCCTCGGCGAGCGGGACCATGACCTGTCCCAAGGCAAGGTCACCTACATGCTCTCGGATTCGCGTGCGGATCTGAGCGTTTATCTTCTGATCTATGCCATCCAAGTCTACCTCCAGCTCCCTGGCCCGCTCCCTAAGGCCCGCATTCTTGAGACGGAGGAGGTCAGAGGCCCCTTCTTTCGTAGGGTGCAAGGCGCAGGCCTCGATGCTGATGCATTTTGGCTTCTGAAGATGCCCGCTAAATCGTTTATGAATTTCAAGTCTGCCATCAGCATTCAGCAGGAACTCCATGCTTAGCCCAGTAGGATTCGCATCGTCCAATACCACTTCCTCTGGGAGGGCGCTGAATTCGCAGATGATCGTCATGTCTTTGGCGTCACCATCCTTTGATGCATCATCCTTATCGGGATCCTCATCGTTAAGGAACAGATCAAGCGCCTCCATGATTGTTGACTTGCCGGAATCATTCTTTCCCACCAGAACAGTGATGTCATCAAAATCAACCAAAGTCTCATGACGAAAACACCTGAAATTCCGTAGCCTCATTCTAGAGAGTTTCATTGCAGCCTCCCAGACTCGGTACCCTAGACCGATGCCCGCATTTGCCGAGCTTTGTGGCTCGTTGCAGATGAACGGCCGCGACTCGCGGCGAACCACGGGTCATATCCGAGCTCTTCTACACAGTGTTCCTCACATAACAGGGCTCTTACAACGCCGCGAGCGCGCAACGATCCAGGCCTGCCGCCTCGCACGCGGACTGGGCCTGGATCGGGTGTTGTTACTCGCATTCTTGCCCCCTTCGGCGTTCGACTTCTATGGCAAGTCTACAGCCCTGCCTGCCCTTGTCAACACTCCGTATACCCGCACGAATAGCACTTCCGGCACCCCTCCTCCGCTACCACCGCCGCGGCACCGCAGTCGGGGCACAGGTCGCCGATGCGCATCGGGAGCTGGGACTTGGGCACGGCCGGCTCGAGCTCGGCACCCTCGGTCTCGGCCAGGTAGTTGGCCAGGGTCTGCGCCACGCCATCGGGCAGCGAGAGCACCCGCTCGGCACCGAAGCCGGTCGGACGGCCGCCGCCGATGCCGGCCATCTGGCGCACCACCTCCTCCAACCGATCCCGCGGGATCACCGGCGAGGCGATGCGGAGAATGTACGAGATCAACCGGCCGATGGCCTCCGAAACCGCGGCGGTCTCGGAGCCGGCCTTGGCGGTGTTCACGAACACCTCGAAGGGCTGATCCCCGCCGTTTTCATTGATGGTCACGAAGGCCTTGCCCACCGGCGTGGTCAGGCTGTAGGTGGCCCCCTTCAGTCGCTTGGGGCGCGGTTTCTTGCCCTCCGACCACATCTCGACCTGGTCGGCCGCCGCCACGGCCTCGGCTGCCTGCTTCTTCTCGGCGGTGGCCTTGGTCTCCAGCACAACCTTCTGCCGCGACC
>Ga0214473_10005738_pt1 | contig 14867 bp, 11 predicted proteins | sample RVTome_7_FD_203509 | JGI IMG/M metagenome (GOLD analysis project Ga0214473, IMG submission 203509) | Soil microbial communities from uranium-contaminated site in the Upper Colorado River Basin, Wyoming, United States - RVT98D197 | ecosystem: Environmental > Terrestrial > Soil > Contaminated >... | reverse complement strand
GCGTTTGGCGAGATCAGCGTGGTCTACCAGTCCGCTGCGGACGGCCGGCAGCCACGGTGGCGTCGGGGACGGAAGTCACCGGGAGTCGAGGAGGTGGAACGATGACAGCTTCCAACAGTGCAGCCTCACGCTCGAGCGGAACGCTCGAAACCGCCAACGAGGCTCTGCGCGACGCGGATCCAGGGGCCATCATCCGCTGGGCCTCACACACGTTCCCAGGGCGGCTCGCGGTCTCGTCGAGCTTCGGAGCCCACTCGGCGCTCATGCTCCACCTCGTGAGCGTCCACGCGCCCGACACACCCGTCATCTTCGTGGACACGGGCCACCTGTTTCCCGAGACCTATCGGTTCGCCCGCGATCTCGCCGAGCGGTTCGACCTCGACCTACGCATCTACCAGCCCCGGCTGACCGCAGCCCATCAGGAGGCCCTATACGGTCGCCTCTGGGAGCAGGGCGAGGAGGGCGTGGCCCAATACCTGCGCACGAACAAGGTGGAGCCCATGGTGCGGGCCCTTCGCGACATCGATCCGCTCGCCTGGCTTTCGGGCGTGCGGGCGGACCAGACCGAGCATCGCAGGTCCCTCGACGTCGTGACCCAGAAGGACGGGCGTACCAAGGTGCACCCGCTCCTCCGCTGGACCCTCGGGCAGGTCGAGGACGCGATGCGCGAAGAGGGACTGCCCTTCCACCCGCTCTACGAGGAGGGGTACCGCTCCGTCGGCGACGTGCACTCAACGCTGCCGACCCTGCTTGGACAGGATCCGCGCGAGGGTCGGCTCCTCGGCAAGAAGCGCGAGTGCGGAATTCACTTGGCACTCGACGCCCAGAGCCTGACCTCGAGCAAGCTCTGAGGGGTTACGGACCGCGGTAGCGCCGGCAGGCAGCTTGTGTGCGGAAGAACGTCAGCGCAGTGCTCTGCGCCGCTCCCGCCTCCTCGGGCATGGCGGCGAACACGCGATCGGCGATGACGCGGTTGATGGCTGCGAGGTGTGCAGCGGCGTCGTCGGGTGGGCACGGTCCACAGTCGGACTCCATCTCGACCGACGCATCACCGCTGGGCGCGCCACCCGGATCCGGCACGGGCCGCAGCACGAGATCGCAGACCTGACAGGACTGCGTCTCGCCCCCCTGACAGTGCCGCGTGATCGTGCGGGTGGCGCACACCGCGGCCATGTTTTGCGCCGAGGCGCCATACCGAAGCATGTCTTCGGTCGCCTCGGTCAGGGCACCGAGCCGCGTCGGCCAACCGGCGCTCGCTCCGATGCCCGCCTCCTCGTCGTCCTGCTCGCCTTCGTACTGCACCTCGTGGGCATTGGTGACGGCCTGCTCGCCGAGCGTGAGGAGCGTGAACCCCTCGGTCAGGTCCGGGCGCGGCTCGGCGTTGCTGGACGGAACCCGCGTCTCGAGCTCGCCGTCGAGGACCTCGAAAACGCCGCGGACGCAAGTGTTCGAGGGCCGCCGATCCGACGTGACGAGATGAAGGCTCCGCGTGTAGAGCGTTACCGTTCCGTCGGCAGCCTGCCATCCCTCGAAGCTCGGTGGGGTGAGGGGCTGCCGTGTCTCGGCGAGCGCCGGATAGACCGACACGGCCCACTCCCACTGCTCTTCGGGAGAAAGACCAGCCAGCGGATCGGGCTGTTCGGCCACGTTTTCCTCGACCCCTGGCGACGGCGGCGGCGTGGTCTCGGCTCCCGTGTTCCCTTCGAAATACGACGGATCCGCGGGCTCGACTCCAGACCCGCAGCCCAGCAAGCCCATGGCGATCAGAATGACGTAGCGCATGGTCCGAGGGTCTCCCTCCGTCGCGGGCGGATGTCCAGCACGGATCCGCCGAGCGCGCCTGCGAGGGTGGTTGTACGATGCCGGTCATGATCGGCCCTGCCGACGGTGCATCGTGATCGCTCCCGTCATCACCGCCTCGGGGCTGGGCAAGACGTACGGACCGCAGGTGATCCTCGACGGTGTGTCGCTGTCGCTTCACGAAGGCGAGCGCGTTGGGTTGGTCGGGATCAACGGCTCGGGCAAGAGCACGCTGGCGAGAATCCTCGCAGGCCTCGAGGCCCCGGACGTGGGAGACGTGGCGCGCCAGCGCGGCGCGGCCGTGCTGTACCTGGACCAGGACCCATCGCTGCCGGCCTCGACGACGGCCCGCGCGGTCGTGCTGTCCGGACTCGAAGCCTGGCGGGACGCGGCGGAACGGCACAGAAGGGCCAGCGAGCGGCTGGCCGCCGGCGAGGGGAATCTGCAGCAACTGCTCGCCCAGCAGGAGTCGGCGGCAGCGGAGGTCGAGCGGCTCGGCGGCTGGGAGCTCTCGCACAGGGCCGACGCCATCATGGAGCGCCTGGGAATCGACCGCCCTCAGGCCGACGTGTCGACGCTGAGCGGCGGCGAGCAGCGCCGGGTGGCGCTTGCCCGAGTGCTGGTGGCCCGCCCGTCGTTGACGATCCTGGACGAGCCGACCAATCACCTGGACATCGACAGGATCGAGTGGCTCGAACGCTACCTGATCGAGGAGCACGCGGGCGCCCTGCTGCTCATCACGCACGATCGCTACGTGCTCGACCGCGTCGTGGACCGCACCCTCGAGCTGGATCGGGGCGCGCTGCACACGTACGACGGCGGGTGGGAGGAGCACCTCCTGGCGAAGGCCGATCGCCTCGAGCACGAGGCGCGGACGGAAGGTAACCGCCAGAACCTCCTGCGCCGCGAGGTCGCGTGGCTCCGGCGCCAGCCCAAGGCGCGCACGGGAAAGCAGAAGGCTCGGATCCAGCGGGCCGAGGCCGCGGTGGCCGCCCGACCGGAGAAGCGACGGGAGCAGGTGCGGGCGCTGGACCTCGAAACCGTCCGCAGCGGCAAGACCGCGCTCACGCTCCGGGGCGTGACGCTGCGGTGGGGGGACCTGACTCTGGTGAGCGGGCTCGACCTGATCGTGCAACCGGGGGAACGCATCGGCATCATCGGCCCCAACGGCTGCGGGAAGACGACCCTACTGCGCGCGATGCTGGGCGAGATCGCGCCGGCGTCGGGCGAGGTCGTCCGCGGCAAGAACACGCGCCCCGCATACCTCGACCAGGCGCGCTCCACGCTCGAGGACGACTTGTCGATCCTCGAGAACGTGGGCGGTGAGCGGCACGTGGTGCGGACCGGAGGACGCGACGTGGACGCGCGCTCGTGGCTCACGGGCTTCCTCTTCGACGCCCGCAAGCAGCGCCAGAAGGTGGGCGCCCTGTCGGGCGGCGAGCGGGCGCGCGTGGCGGTCGCGCGGCTGCTGCTCGGAACGGCAAACCTGCTCGTGCTCGACGAGCCGACCAACGACCTGGATGTGTCCACGCTCGGAGCGCTCGAGCAGCTGCTCGTCGACATGGACGGAACCGCGATTGTCGTGACCCACGATCGCTACTTCCTCGATCGGGTCGCGACGTCCATCGTGTCCTTCGAGGGCGACGGCCGCGTAGTGCGCTACGAGGGCAACTACACGATGGCGAGCACGCTGCGGGCGCAGGCGAAGCCGATTCTCTCAGCGCCCCGTCCTGAAACGAGCCCCGAGGGGCCATCGGGGCAACGCACCTCCGCTGTGCGGAGACGCAAGCCTCTCACCTACGGCGAGGAGATCGAGCTCGCAGGCCTCATGGACAAGATCGCCCGAGCCGAGGCCGAGGTGGCCGAGCTCGAAGCCGAGCTCGCCGATCCCGCGCTCTACGCGAGCCGCGGCGCAGACGTGCCCGAGCTGACGGCACGGCTCGGGACGGCCAGGGACGCCCTCGGGGCGCTCCTCGCGCGCTGGGAAGAGCTCGAGACCAAGAGCCAGGGCTGATCGCAGAGCATTCGCTCATGCAACGGCGCGTCGAACGACGCCTCAGCGCGTCAGCAGGAAGACGAGACCCAGGCCCAGTCGAAGCAGGTCCCGCTCGTGGGACCGCCCGAGCTGCCGGTCTTGCACGCGAAGTCGTCGTAGCAGAAGCCGCAACTGCCCATGGACGTGCAGTCCGTGCACGTGGACGCGCTGTTGCAGGGGTCGGTCCCCCCGCTGCACTCGGACCCGAGCCAGCGCCAGCTCGAGCACGAGCCGCTCGACGGTCCGCCCGACGACCCCGTCATGCACGCGCTGGTCGATGCACACCACCCGCAGCTCCCCGCCGCCGTGCACGTCCCGCAGCTCGACCCCGACGAGGCACACGGGTCGGTCCCGCCACTGCACTCGGAGGACAGCCACTTCCAGCCCGCGCAGGACCCGCTCGTGGGTCCCCCTGACGTTCCGCTCTGGCAGCTCGACGACGAGTCGCACCAACCGCACGGATACACGCTCGTGCACGCGCCGCACGTCGAGTTGGGAGCGCACGTGTCCGCCGTCGCGCAGGAGCTCGAGACCCACTTCCAGTCGGAGCATGAGCCCGAGGAGGGCCCGCCTGAGGAGCCCGTGAGGCACGTCCCGCTCGAGGCGCACCAGCCGCAGCTCCCCATCGACGTGCAGGAGTCACAGCTGCTCGCTCCGCTCGTGCACAGGTCACCACCGCCGCACGCGCTAGAAACCCAGCGCCAGTCGTAGCATGCACCGCTCGACGGGCCGGTCGCCGAGCCGCTCGCGCAACGGCTCGTCGAGTCGCACCAGCCGCATGGATAGACCCCCGTACAGGCGGCACAGCCCGAGCTCGACGCGCAGGGGTCGGACCCGCCGCACTCGCTCGAGAGCCAGTTCCAATCGCCGCAGGAGCCGGACGACGGGCCGCCCGAGGAGCCCGTCTGGCACGTGCTCGTCGAGCCGCACCACCCGCAGCTGCCCATCGACGTGCACCCGAAGCAGTCGGTCGAAGAGCTGCTGCACGAGTCACCGCCGCCGCACTCGCTCGAGAGCCACTTCCAGTCCGTGCAGGAGCCGCTCGTGGGCCCGCCGCTCGAGCCGGACTGACAGGCGCTGCTCGGGCCGCACCAGCCGCACCCGGGCTGGAGCGTGCAATCCCCGCATGGCGTGTGACTCGCGCAGGGGTCCGTCGTTCCTCCGCCGCCGCAGCCGCTCGAGAGCCAAGTCCAGTCCGCGCAGGAGCCGCTCGACGGACCGCTCGACGAGCCCGTTTGGCAGGCGCGGGTCCCTCCGCACCAGCCGCAGGGATAGATGTCCGTGCAAGCGCCACAGCTCGCGTTGGTGGCGCAGGCGTCACCGGTGCCGCCGCCCGAGCAGGAAGACGGATACCAAACCCAGCTGGCGCAGGAACCCTCGATCGGGCCGGACGACGATCCTTGCGCGCACGTGCTCGTGGCCGGGCACCAACCGCAGGAGGCGAGCCCGGTGCAGCCACCGCAAGCGGTCGCCGCGGCACACGGATCGCTGCCCGGGGTCGAGCACACACCGGACTCGCAGGTGAGGCCCGAGCAGCAGTCCTCGTTCGCCGTGCACGTCTGGGAGCTGGTGCGGCAGCCGCAGGTGCCCCCCGAACAGAGCATGGACCCGCAGCAATCGAGACTCGAGGTGCAGCGCCGCCCGGGCTCGTTGCAGCAGATGGTCGTCGACGGGCTCGCGCGGCAGCTGAGACCCGTGCAGCACTCGGAAGCGCGCGTGCATGCGGTCTGGGCGACGCCGCAGGTTCCGCCCGACGTCCCTCCGTCCCGCGGCGTTGGCCCCGCGTCCCTCGTGCCCGTGCCCGACCTGCGGCACCTGCCGGTCATGCACGTGAGGCCCGTGCGGCATCCCGTGTCGGGGCAGCAGGCTTCGTCGACACCGCCGCACACCATCGTGGCGTCGCACGCTCCCGCCACGCATCGACCGCTAGAGCAGAGCATGCCGCAGCGGCCGCAGTTGCGCGGATCGGTCCGCGTGTCGATGCAGGCCCGGGAGCAACACATGAGGCCCGTCCCCGTGCAGGTGTCTCCCGCACAGCAGGTTTCGCCGGAGCCGCCGCAGCGCATGGTGTCGCTGACGCAGCGACCGCTCGTGCACATGAGGCCCGTATTGCATCGCGTGCCGTCGCAGCAGGGCTCGCGCGCTCCGCCGCATGTAGGCGCAGAGCCGCATGTGCCCGCCGTGCAGGTGAGGCCCGACGCACATCGGCTGCTTTCGCAGCAGGGCTCGCGCGCGCCGCCGCAAGCCGCAGGGCGGGCGCACACGCTTCGCTCGCAGACGAGGCCGGACCCGCAGGTGTCTCCCATGCAGCAGGCCTCTCGCTCGTTGCCGCAGCGCGCCGGAGGCATCTCGCAGTTGCTGCCGATACAGACCAGGCCGGTCTCGCAGGCGCCGCCCGAGCAGCAGCTCATGCCGGCGCGCCCGCACGAGGCGCGCGCGGTGCACGTGCCCGCGGAGCAGGTGAGCCCGCTCTCACACACCGTGCCGCGGCAGCATGGCTGCCGCTCTGCCCCGCAGGTCGGCGTGTCGATGCCCGAGTCGGGGCGTCGGAGGATCGTGCCCGCGTCGCGCCGGCCGGCGTCGGTGGCACTCTCGCCGGAAGCGCAGCCTACGACGGTGAGCAGAGACGCGATGGCGGCGATGCGAAGCATGGGCGGGCCTCCCGGGCTGGTGCGCCCAGTATAGACGAGACTGGCGCGGCGCCCGACCCGGGTCGCCAGGTGCGGGGATGGAGCCCTCGAGATCGGCTTTTTGGAGGGTAGGGAAGAGATCGGGCTTGCGTTCCAGGTCGCGCTGTGGCATCACGTTGACTGGGCGCCCGCCCAAATCGATAAAGTCGAATGAACACGGCCGACTACAGCACCAGGGAGCGGATTCTGACGGCGGCCGATGGCCTCTTCGGCGAGGTGGGTTTCGACGCCGCGGCCACCCGGCAGATCGCTGAGCGCTGCGGCGTGAACAAGGCCCTCATCCACTACCACTTCGCGAGCAAGCACGACCTCTTCAACGCCGTCCTCGATCGCTACTACGCGAGCCTAGGCGAGGTGCTGCGCGGTCGGCTCGTGGAGCCGGGCCCGCTGCGCGAACGGTTGCGCCGCGTGGCCGATGCGTACGTGGACTTCCTGGGCGAGCACCGGAGCTTCAGCCGCATGGTGCAGCGGGAGGTCGCGAGCGGGCGTCACATCGAGCGCATCACCGGTCACATGGTGCCCCTGTTCCGCGTTGCGTCGGCCCTCATCGGCGAGGCCTACCCGTCGACGCGCGAGGGCGATCTCGCGGCCCCGCAGCTGCTGGTCAGCTTCTACGGGATGGTGGTGACCCACTTCAGCTACGCGCCCGTCATCGAAGGGCTCGTGGGCGAGGATCCGACGGCGCCGCGGGGGCTCGAGCTCCTCAAGCGCCACTTGTACAGGATGATGGACTTGGTGCTCGACGCGCTCGAGTCCGAAAGGAGCACGCCATGAGAAAGATGTCACCGGCCATGCAGGAAGCGATGTCGAGACTCGTCGCCAAGGCGATGCGGGCGCGCGAGCGCGGCGACGGACGCCCGTTCGTCGTGGCCTGCTTCGTGACGAATCGGTGCAACTGCAAGTGCGCGAGCTGCCTGTGGCGCCACAACGACTGGCGCGACGTGCCGCTCGACGACCTGAAGCGCTTCTACGCCGAAGCACGCGACCTGGGCTTCATCGCCACGGCGCTCACGGGCGGAGAGCCCTTCCTGCGCAAGGATCTCGGGGAGCTCGTCCGGTTCATCAAGCAGGATCTGGACATGTCGATCCTCGTGTTCACGACGGGGTGGTTCGTCGAGCAGCGAATGGACGAGGTGCTGCCCCACATCGACATGCTCGTGACCAGCCTCGACTCGGCCAGCGCAGAGCGCCACGACACCATCCGCGGGCTCCCGGGTTTGCACGCTCGCCTGATGCGCGCCGTCACGGTCGTGAAGGAGCAGTACCCGCAGCTCTCGATTCAGTTCAACTGCTGCGTGCAAAAGGGCATCACCGAGGAGATCGACGACCTGATCGCGCTCGCCGAATCGAAGGACATGCCCATCTCCTTCGACGTGATCACGGAGCACCGCAACGGCGCCGAAGGGAGCCACTTCACGGAGACGAGCGTCGGCCTGCCCCTGCCCGAGCTGCAGGAGGTCTGCAGGACCCTGCTCGAACGCAAGCGCGAGGGAGCTCCCATCCTGAATTCCGAGCTGTACTTCCAGTACTTCGCGGACGGGCGCCCCGGCTACCAGTGTCACTTGCCCAAGATGGCCATGTTCGTGGATGGTCGCGGCTACGTGGAGAACTGCCTCAACCTCGACCAGCCCCTCGCCTACATCCGTGAGACTCCGCTCGCGGAGATCCTCGAGCTGCCGCAATTCCGGCAGCTGCGGGTCGACGCCGAACGGTGCTCGAGCTGCTCCTCGCCGACCATGGTGGATCTATCCCACGTCTGGCAGAACCCCCTCTTGGTCTTCCAGTCTGGGGGCGTCTCCATCGGCTGACGCGAGCATGCCCATGCGACCACCAGCGCCCTGGCTGCGACGTGCCCTCGACCGCCTCGACGGCGGCGTGCGCTTCGAGGACGGGCGCCCCTCGCTTCACGAGGACACCACGCGCTACCCGGCGCAGTCGTGGGACCTCAGGACGTTCATCGCCCTGTTCCCGCGCGAGTCGCCGCTGCGGTATCTGAATCTCAACGTCACGCTCGGCCTGACAGGCACGGCCTTCGACCAGACGAGGCGGCGGAGCCGGCGCGCGGCGCGCGACGCGTTCGATCTTCAGCTGTGCCTCGAGGGCAGGGGTCGCCACGCCACCGAGAAATCGTGTCTGTCGGTCGGTCGCGACGTGAAATACGCCCCCGACGGGATCGATCTGCGCGTCGGTGACAGGGTCGAGCTCGAGGGAGCGTGGCCGAGCTACCGGGTCCGCTACAGCTTGCCCTCAGAAGAGCTCGAGCTGAGCCTGGATCTCGATGCCTGGCCCGGCGTGCTCTGGTGGGCCCGCCTGCCGCGCGGCTACTGTCACTACACGACGTTCTGCACGGCGCAGGTCAAGTGGCGCTGGGGTGACGAGGGCGCGTCGGTTCGGCTGCCCGCGATCCACGACCACGGGTGGGGCGGTACGCTCCTTCCGATGAGGGCACCGCTGCGGCTCTTCCGCTACGAGGTGCTCCGGCTGCCTGGGGATGGGCACGCGCTCGCGCTCCGCACGACGGGATCCGCAGGCCAGGAGCTGCGGAGGGCCGCTGTCGTGCGCCGCGGCGCCGAGCCCGCGGCTGAAGTGGCGCGCCTGAGCGAGCGTGTGCTCGAGTGGGATGTCTTCTCCAACTTCGAGGGTCGGCCGCGACGCGTGCCGCGCCGCTGGACCGGACGCATCGAATGCTCCCAGGGGGAGCTCGCGTACGAGGCTGTCCGGGCGACCGAGCCCCGGGCCGTGCTGGGTGACGGTTTCCTGTACGGATTCGATTACGAGGCTCGCTGGATGGACGCCCCGGGAGAGGCCTTCGAAGGAGAGGGCTACGCCGAGCAGCTCGGCACCGCCTGGACGCCCGCGGCCAAAGGGAGGGATCGTGCCGTTCTATCGTGATACCGAAGAGCTCTACAAAGTCTTGGACGCGTTCTTCCAGCGTGTGGCGGAGGACGGTGATCTCACGCGCGGGCTCGTGGCGAGCGACATGATCCTGCGCTTCCGATACACCGAACCCAGCGGGGAAGCGACGGTCGATCTTCGCAGCGCTCCCATCAGCTGGAGGTTTGGAGAGACCGAGCTGCACCACGACCTCGAGATGATCCAGTCCGCCGACACCGCCCACGAGTTCTGGCTCGGACGGCTCAACATCCCTCGCGCGCTCGCGACGCGAAGGGTCGTCTCCCGCGGGCCCGTGGGCCGCGCGCTGAAGCTACTGCCCGCGCTCAAGCCGGCCTATCCGATCTACGCGCAGGTGCTGCGCGACCTCGGGTTCGCGGACCGCATGGAGCGCGCGAACGGCGCGCAGGCCGGCTGGAGAAAGCGCGTGGAGGGGCGCCTCGAGCGGCTCGTCCAAGGCGCGCGCGCTCGCCTGTTCCCTAGCGTCGTAGACGAGTCGAGCTTCGGGGGACTCCCGATCCCCCTCGTGGACCACCGAATCGACGGGCCCCCGGTCTATCGTGAGCAGCCGATCCCGAAGGCTGGCCCTGCCCTCGAGCGAGCGATGCTCGAACGGATGCTGCTGATCCGGGCCTTCGAGCAGCTCCTGTCCGAGGCCTGGGCCCGCGGCGATGTACCGACCGAGGCCATCCACCTGTCCATCGGCCAGGAGGCGACGGCCGTCGGCGTCTGCTTCGCGCTGCGCGCCGATGATCACATCGCCACGACGCACCGAGGACACGGGCACATGATCGCCAAGGGCGCCGACCTCGACGGCATGATGGCGGAGATGCTCGGGCGGGCCTCGGGACTTTGCGGCGGCAAGGGCGGCCCGATGCACGTGACTGATGCGGCGGTGGGGGCGATCGGCGCCAACGGAATCGTCGGGGCGAGTCCGCTCATGGCCATCGGCGCGGCCCACTCCGCGCGACTGCGCGGCACGGACCAGGTCGCCGTCGCGTTCCTCGGAGACGGGGCGACCAACCAGGGCATGTTCCACGAGGCGCTCAACTTCGCTGCGGTGCAGGATCTGCCGGCGGTCTTCGTCGTGGAGAACAACCTCTACGGTGAGTTCACGCCCGCGTCGCGGCACACTCGGGTGAAGCGCCTTTCGGATCGGGCGGCCGCATACGGGATCGAGGGAGTGACGGTGGACGGCAACGACGCCCCGGCCGTGTGGCGGGCGGCGTCGGCGGCCGTGGAACGGGCACGTCGCGGAGAGGGTTCGACGCTGCTCGAGTGCCTCACCTACCGGTGGCACGGGCACATGGAGGGCGAGTCCGTGAGCTACCGCCCGCCGGAGGAGATCACCGAATGGAAGGGCCGGTGTCCCATCGCGCGGTTGCGCCGGGAGCTGATCGAGCGAGGAGAGCTCGACGACGCTCGAGCGGACGAGCTCGCCGCGGATGCCACGACGCGGGTGGCGGAGGCTTACGAGCGCGCCTCGGCAAGCCCGCGCCCCTCGCCCGGCGCACTGACAACGGACATCTTCGCTCCCGATCTGCGGCGTCTGTTCACGGCGGCCGGGCCAGAGCGCCCTGCGACCCGCGAGACGACATACTCGCACGCGCTGTTCGAGGCGCTCGCTTCTGAGCTCGAACGGGACGACCGCGTGTATCTGCTCGGCGAGGACGTCACGACCGGCGGCTACTTCGCCGTGACCGTCGGCCTCGAGGAGCGTTTCGGCCCAAAGAGGATCGTCGATACGCCCATCAGTGAGTACGCGATCGTGGGCTCGGCGGTGGGTGCGGCCATGACCGGGTGCCGTCCAGTCGCCGAGATCCTCTTCTCCGACTTCCTGACGACGTGCATGGACCCTCTGGTCAACCAGGCGGCCAAGCTGCGCTACATGTCCGGCGGCCAGTACACGCTGCCGATGGTGGTGCGCACACCTGGCGGCGCGGGGCTCGGCATGGCGGCACAGCACTCGCAGAGCCTCGAGGCCCTCCTCACGGGCATGCCGGGTCTCATCATCGTGGCTCCCGCCACGCCCGCGGACGCCAAGGGTCTGCTCACCGCCGCCATTCGCTCCGACAATCCCGTGATCTTCTTCGAGAACAAGCTGCTCTACGCGCTGACCGGCCCCGTACCGGAGGGCGAGCACTTGGTGCCGCTCGGGGTGGCGAGCGTGAAGCGACAGGGCTCGCACGTGACCGCCGTCACGGTGGGGGCTGCCCTCGGCAAGACGCTGGAGGCCGCCGAGGAGGCGGCGCGCTCGGGGATCGAGACCGAGGTCATCGACGTGCGAACGCTGGTGCCGCTCGATCTCGCGACGATCGTGCGATCCGTCGTGCGCACGGGCCGGCTCGTCACGGTGGAGGACGGCCCGCTGGGGCACGGCTTTGGTTCCGAAATCGTCGCCCGCGTCGTCGAAGTGGCGCATCACGCCATGAAGACCGCGCCCCGGCGCGTGGCCGCTCTCGACGTGCCGATCCCCTACGACAGCGTGCTCGAGAACATGGCGCTCCCGACCGTGGAGCGGATCGCCGCCGCGCTCCATCGAGCGGCAGCGCCCACCTCCTCGATGCAGTGGAGGCGAGCGCTGTGATGGGCCTCGGGGCCTGCGCGTAGCGCAGGCTGTAGGTCACGTTCAGAAGGGACCCGGACCCGGCCCGTGTCCACCGCCGCCTGGTCCGCCGCGACCCCGGCCTCCGCGGGGGCCACCGCGCCGCCGAGCGAAGTGCTCGTCGAGACGGCGCAGCTGGTCCTCCGTGAGGATGGGCGCGAGCTCGGCACGGACTTCGGCATGAAGGGCTTGGGCTGCGGCCCGGCGCTCTTCAAAGGGCATGTCGCGGACCTGCACATGGCGCGCGTGCGCATCCACCACGACCGGCCGCACGCGCTGCACCTGCTCGGGCGTGAGTCCCAGGCCCTGTTCCATGCGAGTAATGAGCTCCTCAGGATCCGGCGGACCGTGGCCAAAGCCTCGGCCAGGGCCTCCGCGGCGCGCGAAGTGCTCCTCGAGCCGCGCGAGCTGGTCTGCGCTCAAGATGGGCGCGAGCTCGGCACGGACCTGCTGGTGCATGCTCTCGAAGGTGGTACGGCGCTCCTCGAAGGGCATGTCACGGATCTCGAGGAACCTCGCGACGGAGCGCTCGACGATGGGTCGAACGGCTGCGACCTGCTCCGCGGTGAGACCGAGGCCGTGCTCCATGCGGGCGAGGAGGCGTTGGGGATCGGGCGGACCGTGACCCCGACCGTGCCCCGGCCCTCCGCGGCGCGCGAAGTGCTCCTCGAGCCGCGCGAGCTGCTGCTCGTCCAAGACCCCAGCGAGCTGGTCACGGACCTCGGCGTGGAGCGCGTCCATGGCCGCGGGCCGCTCCTCGGGCGGGAGGGCGAACGCCTCGTCGCGCCGCGCCTCCGCCTGCGTGACGATGGGTCGGACGAGCGCGACCTGCTCGTCAGTCAGGCCCAAATGCTCGCGCATGCGCTCGAGGCGCCATTCGACGCGCGCGTTGGGGGCCTCGGCGGTTGCGTCCTCGGATCCCGAGGTCAGCTCCACCTCCGCCCCCGTGGTCTCGGCACAGGCTACCAGCAGGCCACCTGCGATGGCGAGCACGCTGAGATTCATCTTCATGGGTCACCTCTCGATTTGGTCGTTTGCGGGGGCCCCTGAGTGGGCCACGGATTGAAGGTGCTCCCAGCACCTTTCGAAACCCTTAAGCACGGGGCTGCCGCCTGCAGTTGCCCTCGGGGGATTCGCCCCGGAGAGTCGCCGGTGCGGAAATGTCCTCACTCGCAACGCCATGCGAGCAGGAGATCGCGTGGGTCCTGCCAGTGATAGGCCACGACGAGGCGGCGCCGGTCGTCGGCGGAGAGCGACGCGTGGCGGCCCACGTCGCCGGCCGTGTCGATGGCGGTGCGCGTCCACGCGGCCGTAGCGTCGAAACGCGTGGCGAAGAGCAGGTCCTCGTTTCGCCGGATCACGGCACCCGTGCTGTCCGTCACGAGGGTCGAGTCGAAGTGGGCGACGTACAACGATGTGCCGTGGGTGGAGATCAACGACGCGAAGGACCCCACGTCATCGATCTCGTCGACGAGCTCGGAGGCCCACGAAGGCTCCCGCGTGGCGACGAACAGGTCCTGGCGGCTCGACTCCTGGTAGGCGACAACCGGAACATCACCGAGCACCACCATGCTGGCGAACGCGCCCGACGTCCGATCCGAGGCCGCGACCTCCACGGGATCGAACTCGATCGATCCGGGCGCCCGAGTGAGATAGCGGAGCTCGCCAGCGGCAGCGTAGGCGAGATGCACGCGACCGTCGTCGGTCGTGACGCCGGTGGGCCAGCGGCCCGACCCCGGTTCATCATCGAGGATGAGCGCGACGATGCTCGAGCTCGACACGTCCTCGATCCACCGAAACTCGTCATTCCCCTGATAGGCGACCGCGACCGAGGTGCCGCCCGGCCCGACGATGAGCTCCGGATCGGCCACCGGACCGGGATCGAGCGTCGCGAAGTCCCACGGTCCACCGTCGAGACGATTCGCGAGCGCGAGCGATCCGTCAGGGGCGCGAAAGGCCACGTACACGTGATCCCCGGGCGCGACGGCCACGCTGGGCTCCTGCCCTGCGCCGCCGGCCGCGCCGAGGCGTTCGATGCGCCAGAACGAGTCGGCCCTGTTGTGGGAAATGCCCAGGCGTCCTCCCACCGAGTAGGCGATGTGGCAGTAGCCGTCCGCGCCGCAGGCCATGCCGACGAGCTCGCCGTGGTTGCCGTGGGTGCGCACGGGCTCGACCCAGAGGCGACCGAGCCGGAGGACCGCGTGGCTCACCGCATTGAGAGCGTCATTGTGATACGCGAGGTGGACCAGACCGTCGACGTCACGAGCCAAGCTGAGGGCGGGATTGCCCGTGCCGACGGTCGCGACGTCGCGCATCGTCTGCTCAGCTCCATTGATGCTCACGAGCTTGACTACGCCACCCGCGCTGCGGTCGAAGTAGGCGACGTGGGGCCTTTCCTCGCCGTCGACGATCACGTCGATGGCGTCCCGTGGGTCACCCGCCGCTGCGATTGGAGCGCGGATGAATGCGACAGACCCCGGAGCGCGCGAGGCGAAGTGGACGACGTCGGCTGCGTTCCGCTCGAGAGAGGCGACGTGGACCGTGCCGGCGGAGTCCACGGCCACCGCGGTCGCGCCGCCAACATCGGGATCGACTTCGACGAGGGTTCGGTTCCAGATCCCATCCGTTCCGCGTTCGGCCACATAGATCTGCTCGGGACTGCGCGTGGCGTAGCCCACGTAGACGGATCCGTCGGCCCCGATGGCAAGGCCAGCCCGAGCCTGGATCGTCGTTCCTGGGGGGGTCACGGCCTCGGGGGCGTCCCAGGGTCCTGGTCTGCGCGAGTAGAGGAGCGCTCCGGTACCGTCGCGGAACAGGGCGTGGAGCTCACCCGAGGGACCCACGC